>Ga0209380_10000029_pt1 | contig 77743 bp, 69 predicted proteins | sample HubBroMetageWFT6_FD_188347 | JGI IMG/M metagenome (GOLD analysis project Ga0209380, IMG submission 188347) | Warmed and freeze-thawed soil microbial communities from the Hubbard Brook experimental Forest, New Hampshire - Hubbard Brook CCASE Soil... | ecosystem: Environmental > Terrestrial >...
AGGGCCGTCAGCTCACGGCGCAGCGGCGGGCTCAGGCGGATCCGGCCCGGCCCGGCAACGGCGAGCGCGGCCGCAGCGGCGAGGTTCGTGAGCGGCAGCTCGAAGCCGCGGTTGGCCGCGAGCGGGCCATTGGCGCGATGAGTCGTCGCCGCGACGCTCATGGCGCCCATGATCGCCAGCGGTCCGGCCGGGTCAGCGACGCCGGCGATGGTCAGCACGCCGCCGCCGAGCTCGGTCACGCCGGCAATCGTCGCCATGGGCCTGCCTGGCGTCAGCCCTATGTGCTCGAATCCGGCCGCGGTCTTGTCCAGCCCGCCGCCGCCGAACGCGCCAAACAGCTTCTGCGCTCCGTGCACGGCCAGGTAGGAACCCACGACCAGCCTCGTGCCGAACAGAATTACGTCCCGCATCTCTCTCCTTCCGCGCCCGACCCCCAGGTACCGAATGATGCCAGAGGCGTCTTCGGTCTCATCGCCTACCATGGGCAAGTGTCGCTGAACGTGCAGGCCAGCGCGGACGAGCTGGCGGCGCCTGCTCTCGTTGCGCGTCCGCTTCGCGCCGATGCGACCCGCAATCGGAACGCGATCGTGGCTGCCGCGCGTGAGGTCTTCGCCGAGCAGGGCCTGCAGGCGCCACTGGAAGAAATCGCCCGGCGGGCGGGCGTCGGCATCGGCACGCTGTACCGGCGGTTCCCCACTCGCGAGCACCTCGTCGCTGCCGCGCTGATCGAAAAGATCACGCTATATGCCGATGCAGCCAGAATTGCGCTCGCGAAGCCTGACCCCTGGGACGGATTCGCCGGGCTCATCCAGCGCGTCTGCGAGCTGCAAGCCGATGACCGCGGTCTCAGCGACCTGCTGTCCATGGCGCTGCCCGCCAGCCGCGAGGTCGAGCAGCTCCGCGCGCATGCGTACGCGGACTTCATCGAGCTCGTCGATCGGGCCAAAGCGGCCGGAAAGCTCCGGCGCGACTTCGACGGCGAAGACCTGCTGCTGGTCGTGATCGCCAATGCCGCGGTCGTGCACGTCACGCACGCGGACGCGCCGGATGCGTGGCGCCGGTTCGTCGCGCTGATCCTGGACGCATTCGGGTGCAGCCCCGGCCGTGACCTGCCCGCGGCGCCGTCAACGGCGCAGATGGCGCAGGCCATGGCGCGCCTGGCCAGGGATCGCGGGTGTGGCGCCGCTGCGTTGCCACCCGTTCACCCGGCGTAATAAACTTATCCGGAGACCAACCTCCACATAGGTCGACACAAGGCGGGCCACAGCACGGCCCTTGCTGAACCGCCAGGTGACGCGTATGCGAATTGACGGACAGGTCCGGAAACGAGCCGCGGGTCACAGCCGATGGATGTCTGCCCTGCGGTCCTTCTACGCTCGCCATGATTCGCTGCGGTATCTGCAGATCATTCCCATTGGCGTGCTGCTGTGGGGCCTGGACGCCGTCGACCGGTTCCGCGCTGGCGCGGCATCGGCCGGGATGCAGAACGCGGTCCAGGTCGATGCGATCAGCCGCCAGCTCGGGGGCGGCATCGCCAGGGACATGAATCTCTGGCTCCTGGCGCATCCGATCCCCGGCACGGTGGCCGCCTGGTACTACATCGTGCTCCAGGGCGCGGTGACCGCGATCATCGGCCTGCTGCTGATCTGGCGGCGCGTGCCCTCGTTTCCGCTGCACCGCAACGCGATAATCGCGGTTAACCTGATCGGCTTGGTGGTGTTCTGGCTGTACCCGGTGGCGCCGCCGCGGATGCTGCCCGGATACCACGACATCACCGGCACCACCGTGCCCCTGTTCTCCAAGCTGCTGGAGGGCAAGGCCGCCGACCAGTTCGCCGCCACGCCGTCGCTGCACGTGGCGTGGGCGATCTGGGCGGCAATCGCGCTCGGCGCGTTGTTCTGGCGGCATCCAGTCCTCAGGGTCGTGGTGTGGCTCTATCCGGTGGCCACGGTCCTTGATGTGCTGTCGACCGCCAATCACTACATGCTGGACGTCGTCACCGCGCCCGCCGTCGTCGTACTCGGGTATGCGATTGCACTGGCCCCATCGCTGGCCCGCCGTGCGTGGCCACGGCCTTACCGGCTGCGCAAGCCGACCGCAGGGGACATTCCGCGCGCTCTCCCCCGCACGCCCGAGCCGGCCTGCGGCAGCGTGCCCGCCCAGCGAGCACCCTCGGGCAGCTCCGCGTCGGCCGGTTCCGTGCCGGCAGGCCGGGCCAGACCCGGCCCTGGCCTCCACTTAGCCGCGGCTTACTGATGACCGAGCTGGCCCGACCTCGCCGGAGGGGCGCGGTGCCGCCTGGACTGAGGAGCGGGTTGTGCGACGAGGGAAGGCGGCACCTTGAAGCGCGCCGACAGGCGAGCGGGAAAAACAAAAATCTCCGCGCACCGCGGACGCGGTGGTCACGAGCCCGAGGAGACCTACGCGGCGTACGAGGCAGCCGTCGCCACCGGCGCGGACTACGTCGAGTTCGACGCCCGGCGAACCGCCGACGGCGTGCTCGTGGCCTGCCACCGCGCGCAGTTCGGGCCGGGCCGGGCCGTGGCCGCCATCAGCTACGCCCAGCTCTGCCGGCTGGCCGGCCACGAAGTGCCGCGTATCGGCGAGCTGCTGCGCCTGCTGGCTGGCCGGGCGGCAGCCCACGTTGACCTGAAGGACAGCGCCGCCGCGGGCGACGTCGCCGCCCAGGTGCTCCGCGTGCTGCCGCCCGCCGACGCCGTCATGACGACCCGCGATCAGGCCGCGGTCCGCGCGCTGAAGGCTGACCATCCCGACCTGCCCGTCGGCCTCACGGTCGGCGGCGACCTGGCCGAGACCCTGCGCTTCACCGCCGCCCGGGCCGCGGCGCCGGGGCTCTCCCGCCTGCAGGCCGTCATCGCCACCGGGGCCGACGTCGCGGTCCTGCACTACCGGGCCGCCCGGCCCGCGGTAGTCGCCGACTGCCGCCGCCGCGCTATCGGGGTGATGGTCTGGACCGTGAACACCGACGACGCCCTGACGCGATGGCTTCACCGCGACATCGACGTTCTCGTAACCGACCGCCCGGCCCGTGCCCTCGCTCTGCGCGGCTAGTACGCGAGCAACGTGCGCAGCGCCGCGACCACCTTCTCCGTCGTCGGGATGACCTCATCCTCGAGCGCGTCCGCGAACGGCAGCGGCACGCACGCGGCGGCGACCCGCCGGATGGGCGCGTCCAGCAGCTCGAAGCCCTCGTCCGCGACGATCGAGGCAACGGTGCCGCCCCAGCCACCCTGATACGGGTTCTCCTCCACGATCAGCAGGCGCGATGTCCGGCCGACCGACTCCAGCACCGTCGCCATGTCGAGCGGGACCAGGCAGCGCAGGTCGATGACCTCCGCCTTCACGCCCGTGGATTCCAGCTCCGCGGCGGCCGCGAGCGCGATCGGCACGGTCGCGGCCAGCGCCACCACCGTGACGTCCGTGCCCGGCCGCGCGATCGCTGCCTGGCCGAGCGGCACCAGATGACCGGCGGGCGCGGTCTCGCCGCGCGACGCGAACAGGCCCTTGTGCTCGAAGAACACCACCGGGTCGTCGCTGCGCACGGCCGAGGCCAGCAGCCCGATCACATCCGCCGGGTTGGACGGCGCGGCGATCTTCAGGCCGGGTACGGCCAGCGCCCAGTTCTCCACCGATTGCGAGTGCTGGGCGCCGAACCCGAGGCCGCCGCCGTTAGCCGTCCTGACCACGAGCGGAACGGTGACCTGGCCGCCGGTCATGTACCGCATCTTGGGGATCTCGTTCGCCAGGTAATCCCAGCAGCAGGCCAGGAAGTCGGAGAACATGATCTCCGCGACCGGCCGGATCCCGGTCATCGCCGCGCCCATCGCCATGCCGACGATGGCCTGCTCGGAGATCGGCGTGTCCCGCACGCGCTCGGGGCCGAACTCGGCGAACAGCCCGACCGTCGTCTTGAAGACGCCGCCCGCGGCGCCGATGTCCTCGCCCAGGCAGACCACTGATGGGTCGCGGCGCATCTCCCGCGCCAGCCCCTCGGCCACGGCGTCGCGGTAAGTGATCAGGTCCGCCATTGGTGCCCTCCATCCGCCCACAGGTCGGTCAGCGCCTCAGCCGGGTCCGCGCTGTCGGCCGCCTTCGCCTCGGCCACCGCGCTCGCCACCGTGTCCGCGGCGCGCTGCGCGGCCGCCTCGATCTCGGCCTCCGGCACGCCAAGCTCGGTCAGCCGCGCGCGGGCGATGTCCAGCGGGTCCCGGCTCAGCCACTCTTCGAGCTCGCCCTCGGGCCGGTAGCTCGCCGGATCGGTCCGGCTGTGCCCGAAGTGCCGGTACGTCTCTGCCTCCAGCACCGTGGGCCCGTCTCCCGCCCTTGCTCGCGCCGCGGCCCGGCTGACGGCATCGGCCACGGCGACGACGTCGTTCCCGTCAATGACCTCGGCGGGAAGCCGGTAGCCGGCGGCGCGGTCGGCGGCGGGATGGTCGGCCGCGGTGACCGAGGCGATCGGCGTGTACTCCATGTAGAGGTTGTTCTCGCAGATGAACAGCACCGGCAGCGACCACACCGAGGCCAGGTTCAGCGCCTCGTGGAAGGCGCCGATGTTCGTCGCGCCATCGCCGAAGAACGCCACCGCGACCTGGCTCGTGCCGCGCAGCTGGGCCGACCAGGCGGCGCCGGCGGCGATGGGCAGGTGCGCGCCGACGATCGCGTAGGAGCCGAGCATGCCGGCCGAGGCCTTGGTCAGGTGCATGGAGCCGCCCTTGGCCTTGCACACCCCGGTCGCCTTGCTCATGAGCTCGGCCAGGCACTCGGCCGGCGACGCGCCGCGGGCCATCGCGTGATGGTGGCCGCGATAGGTGGCGAATACGTAGTCGTCGGGCTCCAGCGCCGCGCTCGCGCCGACCGCGACCGCCTCGTGGCCGGCGGCCAGGTGCGTGGTGCCCTTGACCAGCCCGGCCAGGAACAGGTCGTGCGCGGCCTTCTCGGTGCCGCGGATCACCGCCATCTGCTCGTACAGGCCGAGCAGCGTGAACCCGTCGACCTGGATCATGGGGCACCCGCCGGCTTCGACTCGCCCCGGCCAGCAGCCGTGTTGAGGTTCGACTGGCTTTCGCGGAGCGTGTTGAGCGCTCCCCCGGCGGTCCAGTACTTGCGGCCAGCGACCAGCAGTTCCTCGGCCGGGAACTTCGTGATCACCTCGCAGCCGTCGGCGGTCACCACCACCTCTTCCTCGATCCGCGCCGCCGACCAGCCGTCGGCGGCCGGCCAGTAGGTCTCCAGCGCGAACACCATGCCCTCCTCCAGGGGTTCGGGATGCTCGAGCGACACCAGGCGGCTGAAGATCGGTTTCTCCCAGATCGACAGCCCGACGCCGTGGCCGTACTGGAGCGCGAACGCCGCCATCTCGTCCGGGAAGCCGAACTCCTCGGCCCGCGGCCACAGCGACACGATGTCGCCGGTCGTGACGCCCGGCTTCACCATCGCGATCGCCTGGTCCATGTACTCGCGGCAGCGCGTGTAGGCGTCCCGCTGGGCGACCGACGCGCTGCCGACGGCGAACGTCCGGTAATAACAGGTGCGGTAGCCCAGATGGCTGTGCAGGATGTCGAAGAATGCCGGATCGCCCGGCCGGATCAGCCGGTCGGAGTAGACGTGCGGATGCGGGGAGCAGCGTTCCCCGGAAATGGCGTTGACGCCCTCGACAAACTCGCTGCCGAGGTCATACAGGACCTTCGAGACCAGGCCGACGCACTCGTTCTCCCGCACGCCCGGCCGCAGGAACTCATAGAGCTGCTCATAGGCGCCGTCGACCATCGCGCACGCCTGGCTCAGCAGCGAGATCTCGTCCCGCGTCTTGGTCCGCCTGGCCTCCAGGAACACCTGCTGCCCGTCGACGGTCTCGATCCCTGCCTCGCGCAGTGCCGCCAGCACGGGCATCTCGACGACGTCGATCCCGACCGGCTCGCCCGCCAGGCCGTATTCGTGCAGCACGCCGGCTACCTCGGCGGCCACGCCGCGGCCGATCCCGGCGTCGGGATGGAACGCCCCGCGCAGCGTGGAGATGCCGGCCCGCGCGCCGGTCGCCCGCGCGCCCTCGGGGGTCGGCGGCCCGGGGGTGTGGTCGAGCCACGGGTTGTAGATCTGGTGATGGCGGGCGGCCGATCCGAAGTCCCACACCACCGGCTTGCCGCCGCGCGGCAGGAGCGCGAACCGGATCAGCTTGTCCATGCCCCACGTGCCGATGTGCGTGGCGGTCATGTAGCGGATGTTGCCGAAGTCGAAGCTCAGCAGCGCGCCCAGCGACGACGCCTCCAGCTTGGCGTTGAGCCGGGCCAGCCGCTCCTCGCGGAGCCGGTCCAGGTTCACGCGCTGTTCCCAGTCGACGGCGTTGGCGCCGTAGGTATGAATCGCCATCGTCGGTTACCTCGCAATCCGCAGTAGGCGCTCGGCGTTGCCGCCGAGGATCAGCTGCTCGTCGGCATCGCTCAGGCGGAGGGCGGCGATGTCCTCCGCCGGCCGGTCGCTGCCCATGTCGAACGGCCGGTCCGAGCCGAGCAGCACGTGATCGGCACCGGCGAACGCGACGAGGTCGGACAGGACGTCCTGGTCGTGGGTCAGGCTGTCGAAGTACAGCCGCCGCAGCAGGTCGTCCGGCGCGGCCGCGGTGTCCGCGCGCGCCTCCGGCCGGACCGCGAACGCCCGGCGGAGCCGGCCGCGCAGCGTCAGCAGCGCGCCGCCGCCGTGCGCGAGCAGCACGACCAGGCCGGGGCAGCGCTCGATCACGCCGCCGGCGACCAGCTGAGCGGCGGCGATCGCCGTCTCGACCGGATTGCCGACCGAGTTCCAGAGGTAATGGCCGTCGAGCGCGGGCAGTCCGAGCCCGGTCGTCGTCGGGTGGATGAACACGACCGCGCCGAGGCCGGCGGCCGCCTCCCAGAACGGCGCGAACCGGTCCTCGCCGACATAGCAGCCGCCGACGCTGGCCGGCACCTCGACCCCGTGCAGGCCCGGCAGCGTCATCAGGTACTCAAGCTCCGCCACTGCGCGCCGGGGATCCTGCAACGGCACGGCCCCGAGCGCGTGCACCCGGCCCGCCTGACCGCGCGCCGACTCGGCGAGGCTCTCGTTCTGCACCCGGCAGATGCGCGCGGCCTCCTCCGGCTCGGCCTGCGCCGGCACCAGCAGGATCCACGGCGACAGCAGCAGGTCGGTGACGCCCGCCGCCTCCGCCTCGGCCAGCATGACCCCGGCGTCGGCAAACTCTCCGGTGACCGAGCTGATCGTCTTGCCCCGGAACGAGACTTCGCGGCGCCCGTCAGCCCTGGACAGCGAGGGTCGCCAGTCGTCAGGGACTGCGGAGGTCATCATCGCGGCCGGGATGATGTGGCAGTGCGAGTCGAGAATCACGCCGCTGGCCCGGGCCGTCCAGCCGGGCTAGCACCGCTGGCACCGCCAGCGCCACCGCCGAGGTACAGGGAGCCGATCTCCGGATGCTCGAGCACCTCGGCGCCAGTGCCGGTCAGCCGGACCCTGCCGTTCTCGAGCACGACGCCGTGCCCGGCCATCGCCAGCCCGGCGCGCGCGTTCTGCTCTACCAGCAGGACCGTGGTGCCGCGCGCGTTCATCTCCCGGACGGCGCCGAAGACGACGCGCATGATCTTCGGCGCGAGGCCCATCGACGGCTCGTCGAGGATGATCAGCTGCGGCTCGAGCATCAGGCAGCGGGCGAACTCCACGAGCCGCTGCTGGCCGCCGGACAAGCTGCCAGCCTTCCGCTTCCGCCACGCGGCGACGTCGGGGAACAGATCCTCCACCGCGTCGCGCCGGCTCGCGACCCGCGACTTGCTGCCGAGCATGTAGCCGCCGAGCTCGATGTTCTCCGCGACCGTCATGTCCGGGAAGAGGGAGTGATTCTGCGGTACCTGCACCACGCCGGCCCGGAGGATGTCCCTCGGGTTCTTGCCGGTCAGCCGCTCGCCCCGGTGCGTGATGCTGCCGGTCCGGGGCCTGAGGATCCCGCTGATGACGGCGAGCAACGTCGACTTGCCGGCGCCGTTCGGCCCGACGATGCAGGTGATTTCGCCCTCGGGCGCGCTGAAGGAGACCTCATGCAGGACGTCCCCGCCCCCGTACCCGGCGGTGACGCCGTCGACGACCAGCGCGGCATCAGTCATCGCCATCGGTCCCGACGCCGAGGTACGCATCGAGCACGCGCGGATCGCTCCGCACCTGCTCGGGCGGGCCGGATGCCACCACGGTGCCCGAGTCGAGCACGGTGACCTGGTGGCACAGGCTCATCACGAAGTCCATGTTGTGCTCGACGATGAGGAACGTCCGGCCGGCCTTGTTCAGCTCGCCGATCCGCTCGGCGATGTGCTGCACGAGCGTCGGGTTGACGCCCCCGGCCGGCTCGTCGAGCAGCACGACGGCCGGGTCGGCGACAAGCACGTACGACAGCTCGAGCAGCTTGCGCTGGCCGTAGGACAGCGTTCCGGCCAGTGCGGCCGCGTGGCCCGCGATCCCGGTGAATGCCAGCAGGTCCATCGCGTGCTCGCGGTGCTGGCGCGCGGACCGGCCCCGCTGGGCGGGCACGAGCATGTTCTCCAGCACCGTCAGCCGCGGAAAGATGCGGGTCAGCTGAAAGGTGCGGCCGACGCCGAGGGCGTAGACGCGCGGCGGCGGCGCCCCGGTGATCCGGCCGTCCCCGAGGAAGACCTGGCCGCTGTCGGCCTTCTCGTAGCCCGTCATCACGTTGAACAGCGTTGTCTTGCCCGAGCCGTTCGGGCCGATCAGCGCGGAGATCTTCCCGGCGGGCGCGGTTAGCGAGCAGTCGTCGAGGGCCTGCACGCCGCCGAACGACTTGCTGATGCCCTCGGTTCGCAGCGTCGCCGTCATGCCGCGCCGCCAGGCGCCGAGGTCGGGGTGATCGCGTCATCGGCTCCGGCGGCTGGCTCCCTGGCCGTCTCGCCCGGAGCCGCGCGGCGGCGGCGGATCCAGGCCTGCGCCTTGCTCAGGTACTCCGCGCCGGTCGGCAGCACGCCGCGGGGCAGGAAGAGGATCACCACGAGGAAGAGGGCGCCGAAGAGGATCTCCGAGGAGTAGCTGTTGGTCTCCTCCAGATTCAGCCAGAGCTGAGCCGGCTGGAGCACGAGGGCGCCGAGGACCGGCCCGGCGACGGTGCCGAGGCCGCCGAAGAAGGCCATCAGCACGATCGCGAGGTCAAACAGCGGGTCGAAGACGAACTGCGGGACCGCCTCGCCGGTGAAGTACACCCACACGGCGCCGGCCATCCCGGTAATGAACGCGGACAGCACGAGCGCGGCCAGCTTCACCGGCATGGCCCGCACGCCGAGGCCGGCGGCGCGGTCCTCGTCGTCCCGGATCGCGCGCAGCTGAAGGCCGAACCGCGACCGGCGCACGAGCCACGCCAGGACGATGGTCGCCACCGCGATCACCAGGGCGACGTAATAGAACGGGTTGTTGAAGGTCGCGCCCGCCCAGTTCGGCTGCGGCACGAGCATTCCGCTCGAACCGCCGGTCACGGAGAGGTTCGAGGCCGAGAGCTGGGCGATGAAGAAGAACGCGATCGTGATGACCACGAACGTGTGCCGCCGCACGCGGAGGGCGACCAGTCCGAGCGGCACCGCGATCACGGCCGCGGCCAGCCCCGCGAGCGGCACCAGCCAGAAGATCGCGCCGGCCGAGAGCTTCCAGTCGTTGGCCGCTACCGTCAGGAAGTAGGCGCCGGTGCCGTAGAACACGGCGTGCCCGAGCGACAGGTAACCGGAGAAACCGGAGAAGATGTTCCACGCCGAGGCGACCGCGACGAAGACGAGCGTCACCACGGCGAAGTTGGTGGCGGTCGGGTTCGTGAACACCAGCGGGAACACTGCCGCCACGGCCAGCAGGAGCAGCAGCCCGCTCCCCTGCGCGACGGTCTGCTTCGTCACTGCGCCCTCACCGCGTGCCGCCCGAACAGCCCCTGCGGGCGGAACGTGAGCACGATGACCATCGCCAGGTAGAACACGACGATCGACCAGTCCGGCTGCCAGATGTCGACGAGCGCCTCGATGGTGGTCATGAAGACGGCCGCGGCGAGCGCGCCGCCGATGCTGCCCATCCCGGCCAGGATGACGATCGCCAGGAGCCGGGAGATCAGGTCGTAGCCGCTGTTCGGCGTGAATGAGGTGATCGACCCGTACACCATGCCGCCGATCGCGGTTACCGCGACCCCGATGCCGAACGTGAGCGCCGCGACCCGGTTGACGTCAATCCCGATGAGCCGGGCCGCGGTCTGGTTCTGCATCGTCGCGCGCACGGCGCGGCCGAAGGTCGTCCGGTAGAGAATCAGGTAGAGGACGACCACCGCGGCGACCGCCAGGCCGAACCCGATCAGGTAGATATCGGCCAGGTAGAAGCCGAATATGTGCACGCTCTGGTTGACGTACCACGCGTTGAGTGAGACGTAGTTCGAGCCGAACTCCCGGTACAGAACGCCCTCGATGATCAGCGCGACCGCGAAGCACGCGAGCAGCGTCATCGACGTCCGCTCGGCGCCGCGCAGGGTCCTGATGAACAGCCAGTAGATGCCGACGCCGATGACGAACATCGCGGGCACGGTGATGAGCAGCCCGACGAGCAGATCAATATGCAGATGCACGGACAGCACGTAGCTGAGGTAGGCCCCGAGTACGACCAGGATGCCCTGGGCGACGTTGATGATGTCGAGCACGCCGAATACCAGCGTGAGCCCGGCCGCCATCAGCGCGTAAACGCCGCCGCCCAGTATCCCGTCAGCGATCGCGTGCGCGATCTCGGTCCCCATCTCAGCTCCGTGCCATCTGCGGTGACCCTCAGCTCGACCAGTTGGTCTTCGGATACAGGATCGGCACCGAGCCGGTGGCGGTGGTCGGCAGTACCTGCACGAACTTCCCGTTCTGCCACTGGAAGATGAAGGCAATCGCCTTCACGTTCTCGCCGATGCTGTTGAACGAGACCGGGCCCTCGACGCTGGTCAGCGTCACGCCGCTGTGCAGGTAGGCGATGAGCTTCGGGCCCGACAGGCTGTGGGTCGCCTCGACCGCCTGCGCGGTGACCTCGCCGACCGAGTAAGCCTCGGCGACGTCGGCGTTGACCCCGGAGGCCGTGCCGCCGTACTTGGCGACGTACTCGTTGACCATCGCCTGGCTCGTGGCGCTGGGGTAACCCGGATACCACGCGTCGGGCACCATCATCCCGTTCGCGTTGCCTGGCCCGCCGACCGCCGATTCGAAGGCCGAGCCCTGGTCGGGCCCGGCGGCCGCGACGAACACCTTGGGGTTGTAGTGCTGCTCCTCGAAGCCCTTCATGAACGCCGCCACGGTCGGCACGTCGACTGAGCCGAGTATGACCGCCTGCGGCTTCTTGCCCGCGACGATGTCCGCGTTGGGCAGGTAGTCGGGTTCCTCCTCGGGGAAGATCTTGCTGTAGAGCGTCTTGATGCCGAGGGGCTGGAGCTCGCTCTGAGCCAGCTGGACCTGCGGCGTCGCGAACGGGTCATTGGCCATCGGGTACGCCGCCGTGGTGGGACGCTGGCTGGCCGGCAGCGACTTGATCCAGTTGACGAACGGATCCAGCTCGTTGGCGACCGGCAGGGCCACGTCGAAGACGTCGGGAAGCTTCTCGCCGAACACGAGCGGCGAGCCGCCCGCGCCCTCGATGAACGCGAAGTTGTACCGGTGCGCCACCTCCGCCGCCGGCGCCGTGAGCAGCGACGAGAACGGCCCGAAGGTCAGGTCCACGTGCTTCACATTGATCAGGTCGGTGTAGTTGGTCACGACCTGGGTCTGGCTGCTGTTGTCGTTCAGGATGTCGAGCTGGACCTTGCGTCCCATGATCCCGCCGTGGGCGTTGATGTCATGGACCCAGAGCTCGTATCCCTTCTCAAACGCGATGCCGTCCGTGCTGAAGTCACCCGTCAGCGACAGCGACGTGCCGATGATGATGGGACCAGACGATGACGGCTTCGAGCCGCCACCGCTACTGCAGCCGGCAATTAATGCCGCGGCCAGCAGTGCAGTTGTGCCAAGGGCTAGATACCGGGCGCGATGCGGGTGCGATCTCATCCCCGGTGCTCCTTCCATTCGGGAAAAGCCCGACTGTTATGGCCTGCCGGGTCAGACCCGGCCCGTTGTTTGGGTAGTGACGCCAGCGGCGTCACCGGTGTTTGCAATACCGCGTTATGTGTGTGCTGAGCTGCCGACGTCCAGTCCGTCGGATATCTCGGCGTTCTCGCTGACGAGATCCAGCCCGGAGGCCTCGGCCTGCAGTTCGATCACCGTCGCGAAGTCCTGCTCGCCGAACCCGTGGCCGACCAGGCTCTGGACGATCTGATGGACGAGAGCGGCGACCGGCATCGGGACCTCGTGCTCCCTGGCGGCAGCCAGGCCCAGGTCGAAGTCCTTACGCAGCAGCACGGACGTGAAGGTCGCGTGGAAGTCGAGGTTCACCAGCGCCGGCGACTTGTACCGGGTGAAGGTCGAGCCCATGACGCTGTTGTTAATGCAGGCGAGAAACGCCTGCCTGCTCACCCCGGCCTTCTCCGCGAGCACGGTCACCTCGGCCAGCGACTGGATCACCACGCCGAGGAACAGGTTGTGGCACAGCTTGACTGTCCTGGCGATCTCGCCAGGACCGACGTAGCTCGAGCCGGCTCCGAGTACATCCAGATACGGGCGGATCTGGTCGGCCGCCTCCGGCGACCCGGACAGCGCGAATGTGAGCATGCCCGCGGCCGCTACGCGCGGATTGCCCATGACCGGGGCGGCAACGAACTCGGTGCCCCGCGCGGCAAGCTCCTCCCGTACCTGGCGCGACGCCTCGACCGAGACCGTCGACAGGTCGACCACGACCGCCGGGGCGAGTTCGCCCGCCATCAGCCCGGCCGGCCCCAGGAGGGCGTCGAGCAGATCCTGCGACGTGCCCACCATGACGAAGACCACGGGCGCCCGCGCCAGGTCAGCGGCGCGGTCAACGATCTTCGCGCCATCCGCTGCCAGCGGCTCGGCCTTCGCCTTCGTCCGGTTGTAGACCAGCACGTCCATCCCCGCCGCGAGCAGGCGGCGGATAAGGACAGAGCCCATCCGGCCTGCCCCCAGCCAGCCGACCTCGCTGCTTGGGTGATCGCTCATTCCTGCCTCACAGGCCGCTCGGCGGAACAGTGCCAGCAAACAGTTGCCACAATCGTTTGCACCCTAAGGGATGCACAGCAGACTGGCGCATCATGAATACGTTGTCAATGGGGGATATAACGCAATCAGGTATGCGTGGCGGTTGACCCGCGAACGATCAGCTCCGGCGCCAGGTAAAGGACCTTGACCCGGCCGGTGTCGCCGTTCAGGCGCTCGATGAGCAGCTGCGCGGCCTCGGTGCCGACCTGATAGTGCGGGAACGCGACCGTGGTCAGCGGCGGCCTGAGCATGTCGATGAACGGCATGTCGTTGAACCCGACCACCGAGATGTCGCTCGGGCAGCCGAGCCCGGCCTGATCCAGCGCCTGGTAGCAGCCGACGGCCAGCATGTCGTTGCCGCAGGTGACGGCGGTGCAGCCGCCGCCAGCAGCCAGGATCTCGCCGGCGCAGCGGTGGCCTTCCTCGATCGAGAAGGCGCTGGCGAACGCGACCCGCTCCGGCGGCGCCTCCAGGCCCGCGGCGGCCATGCCGCTCTGGAATCCGCGGTACCGGGCGAGGCCGGTCGAGACGTCCTGCGGCCCGGCGATGCACGCGATGTCCCGGTGCCCGAGCGAGACCAGGTGGCTGATCGCCATCCGCAGCCCCCGCTCGTTGTCCACCGTCACCGACGGGAAGCTGTAGTCCTCGGCGATCCGGTTCATCAGCACCACCGGGACGTCGGCCCGCACCGCCTCGTCCAGCAGCGGGTTGCGCAGGTGGGCGGTGGCCAGCACGTACCCGTCCACGTGCCGCGCGAGCATCTGCTCGAAGACCCGGCGCTCGCGGGCGGCGTCGCCGTCGGTGTTGCCGATCAGGGCGACGTAGCCGTGGGCGGCCAGCCGGTCCTCCAGGCCGCGGATCATCGGCGGGAACAGCGGGTTATTGAGGTCGGGGATCAGGACGCCGATCGTGTGCGAGCGGCGCGTGCGCAGGCTCCGGGCGACGGCGTTCGGCCGGTACCCGAGTTCGGCCGCGGCGGCCAGCACGCGGTTCGCGGTCTCCTCGCTGACCAGCAGCCGGGTCTCCGGGTTCAGCGCCCTGGACGCGGTGGCGGGGTGCACGCCTGCCTTGCGTGCCACATCCTTCAGCTTCACCGCTGGCTCAGGCATCCCCGCTCCCGGTCCGCGAACCCGGCACGGCCGTACCGGACCGCTTATCCGCATCGTATCGTCACGATCCGGCGCGGCCCATGTATCGGCTGTCACATCGTCGGCCGAGGCGGACTTTAGCACTCAGATGGCCTGTCTGACCGATTTTGCCGATTCACGAAACGGCCCGGCGGGGATCTGCCTAAGGTGCTTCGGTCAGGCGCTCCACTGGGGGATGGCACGCGATCGGCGAGCTGAGGTACCCCCGAAGAGCGCGCCGTTCGCGGAAAGGAGCCCTTTGGGCCGCCACAGCAAACCCTCCCGTATCACTCAGGGAGCAGCCCTCGCCGCGCCGACGCTGGCCAGCGTCGCCGCGGCTTTCTGCATTGCCCCGTCGGCCGTCGCCGCACCCGCGGTGGCCGCCGGCCCGCAGGCCGCGGTACTAACCGCCGCGGCCGGCAATCCGGCCCCGGCCGCGCTTCGCAAGGCCGCGGCCGTTAGATACCGGGTCAGGCCCGGTGACTCGCTGTCCTCGATCGCTCAGCATTTCTACGGCGACGCGGACGCGTGGCCGGTGATCTACTGGCACAACCGCGCCAGCATCCGGTGGGCGGACTACCTCGACGCCGGCCAGGTGCTCACCATCCCGCCGCGTGCGGGCCGCACCCCGTCCGCGCCGGCGGCCCTGGCCCCGCCCGTGCCCGCGCCGGCCACGGCCCCCGCCCAGGAAGCGCAGCCAGCGCCGGGCGTGGTTCAGGCCGCGACGCCGGCAGCCGCCTACACCGGCGGTGCGCCCGGCGGCTCGTTCGGCGCATGCGTGATCGCCCGTGAATCCGGCGGCAACGCGCAGATCATGAACGGCACCGGCCACTACGGGCTCTATCAGTTCAGCGCCGGAACATGGGCCGCCTACGGCGGCAACCCCGCTGACTTCGGCAATGCCAGCGTCGCCGAGCAGAACCAGGTGTTCGCCAACGCGCTCGCCGCCGGCGGCGAGTCCAACTGGGCGCCCTATGACGGCTGCTAGCACGGCCAGCTAGGAGGGGCGGGTGGCCGCACCCGCGGCCACCCGCCCGGCACCGGAATACTCTGGCGGCGTGCTGCTGACCATCACCACGACCCGCGCCCCGGCGACCGACCTCGGCTTCCTGCTGCACAAGCATCCCGAGCGGGTTCAGCATTTCGATCAGTCGGTCGGGCGGGCGCACGTGTTCTACCCGGAGGCGACGCCGGAGCGCTGCACGGCCGCGCTGCTGCTCGAGGTGGATCCGGTCGCCCTGGTCAGGGGCCGCAAGACCGGACCGGCGCCCGCCGAGGGCTTCACGCTCGGCCAGTACGTGAACGACCGGCCCTACGCCGCGTCCAGCATGCTCGCGATGGCGCTGAAGGACGTGTTCCGCACGGCGCTGGCCGGGCGCTGCGATGCCCGGCCCGACCTGGCGCTGGCCGCGTTCCCGCTCGAAATCCGCATCCCGGCGCTACCCTGCCGCGGCGGCAGCGACCTGCTGAGGCGGGTCTTCGAGCCGCTCGGCTGGCGCGTCGGCGCCGCGGTCTGCCCGCTCGACCCGCAGATCCCCGAGTGGGGCGACTCCCGTTACCTGGACGTCACGCTGGCCGGCGAGGTCAGGCTCGCCGAGGCGCTCAATCACCTGTACGTGCTGCTCCCCGTGCTGGACGACGCGAAGCACTACTGGGTGAGCAACGACGAAGTGGACAAGCTGATCCGGGCGGGCACCGGCTGGCTCGCCGGCCATCCCGAGAAGGACCTGATCACCCGCCGGTACCTGTCGCACCGGCGCGAGCTCGCCCGGTCCGCGATGGCCCGGCTGGCCGAGGTCGACGACGCGGAGGAGCAGGACTTCGACAACGCCACCGAGGGCGCGCTTGACCTCGACGCCCCGGACAAGCCGGTCCCCTTGCACGAACTGCGGCGAGGAGCCGTCATGGCCGCCGTCCGCGCGGCCGGCGCCCGGCGGGTCGGCGACCTCGGCTGCGGCGAGGGCGCGCTGACCAGCGATCTGCTCGCCGACCGCGAGATCGAGAAGGTCGTGGCTACCGACGTGTCGGCGCGTGCCCTGCAGATCGCGGGCCGCAGGCTCGGGCTGGACCGGATGAGCGATCAGCAGCGGTCCCGCGTCGATCTGTTCCAGTCATCGCTCACCTACCGGGACGAGCGGCTGGCGGGCCTGGACGCGGCGGTGCTGATGGAGGTCATCGAGCACGTTGACCCGACGCGGCTGGACGCGCTTGAGCGCACGGTGTTCGGCCACGCCGCGCCGGGCAGCGTGATCGTGACCACGCCCAACGCCGAGTACAACGTGCGGTTCGCGACACTGCCGGCCGGCGCGCGGCGGCATCGCGACCACCGGTTCGAGTGGACCAGGGCGCAGTTCCGCGCGTGGGCGGACGCGGCGGCGACGGCGCACGGGTACGACGTCCGTTACCTGCCCGTCGGTCCCGACGATCCCGAGGTCGGGCCGCCGACGCAGCTGGCCGTCTTCTTCCGGCGGGCAGCGTGAACCCCGTGTCCGCCGCCCGCGAGCTGAGCGTGCCCGAGCTGAGCCTGGTGGTGCTCGTCGGCGTGACCGGCTCGGGGAAGTCGACGTTCGCCCGCGAGCACTTCCGTCCGACGGAGGTCATCTCCTCCGACTTCTGCCGCGGCCTGATCGCCGACGACGAGAACGACCAGGCCGCCACGCCGACGGCGTTCGAGGTCCTGCACTTCATCGCGGGCAAGCGGCTGGAGGCAGGCAGGCTGACCGTGGTCGATGCCACGAGCGTGCAGCCTTCGGCCAGGGCGCCCCTGGTTGCCCTGGCGCGCCAGCATGACGTGCTTCCAGTAGCCATCGTGCTCGACGTTCCCGATAAGACGTGCATCGAGCGCAACGCTGGCCGGCCGGACCGGGACTTCGGCCCCGAGGTGATCCGGCGCCAGCATGACCAGCTGCGGCGCGGCCTGCGGGGCCTGCAGCGCGAGGGGTTCCGCAGCGTGCACACGCTGCGCGGTGTGGAGGAGATCGCCGCCGCGCAGATCGTCAGGACCCGGCTGTACAACGACCGGAGCGACGAGACCGGCCCGTTCGACGTGATCGGCGACGTGCACGGCTGCCGGGCGGAACTGGAGGAGCTGCTGACGCTCCTCGGCTACGCGATCGGGCGGGACGAGGCCGGGCGGGCGGTGACCGCATCGCACCCGGCGGGCCGGCGGGCGGTCTTCGTCGGCGACCTCGTCGACCGCGGCGAGGACACGCCCGGCGTGCTGCGCCTGGTCATGGGGATGGCTGGCGCGGGCGACGCACTCTGCGTGCCCGGCAACCACGAGGACAAGCTGCTGCGGGCGCTGCGCGGGCGGAACGTGCAGGTGAGCCACGGGCTCGCCGAGTCGCTGGCACAGCTCGGCGCGGAGCCGCCGGAGTTCCGGGCCGACGTCGAGCGGTTCCTGGACGGCCTGATCTCGCACTACGTGCTGGACGGCCGCAGGCTCGTCGTATCCCACGCCGGGCTGCTCGAGCGCTACCAGGGGCGGGCCTCGCGGCGAGTCCGCGAGTTCTGCCTGTACGGGCAGACGACCGGCGAGACCGATGAATACGGCCTGCCGGTCAGGTACCCGTGGGCGCAGGAGTACCGCGGCCGGGCGATGGTGCTGTACGGCCACACGCCCGTGCCCGACCTGGAGTGGCTGAACAACACACTCTGCCTGGACACCGGTTGCGTGTTCGGCGGCCGGCTGACCGCGCTGCGCTACCCGGAGCGGGAGACCGTGTCCGTGCCCGCAGCGCGGGTGTACTACGAGCCGGCCCGGCCGTTCCCGGCCAACGAAACGGCCGCTGGCGCCGGGAGCGACGACGCGATCGGGCGGCGCGAGCCCGAGGTGCTCGACATCGCCGACGTGCTCGGCTCCCGCGTGATCGACACCACGTATCACCGGCGCATCGGCGTGCGCGCGGAGAACGCCGCCGCCGCGCTGGAGGTCATGAGCCGGTTCGCGATCGACCCGCGGTGGCTGGTCTACCTGCCGCCCACGATGAGCCCGGTCGCGACCTCGGCGGAGCCGGGCCTGCTTGAGCACCCGGAGCAGGCGTTCGCGTCCTACCGCGGCGACGGCGTCGCCCAGGTGGTCTGCGAGGAGAAGCACATGGGCTCGCGCTGCGTGGCCCTCGTGTGCCGGTCGGCGGCGGCCGCGACGGCCCGCTTCGGCGCCCCGGCAGGGCAGGCGGGGCAGGCGGGCGCGGTGTGGACGCGCACCGGGCGGCCGTTCTTCGGCCCGGACCTGACGGCGGCGCTGGTCGCCCGCCTCGCGGCTGCCGCCGAGGAGGCCGGGCTGTTCGACGAGCTCGGCTCGCCGTGGCTGCTGCTCGACGCCGAGCTGCTGCCGTGGAGCGCGAAGGCCGGGCAGCTGCTGCGGGACCAGTACGCCGCGGTCGGCGCCGCCGCCCGCGCCGCGCTCCCGGCGGCGGTCAGCGCGCTGTCGCAGGCGGCCGCGGCCGGCCTCGACGTGAGCGCGCTGCTCGACCGGACGCGCGCCCGGGCCGACAACGCCGCCGCGTTCACGGCCGCCTACCGGCGTTACTGCTGGCCGACCGAGGGCCTGACCGGCGTGCGCGTCGCGCCGTTCCAGCTGCTGGCCTATGAGGGAACGGCGGCTCACGCCAAGCCCCACGCCTGGCACCTGGATGTCGCCGACCGGCTGGTGACGGCCGACCCCGGCCTGCTGGCGCCTACCCGGCGGGTCTTCGTTTCCACCACGGATCCGGCGTCAGTCGCAGCCGCGGTGACCTGGTGGTCGGAGCTGACGGCCGCTGGCGGCGAGGGGATGGTCGTCAAGCCGGCCGCGAACCTCGTCCGCGGCCCGCGTGGCCTGGTGCAGCCGGGCCTGAAGGTGCGCGGGCGGGAGTACCTGCGCATCATCTACGGGCCCGACTACACCGAGCCGGGCAACCTCGAGCGGCTGCGGACCCGCGGGCTCGGGCACAAGCGGTCGCTGGCGCTGCGCGAGTACGCGCTCGGCCTGGAGGCACTGGACCGGCTGGCCCGCGGCGAGCCGCTGTGGCGGGTTCACGAGTGCGTGTTCGCCGTGCTCGCGCTGGAATCGGAGCCGGTCGATCCCCGGCTGTAAACGCTTGCCGCCCCAAAGCTGCGGATAAGCCTGCATGATAAGGCTTTAGCCAGGAGGGAACTGTCTCGTGCCGCAGCGAGCGCTGATGGAACCGCTGCGCCGGTGGGATCCGGAGCAAGTCGGCGGCTACGTCCTGCTGGGCAGGCTGGGCGCCGGCGCAATGGGCCAGGTCTACCTCGGGCGGTCCGCGGCCGGACGGCTCGTGGCGATCAAGACGATCAAGTCCGAGCTGGCCGAGGAGCCGGATTTCCGCACGCGGTTCGGCCAGGAGGTCGCCGCGGCGCGCCGCGTCAGCGGGGCGTTCACGGCCGCGGTGGTCGCCGCGGACTCCGAAGCCGACGTCCCCTGGCTGGCCACCGTCTACGTGCCGGCCCCGTCGCTGAGCCGGCTGGTGCGCAGCTGCGGCCCGCTCCCGGTCGCGGCGGTCCGCTGGCTGGCCGCCGGATGCGCCGAGGCGCTGGAGGCGATCCACAGCGTCGGCCTGGTTCATCGCGACCTCAAGCCCGCCAACGTCCTGGTCTCGCCGGACGGCCCGCGGGTCATCGACTTCGGCGTCGCGCGGGCCGCCGAGCGGATCCAGCTCACCGTCACCCGCGGCAGCGTCGGGACGCCGGCGTACATGGCGCCGGAGCAGGCCCGCGATACCCGCCAGGCAACGCCGGCCAGCGACGTGTTCTCGCTGGGCGCGACCGCGCTGTTCGCGGCGACCGGGCACGGGCCGTATCAGGGCGAGACCGTCATGGACGTGCTGGTCCGGCTCGCGACCGAGCCGCCCGACCTCAGCGGGCTGCCCGCCGAGCTGGCCGAGATCGTCACCGCGTGCCTGGAGCGCGATCCGCGCAACCGGCCGACGTCGGCCTCGGTCGTCTCGCGCCTGGCGCCTGGCCTGGCGGCGTCCGGAGATCTTGGCTCCGCCCCGCTGCCCCAGGCCGCGCTGGAGCTGATCGAGGAGTACCGCGAGACGCCGTCGGCGGCCGATCACGCGCTGGACGACCTCCCCGGCGAGGAGTCCACGATGGGCTCGCAGCCGCTCGGCGCCAGCGGTGAGGACCCGCCTGCGGCGAACGCGCGCGGTCACCGGGCTCCCCGCCGCCCGGCCTCGGCGCCCCCCGGCAGGGCGGCTCGGCCGGGCGCAGGGCGGGACCCGGCCACGGCGCGGCCCTCGCGGCGCGCGCTGCTCACGGTCGCGGCCGCCGTCCTCGCCGGCGCGCTCATCGCGACCGGCTGGGCCGTCGGCACCTCGATCGCGGACAGCCACGCCCGGCAGACGCTGGGGCCGTTGACGCAGCCGCCGGGCGGGCCGCCCGGCGGCCCGCCCGGCGGTGGCGGCTCACAGCTCACATCGGGCCGTCCCGACGTCAGCCTGAATCAGGACACCGGCGACACCGAGACGACCTTCGTGGTCCACGGCAGCGGCTGGCCCCCCGGCAAGCGGGTTACCATCTCGCTGGTTGGCGTGGGGACCTCGTGGATGCACCCGACCGCCGACGGCATGGGGACGTTCAACTACACGATCAACCAGGATCATGAGTTCTTCCCGGGCCTGCTGCCGGTTGGCACCTTCACCGTGCGGGTCACCGGCCCGAACGGCGCGACCTCCCAGGCGAGCTTCGAGGTGCACAAGCCGCCGGCAGCCTGAGCCGACCTCACCTCACGTGAGCGGCGTCCACCACAGATCCTCCTGGCGCGAGCACCAGGCGGGGTCGCCGATCCGGTCGAGGTCAGCCGTCGTGATCACGCCGTTCTCGATCAGCGCGCTCACCGCCACCTCGTCAGAGAGGCGCACTCCGTCGCGGGCCAGGCCGCGCTCCACGATCTTGCGCCGCAGGACCTTGAGGTGCTCGCCGACCCTGGCCGAGAGCCGATCGCGGACAACCGGATCACTGTCGAAGCACGCCAGCTCGTGGTGAGCCTCGGTCACCTGCAGCGCGCCGCGGGCGATCTCCGGCGTGCGCGGCAGCGGCGAGCTGCGCGCCTGATCGACCAGCCACGGCCGGCACCACAGGAGCGCCACGAGGAAGAGCTTGGTGTTCGGGTCCAGGTACAGCGGCAGCAGCGTCGCGTCGCCATCGGCGCGCGGGCCCCCGTCCTCGGATCCGGCCCGGCCGCCGTCGGCCGTCACGACCAGCCGCAGCGGCTGGCCGTCGTCAAGCATCGAGCGCGACCCGACCATCACGGCTCCCTGGCGCAGGAACCAGCCCTGCGCGGGCTCGCCGTTCTCGTCCATGCGGGGCAGCCGGACCCTATAACCGTCGCCTTCGGCGTAGAGGGCGTGCGTATGGCTGATGTTGGCGACCCAGGCCCCGCCCTCCACGGCGCTGATCGCGCCCGCTCGCCGCGACAGCCCCCGCCCGGCCGAGATCACGAGGTCCGCGTCCGGCCCGCGCCCGAACACCAGCTTCGTCCCGACGGGAATCGCGACGACCGACCCCGACGGCGTGGTGACATGCGCAGTCGCCGAAGTGGAGTCGAGCGCCATAGGGGTCCTGCCCGTCGATGACCGGAGGTGGAACGCGTGATAGCGCGCATTTTAGGTGCGCTGCCCGCGCCGCCGCACCCCCGAGTTCGGGGATGGCCCATCTGCTGGCAAGCCGGTTGACTTCGGTTCTAACCAGGGCGAGGTACTTCCCGCGCCAGGTCCGAACCCTTCCGGGTGGCCAGCCGCGGATGGGCCGCAGACCACGGCGCGCCGGGAACTGTGGGGGGGACTTGCTGATCTCGGGCAAGCGCCTCGCCCTGGCCACACCAGGAGGGGCTCCGAGTGAACCTTGATACCGAATGGCGCGGCGGCGCGTCGCCGTACTGGGGCCGGCACCGCCGATCCGGCTTACGCATCCGCATCCTGGCGCTCAGCCGGCTGAGGCGCCTCAGGCAGCGGCCGGCCGGGTGGTGATCCAGGGCAGCGGGCGGCCGGTCTTGAGCGCGTCCGCGATGTCACGAAGGATCTGCTGCGGCTCGTGCTCGATCTGACGCGGGCTCAGGTGCAGCACCCGGATGCCAGCGGCCTCGATCCGGCGGTGCCTGCGCATCGTCTTCTCCCAGTCCTCGGGCGAGAAGTGGAACTCCCTGGAGTCGACCTCGGCGGCCACGCCAGACTCCGGCCACCAGGCGTCCGGGCGGGCCAGGAACTCGCCGCTGACGAAGAGGTCCGGGTTGTACAGCGGAGTCGGCAGGCTCGACGCGGCGATGATCTCCCGCAGGCGGCCCTCGGCCGCGGACCTGACCCCGTCGGCCACTTCAACGAGGACCGCGCGCAGCAGCCGCGACGCGCGCACCGGACCCTCGGCCAGTTCGCGGCTCAGCTCGTCAATCGTGCAGCGGTGCAGTTGCACGGCGCTGCCGACGATGTTCCGGACTTGAGGCAGGTCAGTCAGCGCGCGAACCGTGTCAGCAACCGCGCGCGCCGGCGGCGCAAACTGGCGCGCTCCGTCAAGCGTGATCTCCGCCGGCATCCGCCAGGTGCGGTGAACGGTCACGTAGCCTCGGCTGGCTGGCCTCCGCTCGGCCGGGACCAGTACGTCGACCCGCGATACCGCCGGACCGCGGATGCGGAAGTTGCGTAAGGCGGCTGGCCCGGTCAGAACAGCGGGCTCGCCTGCGTATAAGAGCGCCGCGATCTCCAGCTGCTCGGCCGTAGCCGCACCAGTAAACGTCGCATAGACGCCCGGCAGCAGCCGCCGCCACGGCCCGCCACGCCGCAGGCGGTGCTGAAGGCCGTTAGCGCTGATGCCGGAGGCTAGCGCTTGCGTCCGGGTGAGCACGCCGCGCTGATAATTCAGCAGGAAGATCATCCTCTGGGCATCTGCCGTCATGCCCCCAAGGCTGCCACCCAATCCCGACAAAACGCTCCATGATCGTTTCATGAATGTCCCGTAGCTATGGCCCTGACCATAGCTACGGGACATCCACGATGCGGAAACAGCCGCAGCCGCCCGGCGAAAGGGGCAAAACGGGCCTCGTGGCGGCTGAGCCTCCACCGGAGCGGGCCGGCCGGTGAGTACCGTGCGGCGGGCGGCGGGCGGTGTACAGGACGCACGCGGCGGGGTGCCAGGATGAACCGGTGAGCACGAGCGACGCGGACGAGGCCGTCAGCGCGGCCGGGCGCGCGGCGCGCGAGGGCGCCGGGACGTTGCGGCGGATGACGGCCGCCGGTCTGGACGAGGCGCTGCGCGCGATGGCGGCCCGCCTCAGCGAGCGCGCGGCCGCCGTTCTGGCCGCCAACGCGGAAGACGTCAGCGCCGCCAGGGCCGAGGGGCTCGCGGCGGCCTTCGTCGACCGGCTCGCGCTGGACGACACCCGGCTGCAGGCGATGTCGGAGCAGCTCACCACGCTCGCCGGCGTGCCCGCCAGCCCGCAAAGCGAGCACATCCGCGACCTGCCCGGCGGGCTGGAACTGCGCGAGCGGCGCCGCCCGGTCGGCGTGGTCGGCGCGAACTTCGAGGCCCGCCCGAACGTGGTCGTCGACATCGCCTCGCAGCTGATCAAGTCACGCAACGCGGGCGTGCTCAGAACCGGATCGAGCGCCATCCGCTCGGCGTCGGTACTGCTCGACGAGGTGGTCGGTCCGGCCATGAAGGACTCGGGCCTTGACCCGGCCGCGATCCAGCTGCTGCGCGTTCCCGGCCGGGAGAGCGCCTTTGCGCTGGTCCGCCAGCCGCGCCTGATCCCGCTGGTCATCCTGCGCGGCAGCGGCGACAGCACCAGGGCGCTCGCGCACGAGGCGGCGCTGCACGGGGTCCGGACGCTCGCGCACGCCGACGGCGGCGGCGTGCTCTACCTCGACCAGTCCGCGGACATGGCGCTCGCGCTGCAGCTCATCGAGCGCAGCCTTGACCGGCTGGGCGTCTGCAACCGGCTGAACCTGCTGCTGATCCATGACGCCATCTGGGCCGAGGCCACGCCGCTGGTGACCGAGCTCGCGCAGCGCCTGAAGATCGCGGTCTCCCTGCCACCGCACGGCCACCCGCTTGGTCACGAGTGGGCGCTCGACTCGGGCGCGGAGGCCACCATCACGATCGCGCCGGCGGCCGGCCCGCTGGACGCGGCCGGGATCGCCAACCGCGAGACGTCTGGCCTCGCCGCGTCGATCGTCGCCGCGGACGGCGCGGCGGCCGAGGAGTTCCTGGACGCCTACGACGGCACCGGGGCGTTCTGGAACGCGACGACCCGCCTGCTCGACGGGTTCCAGCTGCTCTCGGTGCCGGAGACCGGCATCAACATTGACGTCGTGCCCGGCCCGCGCGGCCCCGTGACGTTCCGCGACCTGTACCTGCGCCAGTACGTCGTCGAGCCGGGCGGCCGGTAGCGGCTCAGGCCGGGTAGACGACCAGCGACTCCCGGTGCACCGCGTGGATGTCCCTGAACACCCGGCGCGCCGCCTCCTCCGCCGGCACCTGGCCGTGCAGGAAGCCGCCATGGATGAGGAACGTGGCGCACAGGGCCGGCTGAGCCAGGAAAAGAGCATCACCAAGATCGGCAACGCGTTCCGGGGACAGCGTCGCCAGTTGCGCGAATGCCTCCTTGCTGGCCCGGGAATCCCCGGTCGCGAGCTCGCGGCTGTCGGCGTAGACGGCCGGGTCGGTCAGGGCAGCGGCGTCCGACTCGTCGGCGTACCGCAGCCGCAGCAGCACCGAGATCACGCACGCGACCTGCAGCGGCGACAGCGCCCGCAGCAGTCGCAGGATGGTCGACGGCAGCGCCACCGAGCCGCGGCCGAGCAGGCGCTCGGGGTGGCGGACGTCCAGCAGCTCGACGACCGATCCGGCCGCGAACTCCCCGTCGACCCGCTTGACGCCCGACAGGAACAGCGTGCTGCCGGTGCGCAGGCTGCTCTCCGCCTCCCGGTTCACGTGCACTGAGCCCTCGGAGTACGCGATGCCGCCGATCCATCGCCGGGACGGATCGAGCAGCGGGCCGGCCGCCGGCACAACCGTGCCCATCCGCGCCCGCGGATTGAGGCTGCGGGCCACCACGTCGGGCTCACGCGCGGACCCGACGATGCATTCGACGCCGCAGCACGCAGCGCGGGCGGCCGCACCGAGCTTGGAGCCCATCCCGCCCCGGCCCGTGCCGCCGACCGTCACGCGCACCGCCCGGGCCTCGGCCGGGGACAGCCGCGCGATGCGGTCAGTCAGGGACGCGTCCCGGTAGGCCGCCCTGACGTCGGTCAGGAACAGAAGCCGGGTGGCCTCGGCTGCCACCGCGACCGCGACCGCGACCTGGTCGTTGTCGAGCGCGGACAGCGGGTCGGTCGCGTCGTTGCCGTTGACCACCGGCAGCAGTCCCCGCCCGCACGCCTCGCGCAGGAGCTGGCCGAGATCAGCCATCGCCCGGGCGGACGCCAGGTCGCTGCGCGACACCAGGATCTGGCCGACCTCGACCCCGACCGCGGCGGCTAGCTGCCGGTACAGCGCCATCAGGGCCGGCTGGCCGACCGAGGCGGGCAGGGCCGGATCGAGCGGCTGCGCCGCCGAGTCCTCCGGCTGGTCATAGCGCCGCAGCGTCTCGGTCAGCGAGCCCACGAGGCGCTCGTGTGCGCGTGCCCCGGCGGGCGCCGACGCCCCGGCCGCGTCGTCCACGGAGGAGCGCACCGATCCGACCAGCGCGCGCAGCGCCGGGGCCGCACCCGCGGTCGGCCCCTCGAAGGCAAGCAGTCGACGGCCGAGCCGCGAGGCTCCGGAGGTAACGAGGATGATCTCGTGGCCGGCCCGCTGCGCGGCGGCGATCTGGCTGACAAGCCCGGCGATAACGTCCAGCGCGAGTCCGTCCCGGCTGGCAATGGAACTCGAGCCGAGCTTGATTACCTGTCTGGTCACCGGGAGCTCACGACGGCGCTGATGATCATCGGAAAGGCTACCACGCCGGTTAACAGCCAGGTCGCCTCCCTTACGCTGGCGCAGTGGCCACGATCACGCACAGCCGGGAGACAGACAGCAAGCGGATGCCGTCGGCCATGCGCCGTGACGTGCGGATGCTGGGCGAGATCCTGGGCCAGGTCATCAGCGAGTCTGACGGTCAGGACCTGCTGGCCGACGTCGAGGACCTGCGCAACCGGGTCATCGACGCCCGGCTGGACGAGACCGGCGCCGGCGACGACGAGATCGCGGCCCTGGTCAGCGGGTGGCCGCTCTCCCGCGCCGAGGCGGTCGCCCGGGCCTTCACCGTGTACTTCCACCTGGCGAACCTGGCCGAGGAGCATCAGCGGGTCCGCACGCTGAGGGAACGCGACACGGGCGAGCGGCCAGTCAGGGAGTCGCTCGCCGCCGCGGTCGGGGCGCTCGGCGGAAGCCTGACCGGGCCGCAGCAGGCAGCGCTGCTGCGCCGCCTGCGGGTGCATCCGGTGCTGACCGCCCATCCCACCGAGGCCAGGCGGCGCGCGGTCACCGAGGCGCTGCGCCGGATCGGCGAGCAGCTCGGCCGGCTCGACAACGACCGGCTCGGCGCGGCTGCGCACGCCGAGGCGATGCGGCGGCTGCGCGAGGAGATCGACCTGCTCTGGCGGACGTCCGCGCTGCGCAGCCAGGCCATGCAGCCGCTGGATGAGGTCAGGTCGGGCGCCGCGGTCTTCGACGAGACCCTGTTCCGGCTGGCGCCAGCCGTGTACCGGGCACTGGACCAGGCTCTCCAGCCCGATGAGTCGGGCAGCGTCCCGCCGCAGGCGCCGGCGTTCCTGCGCTACGGCAGCTGGATCGGAGCGGACCGCGACGGCAACCCGTTCGTGACGGCGGCCGTGACGCGGGAGGCGGCGGGCATTCACGCCGATCACGCCGTGCGCGCGCTGGAGAACGCGACGACGCGGGTCGGCCGGTCGATGACGATCGACACCAGGCTGCTCTCCGGGACCGACGGCGCGCTGGCCGAGCTGACGCAGGCGCTGGACGCGGCGCAGCGCGCGCATCCGCGGCTGATTGAGGAGCTGGGCTCGCACTCGCCCGGCGAGCCGTTCCGCACCTTCCTGCTGTACTGCGCGCGGCGGCTGCAGGCCACCAGGATCATGCTGACGGCGTCCGGCAAGAGCGCGGACGACGCGAACCTGGCGTACTCCGCGGCCGCCGAGTTCATCGACGACCTGCGGCTCGCGCAGCGCACGCTGGCCGGAGCGGGAGCGCCCCGCCAGGCCTACGGCGAGCTGCAGCAGCTCATCTGGCAGGCGGAGACCTTCGGCTTCCACCTCGCCGAGCTCGAAGTCCGCCAGCACAGCGCCGTGCACGCGGCCGCGCTCCGGCAGCTCAAGGCCGGCGAGCCGCCGGCACAGCAGACGCACGAGGTGCTCGACACGCTCGCGGCGATCGCGGCAATCCAGCGCCGGCACGGCGTGCAGGCCTGCCGCCGGTATGTGGTCAGCTTCACGACCTCGGCCGCTGACATCGCGGCGGTCTACGAGCTGGCCCAGCTTGCCTGCCCCGATGCGCCGCCGGTGCTCGACGTCGTCCCGCTGTTCGAGAGCGGCGAAGATCTCGCGAACGCGGTGCCGATCCTGGCCGAGATGATCACGCTGGCCCCGGTGCGGGCCCGGCTGGAAGCGGGCGGCCGCCAGCTGGAGGTCATGCTCGGCTACTCCGACTCGGCCAAGGAACTCGGCATGGTGAGCGCCACGCTGCGGCTCTTCGACGCCCAGCTGCAGCTGGCCGGGTGGGCCGCGGCGAACGACATCACGCTCGTGCTCTTTCACGGCCGCGGCGGCGCTCTCGGCCGCGGCGGCGGGCCGGCCGGGCGGGCGGTTCTCGCGCAGGCGCCGGGGTCGGTGGACGGCAAGTTCAAGGTGACAGAGCAGGGCGAAGTGATCTTCGCGCGGTACGGTCACCCGGCCATTGGCCAGCGGCACCTCGAGCAGGTCACCTCGGCCGTCCTGCTCGCCTCGGCGAGCGCGCCGGACGTCGCCGAGCGGCCACGTCTCGCGCTCGAGGGCGAGTCCGCGACGGCCGGCGCGGTGGCCGAGGCCCTGTCCGCCGGCGCGCTGCACGCCTACCGGGCTCTGGTCACGGCCGACGGGTTCGCCGAGTGGTTCGCCCGGCTCAGCCCGCTGGCCGAGATCGGCAGCCTGCGGCTGGGATCGCGCCCGGCCAGGCGCGGTCTGGCGGCGGCCGCTGGCCTGGCTGACCTGCGCGCGATCCCGTGGGTCTTCGCGTGGGCGCAGACGAGGGTCAACCTGCCCGGCTGGTACGGCCTCGGGAGCGGCCTCGCCGCCGCCATCGACAGCCCGGCGGGGCTCGACGGCGTGCGCGCGGCCTACCGGGACTGGCCGCTGCTGGCCGTGCTGCTCGACAACGCCGAGATGAGCCTGGCCAAGACCAACCGGCGCATCGCCGCCCGTTACCTGGAGCTCGGCCAGAGCGAGCGGATGGCCCGCCAGGTCCTGCAGGAGTATGACCTGACCCGGCGGCTCGTGCTCCAGGTGACCGGCCACGACCGGGTCCTGGCCGACCGGCCCGTGCTGGCCAGGGCCGTCGCGCTCCGGGATCCCTACGTGGACGCGCTGTCGCACCTGCAGCTGCGCGCGCTCACCGCCCTGCGCGCCAGCACCGACCCGGCGGAGCAGGTCGCGCTGGAGAGGTTCCTGCTCCTGACCGTCAACGGTGTCGCCGCCGGATTGCAGAACACCGGCTGACCGCGGCCTCAGCCTGCGAACAGCGGCGGGACGATGGCCTCGATCAGGTGCGGCCCGGGCTCGGCGTAGGCCCGGCGCAGGGCCGCGTCCAGGTCCTCGGCGGTGGCGACGCGGCAGGCCGGTACCCCGAGCCCGGTGCTGATCTCGGTGAAGTTCGGCGTCGGGCCGGACAGGTCGAGCATCCGCGCGGCCAGCTTGCCCGCCGAGCCGGCGGCGGTGCGGGCAAGCTCCATCCGCAGCACCGCGTAGGCGGCATTGTTGACCAGGACGGTGGTGACGTTGAGCTCCTCGCGCGCCATCGTCCAGAGTGCCTGGATCGTGTACAGGGCACTGCCGTCCGCCTCGATCGAGACGACCGGGCGGCCGGGGGCGGCAACCGCGGCGCCGAGCGCGACCGGCAGGCCCTGCCCGATCGAGCCGCCGGTGAGCGTCAGCAGGCTGTGCCGCGGCGCGGATGCCAGCGCGCCCGGCAGCGCGATCCCGGACGTGTTGGCCTCGTCGACCACGATCGCGTCGTGCGGCAGGGACGCGGCGATCGCCAGCGCAAGGCTGCCCACCGACAGCGGCCCCGGCGGGGCCGCCACCGTCGCCGGCTGCGCGAGCACGGGCTCGGCTCCGGGCGCGACGAGATCGGCCAGCTGCTCGAGCGCGGCCTCGACGTCGTGACCGGCGTCGGCAAGCACGGACACCGCGCAGCCGTCTGGCACCAGGTCGCTGGGCTGGCCGGGGTAGGCGAAGAACGACACCGGCGCGCGCGCTCCGGCCAGCACGATGTGGTCGAGCCCCGCGAGCTGCGCGCCGGCCTGCTCGGCCAGATAGGCAAGTCTCTCGATATTAGGAACGCCAGCTCCGCGTTCCATCCGTGCCGGGAACGTCTCAGCCAGGAGGCGAATGCCCGTCCCGGCGCTGATCCGGCTCGCCGCCCGCAGGCCGCGCTCGGTCAGCGCCCGCCCGCCGAGGAACAGCAGGGCCGCGCCCGGCCCGGTCAGGACGGCCGCGGCCGCGTCGATCTGGCTGGCGTCCGCTGGCTCGGGCCCGGCCGGCGCTCGCGCCGGGGCCATCGCGGCGCCTTCTTCCCAGGAGACGTCGGCGGGCAGCACGAGGGTGGCGATCTGGCCCCGCCGCGCCGCGGCCACCGCTCGCATCGCGTCCTGCGCCAGGTCGCGGGTCGTGCCGCTGGTGTGCACCGAGCCGGAGACCGTGCGCGCGAGCGCCTCGATGTCGGACTGCAGCGGCGCGTCGTAGCGGACATGGCCGGTTGCGTGCGCCCCGACGATCACGACGACCGGCGTGCGGGCCCGCCGGGCGTTGTGCAGGTTGGCCAGGCCGTTGGCCAGCCCCGGTCCGAGGTGCAGCAGAACGGCGGCGGGCTGGCCGGAGATCCGGCCGTAGCCGTCGGCGGCGCCAGTGGCGACGCCCTCGAACAGGGCCAGCACGCCGCGCATGCCCGGCTCGAGGTCAAGCGCGTGGACGAAGTGCATCTCCGACGTGCCCGGGTTCATGAAGCACACGTCCACGCCCGCGGCCACCAGACTGCCGACTAGCGCCTGCGCCCCGATCACTCTGGCAGGATACCGGCTGCCCGATTAGCCGCGAAGCGCCCGTATCGACTCGCGCAGCGACGAGGTCGTGGCCAGGACCGCCGACGGCTCGTAACCGCAGTGCGCCATGCAGTTGGCGCAGCGCGGATCCTTGCCCCGGCCGTAGGCGTCCCAGTCGGTGGTCTCGATCAGCTCCTTGTACGTCTTTGTGTACCCGTCCGCCATCAGGTAGCAGGGCCGCTGCCAGCCGAGCAGCGAGTACGACGGGATGCCCCACGCCGTGCAGCTGAAGTCGACCTTGCCTTCAAGGAAGTCCAGGAACAGCGGCGTGTGGTTGAGCCGCCAGCGGCGCCTGTTCCCGTCGCCGAACGCCTTGCTGAACAGCTCCCGCGTCTCGGTCACGCCGAGGAAGTGCTCCTGATCCGGAGCCTTCTCGTAGGCGTAGGCGGGCGAGATCTGCATGTCATTGATCTTCAGGTCGTCGTTCAGGAAGTTGAGCACGTCGATGATCGTCTGCGGCGTGTCGGTGTTGAAGAACGTGGTGTTCGTGTTGACCCGGAACCCGCGTCGCTGGCACTCCCTGATCGCTTCGACGGCCTCGTCAAAGACGCCGGGCTTGCAGACCGACTCATCGTGGCGGTCGCGCAGGCCGTCGATGTGCACCACCCACGAGAAGTAGGGCGAGGGCTTGAACTTGTCGAGTTTCTTGGGGATGAGCAGGGCGTTCGTGCAGAGGAAGACGAACTTCTTGCGCTTGATCAGCTCGGTGACGAGCACGTCGATCTGCGGGTGCATCAGCGGCTCGCCGCCGGCGATCGACACCATGGGGGCGCCGCACTCCTCGATCGCCGCGAGTGCCTGCTCGACCGGCATCCGTTGCTTCAGCAAGCTCGCTGGCTGCTGGATCTTCCCGCACCCGGCGCACTTGAGATTGCAGGCGAACAGCGGCTCAAGCTCGACGAGTAGCGGGAACTTCTCCCTGCGAGCGAGCTTCTGCCGCAGCAGGTAACCCGCGACCCGCATGCTCTGCCGCATCGGCATCGCCACGACTACCGCACCTCCTTCGGAAGGCCGAACTGAATCGTCTCGGCCGTGACTATGACTTCTCTGGTCTCGATCGCGCCGAGGCCCGACAGCGCCGCGGCGATCTGCTCGACCACGGCGCGCGGCGCGGACGCACCGGCGGTGATGCCGACCGAGCTCGCCCCGGCCAGCCAGCCAAGCTCGATGTCCTCGGGGCCGTCGACAAGGTAGGCAGGCGTGCCGGCCCGCTCAGCGGTCTCGACGAGTCGTCGTGAGTTGGACGAATTAGCCGAGCCCGCGACGATGACCAGGTCGCACTCGCTGGCGATGGCCCGCACCGCCTGCTGGCGGTTGGTCGTGGCGTAGCAGATGTCGTCGGATCCGGGCCCGCTGGCCGCGGGGAAGCGGTCGACCAGCGCGTCCACGACCACACCCGCCTCGTCGGCCGACAGCGTCGTCTGCATCAGGTAGGCCACCTTGCCCGGGTCATCGGGCCGCAGGCTGGCGACGTCGGCGGGCGACTCGATCAGCGCCACTGCCGACGGCGCCTCGCCCATGGTGCCTTCGATCTCCTCGTGCCCGGCATGGCCGATCAGCGCGACGAGATACCCCTCCGCCGCGTACCTGCGCGCCTCAGCGTGCACCTTGGCGACGAGCGGACAGGTCGCATCGACCGTGCGCAGCTCCCGCCTCGTGGCCTCGGCCCGCACCTCCGGGGAGACGCCGTGCGCAGAGAACACCACGGTGGAACCATCGGGCACCTCGCTGAGCTCGTCGACGAAAATCGCGCCCCGCCCGGCCAGGTCGGCGACCACGCGGGTGTTGTGCACGATCTGCTTGCGGACGTAGACCGGGGCGCCGTAGCGCTCCAGCGATCGCTCGACGATCTCGATCGCGCGTTCCACGCCGGCGCAGAACGATCGCGGGCTCGCCAGCACGACCTGGCGCGGCCCGCACGCAGCGCCCCAGCGCGCCAGCACCGGGGCGGCTCGCTGCAGCGACCGGAGGGCCGCGATACCGCCGGTCACGATGTGCGGGCTGAGCACCGAGTGCGCCGGGGTGTCGGAGATCGCCCTGACAACCGCTAGCGGCCGGCCCGCCGCAGCCCTGAGCACCGGCGCCGTTTCCATGTCGACCGCGATCGCTCCGGTCCCGGCGAGCGCCGCGTGCTCCCCCGGCCGGATCAGGCGGTCGACGGTCGCGATGGTGCCGACCCGGACCCGAAGGCCCGCGCGCCGCAGCTCACCAGCCAGCAGCGGGGCTGAGGGGCAGGCGATGGTGTCGCGGCCGTCGGTGACCGCGGAGGCCACGACGACGTCGCCGGTCGCGAGGTCACCGGCAAGTCCTCCGCCGACCCCGCCGACCGCGAGGGCACCGGGGCCGCCGGCCAGGATGCCCGCCGCCGCGGCGGCCGCGCGGACCTGGCCGTACCCGAGCCTGGCGACGCGCGGCGGCTCGTCCAGGCCGCGGAGTCCCCACCGGATCGCGCTGGCCTCGATCCGCAGCGGCGCGCAGATGGTCAGTCTGCTCACGTGCCGGCCTCCAGGTACCGGCCGAGCGCACTCACCGGGAAGACCAGCCGGTACAGGTGGTAGTTGATGTAGAAGTCGCCGGGGAAGCCAGTGCCGGTGAAGTACGGCTCATCCCAGCCCCCGTCGGACCGCTGGGCGCGGGCCAGCCAGAGCGCCCCGCGGTCGGCGCTTCGCATGGCTTCTGGCCCGCCCGCCGCGATCAGCGCGAGCATCGCCCAGGCGGTCTGCGACGGCGTCGATTCGCCGCGCCCGGCCCAGCCGGGGTCGGTGTAGGACCGCATGTCCTCGCCCCAGCCGCCGTCGGGATTCTGGTGCCGGACAAGCCAGTCCACCGCGCGCCTGATCGGCGGCTTGCCTCGCTGCACCCCCGCGGCGATCAGCGCGGGCACGACGGCTCCGGTCCCATAGACGTAATTTGCCCCCCAGCGACCAAACCACGCACCATCAGCCTCTTGAGCGCGCAGCAGCCACACCACTCCCCGGCGTACCGCGCGACTGCCGCCCAGGCCAGCGGCGCACAGCGCCTCGACGGTGTGCGCCGTGACGTCGGCCGACGGCGGATCGATCACCTCGCCGAAGTCACAGAACGGGAGCTTCGTGACCAGTTGCCGGGTATTGTCCGCGTCGAAGGCACCCCAGCCGCCGTCACGGCACTGCATGCCCTCCAGCCAGGCGAGCGCCCGCGCCGCGGTGGCCGCGGTCTCCGCCGGCGGCAGCCCGACCCGGCGAAGTGCGAGCAGCACCTCGGCGGTGTCGTCGACGTCCGGGTAGCCGTCGTTGTCGAACTCGAAGGCCCAGCCCGCGGGCTCGAGCCCCGGCCGGCGGACCTGCCAGTCGCCGGGACCGCGGATCTCCTCGGCCAGCAGCCACTGCGCGGCCGAAGTCAGCGCCGGGTCGTCGGCGGGCAGGCCGGCATCGGCGAGGGCGACCACGGCGAGCGCTGTGTCCCAGACCGGGGACTGGCAGGCCTCGAGCCGGCGCTGCCTTCCGTCCGGCGTGTCGTCCCAGATCGTGAACCGGTCCAGGCCGGCGAGGCCCCGCTTGATCACGGGATGCTCAAGCCCGTATCCGAGCAGGTGCAGGGCGATGAGCGAGTAGACCCACGGCGGCTGGATACCGCCCCAGCAGCCGTCGAGTTCCTGCCGGGCGATGATCCACTCGGCGCAGCGGCGGAACGCGGCGGTCCGCAGCGCACCGCCGGCACCGCGGCCGGCCACGTGCCGCTCGTAGCGGTGGAGCACCCGGTCCAGCCAGCCGAACGCCTGGCTCCAGACGTCCGCGGGAGCTCGCTGGCCTGCCGGCGTTCCGCCGTCGGCGTGCAGCTCCGCCAGCCCGAACGGCAGCGGACGGACGGGACGCAGCGCGCAGACCACCGTGAGCGGAACGATGGTCTGGCGGGCCCAGCACGCCCAGTCGTAGACGTTCAGCGGTACCCACCGCGGAAGGTAGATCAGCTCCGGCGGCATCGCGGGCAGGCTGTCCCACGGCCACGCGCCGAACAGGGCCAGCCAGATCCGGGTGAAAACGCGGGTCGCCTCGATGCCGCCACGGCTGCGGATCCACGCGGCCGCCTCGGTCATGTGGGCGGCCTCCGGCCCGTCACCGGCAAGGCGCAGCGCCACGTAGGCCTCGACCGTGGTGGACAGGTCGCCGGGGCCGCCGTGGAAGTTCGCCCACGTCCCGTCGGCGCGCTGGCTGGACCTGATCCAGCGCGCCGCCGCCTCCGTCTGCTCGGCCGTCCTGATGCCCAGGAACTCCCGGAGCAGCAGGTCCTCGGCGTCCATGGTGACGTTGGTCTCCAGCTCGCCCTGCCACCAGCCGCGCGGGTCCTGCAGGCCGAGCAGGTGACCGCGTGCCCGCCCGAGCGCCTCGCGCACGTCGGCGGTCGCCGACTCCGCGGCGGCGTCGCCAGCGGCCGGAGGCAGCCCGACCTGGTTGGTCACCATTGCCGGGTCGTGATGAACTCGGCGATGGCGGCGAACTCGGCGCGCACGTCCGCAGGCATGTCCGCCCGCTCGATGCTCTCCAGGGCCGATGACAGGGCCGTGTCCGCGATGGCCTCGGTGCGCTTGCGCCCGCCTGCGTCCTCGACCAGGCCGGTCGCACGCGCCACGTCGTCGTCGCTCAGCGCTCCTTCCTGGCCGAGCAGGACGGCCAGTTCGTCACCGGCGCTGGTCTCACTGGTCAGCGCCGCGACCACCGGCATCGACTTCTTGCGGGCACGCAGGTCGGAGCCCACCGGCTTGCCGGTGACCTCGGGCGAGCCCCAGATCCCGAGCAGGTCGTCGGTCATCTGGAACGCCAGCCCGACGTTCATCCCGAAGGCCGCCAGCCCGATCGCGAGCGGCGCGGGAGCACCCACGTGGATCGCGCCGATGCTGCAGGCACACGACATGAGAGCGGCCGTCTTGTCTCCGGCCATCTCCATGCACTCGGTGACCTGGACGTCGTCGCGGCGCTCGAAGGCCAGGTCGGCGCCCTGGCCGGCGATCAGGCGCTGCACGGCCGCAGACAGGCAGCGGGCCGCCCACACGCTGTGCGGCGGGCTCTCAAGCAGCAGGTCCTGCGCCAGGCCGAGCATCGCGTCACCGGCGAGGATCGCGCCGCCGACGCCGAACACGGTCCACGCGGTCGGACGATGCCTGCGCTCGGTGTCCCCGTCCATGATGTCGTCGTGCAGCAGCGAGAAGTTGTGCACGAGTTCCACGGCCGCTGCGGCGGGCACCGCCCGTTCCGGCTTGGCGCCGGCGGCGCGGGCCGACAGCAGCGCCAGCGCGGGCCGCAGCGCCTTCCCCGAGCCGCCAGCGGCTACCGGCGTCCCTTCGGCGTCCGCCAGGCCGAGATGGTAGGCGGCGACCCGCCGCACCTCCGGGCTGAGGCGCCCGACGGCGGTTGCAATCGCGGGCCCGACGAGGTCGCGGGCTGCCTGCACGCCAACTGGCATTGTCATGGTCATGCCGCACCGGTCCCGGCGGCGTCCAGCTGTGCTGGCCCCCGTGGTGCTGACTCGGCCGCCAACGGCAGCCGGGCCAGTTGCCTGATCAGTTCCTGCGCGGCGGAATTTCCGCTTCGCACGGCTCCCTCCATCGTGTCCGGCCAGCCAGTATTGGTCCACGCGCCGGCAAGCGTGAGACCAGGCACTGAGGTTGCGGCACCCGGCCGCAGCGCGCTGCATCCCGGCGCCTGCCGGAAGGTCGCGCGACGTTCCCTGGTAACGAAGAAGTCCTGCACGCTGGCGTTCGCCGCGGCCGGGAAGAGCCGTTCGAGCGCCGGGAGGAACATCGCCCTGAGCTCGGGCGTCGGCATGTCCGCGTAGCCATCGGCGGCCGAGAGCGACACCGCGAGGTACTGCCCGGCCGTCAGGCCCGCCTGCCTGGTCTTGTCGAACACCCACTGCACGGGCGAGTCGACGGCCGCAGCGAACGGCAGTGTCATGACCCGCCGGTCGTAGACGACGTGCACGTTCACGATCGGCGAGACGCCGATGTCGTTCCAGCCCGGCGCCTGCTCGATGCCTGCGCCGGCGCCCAGGCCAGCGGCGCGCTCGGCCGGGACCGCCAGCACGACACCGTCCGCGTCGATCACCGAGCCTGCGGCGTCTCCCCGCCCGCCGACCTCGACGCGGAACCGGCCGCCCGCGCCAGGCTCGATCGCGACCGCCGCGCTCCGCAGGCACACCTGCGCGCCGAGGCGGGACAGCGTGTCCGCGGCCGCGGCGCCGTGCAGCTCGCCGAGCGGGATCATGGCAATCCCGATGTCGGCGGCGTCGTTGCGGCCGAGGAGCGCCGTCTTGATCACGGTGGCCGCCAGCGGCACGCTCGCGTCATCGCCGGCGATGTTCAGCGTCGAGACGATGAACAGGTCCCACAGGCGCCGCCGGGCTCCCTCGCCCTGGCCGCGAGCGGCCAGCCAGTCTCCGAGCCGCCACCGGTCAAGCTCGGGACTGGCCGGATCCGCGCGCGCGAAGGCCAGCGCGGCGCGCCCGACGCTAGCTCGTTCCCGGAGGGACAGCGGCCGGTAAGCGGCCAGGGCCCGGGCCAGGTGGAGCGGGCTCGGCAGGGCACTGCGTCGCAGCCGGGCCTGACCGGCGGCGGACAGCACCGTTACGTCAAAGCGATCCTGGATCGCCACCGAATCGGTGCCGCCGAGCCTCGCCAGCAGCTCGCGGTAGCTGGTGCAGCACCGCAGGAACACATGCTGGCCGTTGTCGATGGTCATCTCGCCGCGCGCGTAGGACGAGGCGACGCCGCCAAGCCACCCCCGCGACTCGAGGACGGTCACGCCCAGGCCGGCGTCCCGGAGCGCGATGGCCGCGGCGACCCCCGACAGCCCGCCGCCGACGACCACGACCTGACGCCGCGTCATGCCTCGTCCTTGGCGGTCCCGGCCGTCACGCCGCCCTGTTGCCGGTGTGACCGCGGATGCCGGTCCCGTCCGGTCAGCGCGCCGATCGCGATCACGGCCTTCTCCCGGGCCGGCAGCGACATCCGGGTGGCCAGCGCCTCCTGCGGCCTGGCCGCGATGTGCTCAAGCAGCCGCCGGTAGATGCCGGCCATCGCGCCCGTGCACGCGGCGCTGCGCCGGTCAAGCAGCGGCATCAGCTGCATGCCCTGCGCGTACCACGCCCGCGCCCGGTCGGCCTCGAAGCGCATGAGCTCGTTCATCGCCTCCGCCGGCGAACCGACAGGGCCGGGCTGGCCGGCGCTGGCGGGCGCGAGCGTGCACCCGAACCGGCTCAGGTCCTCGGCCGGCAGGTAGACGCGGCCGTTCCCGAGGTCCTCACGGACGTCCCGCAGGATGTTGGTCAGCTGCAAGGCGATGCCGAGTGCGTCGGCCAGCGGGCTGGCCGTGGCCAGATCGCGGCTGCCGAACACCCCGAGCGACAGCCTGCCGATCGATCCCGCGACGCGCCTGCAGTAAAGCTCCAGCTCGGCGGCCGTCGCATAGCGCTCCCCGCGCACGTCAGCCTCGCAGCCGTCGATGAGTTCGCCGAACGCGGCCAGCGGAATCGGGAACCGGTCCGCGGCGTCACGGAGCGCCAGTAGCACCTGGTCATCACCGGCGGCGGCCGGCGAGTCCGCGAGGGCGGTGATGCTCTCCCGCGCGGCGGCGAGCTCGGCCAGCTTCTGCTCCGCCGGCAGCGTCCCGTCGCCAATGTCGTCGATGCGCCGCGCGAGGGCATACACCGCCGACAGTGCCCGGCGCTTATCCGGCGTCAGCAGGGCGATGCCGTAGGCGAAGTTCTTGGCCTGCTGCCTGGTGATCGTCTGGCAGTGCCGGTAGGCCTCCTGCACACGCGCGGGCATTACCGCCGAACTGGTCATTCGGTCACCGCCCCCGCGCCAGCGTCTTGATCAGCTCGCTCACCACTGCGGCCTTACCCGCCCGCGGTGTCGCTGAAAGCACGTCGTAGTCGGCCTTCCCGATGGCGGTCAGGGCCGCCCGGCCGCCGGCCACGTACCCGGCGACGGCCGTGCGCGCAGCCCCGCGCAGTGACCCGACCAGCGGGGCACCCTCGTCGATGAGATCCCGGGCCCGGCCGGCCTCGAAGGCCATCAGCCTGCGGAGGTGCGGGCCGGCGCTGCGGGCGGCGAGATCCTGCTCGCTGCAGCCGTAACCCTGCATGTCAGCGGCCGGGAGGTAGATGCGGCCCGCGCGCAGGTCCTCGCCGACGTCCTGCCAGTGCTCGGTGAGCTGCAGGCCGGTGCAGATGGCGTCGGACAGGCGGGCGCGCTCGGGCGAGAAGCAGCCGAAGACGTACAGGACGATGCGGCCGACCGGGTTGGCCGACAGCCGGCAGTACGCGAGCAGCTCGTCAACCGTCTGGTAGCGGGTAACGACCTGGTCCTGCTCGTTCGCGGCGATCAGATCCAGGAACGGCTGCATCGGGATCTTGCAGTCCCGGATCGCGCCGGCGAGCCCGGCCACGGCCGCCTGCGGCGCGCCCTCCGCCGTGAGCGCTGGTCCGGCCAGGTCCTGGTAGAGCCGCCTGACGTCGTCGGCGAGCTCGCCCAAAAGCCGCATCCGGTCCGGGGCTGGCGCGAGATCACCCACATCGTCCACAGTTCTGGCGAATGTGTAGACAGCCATCAGGTACCGCCGGTACCGGCGCGGGAGCACGCGCAGCGCCACCGGGAAGTTCTCCGCGCCGGCCTTGGCCGCAGCCGCCTGCGCATCAGGGACAGCCTGGACGCCCGCCTCGTCGGCACGCGCTTTCACGCGGGGCGGCGCGGCGGCGGCGGCTCCGCCTGGCTCCTGAGTCACGACCTCTATTTCGGCACGATTAGTAATGGGACGCAAACAATGACGTACGCGTCACCTGATGTGTGCGTCAGCTTTCAGCGGTCATCAGCAAGCTCGAATTCTCCTTATTCGGGTGCTTCGACCGGGCACAACGATGGCTTTTACCCGCCGGATCTCGCGCTCACACAGCCGCCGGGCGAGAGACGCGCGACGACCTTGAGCAGGGACCGCGGTAGCAGCCGCGCGGAGGGAAGGCTAGTCTCGCGACATGAGCCGGGAACCCGGGTCGGGCTCGCCTGCGACAGCATCCGTCGTGCCTGCGGGCGCCACCCATGGCAGTCGGCAGCCGCCCGTCCGGCGGGAGCCGAGGCCGCAGCGACAGCCGCATGCCAACGAAAGCGCGATTAAGCAGCCCAGCGCCGCAGCTAGTGACACTCGGGCGCCCGGCGTCACTGCGCCCAGAAGCGCAGGTGGGAGCACTGCCGTAACGACAAAGCCTGGCGGCCAGACCGGCAGCGAAGCGCGCCCGCCGCGGGCGGGGACACAGCGACCGTCCCTGAAGGGCGGAATCCCAGCTCAGCAGCGCGGTCTCGGCGCGCAGGGCCGTCAGACAGTGCTCCGGCTACTCGAGGCTGGCCTGGCTGAATTTGACGAAACGGGATTGCAGGCGACTCGCGTAGAGGACATTGTCCGGCGCGCGAACACATCCCACGGGACCTTTTACCTCTATTTCTCTAACAAGGATGATCTGTTCCGTACCTTGCTTCGCGATGCTCTCCATGACATGGAGATCATCACTGACGAATTCCCGGTGGTGACCAACAACGATGCCGGCCGAGCCGCGCTCCGGCGCTGGGTGCAGCGATTCAGCGACATCTACGCCGCGCACGCGACCGTCATCCGGATTCTCAGCCAGGCCGAGATCGTCGGCGAGAAGGTCTACGGCGACGGGCTTCAGTTGCTGTTCCGCCTGTCCGAGACGATCACGCAGGGCATGACCGCGGCCAGGAAGGCCCAGGGCATCGAGCCCGAGACAGAGCCGTCCGGGCACGCCGAGCTGACGGCCCTGGCCTGCCTGATGATGCTCGAGCGCGTCAACTACCTGCTCAGCGTGGAGGTCCGGCTGCCGCGCGCGGAGATGAACGACCGGCTGACCGCGATCATCTTCGCCGCGTTCCTGTCCTAGCGACCGGGCGGGAAGCGCAGGGACCCGGATCGCGTTGCGTCCGATATGCAAGTGGAAATCTGGTCCGACGTCGTGTGCCCGTGGTGCTATCTGGGCAAGCGGCGCTTTGAGGACGCACTGGAACGATTTGCCGGGCGGGACGGCGTCGAGGTCGTGTACCGCTCGTTCGAGCTCGACCCGCTGGCCGAGCCGGGGGTGACCGAGCCGACGCTGGACATGCTGGCCGGCAAGTACGGGATGACCATCGATCAGGCCCGCGATGCCCAGCGGCAGATGGAGCAGCGCGCCGCGGACGAGGGCCTGACGTTCCGCCTGGATGGCCAGCGCCGGGGCAGTACCAGGGATGCGCATCGTCTGCTCCAGCTGGCCAGGACGACCGGCCAGCAGGCCGAGCTGATGGAGCGCCTGCACCGGGCCTACTTCACCGAGCAGGACTCGGTGTTCGATCCCGAGGCCCTGACGCGCCTGGCGACCGAGGCCGGGCTGGATCGGGCGGCCGTGACCGAGGTACTGGCCTCGGACGAGTTCGCGGACGCGGTCGAGGCGGACGAGATGACCGCCAGCGCGCTGGGCGCTACTGGGGTGCCCTTCTTCGTCCTTGACCGCCGGTACGGGATCTCGGGCGCGCAGCCCGCTGAGGTCATACTGAGCGCTCTGGAGCAGGCCAGCGCTCCGGCCCCGGCCTAGCCGTACCGCCAGCTGCTCCTACCGCCTGTCGGTCATGGCCAGGTGGCTGCCGCTGGCGGCCGCGTCGGCTCCGTAGACGGCCCGCCGCCGCAGCAGCAGCGCGACCACAAACGGCCAGGATGTGGCCGCCGTGCTCAGCGCACGCTCGGCGAGCCCGAGCGAGCTCCCGCTCTGGGTCTCGATCGCCGCCCATCCGAGCATGGCCGCGAACAAGATCGTCGCGGCCGCGGTATACCGCCCGGCCAGGGCGGTCAGGTGCGGCGGGGCGTGCTTGGCGGCGACCACCGGCCAGATCGTGATGACGACCGAGCCGAGCACCGTCCAGCACAGGTGAACCACGGTCGGCCCGGCCGCCGGCTCCGGTGAGGTGGCGATGCCGAGGCTGCACAGACCCGAAATGACCAGCAGGGCGCGCGCCGGAGCCCACAGGCCGGACATGCCGACCGCGGTCACTAGGTACGTGCCGCCAGTCAGCAGCATGGCCAGCGTCATGATCCACCGGTCAGTCCCGCCCGAGCCGGCCATGTAGCTCACCGTCTGCCGAATCGGGCTGTAAGCCGCCGGCTGGACATCGCCGGCAGCCAGCCATCCGACCGTGAGCAGAAGCGGGGACAAGCCGGCCGATACCACCGCCCACCAGGGAATGGCAGCGAGGGCCGGCCACTCCGGGACCCGATGCCGGAGCGGCTGATCGTCGGCGGCAAACGTGCTCCGCCAGTCGTCAGGGAGCAACGCTTGGTTAGAAGCCGGAGAATATGCGTCTTAGCTGGCTGATCCACGGAGCTGGGCGACTTTGCATGGCTCCCCCTATCGGACTAGCCCGACGAGACCTCCAGATTTAAGCCTAACAGCGTGCGGAGGCTACCTCCATATCCGGCGGCGTGGCGCCGCAAACACCGGCCCGGCAATCGAAGGTCCCTGTTCCGCTACGCACCCTTCCGGACTAAGGTCCCGACTGGCGGCATGCTCCGGTGCCGTCTTTCACCGGTTCCGCAAGGAGGTCGGCATGGGCAACTGGCAGCTCGACCCGTATCACACGCAGGTCGAGTTCTCCGCAAAGCACCTGGGCATGATGACGGTCCGCGGCCACTTCGCCGAAGTCAGCGCGACAGGGGACATCGACCCCGGAAACCCGGAGAACTCCTCGGTCGAAGTCACCATCTCTACCGCCAGCATCCGCACGAACCACGAGGTCAGGGACAACGACCTGCGCTCGTCGAACTTCCTCGAGGTGGACAAGTACCCCACCATGACCTTCAAGAGCACGGGCGTGCGCGCGGCGGGCGGCGACAAGTACACGCTGACCGGCGACCTGACGATCAAGGGCAACACCCGGCCGGTATCGCTTGAGGTCACCCGGCTGGGCGAGTTCAACGACCCGGGCATGATGGGACACCGGATTGCTTACAGCGCCAGCACCAAGATCGACCGGCGCGACTTCGGCCTGACGTTCAACATGCTGCTGGACGGCCGGTGGGTCGTCAGCGACGACATCACCATCAGCATCGAGGGCGAGCTCGTCGAGCAGGCGGCCCCGGAAGCCGCCGAGGCCGGCAGCTGACTGCAGTGCCGGGTCCCGTCCAGCGCGGCCGGGGCCCGGCAATGGCGCTCATCCCCATCAGTCCGGCGGCAGGGCGCTGATGACCTGCAGCTCGGGACCAGCGGCCAGGTCTTCGCCCCGCCGCCCGGCCCGGCGCGCCTGGTAGCCCAGGGCGGCCACGCTGAGCCAGCCGATCGCGATCGCCAGCCAGAAGTTGACGATGCGGAACGTGATCGCCGCGGCCAGCGCCGGCACCCGCCCCGCGCCGTAGGCGACGAGGATCACCGCGAGGCTGCCCTCGACGACGCCCAGCCCGCCGGGCACGACCGGGAACGACCCGACCACCACGGCCGCGCCGTAGGCCAGCAGCACGCCATCCCACGGGATCGCGGCGTGCACGGCCCGGAAGGCGCAGACCAGGCAGAGGAAGTCCCAGCACCACACGGCGGTGGCGAGCGCCACGACGCCCGTGGTCGACCGGGCACCGAGCGGGATCTCCCGCATCCGCGCCAGCGTCGCCTCGACCCGCGCGCCCACGCTCCCCCGCGGCCGGCCGGTGAGCCGCTGGAACCCGCGCACCACCCGGCCGGCCAGCCGCAGCACCAGGTCGCGGCGGACCAGCATGGCCCCGGCGACGAGCACGATCAGCAAGCCGAGCACGGAAACGCCCACGTCGCCGGCGCCCGAACTGGCGGCCAGCGCGACCACGACGCCGACGAGCATGATCAGGGACATCCCGATCGCCTGCGCGATCAGGATCGTGAAGACGGTCCACCCGGCGCTGGCGCTGGTCGCTCCGTGGCGGCGGTAGAAGCGGTACCGGTAGGCGCTGGACACCGCGGGCTCTCCCGGCACGGTGTTCGCGATGGCGTCGTTGGCGAGCGTGAGCACGTACAGGGCAGGCAGCCCGATCCTGGTGCCCGACAGGCCAAGCACCAGCCGCTGCAGATAGGCGAACGTCCACAGCGACATGGCCTCGGCGCCGATCGCCACCGCGATCCAGGCAGTATCGACGCGGCCGAGCTGATGCCACGACGCCGCCAGCTGGCCGCGCTTGCCGAACAGCAGCAGCAGGACGACCAGCCCGAGGAGCACGCCAAGGACGTAGCGGGCGACCTCCCCCGCAGTACGTCCGGCCGTGCCCCCGGCCGCGCGCGGTACGCCCTGATCAGCCACGAGCCAACGGTACATACTCCGGCCGGCAACCCGCGATCAACCACCTGACCTGCGCACTCGCGGCGGCTGCAAGACTGTCGCAAGCGTGGCGAAAGGACCAGCAATGACGGCACCAAAGTTCGGCGGCAAGATCGGCCGCGACTGGCGGGACTCGCAGCCGTGGTGGCCGCCCGAGCCGAGCCCTCCCCCGGATGCCCCCAACATCGTCCTCATCGTCCTCGACGACGTCGGCTACGCCCAGCTCGGCTGCTACGGCTCCGACATCGAGACTCCGGTAGTCGACGGCCTGGCCGCCGGAGGCGTGCGGCTGGCCAACTTCCACACCACCGCGCTGTGCTCGCCCACCCGCGCCTGCCTGCTCACCGGCCGCAACCACCACCGGAGCGGAATGGGCCGGGTCGCCGACCTGGCCGTCGGGTTCCCCGGCTACTGGGGCAAGCCGCCGCGCGAGAACGGCTACCTCCCCGAGATCCTGCGGGCCACGGGCTACGCGACCTACGCGGTCGGCAAGTGGCACCTGTCCCCCGAGGACGAGACCAACATGGCCGGCTCGCGCGCGACCTGGCCGCTGGCCCGCGGCTTCGACCGCTGGTACGGGTTCCACGGCGGCGAGACGCACCAGTTCGTGCCCGCGCTGTATCACGACAACCACGCCGTGCGGCCGCCCGCATCCATCGAGGAGGGCTACCACCTCACCCGCGACCTGGCCGACCGCGCGACCGAGTTCCTCGGTGACCTGCGCGCGGTCGACGCCGACAAGCCGTTCTTCCTCTATCTCGCGACCGGCGCCTGCCACTCGCCGCACCAGCCGCCGCCGCGCTGGCGGGAGCCCTACCGCGGCCGGTTCGACCTCGGCTGGGACGCATGGCGTCAGCAGATCTTCGACCGTCAGCTCTCGTCCGGCCTGATCCCCGAGGGCACCGCGCTGTCGCCGCGCCCGCCCTGGGTCCCGGCCTGGGACGACCTCGACGCGCCGCAGCGCGCGGTCGCGGCCAGGTTCATGGAGTGCTTCGCCGGCTTCCTCTCCGATGCCGACGAGCAGATCGGGCGCGTGCTCGACTTCATCGCCGCTCTCGGCGAGCTCGACCGCACGATCGTCGTGGTGGTCTCCGACAACGGGGCCAGCGCGGAGGGCGGCGCCGACGGGTCGATCAACGACATCCGGATGCAGAACATCGATCCGGCGCCCACGGCGGAGATGCTCGCGCGGATCGACGAGATCGGCGGGCCGCTGACCCACAACAACTATCCGTGGGGCTGGACGATGGCGGGCAACACTCCGTTCCGGCGCTGGAAACGGGAGGTGCACGAGGGCGGGGTCGCGGATCCGTGCATCATCTCCTGGCCGGGCGGCCCGGTCGAGCGCGGCGGCATCCGCCACCAGTTCACGCACGCGATCGACATCCTGCCGACGCTGGCCGAGCTCGCCGGGGTGGCTCTCCCGGCCCGGATCGACGGCATCGAGCAGGCCCTCGTCGACGGCGTGAGCTTCGGCTACCTGCTGCCGGACGCCGGGCGCGCTGAGCCGGAGCGGCACCATACCCAGTACTTCGAGATGTTCGGCTCGCGCGCTCTGTACCACCGCGGCTGGAAGGCGGTGGCGTTCCATCCCATCGGACCGCTCTACGACGATCAGAATCCGAACGCGCCGTTCGATGAGGATGTCTGGGAGCTTTACCACGTCGCGGAAGACCTCTCCGAGACGCGGGACCTGGCCGCCGAGCACCCGCGCATGCTGGCTGAACTCGTCGAGCTGTGGTGGGCCGAGGCCGGCCGCAACCAGGTGCTGCCGCTGGACAACCGCGTGCTGTGGACGCTCGTGCATCCCAAGCCCGATCATCGCCGGCCGCGCACGCGCTACCGCTACTTTCCCGGCGGCGCCCAGGTGCCCGAGCCGGTGGCGGTCAACGTGCGCAACCGCTCGCACGCGCTCATCGTCGACATCGCCGTCGCCGACACCGTTGTCGCCAGCAACGCGCCCGCCGACGGCGTGCTGCTGGCCCTCGGATCGGCGCTGGGCGGCTGGTCGCTGCACGTACTCGGCGGCCGTATCCGCTATGTTCACAACCTCTACGGCAAGGAACGACACGCTCTCGTGGCCGATGAGGTCCTGTCCGCAGGCGAGCATCACATCGAGTACGAGTTCACCAAGGACGAGGGCCTCGGCGGCACCGGCGTGCTGCGGTGCGACGGGCGCGAGCTGGCCACGGGGGCCATCCCCCGCTTCACGCCGTCCGGGTTCAACGGCGTCGGCGCCGGGCTGACCTGCGGCTACGAATGGGGGCCGGCGGTCGGCACCGGGTACACGGCGCCGTTCCCGTTCGCCGGCACGATCATCAGCGCGTACGTGGAGACCAGGGGCCCGGTCGTGCGCGACCCGCTCGCCGAGCTGGAGGCCATCCTGGCCGAGCAGTGAGAGCTAGCGACCGGGACCGGCCCGCTTGAGCAGCAGGAACATGCTCGGGCCGAAGTAGACCGGCGCGAAGCGCTCCTGCAGGGCCGCCTCGACCGCCAGCAGCACAGCTGGCGGCAGCGCCCTGGTCAGCGCCCGGTGCCTCAGGTTGGAGACCGACAGCATGCGGTCGAGTTCCAGGCCCGCGGAGCGCAGCTGGCCGACGATCGTGACCGGATGGTGGTTCACGAACGGGATCCCGCCCAGCTCCCTGATCGCTGCCGACCGGATGTCGACCGGGTTCAGCGGGACCGGCCGGCGCCGGAGGAGATAGCGCACGCGGTTCACCGCGTGCGCGCCGTTGGCCACCTCGATCAGCGCGAGGCCGCCAGGCCGCAGCACCCGCCGCAGTTCGGCGAACTCGGCCGCCGGGTCGGGCAGGTGATGGAGCACCCTGATCATCGCGACCAGGTCGGCGCAGTCGTCCGGGAGCCGCAGGTGCGCGGCGTCCGCACGGCAGCGCTCGATGCGCGGCTGCCCGGCCAGGAAGATGCCGGCCAGGTCCAGCTGCTGCTGGCTGGAGTCGACGAGGGTCACCCGGCTGGCGAAATCGCTGAGGACCAGCGCGATCCGCCCGTAGCCGCCGCCGATGTCCACCGCATGCTCGAACGAGCGGCCGTCGAGCAGCCTGCGGATGGCCAGCACTTCCGCCGCGTGCTCGTAAGCGCGGTCGGTCCAGTAGTCGCGGTAGTCAAGACTCTGGTCGTCGTAATAGGCGGAACCGTGCCGCGCCTGCGAGATAGTCATCTCTCCCCCGACGCGAGTGTTGCCTATTCGCGGGGCGCAGACGCCAGAGAACGTGCAATGTGAACCACATCTTAAACTGTGTGACGCGCGCCTTAATCTTTCAGCAATGGGGGCCAACCATGACCACTCCACCGGATTTCGGCGGCACCGAGATCGAGAGGGGCAGGGCGGAGGAGTTCGGCATCCCCCCGGAGGCCAAGCCCCGCAGCGAACTGGCTGACCTGGTAGCCGAGCCGTTCGACGACAACGAGGCGCACGCGCCGGGCGAGGAATGCGCGCGCTGCGGCAAGGTCATCCAGCCCGACGATGACGCGCGCCGCCGCGCGGACGGCCGGTGGGTGCACGAGACCTGTCCCCCAGCGACCGTGGCTAGTGACCTAGAACCTAGTTGACAGCGCACTAGTTGCTTTGACACTATAGCTGCATGATCACTTATGCAGAGAACTTCGTTGCCTCGGCGGATGGCACCAAGATCGGCTACCGGACCCTGGGCAGCGGCCCGGATGTAGTCCTGCTGCACGGTGCGATGGAGTCAGCACACAGCCACATGGGCATGGCCAGAGCCCTTGCCGATCGGTTCCGGGTGCATCTGCCCGATCGCCGCGGACGCGGCGCCAGCGGCCCGCACCCCGAAGGCTACGGAATCCATACCGAAGTGGCGGACCTGGCCGCTGTGGTCGGGGAGACCAGCGCGAGCCGCGTTTTCGGTGTGAGCGAGGGCGGGCTGATCGTGCTGGCGGCCGCGCGCGAGCTCCCCGCCATCCGGAAGGTCGCCGTCTATGAGCCGGCCCTGATCACGGAGGGCACGGCCTACACCTCGTGGCTGGCGCGGTACGACCGCGAGATGGCGGACGCGAAGGTGGCCGATGCGCTGGTTACCAGCATGACCGGCCTCCGCCTCGGGCCGCCAGCCTGGTTCCCGCGCCGCCTGCTCACCGCCGCCACCAGCGTGATGATGAAGAGCCAGGACAAGAAGGCGGTCCCGGGCGAGCCCACTATGCGGCAGCTCGCACCCACCCTGCACTACACCGGACTGCTGCTGGCCGAGATGACCGGGCAGGTCGCCGCCTTCGCGGACGTCAGCGCCGACGTGCTCCTGCTCAGCGCGAGCAAGGGCCTCTCCTGGCTGCGGCCCGGCTTTGACGCCCTCGCGGAGGTGCTGCCCGGCGTTGCCCGGCACGAGTTCGCCGGCCTCGACCACGGCGGTTCCGGCGACCCCGGCAAGACCAACCCGGGAGGCAAGCCTGAGATTGTCGCGGCCGAGGTTGGCAGGTTCTTCGCGGCCGCCTGACCGCCGCTGCTACGCCGGACGGCGCATCGCCGTGCTCAGGCGATGCTGCAGCCGGTAGGACAGCCCGCTGATCGGCAGGAGCGGGAGGGCAACGACGATCGCCAGGGCGGCCCACGTACTGACCCAGGCCACCGCGGTCGCCAGCACCAGACCGGTCACGGGAATCCCGGTCAGCAGGCGGCTGACCCTGGTGAACTCCGGGGTCATGCGCGCCGTCAGGCCTGCCCGCCCGGTCGCATACAGCCAGGTGGCTGCGTCTAGCGCCGTAATGATCACCAGGTTCACCGTGTAGATGGTGATGGCGAGCGGATCATGCAGCCGCGACGCGGCGAGACCGGCCGTCCAGGGCACGAGCGCGACGAAGGCGAGCATGCCGAGGCTGAGCCAGGTGTGCGGATGGTCCGTGCGCTCGACGTACTCGAAGGCGTTCCGGTTGCCGAACCACAGGACGCCAAGCACCAGCATGCTGTCGAAGTAGAGCAGCAGATGCGGCAGCGCGTGGCGCAGGGCCGTCGCAGTCGGCTGGCGGAGATCATTCGGCAGATTCAGCACCAGCAGCGTCATGGCAACGGCGAAGAAGCCGTCGGTCAGCGCCTGCAGCCGTCCGGTAGTGCCCTCGGAACGCGGATGGGAGCGCAGCTCTGCGCGCCTGCTCGTCAATGGCCGGATACTGCCTGGAGGTCGATTTCCGGGTAGAGCGGGAATCGCTGCAGCAGGTCGGTGCTGCGCTGGCGCGCCTGGTCGACCACCGCGTCGGGGATGTCGAATTTCGCCTTGCTGACCTTCGCGGTCCCGTCCGAGCCGGCGGCGGTAGCCGGCGTTACCTTCCCGAGAACGGAGGTAATGACGTCGGCGATCTCCGTGATCTCGTCCCGGCGCATGCCGAGCGTGGTCACCGCGGCGGTGCCGAGGCGCAGGCCGCTGGTGTACCACGGCCCGTTGGCGTCGAACGGGAGTGAGTTGCGGTTCAGCGTGAGCCCGCAGGACCGCAGCGCCGACTCGGCCTGCCTCCCCGTGAGGCCGTAGGAGGCGGCAACATCGACGAGGACGAGGTGGTTCTCGGTGCCGCCGGTGAGCACCTGCGCGCCGCGCCGGATCAGCTCCTCGGCCAGCACCTGGGCGTTCTCGACGATCGCGTGCGCGTACTGCCGGAAGCCGGGATCGAGCGCCTCGCGCAGTGCGACCGCCTTCGCGGCGATCGCGTGCGGCAGCGGGCCGCCGAGTACCATCGGGCAGCCCTTGTCGACCGCCTCGGCGAAGCCGGAACTGGCCAGCACCATGCCGCCGCGCGGGCCGCGAAGCGTCTTGTGCGTGGTGGTGGTCACCACGTGGGCGTGCGGGACCGGGTCGTAGTCGCCGGTGAAGACCTTCCCGGCCACGAGGCCCGCGAAATGCGCCATGTCGACCATGAACGTCGCGCCCGCCTCGTCGGCGATCTCCCGCAGCGTGGCGAAGTTGATCTTCCGTGAGTAGGCGCTGTACCCGGCGAGCAGGATCCGCGGCCGCAGCTCAAGCGCCTGCCGCCGGATCTCGTCGTAGTCGAGCAGCTTCGTCACCGGGTCGACGGTGTAGCTGTGGGCGTCAAAGAGCCGGCTCGACACGTTGTGCCGGTATCCGTGCGTCAGGTGACCGCCCGAGTAGTAGTCCATGCCCAGCAGCCGCTGCCCGGTGAAGTCCGCGCGCAGCCGCTCCCAGTCCTCCGGGCCGAGCGCGGCCGGGTTGGTCTGGCCGAGCTTCTCCAGCGCCGGCAATTCCACCGTCTGGGCCAGGATAGACAGGAACGCCACCAGGTTCGCGTCGGCGCCCGAGTGCGGCTGGACGTACGCGTGGTCAGCGTTAAACAGCAGGCACGCCAGGTCAGCCGCCTCCTGCTCGACCGCGTCGACGTTGTCGCAGCCGGCATAGAAGCGGTGCCCGGGAATGCCCTCGGCGTACTTGTCCGTGAACAGGTTCCCCTGGGCCAGCTGTACCGCCAGCGACGAGTAGTTCTCGCTGGCGATCAGTTTCAGGTTGGCTCGCTGGTCGGCCAGTTCCCTGATGATCGAGTCCGCGATCGCTGGCGACCCGGCGCCGATCGTGTCCAGGCCCGCGAAGAAGGCGGCGGCACCCGTGTGCACGCCGCCGGGCTCGCGACCGGAGAGGTAACGGCGGAGCAGGTCGCCGTATCGGTAGCTCGGGCTGGGATTCGGTTCACTCAACGGCGGCGCTCGCGATCACTTGGCATGTCGGTCTAGCAGCCTGCATCTTAGCCGGTCAGCGCGAAGAGGTTCTCGTAGCGATCCCGGGCGTAGTTGTGCACGGCACCGGGGATGCGGATCCGGTCATCGGTGTAGCAGAGCTGCTCGAGCTCAGCGAGACTGGCCTCCGGCTCGATCGTGAGCGCTGCCAGCCGGTCGAGCAGGTCAGCCATCTCGGCGTCGATCGGCTTGCCGGGCCCCGGCATGGCGCCCCAGTCATCCCAGGGCAGCACCTCGAGGTTCAGCAGCGCCATGGCGTCCCGCATGAGGTTGCTGGCAACCCACCAGTCGCCCGTCTCGTTGACGAGGCTGAGTCCGAACGTGCCCGGGTCGGCGGCACCCGACCGGCACTGCTGCCACGCCTGCCCGCCCGCCAGGAACCGGTCGCGGGGCACGTCGGTCACGTCGAAGTCGATCGGGAACCAGCCGCGCTGCCGCTCATCAATCTGCGCGTCGACGAGCACCCAGCGGTCCTGGCCCGCGTTCCAGTACTCGCACACCCAGTGATCCTCGTTGACTCCGCTGCCGAAGTAGGTGCCGAACCCGCAGCGGGCCCTGGCCGGGACGCCCTGGGCGCGGAGCATGGCCGCCATCAGGACCGTGAAGTGACGGCAGTTGGCGGCCAGGCGCCCGGCCGGCTCCCGCGCAACGTCCAGCGGCCGGTTGTCGCGCGCGACGATCTGCGCCAGCAGCCGCTCGACCCGGCGATCGTGGACGGTGGCCCGGTCGGCCTCCGAGAGCGTGACGCCGTATCCCTTGACCATGAACTCGTGAATCAGGAGGCCGTGGCCGATGGCGGTCAGTCCGGCGATGTCACGCGGCAGGCCGTCGAAGAGGTAGGCGTACCTGCCCGCCGAGGTCATCACCGCCGGCTCGGCGTAGAAGGCCAGCAGCCCTGGCCGGTCCGTTGCCTGCATGTGCTCCTCCTCCGTGCTCGGACTCGGAACGCTACGCCGGAAAAGCTGACACCTTCTGTCAGCATTTTCGAAGTAGCCTGACCGCGTGCGCGCCGACCGGCTCTTGTCTCTCGTCCTGCTGCTGCAGGCGCGGGGCCGGGTCACCGCCGGTGAGCTGGCCGCCGAGCTGGGCGTGTCGGTCCGTACCGTCTACCGGGACCTGGACGGGCTGAGCGCCGCGGGCGTGCCCGTGTACCGGGAGCCGGGCCGCACCGGGGGCTGCCGGCTTGTGGCCGGCTATCAGTTCGCGCTGCGGGGCCTCCGCCCGGCGGAGGCCGAGGCGCTGCTGATCCTCGGCGTGCCGGCCGCGCTGCGCGAGCTGGGCCTGGACCGCGCGGTCGAGGCGGCCCACCGCCAGATCCGGGTTACCTCCGGGCTGGCGGGCCCGGCCGCTGCGGATGCGGCCGGGACATCGGCCGCGCTCGTGCACCTGGACATGCCGCGGTGGTTCCGCAGCCAGGAGGAGGTACCGCAGCTGCGCACGCTGGCCGAGGCGGTCAAGAAGGGGCGCATGCTGCGACTGCGGTACGAGCCGGGCCCGGCAGCCGGCGCCCGCACGGTCGCCGCCAGGACGATCGCCGCCCGCACGATCGCCGCCAGCACGGCCGCCGCGCGCATGATCGCACCGCTCGGCCTGGTCAACAAGGCCGGCCTCTGGTACCTGGTCGCGATGACGGGCAGCCGGCAGATCCGGGTCTTCCGGGCCGCGCGCATCGCGGCGGCCACCGTCCTGGCCGACCCGGCGCCACGGCCAGACGGCTTCGACCTGGCGGCGTTCTGGGAGCGCTGGTCGCGGGAGTTCGCGGCCACGCGGCCGCGGCTCGCGGTCCGCTTGCGAGCCTCGCCGCTGGCGCTGGGGATCTTCCCCGAGGTCTTCGGCGACGCGGTCATCGACGCGCTGCGCGCCGCCGGGACGCCCGACGAGCACGGCTGGCGGGAGGTAACGCTGTCGTTCGAGCACGAGCATGCCGCCGCGCACCGGCTCGCGGGCTTCGGCGCCGACATCGAGGTCCTGGCCCCGGAAACCGTCCGGGCGGCACTGGTCGACGCCGCGCGCGGGATACTCGCCCGCTACGTGGAGATGTCCGGGTAGGGCAGGCTCCAGTGGCTCAGGCGGGCCGCGAACTCGCGCTGGAACGCCAGCGGCTCGGCGTAGTCCCGCTCGAACAGCGCGATGAACAGCGTGAGGATCAGGAAGTTATGCGCGCCCAGCTCGAACAGCGTGACGTAGTCGTGCGTGGCGAGCGCCTCACGCTCGGCCGCGGTGATTTCCAGCCAGGTGCTGCGTTCCGCCGCGGGACAGTTCAGGATGACGTTGGCCCGCTCGGCCTCCCACCACCGCACGGTGCCGCGCGGATCCTCGCGGTACCGTTCGACCAGCTCGGGGTCGCGGTCGATGGTGTAGAGAAACTTGTTGAGCAGGTACTTGCTCACGGCTGGTCCTCGGCAAGCACAGTACCTCCTGGATACCAGGTGAAGTACGCCTCCATGGTGTGGAACAGGTCGAGCGAGTCGGTGTAGTCCGCCTTCGCATTGTCGCCGGCGACGCCCATCATCAGCATGAAGTCCATGAAGCCGTGGGTCGCGTTGCCAGGCAGCCAGAGGCTGTCCAGGCTGACCTCAGCCAGCGCGGACTCCAGGTCTCCGGAAGCGATCCACCTGACCGCCTTGCGGTCGAACTCGGGGTCGGGACCGTGCGGGCCGAACTGGCGGGGTCCGCCGAGCTCGAGCGACAGATGGCCGGTGCCGATGATCGCCACCCGTTTGTCCGTGGGCCAGGACTCGACCATCCGCCGGATAGCCCGGCCGAGCTCGACGAACCGCCGGGGCTGCGGGAGCGGCGGGGCGAAGATGTTCGTGTAGATCGGCACGATCGGCAGGTCGGCCTCGGGGCGCAGCGTGATCAGCGGGCAGGTGATGCTGTGATCGATCCGCAGCTCGTTGCTGAAGGCCAGGTCGAAGCCGGCGTCCAGTCCCTGGCGCAGCAGATAGGCCGAGAGTTCCTCATCGCCCTGGAGGAACATCCGCGGCAGGCCGAATTCTCGTTCCTCGTTGTAGAAATTCGCGTCGTAGTAGGGCGCCTTGCCGACGAGGAACTGGGGCATGTTGTCCAGCCAGAGCTGGTGGAAATGATCGCTGCCGACCATCACGAGCACGTCCGGCCTGGCGGCGGTCAGGGTCTCGCGGAAGGCCTCGATCTTGGCCACCCACTCGTCGGCGAACGGCGGCCGGTCGTCTCCCGTGGACGTGCTGGCCCGGTAGTAGAACGGGTGGTGCGTCGACGCGATGACCGCGACTACCGTGGCCATGGCCCTCCTGTCCGCATATCGGACATTAGTCCGGAGATCTGCAGTCTGGTGCCGGTCAACCCGACTGTCAAGACGCCGCTTGCTTCATGGGCGCTATCACCTGCGGCACCGTAGTTTGCGGCACCGTCTGGAATGCGGCCCAGTCGGCGCTGATCGCGCCGGCGGTCTGCAGCAGCAGCGGGAGGTACTCCCCCGTCAGCCTCTCCACCGGCGTCTCGGCCGCGTGCACCGTGACGTTCATGGCCGCGATCACCTGGCCGGTGCCATCGCGCAACGGCGCGGCCACCGAGCGGATCCCCGGCGCGAGCTGCTCGTCGGTCAGCGACCAGCCGCGAGCGCGCACGGCCCGCAGCTCGGCGGCCCGCTGCGCCGGGTCCGGCTGCCAGCGCGGCGTGATCCCGGACCGGCTGGGCTCGGCGAGCACGTGCTCGGCCTGGTCCGGAGGCAGGGCCGCCAGGAGCACCTTGCCCAGCGAGGTCTGCATCGCCGGGAACCGCGTGCCGATCGTCACTGCCAGCGTGATGATCTTCGGAACGGCGACCCTGGCCACGTACACGATGTCAGCGCCGTCGAGCTGCGCGATCGAGGATGACTCGTGCGTGCGGGCGACCAGCGCCTCCAGGTGCGGGCGGGCCACGTCCCAGAGACTGCGCGACAGGACGTAGCTCATCCCCAGCTCGAGCACTCGCGGGGTGAGCTCGAAGCCACCCGGGACCGCGCGCACGTATCCGAGCTCCTCCAGCGTGAGCAGCATCCGGCGGGCCGTGGGCCGGGCCAGGCCGGCCGCGCCGGCGACAGCGGCAAGCGACATCACCGGCTGGCGCGGCTGGAACGCCCTGATCACGTCGAGGCCGCGGGCAAGCGCCTCGATGAAATCGGGCCCGGTGCCTTCTCGTGCCATGCGGTCATCTCTCCCGGTGCTGCGCTTGCCTGGACTGTAGCGCCCGCTCGCAAACTTGTCCGCCAGGCGGACAAATGCGGGCCGCCGGATGCCCTTGACAGCGGTGGCCAAACCGACAACGCTTCCGGACAGGCTCCATGTGGTCGTGATCCGGACAACTGTCCGTGACGTGCTCCGGCAAGACTGGAGGTCCCCGGTGACATCCGCTTCAGACCTGGCATCCGGCCGGCCGATCGTGTTCCGCAACGCGACGGTCCTCACGATGAACGACGTGCACCTGATCGACTTCGACGCCGACGTCCTGGTCGTCGGCGAGCGCATCGAGGCCGTCGGCCACGGGCTCGACGTCCCCGATGGCACCGTCGAGATAGATGCCAGCGGCGGCATCCTCATGCCAGGGATGATCGACACGCACCGGCACATGTGGCAGACCGCGATGCGAGGCTACGGCGCGGACTGGACGCTGACGCAGTACTTCGTCTGGTACTACCTGAACTGGGGCAAGGTCTTCCGGCCGCAGGACATCTACGCCGGCAACCTGCTCTCGGCGCTGGAGGCGATCGACGCCGGCGTCACCACGACCGTCGACTGGTCGCACGGCCTGCAGACGGTCGACCACGCCGAGGCCGCGGTCGACGCGCTGACCGAGGTGCCGGGCCGGTTCGTGCTCGCGTACGGCAACATCCAGCAGGGCCCGTGGCAGTGGTCGGCGGCCCCGGAATTCCGCGACTTCGTCGCGCGGCGGTTCGGCACGGCCAGCGACATGCTCGGCTTCCAGATGGCCTTCGACGTCACCGGCGATCCGGAGTTCCCCGAGCGCGCGGCGTTCGAGGTGGCGCGCGAGCTCGGCGTCCCGGTCACGACGCACGCGGGCGTCTGGGGAGCGACCAACGACGACGGCATCCGGCTCATGCACGAGAACGGCTTCATGACGCCCTCGACGATCTACGTGCACGCGGCGACGCTCAACCGCGACTCCTACAACCGGATCGCGGCGACCGGCGGCTCGGCGTCGGTGTCGACCGAGAGCGAGCAGAGCGCGGGCCAGGGCTACCCGCCCACCTGGCGGCTGCGCGAGCACGGCATCCCGGTCTCGCTGTCAATGGACACCAGCGTCTGGTGGAGCGGCGACCTGTTCTCCGCGATGCGGACGACGCTCGGCGCGGACCGCGCCCGCGAGCATCTCGAGGCGCACGGCAGGCAGGAGACCGTGACCAACTGCCACCTGCGCGCCGAGGAGGTCGTCGACTGGGCCACCCGCGGCGGCGCCAGGGCACTCGGGCTCGACTCGCTCGTTGGCAGCCTGGAGCCGGGCAAGAAGGCCGACCTGGTCCTGATCAAGAACGACGCCTCCCCGGTGATGTTCCCGGTGCTGAACCCGTACGGCCATGTCGCCTTCCAGGCTCAGCGCGGCGACGTGCACACGGTGGTCATCAACGGCCGGGTGGTGAAGTTCGATCACCAGCTGATCGGCGCGGACCTGGGCAAGGCCAGGCAGGTCGTCGGGCAGACCGTCGAGTACCTGCAGGGGCAGCTCGGACCGGACGCGTGGACCGAGGGCATGCACCCGGAGATTCCCGCGACCACGGTCCTCGACAATCCCTACACCTACACCACGTGGGACGCCGGATCGGCGCAGTGGAAGGGCGGGACCGGCCAGGAAGGCTCCGGCTGACGCGGCCGCGCGCTCTGGCCCGCCCGCCCTGGCCGTCACCTGCCCGTGACCGGCTGACCGGTTTGGGTTAACCAGAAGAACAGGGGTAGCAGGCATGCACTCGTCAGGAGGCATGACATGGCTACGACTCAGGAAACCGCCAGCTCAGGGGCAATCCGGAGCCTGATACCGGCCAGGGTGGACCGGCTGCCCTGGTCCAGATTCCACACCCGGCTGGTGACGGCGCTCGGGGTGGCCTGGATCCTGGACGGGCTGGAGATCACGATCGCCAGCAACGTCGGGCCTAGCCTGACCGATCGCGCTGCGCTCAACCTGTCGGCCAGCTCGGTCGCCGACATCGCCACCTGGTACCTGATCGGCGAGGTCATCGGAGCCCTGTTCTTCGGCCGGCTGTCCGACAAGCTCGGCCGGCGGAACCTGTTCATGATCACGCTCGGCGTCTACCTGATCGGCAGCGGCCTGACCGCGGCTACCCCCGCCGGCGGCAAGTGGTTCATCTTCCTGTACGCCACGAGGGTGATCGCCGGAATGGGCATCGGCGGCGAGTACGCCGCGATCAACTCCGCCATCGACGAGATGATCCCGGCCCGCTTCCGCGGCCGCGTCGACCTGTCGGTCAACGGTACCTACTGGGCCGGCGCCATCATCGGCACTCTCGTGACGCTCTACCTGCTCAACAACCTCGCGGTGGGAACGGCCTGGCGGGTCGCTTATGTCGTCGGTCCGGTGCTCGCCCTCGTCATCATCTACGTCCGCCGTAATCTCCCCGAGAGTCCTCGCTGGCAGATCATGCACGGGCGAGAAAGCGCGGCCGAGAGCTCGATCGCCGAGATTGAGAATGAAGTCAGGGCGACCAAGGGCGAGCTGCCGCCGGTGAGCGACGACAACGCCATCGAGATCAGGCCCACGGAGCAGATCGGGTACCTGGCGCTGCTGCGCGTGCTGTTCTCGCACTACCCCGGCCGGTCCATCCTGGGCGCCGCGCTCATGATCACCCAGTCGTTCCTGTACAACGCGATCTTCTTCACCTACGGCCTGGTGCTCGAGTTCTTCTTCCACGTCAGCACCAAGGACACCGGCTACTACTTCCTGGCGTTCGCGGTCGGCAACCTGCTCGGCCCGCTGACGATCGGGCATCTGTTCGACACCATCGGCCGCCGCAAGATGATCGCCGGCACCTACCTCGTGGCCGGAATCCTGCTGGTCATCACGGCCCAGCTGTTCAAGGCCGACGTGCTGACGGCGACCACCCAGACGCTGTGCTGGGTCGTCGTCTTCTTCTTCGCCTCGGCCGGCGCGAGCGCTGGCTACCTGACCGTCAGCGAGATCTTCCCGCTGGAGGTGCGGGCCAAGGCGATCGCGGTCTTCTTCGCGATCGCGCAGTGCTTCGGCTTCCTCGGCACGCACCTGTACGGGCACCTGATCGGGACCGGCCAGGACCGGACGTCGCTCTACTGGGGCTACCTGCTCGGGGCGGGCGCGATGATCGTCGGCGGACTGGTCGCGGCGTTCCTCGGCGTCGACGCCGAGGGCAAGGCCCTGGAGGACGTGGCCAAGCCGCTGTCGGTGATCGCCAAGCCAGCGCAGACGATCTTCCGCGCTGGCGGCGCCGGCTCGGCCAGCTAGCCGCAGAGCCCGGTCAGCATCCGCCCGGCGGCCCGGTCGTGCCCGGCCCGATGGCCGGCTGGTCCACGACCCCGCCGCCGGCGGTGCGGATGACGGCCCCGAAGTGCACGACGTACCAGCGGCCGCGCCAGGAGATCAGCGAGGCGATCCCGATCGACCGCTCCTGCCCGCCGACGCGGTAGACCACCCGTGCCCCCGCGACGTGCCAGTAGCCGACGCCGTTGGCGCACACGCCGGGAACGATCCAGCTCGCCTGCGCCTCCGGCACGATCACGCGGAGCAGGACCGCCCGCCTGGCCCCGCGGCCAAGCAGGTCATGAGCCGCCATCACGTCCAGGCTGAACTCCCCCACGAGCCGCGTGTGCCAGTCGGCGGCCGGGTCGGCGATGGCCTTCACCTGCTTATAGGCGGCGAGCGGGAAGAACGCGGGCAGGCCCAGGTCCGGCCGGCCGGACACGACCGCCGCCCACAGGTCGGTCATTTCCGCGCTGAGGACCCGGCCGCGCGCGGCGGGCAGGGCCCGCGTCTGGTGCAGGGCCGGGCTGACCGGCGGGACCGGTGCCACGACTGGCCAGGACGGCCGGCCGGGTGACGGCGACAGGGACGGCGACGGCGACGGCGACGCAGTCGATCTCGCGCTCGCAGTCGCGGCGGGCGCGCGGACCGATCCGCCCGCCCGCGCCGGCGCGCCCGTGCCTCCGCCGCATCCGGCCGCCAGGCTCGCCCCGAGGAGGAGGAGACCGGCGGGCGCCGCTAGGCGGGCGTTCATGGCCGACATGGTAGAACGAGGCCGACCGCGAACCCGCCGTTCGCTGCCGAAGCGGCGCGCCACCAGCCCAGGGGCGAGGGGAGCAACCGACAATGCCTGAACCGGGCGATGTGACCAACGTGGCCTGCCAGGCGGGCCGGGACTGGGTCCATGCGGCGATCGCGAAGGTCGAGGCTGACGCCAACCGGTCCGCCGACACGCACCTGCTGACGTTCCCGCTGCCCGCGGCCTGGGGCATCGACCTGTACCTCAAGGACGAGTCCACGCACCCGACCGGCTCACTGAAGCACCGGCTCGCCCGGTCGCTGTTCCTCTACGCCCTCTGCAACGGGTGGATCAGTGAGGGCCAGCCGGTCATCGAGGCGTCATCGGGGTCGACCGCGGTATCGGAGGCGTACTTCGCCCGGATGCTGGGCCTGCCGTTCATCGCGGTGATGCCCGCGTCCACGAGCCGGGAGAAAATCGCCCAGATCGAGTTCTACGGCGCCTCCTGCCACCTCGTGGACGACCCGACCGAGGTGGTCGCCGAGTCGCTGCGGCTCGCGGCGCAGTCGGGCGGCCACTTCATGGACCAGTTCACCTACGCCGAGCGGGCTACCGACTGGCGCGGCAACAACAACATCGCCGAGTCCATCTACAGCCAGCTGTCCCTGGAACGCTACCCGGTGCCGGGCTGGATCGTGGTCGGGGCGGGCACCGGCGGCACCAGCGCCACGATCGGGCGCTACGTGCGGTACCGGCAGCTGAGCACCCGGCTCTGCGTGGTCGACCCGGAGAACTCGGCGTTCTTCCCCGGCTGGTCGACCGGCGACCCGACGGTCACGATCGAGCGCGGCTCGCGGATCGAGGGCATCGGCAGGCCGCGGCTTGAGCCGTCCTTTATGCCCGATCTGGTCGACCGGATGATCCAGGTGCCCGATGCCGCCTCGATCGCGGCGATCCGGCTGCTGGCAAGCAGGACCGGGTTCCTGGCGGGCGGATCCACCGGCACCAGCCTGTGGGGGTGCTTCAAGATCATTAGCGAGATGCTGGCGGCTGGCACCGGCGGGTCGATCGTGACGCTCCTGTGCGACGGGGCCGAGCGCTACCGCCGGACTTACTACGACGACGGCTGGCTCCGCGGCCAGGACATCGAGCTCGGGCCGCATGAATCGGCACTGGCGCAGTTCCTGCTGACCGGCGCCCTCGAGCCGCCCCCAGCGCCCTGACCTGCGCCCTGGATCGCCCGGCTGGGCCTAAGAGGCGGGCCGCCGTCCCGGCCGGCGAGGGCGGGTCCGACGATGGCAGGTAAGAGCGGCAGAAAAACGCTACGGGGGGAGCGATCACCATGCAGGCTGTAGTAGGCGACGAGCTGACAGTTCACGGGCGCCGCCAGGGCGATGAGGACCGGCACGGAGAGATCGTGGAGGTCCGCGGCGCCGACGGCGGGCCGCCGTACCTTGTTCACTGGCGCGACGAGCGGGAGAGCTTCTTCTTCCCCGCGGCCGACACCGTGGTCGAGCACCACCCGGCGTGAGAGGAAGGCGAGATGGCAGCTGACGAGAGCACGGCCCCAGAACGCAAGCAGCTTGTCGTGGTCGGAGTCGACGGCTCGGCCGAGTCGGTCGGGGCCCTGCAGTGGGCGGCCGCCTACGCCGGGGCTACCGGCGCGACGCTGCAGGCGATTCATTCCTGGCACTATCCCGGTGCCGTGGGAGGCGCGCCCGTCGGGGTCGCGCCCGAGTCCGTGACCGATGAGGTGCGCCAGCGCATGGTCGATACGCTCGCCCACGCGATCGCGGAAGGTGCTCCGGACGTGGCGGTCGACCAGCGGCTCGGCTACGGCCATCCCGCGCAGGTGCTCGTCGACGCATCCAGCGAGGCGGACCTGCTCGTCGTGGGAAGCCGTGGTCACGGTGCGTTCACCGGAATGTTGGTTGGATCTGTCAGCCTGCACTGCGTGACTCACGCGCACTGCCCCGTCGTGGTCGTCCGCAGGGACGCGCTGCCGCAGTGACCGGCCCGGCCGCGCTGTCGGACGAGGACGCGCAGACGCTGGACCAGTACTGGCGGGCCGCCAACTACCTGGCGGCCTGCCAGATCTACCTGATGGACAACCCGCTGCTCACCCAGCCGCTCCGGCCCGAGCACATCAAGCCCCGGCTGCTCGGCCACTGGGGCACCTCGCCGGGGCTGAACTTCATCTGGGCGCACCTGAACCGCGCGATCCTGACTCACGATGCCGACATGATGATCGTCATCGGGCCCGGCCACGGCGGTCCCGCGGCGCTGGCCAACACCTGGCTGGAAGGCAGCTACAGCGACATCTACCCGAGCGTGCCGCTGGACACGGCAGGCATGCAGACGCTGTTCCGCCAGTTCGCCTTCCCCGGCGGCGTGCCGAGTCACGTCGCGCCGGAAACGCCGGGCTCCATCCACGAGGGCGGCGAGCTCGGCTACTCGATGTCGCACGCGCACGGCGCCGCGTTCGACAACCCCGGCCTGATCGTCGCCTGCGTCATCGGCGACGGCGAGGCCGAGACCGGCCCGCTGGCGACCAGCTGGCATTCGCACCGGTTCCTCGACCCGGCCGCCGACGGCGCGGTGCTGCCGATCCTGCACCTGAACGGCTGGAAGATCGCCAATCCGACCGTGCTCGCCCGGCTCCCCGAGCCCGAGCTGGACGCGCTGCTGCGCGGATACGGCTACGAGCCTGCGTACGTGACCAGCCCGGGTCACCCCGTTCCCCATCTGGAAATGGCAGCGGCCCTGGACGCCGCGATCGGGCGGATCCGCACCATCCAGGACGGGGCCCGCCAGGGCGGCCGGGCTCCCGGCCAGCGGTGGCCGATGATCGTCCTGCGCACGCCCAAGGGCTGGACCGGGCCAGCCGAGGTGGACGGGCTGCCGGTGGAGGGAACGTGGCGCGCGCACCAGGTTCCGCTCGCGGAGGTGCGCACCAATCCCGCGCACCTGCGCCAGCTGGAGGGGTGGCTGAAGTCCTACCGGGCCCCCGAGCTGTTCACGGCCGGGGGCGCGCCGCGGCCCGAGATCCTGCGCCTCGTGCCGGCCGGCCCGCGCCGGCTCGGCGCGACTCCGCACGCGAACGGCGGCGTGCTGCTGCGTGACCTGGACATGCCGGACTTCCGCGACTACGCGGTTCCGGTCCCCGCCCCCGGCAGCGGCCCGTCCGAGGCGACGAGGGTGCTCGGCACCATGCTGCGCGACGTCCTGCGGCGCAACGAGAAGGAGCGCAACTTCCGCGTCGTCGGACCGGACGAGACCGAGTCCAACCGGCTGAACGCCCTGCTCGAGGTCACCGGCAAGACCTGGGAGGAGGCCACGCTCCCCGTCGACGTCAACCTCGCCGGCGACGGCCGCGTCATGGAGATCCTGTCCGAGCACACCTGCCAGGGCTGGCTCGAGGGATACCTGCTGACCGGCCGGCATGGCCTGTTCAACTGTTACGAGGCGTTCATCCACATCGTGGACTCGATGTTCAACCAGCATGCGAAGTGGCTGGAGACCGCGCGGAAGCTGGCCTGGCGCCGGCCGATCGGCTCGCTCAACATCCTGCTGACCTCACACGTCTGGCGGCAGGATCACAACGGCTTCACCCATCAGGATCCCGGCTTCATCGACCTGGTGATGAATAAGAAGGCCGAGGTCATCCGCGTCTACCTCCCGCCGGACGCGAACACCCTGCTCAGCGTCGCCGACCACTGCCTCCGCAGCCGGGACTACGTCAACGTGATCGTCGCGGGCAAGCAGCCGAACCCCGACTGGCTCGACATCGAGGCGGCGGCCCTGCACTGTGCCCGCGGCGCCGGGATCTGGGACTGGGCCGGGACCACGCCGGAGCTCAGCGAGCCGGAGGTTGTGCTCGGCTGTGCCGGGGACGTTCCGACGCTGGAGGTGCTCGCCGCCGCCGACATACTCCGGCGCGAGCTGCCCGACCTGCGCGTGCGGGTGGTGAATGTGGTGGACGTGATGCGCCTGCAGCCGCCGTCGCAGCACCCGCACGGAATGAGCGACGCCGAGTTCGACACCATGTTCACACCGGACCGGCCGGTGATTTTCGCCTATCACGGGTACCCGTGGCTGGTGCACCGGCTCACCTACCGCCGGGCCGGGCACGACAACTTCCACGTCCGCGGGTACCTGGAGGAAGGCACGACGACCACGCCGTTCGACATGGTGATGATGAACCAGATGGACCGCTTCCACCTGGTCATGGACGTCATCGACCGGGTACCTGGCCTGGGCCTGCGGGCGGCGGACCTGCGCCAGCAGATGACCGACGCCCGTGCCAGGGCCAAGGCGTGGACGCGCGAGCACGGCGAGGACATCCCCGAGGTGCAGAACTGGACCTGGGGCGGCGCAGCCTCGCACTCCCCCGCCGCGCCCCCGGCCGCCGACGGGCCCATCGCGCAATGACGACGGTCGTCGTGCTCAACGCCGGCTCGACCAGCCTGAAGGCCAGCGCGCTCGACGACGCCGACACGGTACTGAGCGCGCTTGAGCTTGATCCCTGGGACGGCAGTCCGGATCACCCGGAGCTGCGCGCTTTTCTTTCCGACTTCGGGAACGAGACTGTCGTCGGGCATCGCGTCGTGCACGGGGGCAGCCGGTTCACGGGGCCGGTCATGATCGACGACTCCGTGCTGGCGGCGATCCGCTCGCTGACCGACCTCGCGCCGCTGCACCAGCCGCGGGCAGTGGCGGGCATCGAGGCGGCGCGCCGCCTGCTGCCGTCGGCGCCGGAAGTCGCGTGCTTCGACACCGCCTTTCACGCGGGGCTGCCGGCCGCGGCCGCCCGGTATGCGCTGCCGGCCTCGTGGACCAGGCAGTTCGGGCTGCGGCGCTACGGCTTCCACGGCCTCTCGCACGCCTATGCCGCCGGCCGCGCCGCGGCGCTGCTCGGCCAGGACGTCGCCGGCCTGCGCATCGTCACCTGTCACCTGGGCGGCGGCGCGTCGCTGGCGGCGGTTGACGGCGGCCAGAGCGTGGACACGACGATGGGCTTCACGCCGCTTGAGGGCCTGGTCATGGCCACCCGCAGCGGCAGCGTCGACCCTGGCCTCCTCATGTGGCTGCTGGCCGACGGCAGGCTCACCGTGGCCGAGGTGTCGGACGGGCTGGAGCAGCGGTCGGGACTGGCTGGCCTCGCCTCGCTGCCGGACGGCTCTGGCGACATGCGGAAGGTCCTCGCCGCGGCGCAGGCCGGGAGCGCCGCCGCGCGCCTGGCGCTCGATGTGTACCTGCACCGGCTGCGCCGTGAGATCGCCGCGATGGCGGCGGCGATGAGCGGCCTGGACGTGCTCGTGTTCACCGGCGGCGTCGGCGAGCACGCCGCGCAGATCCGCGCCGACGCGGCGGCCGGGCTCGGCTTCCTCGGCGTCGCGCTGGACCCGGCGCGCAACTCGGCGACCGCGGACGCCGAGATCAGCGATGCCTCATCGGCCGTCCGCGTGCTGGTCGTGACCGCGCGGGAGGACATCGAGATCGCCCGCCAGGTCCGCGGGCTGCTCGGCCGGTGACCGCCGCCTGGCGGCGTCAGTTGTGCAGCACGGCCGCGCCGCTGAAGCGCCCGTGCGCCAGGTCGGCCAGGGCCTGCGGCGCCTCGTCCATCGGGTAGGCGACGGTCGTCGGCTTGAGCCCGAACCGGTCCGCCAGCGCCAGGAACTCCTCGCCGTCCGCGCGGGTGTTGGCGGTGACGCTGCGCAGCTTGCGCTCCTGGAAGAGCTCGGCGTCGTAGTTCAGCGCCGGGATGTCCGACAGCCAGATGCCCGCCACGGCCAGCGTGCCGCCGCGGTCGAGAGCGCGCAGCGCGACCGGGACCAGCTCGCCCGCGGGCGCGAACAGGATCGCCCCGTCCAGCGGCTCGGGCGGCGCCCCGGCGGCCTCGCCCACCGAGTCGACGTCAAGCTCAGCCGCGAGGCGCTGGTTGCCCTCACCGCGGGTCAGCACGTGCACCCGCAGGCCCTGACGCAGCGCGACCTGCGCGGTAATGTGCGCGCTGCCGCCGAACCCGTAGATCCCGAGCCGCCCGCCGGGCGGCACGGCGGCGCACTTCAGCGCCCGGTAGCCGATGATGCCCGCGCACAGCAGCGGCGCGGCGTGCTCGTCGTCCAGCCCGTCAGGCAGGCGGTAGGCGTAACGCTCGTCGGCGACGCAGGCCTCGGCGTAGCCGCCGTCGATGTCCCAGCCGGTGAACTCGGGCTCCAGGCACAGGTTCTCCTCGCCGCGGCGGCAGAAGGAGCAGGTCAGGTCGGTGCGGGCCAGCCACGGCACGCCGATGCGCTCGCCGACGACGAACCGGTCGGCTCCCGGCCCGAGCTTGTCGACGCGGCCGACGATCTCATGACCGGGCGTGACGCCCGGTCGCCGCGGCGGCAGGTCACCCTCGGCCAGGTGCAGGTCGGTCCGGCAGACACCGCAGCAGCTGATGCGGACGCGAACCTGGCCGGGGCCAGGCTCGGGTTCCGGCCGGATCTCCTGCGCCAGCGGCCCCTCGTCGACCGGCCGGACTGCCTCGACCACCCATGCCCGCATGCTGCCTCCCCGGTTCCCGCAGTGCTGGCCCCCGGGGGGCGACCCCCGGACCCCCGCAGGGCCCGTACGAGGCTACGCCTGATGGGACCAGTCCGGCCCGACGGCATCCCAGGCGCGCTGCCAGCAGGCCAGCCGGCGGCGGCCAAAGGCGATTTTGAGGATGCCGAGGAATATCAAGTACAAAACTCCCACGCCCATCGTCACCGTGAGCACCGCGAACATCACTTCGTCCTCGACGCCCGCGGCCGACAGCCGCTGCGGAGTCTGCTGGCCAGCCTGGTTGACCGTGATCTGCACCTGCTGCCCGGCCTTGGCGTCGAGCTCGACGCCGACCCGGCCGTGGCGCACCTGGCCGTCGCGCAGCGTCCACTTCGCCGGGACCCAGGCGACATCCCAGTCGCCGGCGGCGGCGGCCTGCTGGGCCGCGCCCTGCAGCAGGGTCGCCTGGACCGGATACCAGCCCTGCTCGGCCCGCTGCTCCGCCGTCGCGGCGTTATCGGCGATCCGGCCGGCCACGAAGGCCGCCACCGGCCAGGCCACCAGGAAGCTCGCGATCAGGATGATCGTGGCGAGCGCCTCGGCCCGGTCGACGCTACGGCGCAGCGGATGATGGTCCCAGCCGATGCCGGTGGCCAGGCGCCGCAACCGCTGCTTCACCGGTGGTCCACCTCCGATCAACGGCCTCGTTGCCATAGTCCACGATTTTCGCCCTCGGCATAAGGGGCATTGGCCACGTTGGCCCGAGGCGCGGGTCAGCGGAGGCGGCGCAGGAACGGGTCGCGCGGCGTGGCCGGTGCTATCCGGACCGCCGCGTCCACCACCTGGACGTCCTGCGGCCGGGCGATCACGGGGTTGAGGCGCAGCTCGGCGACCTCCGGCAGGTCGTCCGCGAGCCGGGACACCCGGAGCAGGATGTCGGCCAGGCCCGCGGTGTCCACCGCGGGAACGCCGCGGTGGCCGGTCAGCAGCGGCGCAGCGCGCCCGCCGCTGATCATCTCCTCGGCGCCGGCGTCGGTCAGCGGCGAGAGCCTGGCCGTGGTGTCGCCGAGCGCCTCGGCGGCCCCGCCGAGGCCGAAGACGACCAGCGGCCCGAACACCGGTTCCTGAACGACTCCGACCAGCGTCTCCACGCCGCCGGCCAGCATGGGCTGCAGCCGCACCCGCTGCAGCCGGGCGCCGAACCGGCTGGCCAGCTCGTCGTAGGCGAGCGCGACGTCATCGGCCGTGCGCAGGTCCAGCCTGATCGCCCCGACGTCGCTGTTGTGCACGCCTTCAACCTCGGCCTTGAGGGCGACCGGCCCGCCGAGGTCGGCGGCGGCGGAGACCGCCGCGTCCGCGCTGCCGACGACGCGCGTGGCCGCCATCGGAATCTGGTAGCAGCTCAGCAGCCGGGCGGCGTCCGCCCCGGACGCCCAGCCGCCACCGGGCCTGGTGGCCAGGAAGCCGCGGACTACTGCCCGCGCCGCGGCCGGATCGAGCCCCGTGAGCTCGGGCACGTGGCCGCGCTGGCTGTCGCGCCAGGCCCGGTAGCTGGCCGCGTGCCCGAGCGCCCGGACGGCACTCTCCGGGTAGGCGAAGCTCGGCACCTCTGCCGGCGTCAGCAGGCGCACCGTGTCCGGCTGATCGAGCAGCGCGACCGAGATCGGCTTGCTGAGCTTCGCGGCGGTCACCGCCGACGTCAGGTCAGCGATCGCCGTCGGGACGCCGATGGCGATCAGCGCGTCGACCGCGTCGTCGGTGTCGACCTCCTCCAGGCACGCGCGGAACGTGTCGGCGGATACCGCGGCCGTCGTGTCAACCGGCCCCGACACCACCGCCCCGGCCGGGAGCAGCGCGGTGAGCCGGCGCTGGGTCGCGTCGCCGAGCACCGCCACGGTGAGGCCGACGTCAGCGCACGCATCCGCGGCCAGTACCCCGGTGCCGCCGGCGTTGGACACGATCGCGACCCGGCGGCCGGCCGGCAGCGGCTGCGCCGACAGGAACGCCGCGGCCTCCACCAGCTCGCCCAGGCTGTGGGTGGCGATGATGCCGGCCTGGCCGAAGAGCGCTTCCTGGGTGAGCAGCGGGGTCGCCGCCGCGGCGGTCAGCGACGCGGCCGCCCGCTGGCCCGCCGCCGACCGGCCCGCGATGATCGTCAGCACCGGCATCGTGCGCCCGACTCGCCTGGCCGTCCGGGCGAAGGCGCGCGGGCTGCCGAAGGACTCGACGTACAGCACGGCGAGCCGGGTCTGCCCGTCCTGCTCCCACCAGGTCAGCAGGTCGTTGCTGGAGATGTCGTACTTGTCGCCGACCGACGCGAAGGACGAGACGCCTATCCCGAGCCGGCCGAACAGCCCGAGCAGCGCGATGCCGATGCCGCCGGACTGCATGACCAGGCCGGCCGTGCCGGCCCGCGGCCGCTCGGCCGCGAACGTGGCGTTCAGCCGGGCCGCCGGCACGGCGACTCCGAAGCAGTTGGGGCCGGCCAGGCGCATGCCGTACCGCCGGCAGATCGCCAGCAGCTCGGGCCCGCCGTCGCCGAGGCCTGCGGTGATCACGACCAGGCTCCGCACGCCCCGCCGGCCGCACTGCCCGGCGGCCGCGACGACCTCGCCTGGCGGCACGGCGATGACCGCGACATCGACGGCTTCGGGCAGGTCCAGCGCGGACGGAAGGCTCGCGATGCCCTCGACCGGCAGGCCGCTGGGATTCACGGCGTAGACGGCGCCGGGGAAGCCGCCGGCCACGATGTTGTGCAGGATCTCGCGGCCGACCGAGCCGCGGTGACGGCTGGCCCCGATGACGGCGATCGAGGCCGGCTGGAAGAGGTGCCGCAGGCTCGCGATCTCGGCCCGGCTCGCTCGCTTCGCGACGGCGTCGAGATAGACATCCAGATGCTCACCGTCGTGCGCCGGGAGCGGGAACGTCAGCCCGACGACTCCGTCGCCGAAATGGCGCTCAACCGGGAGCCCGGCGTCGGCGAAGACGCCCTGCATCGCGTAGTTGTCGGGCAGCGTCTCGGCCTGGAACGCCACCAGGTCCCGCTGCCTGGCCACCGACACCAGATGCTCGAGCAGCAGCGTCGCCACGCCCCGGCCGTGCATGTCGTCGGACACCGCGAACGCAATCTCGGCCCGGCCGGGAGTGCCGGCGGGCTCGTAGGTGGCGACGCCCACAAGCTCGCCGTGCAGCAGCGCGAGAAGCGCGACGTGCTCGTCGTCCGCCGGGCGGCTGACGCGCTCCGCCTCCCGCTGCGGCGCTCGCGGGCTGAAGTTGAAGAACCGGAAGTAGGCGTTCGTCGGCGACAGGTTCGCGTGCATGTCCCTGACCGCGCCGAAGTCAGCCGACTGGGCATGCCGGATCTCGATGGTGCTGCCGTCAGCCAGCAGCGCGTACGTGCCTGGAACCGGAGGATAGGCCATCGGTCAGGACCTGCTAGCCGGGTGACTGCTGCCTGGTCATGCTCTGGTAGACCGCGAGCAGCGCGGCCTTCTGGGTCTCGTCCAGCTGCTCATCCGTGCGGATCGCGCGCTCGACGCTGTCCGCCTCCGGCCGCTCGGCGCCGGCCTCGCCCTCCGGCTCGCGGTCGAGCAGGCCAGCGTGCGCGAGCAGCTTCTCGGCGGACACGTTCAGGGAGTCGGACAGCTGCCTGAGGACCCGCACGGTCGGCTGGTGCATGCCGCGCTCAAGCTCGCTCAGGTACGGATTCGACAGGCTGGTGAGCTCGGACAGCTGGCGCAGGGTGAGGTTGGCCAGCTTTCGCTGGCTGCGGATGAAGGCGCCAAAGGCCTCCATCTGTTCGTCCCACGGACTGGCCATGATGCTCCCTCGTCGCTGTCAGTATCTCAGGGCCCGGTCAGCCGCGTGCGCGCGGCGAGCCCTCGGCTCCCCGCGCGCAGTGCTGGCTGCTAGGCAGCGGCACTCTTGTCACCGGCACCACTGCCACCGGTCACCAGCGGTGCGGTGGCCTTCAGCATGTCCTCGGCGAACGCGCGCTGGCTCGCCAGCACCTGCTCGGCGAAGTCGTAGGCGCCGCTGACGATGTCGCCGGGCTTGGGCAGCTTGTCGCTGATGTTCAAGACGTCGGCAAACGGCAGCTCCGGCAGCTCCGGCCGCATCGACACCGCGGTGGCCACCAGGCGCTCGACCGCGTCCACTACTGCCGCCTGCCCGGCGCGAATGGTGCTCAGAACCTCACCCTGGATGCCCTGGCAGTTGCTTGACTCAGCCATTTCTTCCTCCTCAGGACTGGCCTTACGTCATCTCTGCTCAATATAACTAGCAAGAGCTCGCTTCGTCAAGCGCGGGCGGCACCGGCAGGCGCCCTGGAGGGCCGCAGCTTCGAACGTTTGTTTGTTTAGTGTCGTGCCAGCAGCACTAGGCAGACAAACGTTGGCGCGCGACCGACGAAACGCCAGCGTCAGCCTGCCGCAACGGGCTGGCTAGCCAACCCGCGCCGGGGAAGGATCGCACCATGGCCTGCACGCTGCACGTGTCCTGGGACGAGAAGCTGACCGGCTACGACTTCGGGCCGCAGCATCCGCTGGCCCCGATCCGGGTCAAGCTCACGATGGAGCTGGCCGCGGCGTTCGGGGTGCTGACCCGCGACCAGGTGACGGTGGCGGCCGCGGGTCCGGCCTCGGACGCGGAGCTGGAGCTCGTGCACGACCCGCGCTACATCGAGGTGGTCAGGCAGGCCGGCGAGTTCGCCGCCGATCGCAGCGCGCCCGTCGATGCCGGCACGCTGCTCAGGCACGGCCTCGGCACCGCCGACGACCCGATCTTCGCCCACATGCACGAGGCCTCGGCTCTGGTCACCGGGGCGACGCTCGGCGCCGCGCGAGCGCTGTGGGACGGCACCGCGGAGCACGCCGCGAGCATCGCCGGCGGGCTGCACCACGCGATGCGCGCCAGCGCCAGCGGCTTCTGCATCTACAACGACCCGGCCATCGCGATCCAGTGGCTGCTTAATCAGGGCGCGGAGCGGATCGCCTACGTCGACATCGACGTCCATCACGGCGACGGCGTGCAGGCCGCGTTCTGGAACGATCCGCGCGTGCTGACGATCAGCCTGCACGAGCATCCCGCCACGTTGTTCCCGGGCACCGGCCTGCCGACCGAGACCGGCGGGCCCGATGCCGAGGGCATGGCCGCAAACGTCGCGCTGCCCGCCGGCACCAGGGACGCAGGCTGGCTGCGGGCCTTCGATGCCGTGGTGCCGCCGCTGGTCAGGGAATTCCGCCCGCAGATCCTGGTCAGCCAGCACGGCTGCGACACCCACTGGAGCGACCCGCTGGCCGATCTCGGCCTCACCATCGATGCGCAGCGGGCCGCCCACGCCGCTATCCACGAGCTCGCGCACGAGGTCACCGGCGGCCGCTGGCTGCTCACCGGCGGCGGCGGCTACCAGCTCGTGCAGGTGGTCCCGCGGACATGGACCCATCTGCTGGCCGAGGCCGCGGGCGAGCCGATCGACCCGGCCGCCCCTACCCCGCAGCTATGGCGCGAGTACGTCAGCATCACCGCGGCCGAGCCGCCGCCCGAGACGATGACGGAGGGCGCCAGCGGGAAGTTCACCCGCTTCGAGACCGGATATGACCCGGCCGACCCCATCGACCAGGCCATCTTCGCTACCAGGAACGCGTCGTTCCCCCTGCACGGGCTCCTGCCGACGCCGTAACCGGCCGGCCGGAGTAAAGGCGCGCTAGTCGGTCATCGGCTCCGCGGCGACCGGGACGCTCTCACCCCGGGCGGCCGATACCTCCGGCGGCGCCGCCGCCACCGGCGGACTAGCGGTCTCGCGCCAGATCTCGCGAACGATCACCTGCATCGCCCCGGCCACCGGGATGGCGAGCAGCGCCGCCACGAACCCGCCGAAGAAGCCGCCGATCCAGTTGCCGAGCGACGCGCCGACCAGGATGGAAACGAGCACGAGCAGCGGGTTGATGCGCACTGTCCGGCTCATGATGACCGGATTCAGGATGTGGTTCTCGGCCTGGGTGTAGATCAGGAAGATCACGAGCGTGACGATGCCCGCCTCGACCGAGTGCGCCAGAGCGAACAGCACCACCGGGATGCCGGCGAGCGCGCCGCCGATCATCGGCAGGAAATCGACCAGCGCGACCCACAGCGCCCACAGGAACGGGAACGGCACGCCCAGCGCCATCAGCGTGATCAGCACGACCACGCCCGCGATGGCCGAGGTCGCGAAGTCCCCCAGCATGAAGCCGGTGACCGAGCGGTTCACCTCGCGGGCCACCTGGCTGTAGCGGGCCGCGCGCTCGGGCATCATCAGCCCGAGCAGCGAGTGCCGCATCTTCGGGCCCTCGAGCAGCAGCAGCACGACGAGCACGAAGATCGTGAACAGCTCGAAGACCAGCGACACGGCGCCCTCGCCCAGGCTGAGCGCGGGCTGAGCCAGGTCCTTGCCGTACACGACCAGCTTCGGCGCGTTCTTCTGTACCCAGGTCTGCAGGTGATACCTGGTGACGAGGTGACCGACCCAGCCCTTGCCGTGCTCGGCCGTGGTGACGTAGGACGGGAGCGAGCTGGCCAGGTGGCTCAGGCCATCGACCAGCGGGTACCCGAAGGCGAGCGCCAGGCCGGCGAACGCCGCCAGGCTGAGCAGCGTCACGACGGCAACGGCGAACCCGCGCCTGCGCAGCCAGCGCTGCAAGATGGTCACCAGCGGGTTCAGCAGCAGCGCGATGAACCCGGCCACCACCAGCAGCAGGAGGACTCCGCGGAGCTTGTCCACGACCCTGGCGGCCAGGTAGACGACGACTACAGCACCGATCGCGGCCAGTATCGCCCGCAGGGGCACGTGCCTCGATTCGGCCAGGCGCCACAGCCGAGCCCGCCGGGTCTCCGGAACGCGTGCGTCGTCGGTCACGTCGCCAGCATGCCAGGCCGCGGGCGGTGATCGCATTGCCGGGACCCTGCCGGGTTGGCCGGGGCCGGATCAGGGCTGCCTCCTGATACCCGGAGCCGGGCAATCCGGGTCAGGTGCGGGCTCTTCCCGATACCCGTGCGGGCGGCCCGGCGGCAGGCTGGAGGCATGAACACAACCACGGACTACCCAGCAACTGGCTCTTCAACTACCGACTCGGCGAGCAGCCGCCCGGGAGCGTGGCCCCTGCGCCGCTCGACCGGCGACCGGATGATCGCTGGCGTCGCGGCCGGTGTCGCCCGCAGCCTCGGCGTGGACCCGATCATCGTGCGCGTTGGCTTCATCCTGTTCACTCTGCTCGGCGGCGTCGGCCTGCCCCTGTACCTGGCGGGCTGGCTGCTGATCCCGGACGAGGGGTCGGCGCAGTCCCTGGCGAGCGAGTTCATCGGGTCCGTGTCCTCGAGCCGGAACTAGAGCGGGAAGGTCACCTCAGATGCCAGCTCCAAGCAGCCCGGCGATGCTCAGTGCCGCGGCGGGCCCCGGTGTGGTCCGCCGCGGCTCCTCCGGCCGCCCCGAGCAGCGGATCTCCGACGCCGAGCGCTCCGAGGTCGCCGACGAGCTCTCCCGGCACTACGGCGAGGGCCGCCTCGATCAGGAGGAGTTCAGCCAGCGAATCGACCAGGCCATGGCCGCCAAGACCTACCGCGACCTGACCGGGCTGCTGCACGACCTGCCGTCGGCCGAGATGCCGCCCGCCGCCCGCACGGCCCGCCGCTCGCAGCGACGCACCGGATTGCGATCGGTGCTCCTCCTCGTGCTGATCGCGATCCTGATCGTCACCGTTATCCACGCGGTGTCCTGGGTCTTCACGCCGGTGCTGTGGCTCGTCGCCATCGCCGCGATCCTGGCCGTCGCGATGCGCAGCCTCCACCGGCGGCAGTGACGTGCTTGGCGACCCGCCGGAGTCCGGAGCGGGCAGACAGTTTCCCGAGCGGCCCGCGGCCCTTGCCGCGGGCCGCAGCCGTTCGCCTTCCTTGACATGTGACCAAACGGTCACCTATTCTCGAAGGCATGGACGAGGTGTTCAAGGCGCTGGCTGACCCCACGAGGCGGGAGCTGCTCGATGAGCTGTTCCGGGCCGACGGGCAGACGCTGAGCGCGCTTGAGGAGCGGCTCCCGATGACCCGCTTCGGGGTGATGAAGCATCTCAGGCAGCTCGAAGAGGCCGGCCTCATCGTCACCAAGCGGCGCGGCCGGGAAAAGCTGCACTTCCTGAACCCGGTCCCGATCCGCCTCATCCACGACCGGTGGGTAAGTAAGTACGCCGAGCCGTGGGCGGCCGGCCTGTCCGACCTCAAAAGCGACCTGGAGCGATCGATGGAAAGAGTCTTCGAGATCTACATCCGCACCACGCCGGACCGGCTGTGGGAGGCGATCACGGACCCGGAGATCCGGGCCAAGTACAACTTCGGCGCGGGCGCCAGCTCCGACTGGACGCCGGGATCGCGGCTGGAGCTCAAGCACAGCGGCGGCCTCGTGCTCGGCGACGGCGAGATTCTCGAGGCCGACCCGCCGCGGCTGCTCGTGCACACGATGACGGCGCTGTGGAGCGACGAGGTCAAGGACGAGGGCGCCACGCGCGTTACCTGGGAGATAGAGCCGGTCGGCGACTCCTGCCGGCTGCAGGTGACTCACGACCAGATGCGCGAAGGCGCCAACAGCCAGATCTACGGCGGCTGGCCGATGATCCTCTCCGGCCTCAAGACCTGGCTGGAGACGGGCGAGCTGCTCACCACCCCGGGCTCGCTGATGTACTCCTCCGCGGAGGCATGGCAATGACCGGCCAGCCGGCGGCCCGGCTCACCGGGATTCACACCGTCGGGGTGCCCGTGACCGATCAGGACAAGGCGCTGGAGTTCTACGCCGGCACGCTCGGCCTGACGACCAGGATCGACGTCCCGATGGGTACTGGCAGCCGCTGGATCGAGGTCGTTGCCGACGGCGCCCCGACCTCGGTCGCGCTGATCCAGGCCAAGGAGTCGGCCCCGGCCGGCGTGGAGACCGGCGTCAGGTTCGTGACCACCGACGCGGACGCCTTCCACGCGCACCTGCAGGCCGCGGGCGTCGACGTCGGTGAGGTGCTGCGGTGGCCCGGAGTGCCGCCGATGTTCGCGTTCCGAGATCAGGACGGGAACGGGATGGAGATCGTCCAGCAGTCATGAGCATCCCCAGTGTCGGCCCGGGCGAATGTCACGGCCCAGGCCGGCACCATGTCAGCCGCGCGGCCGGAACGGCGGACGGAGAGTTGCGGGCTCACCAGCAGCGCCGCGATCGCGGCCGCGATGAGGACGCCGGCGGCTGTCCCGATCATGCCTGCCCGGCGCACATTGCGGCGGGCCGCCATCAGGCCGATCTGCCACGCTGTCCAGACGAGCCCGGCACCGATCAGCAGCGACAGCGCGGGCAGGCAGAACGCGGCGACGTTGCCCGCGAGCACTGGCTCGTCGAACGAGACGGCGATCAGCATGACCGGCGGCACGACGAGCCACGGCACCGCCAGGTATCCGAGCGTCCGGCCAGGCCCGGCCCAGCGCACCTCCGCGGCGACGGCCACCGCCGCGACGGCCGCGACGATCGGCAGGGCAGCGGCCCGGCCAGCGAACTGCGTGGCCAGGCCGGCGACCTCGGTCGGCAGCGGCCGCGGTGCCAGGCCGAGCGCGCTGGCCTGCCGGGAGCTGGCCCAGGCCAGCGGCGCCAGCCCGAGCCCGGCGCAGGCCACGGACGCCAGCCAGCCGCGCAGGGCCGAGGCGGTCAGCCCAGTCGGTGCGTCGGAGGCCAGCGCGGTCAACTCGGCCGGCATGACGCGGCCACCGATCCGGCCGCGAGCGACGACGCCGCGGGCGGCCCGGCTCGACCGGGCGCGTCCGAGCAGCAGGCTCAGGCCGTGCCCGGCCACCAGGAGCACCGCGAACAGCTCGGCCAGACCCAGGGCCAGCACGCAGAGGCTGTAACCGGCCCACCAGCCCCGGCTGTCGCCGGTAGCCGCCCGGTCCAGGCAGTACGTCGACCCCACGGCCGCCAGCATGGCCAGCGTGTACGGGCCCGCGTGCTGCGCGCACCAGGTGGTCAGCGGCACGATCGCGAGGGACAGGCCGGCCAGCAGCCCGACGGCCGACGGGGCCGGCATGCCCGACTGCCGGGCCAGGCGACGGCCGAGAGCGGCGGTCAGGGCGGCGGTCGCGACGGCGGCCAGCAACGACGGCAGGCGTAACACGAGGGCGGACGTGCCGAGGCCGGCGATGACGACATGCATGGCCAGGTAATAGGCCCCATGGCCGATGCCTCCGTGCGCCAGTCCCGACACGATCGCGGTCATCGGACGCCGGGCCGCGGTCAGCGCGTCCGCCTCATCACGGGACAGCGCCAGCGCGCCGAGCTTGTAGCCGCCGATGACAAGCTCGGCAAGCGCGGGGATCGCGATCACGAACGGGTCGGCCCGCCGCCGGCGCTGAACCACCGCCCGGTGCCGGCCTGCCGGGCGCGCAGCGTCGGGCCCGCGGCCGGGCGTGTCGGTCAGCCCGGCAGGCTGGCCCGGCGGAAGCGCCGCCGGCGCGAACTCATGCCAGTACGAAGTCACTGGTCGTTCCCCCACTCCCAATGGGAGCGAAAACCCAAAACCGGATATGCAGCCCGACAAGCGGTAATTGCTGCTTGTAATTGTTTGCTGGCTTAGCGTAACAGAAGCGAAGGAAGAGATGACTGGAAGTGGCTGAACGGTTACGTCCAGTAGTAGGAGGCTTCCCGCGGCAATGTGCGTCCAGGTGCGATCGAAATGGCCGAACGGGTACTAGATCGGAGATGCCAATGCCCGCCCCTGCCTCCCCGCGTCGATGCCGCCAGCGCCAGGCCAGCCACCCCGGCGGGCTCCGCCCTGACCTGCGCGCTTGACAAATAACGCGATGCGCTTGATATAGTTTGCAGCGTGAGACCTAACGAGGGAGGGAACCCCATGATCGACACCCGTGCCGTTGCCAAGGAAGTCCAGGACCAGCTGACCGCGGCCATGCAGAAGGGGCAGGAGCAGATCCGCCGGACCCGGAAGAACGTTGACGCCGCGCTGCGCACCGGCAACCATCTCGCTCAGGCCGTCAAGCCCAGCCTGCCGTCGCTGGCCGAGCTGACCAAGCCGGAGAAGCTGCGCGCCAGCGCTCAGGAACTCGCCACCCACGCCGCCGCGACCCAGCGCAAGCTGGCGGGCAACGCCCAGGAGCTGGCTACTCAGGCGGTGGCCAGGCAGCGCAAGCTGGCCGGCAACGCCCAGGAGTTTGCCACCCAGGCATTTGCCGCGCAGCGCAAGCTCACGGGCAAGGCGCTGGAGGCGGCCAGCCCGCTGCTCTCCGACGGAGTGAGCCGGCTCACCCAGCTTGCGACCTCGCTCGCGCCGGGCCACCGGACCGGGCACGCCGAGCCGACCGCGCCCGCCGCCGTCGCCACCGAGCCCGAGGCCGCCGTAGCGACCGAGCCCGAGCCATCCGCGCCGGCCACGAAGAGTGCCGCCAGGGCCCGCGCCCCGCGGGCCAGCACCCGGCGGGCCAGTACCGCCAAGCCCGCCTCGACTGAGGAGAAGCAGGCCAAGGCGAGCACCCGCAAGACCAGCACGGCCAAGACCAGCACGGCCAAGGCCAGCACAACGACTGCCAAGGCCCGCACGCCCAAGAAGTAACGGCCCAGGCACCACCACCACCCGCCCCGCCGGCGGTCGGCCGCCCCGACAAGGGGTTCGCCGCCGCCGACGGGGCAGCAGCAACTGACCCGCCGCCGGGGACGGGCCGGACGCGCGAAGGGGAACCACATGACCGAGCCGCGGGACGGCCAGCTGGAGGCGCTTGGCTCCTTCATTCGCCGGCAGCGCCAGCAGGCCAACCTGTCGCTGCGCCAGCTTGCCGAGCGCACCAAGCTGTCCAACCCCTACCTGAGTCAGATCGAGCGGGGCTTGCACCAGCCCTCGGTCCGGGTCATCCGGCTGATCTCCGACGCGCTCAACGTTTCCGCCGAGACCTTGCTCACCCATGCGGGGCTGCTGCACCGCCGGGGCGGCGGGGCGGATGAGGCGGCCGCCGGGGCAGGCGTGGAGGCCGCGATCCAGGCCGAGAACCGGCTCACTAACGAGCAGAAAAGCGCCCTGATCGCGGTGCTTCGGAGCATGCTGCCGACCGAGTAGTACGAATCGGTGACAGAAGTCGTTTTGGCCCGAACATCGCAGAACGAGAGCCGAGCGCTCAGCGAGCCGATTACGATACGACAGCGTGACCGACCTGAGCCAGCACTCGGAGCCGCTGCCGGCGCGTAAGCCCTCGCAGCAGCGGGGTGAGTCGCTGCCCCAGAACGACGAGCAACTGCCCCAGCGACGGCCGCCGCTGCCGACCTGGGGCGAGCCGCTGCCGCAGCGCGGCGAGCC
>Ga0209380_10000030_pt1 | contig 77539 bp, 67 predicted proteins | sample HubBroMetageWFT6_FD_188347 | JGI IMG/M metagenome (GOLD analysis project Ga0209380, IMG submission 188347) | Warmed and freeze-thawed soil microbial communities from the Hubbard Brook experimental Forest, New Hampshire - Hubbard Brook CCASE Soil... | ecosystem: Environmental > Terrestrial >...
CCCTCACCCAGGCCGACCAGGAAGCCAAACTCCGCCTCATCGTCGACACCGCCCACGACATCTGGGGCTAGAACCATCGCGGGAACGACGCTCCGCGGGCCGGGCGGATCTGGCCGTCGACGACCGCCATTCCGGGCGCTACGCTCATTGTCAAAGTAGGGCCTATCTGTAGAAGGTGGCAAATGGTCGAGATGCACAGTTTACGTATCAAATACGGAGCATTGGTATTCGCGTCTATGCTGGCGGCGTCTCTTGGGTTTTCGATCGGGTCACCGGCCGCCTCGGCAGCCGCGTCTCGCGCCGTGACAACACGCGGGCCTGCGGCACCTCAATACACTGTGCTGATTACTCACTGGACCATCGTGTCCCATAAAATGACCGGCAGTGGTTCGCTGAAGTGGAAAGTATGGTCTGACGCACCGTTCATCGATTACCGCATACAGCCCGTCGCATCCATTTCCGACGAGGAATGCGCGGGCACTGACAACTCGATATCCGGCAGTCTAGAGGTGTCGTTCTCCGTGCTCGAGGGGGCGCTCGGGCTGTCTGTCGAGAAGAGCCATGGCTGGAACAATAGCCACTGCATCTCGGAGACCATCAACTTGCCCAGGAAGGCGATCGGATGGCCAGAGTGGAGATGGACCTGGCAGGAGTACAAGATCGTGCAGAAGCCCTGGGTATGCACCGAGCGTAACGGCACCACGCGCTGCAGCCATTTCCCCAGGAACTTCGAACCAGGCTCCTTCGTCGGAAAGAAGAACAAGACCATCCACGTACATATCCAGTCGCACCCTGAATTCAGATTCGGCCAGTGCAAGCACACCCCGAAAAAAGGACAGACCTGCCCAATCCCGCAATGATCCGTAGGTCCGGCCGGCGCTCGTGATCGCCGGGCTAGCGCAGGTCCGGGGGCTGCTGGCGGAAGTCGCGCGGCCCGACGCCGAACCGGTACTTGAATGCCCTGGAGAAGTGCGATGCATCCTTGAACCCGACGCTGTAGGCGATGTCGGTAACGCTCCGGCTCGGCTGACGCGGGTCGCGCAGCAGCCGCGCCGCCAGGTCGAGCCGCTGCTCGAGGACCCAGCGGTACGGCGAGGTCTGGTCCGCCTGGAACAGCAGGTGCAGGTAGCGGACGGAGAGCCCGAGCGCCGCGGCCACGGCGGGCGGCGTCAGGTCCGGGTCGCTGAGGTGATCGGTGATGTACCGCCGCGCCCTCAGCAACTGCGCCTGCCGCGGTAGCGCCGGGCGGACGCCGGAGGCTCGTTCCGATAGCGCCGTCACCAGCAATTCGAGCACGGTCCCGCCGACCTGTCCGGTCACCTCCGGGGGCAGGGCGGGCAGCTGCGCCGGCACCCGGCGCAGCACGGACGAGAACAGCGCGCCGACGCCGCGATCGCCGCGGATCGCGCTCGCGGTGGTCCCCGGCACCACCTGGTAGTGAGCGAGGAGCACCTCGCGCGGAATCTTCAGCACGACAAGGCGGAACGGATCGGGGCAGGAGATCAGGCACGGGCGAGCACTGTCGTAGATGGTGAAGTCACCCGGTCGCAAGACTGCCTCGCGGCCATCCTGCGCCACGACCGCGCGCCCGCGGATGGACAGATTGACAAAGAAATCATCGTCGGGCGCGGCGCGGATCATTTCCGGTGACCGGAACACTGCGTGCGGCTGCGAGTCCACCGTCGCGACCCGCATGCCGCCGAGGCCGTCGGCAGTCACCGCGGCGCGAAAGCCCGCGGTGGGCTCGCGCAGCGGCATGACATCCAGCCACGTGAAGGTCGCGCAGACGACGTCGCGCCAGTAGCTCAGCTGCGACCGCTCGTCGACCGTGGCCGTCGAGTACGTGCGTGTCATAGCGCCGGTTCATCAATGAGCGGCTATCGGTGCATCCAGCGTCAAGCATCGGTGCGCCCACAGTCAAGCGTCCGCTGATGACGGTCATTAGCGTCTGGTTGCCGCTGCGGAAAATGGACAAGGGAGCCGACAATGGCCACGGCCGACGACGTCATCAGCAACTACATCGAGATCGAGTCGCGCGTGGACAAGATGCGCGATAAGTACGCGCTCAAGGAGGGTTACGTCGACGGCGAGGGCTCGCCCTGGGTGCCGTTCATTCCCAATGTGTTTATCAAGCACCTCACGTTCGACATCCGCAGCAGCAGCGCCGCGAACGTGCTGTGGGTTCAGGCAGGCGGGGAGCTAGGCCGGCACCGGCATCGCGGGCCGGTGTCGGGCTATGTGATCGAGGGCACCTGGCTGTACCGGGAGTACTCCTGGGTGGCCAAGGCCGGCGATTTTGTCCGGGAGAGCCCGGGCCGGACCCACACCCTGTACTCCGAGAGCGGCATGAAGACGTTCTTCTGGCTCAACGGGCCGCTGGAGTTCCTCGACGAGGAAGACCGGGTCGTCGAGACGGTCGATGTGTTCTGGTTCATCAACCACTACGAGACCTACTGCCAGGAGCAGGGCATCCCGATCGACGAGCGCCTGTATCTGTGACCGCGCGCCCGGCGGCGGGCCGATGAGCGCACTCGACAGCCCGGCCGGCCGCACCGCGCCGCCTGCCAGGGACGTGGACTTCGTCCAGTCGCTGGCCCGCGGGCTGGCCGTGATCCGGGCGTTCGGGCCGGGGCGGGACCGGCTCAGCCTGAGCGACGTGGCCCGCGCGACCGGACTGACCAGGTCGGTAGCCCGCCGCTGCCTGCTCACTCTCGCCAGTCTCGGCTACGTGCGCACGGAGGGCAGGCTGTTCTCACTGCGGCCGCGCGTACTTGAGCTCGGCTACGTCTGGGCGTCCAGCCTCGGACTGGCCGACCTGGCCAGGCCGCACCTTGAGCAGCTCGTAGCCGCGCTGGGGGAGTCGTCCTCGGTCGCGCTGCTCGACGGCCAGGACATCGTCTACATCGCGCGGGTGCCGGCCAGGCGGATTGTGACCGCGGCCATCACCGTCGGGACGCGGCTGCCCGCTCACGCGACGGCCCTCGGCCGGGTGCTGCTGGCCGGGATGGCCGAGGACGAGCTCGCCTGCTGGCTGGCGCGGGCCAGCCTCGAGCCGCGGACCGGCCGCACCCTGACGCGAGCCAGCAGGCTGAGGGCGGAGCTGGCGAAGGTGGCGCGCCAGGGCTACGCGATCGTGGACCAGGAACTAGAGGAGGGCCTGCTGGCGGTGGCCGTGCCGATCCGTGGCGCCGCAGGCAGTGCGACGGCCGCCGTTAATATCTCCGCGGATGCCAGCCGGGTCAGCGTTGGCCAGCTGCAGGCGCGCTGCCTGCCTGCGCTGCGGGAAGCAGCCACGCTCATCGAGGACGACATGCGCGCCACCGTGGGCCGCGCTGCGGGCCTGACCACAACTGGCGGTTCACGTGGCCCTGATCACCACCTTCATGACCTCGGCCGGGTTTGCGATCGCGAAACGGATCGCTGACGGCGCGGCGTCCAGGCCGAATTCGTGGCTGATCAGCCGGCGGAGCACCTGATCGTTCCGCTCCACGACCGCGACCGCCTCGGCGAACTCCGCCGCGCCGCAGCAGCTGACGCCCAGCAGGTCAAGTTCCTTCTCGGTGAGGCTCCCGATCCTGACCGCCGCCGTCTCGTTCGACATGCCGACCTGTACGGCCCGGCCGGCCGAGGCGACCATGGCGATCATCGCCTCTACGGCTGCGCCAGCCCCAGTCGCGTCGAACACCACCGGCGGTCCGGCCGGGCTCGCCCATCGCCGCGCGAACGCGACCACCTGGGCGGCACCCTGCCACCGCAGCGTCTGGGCGCCCATCTCCTTGCTCAGCGCGAGGCGGCCATCGAGCAGGTCGACGACCAGTACGTCGGCGCCCCGCTCGCGGGCGACCAGGCCGATGCACTGGCCGATGGGGCCGGCGCCGAGCACCACTGCCCGCTCACCCGCCCGGACTGCCGCCCGGTTGACCGCCCGCACGGCGATGGAGACCGGCTCGGCCAGCGCCGCGAGAGCAGCATCGTCGACCTCGATCGGGAACAGCTGCTCGTGTCCGATGCACAAGCGTTCCTGCAGGCCACCGTCGAGGTGAATGCCGGTCAGCCGGAACTGGTCACACGTGTTCGGCCGGCCGACGCCGCACGGATAACACTGGCCGCAGGCCTGCAGCGGCCAGACCGCGACCCGCTGCCCGTCCCGAAGGTGCGGCGGGCACCCGGGCCCGAGCGCGACGATCGTCCCGGCCAGTTCGTGACCCTGCACCCGCGGATACTGCGAACCGCCCGCCGCGTCCGACAGGTGCCCCGTGAAGAAGTGATAGTCCGAGCCGCAGATCCCGACCGCTTCCGGGCGGATCAGGACCTCGCCGGGGCCAGGCCTGCCCGGCTCGCGACGGTCGGCGAGCACCATCGAGCCAGCGCTCACGGTCACGGCCGCGCGCATCAGCCCGGCCCGGCGGGCTGGTCGGGCTGGGCCGGGGGAGCAACCTTGCTGCCGCGCAGCAGATAGGCGGATCGGAGCAGCTCAGGGTTCGCGCGCAATTCGCTGGCGAGGCCGGAGTAGCGCAGCCTGCCGCCCTCCAGTATGTGGGCCTGGTGAGCCAGACCCAGCGCGACGGCCGCGAACTGCTCGATGAGCAGCACGCCGACGCCAGACTCGGCGATGCCGCGGATCACCGGGAGCAGCCGGTTGATAACCACCGGAGCCAGGCCGAGCGACAGTTCATCAATCAGCAGGAAACGCGGCTGTGAGACGAGCGCCTGCGCGAGCACGAGCATCTGCTGCTCGCCGCCGGACAGTGCGCGGGCAGGCGCAGACAGCCGCTTGGACAGCTCGGGGAACAGGTCAAGCACCCGGTCACGTCCCGCCTTCGCCTGGTCGCCTGGCAGCGAGTACGTCGCGACCCGGATGTTGTCATCGACGGTCAGGTCGGTAAGCAGTCGGCGCCCCTCCGGGACGATCGCGACGCCGGCGCGCCGGATCTGCTCCGGCCGGTGCCGCGCCAGGTCCCGTCCGCCGAGCAGGACGGCTCCCGACCGTGCCCGCAGGACGCCGCCGACGGCGAGCACCAGGCTTGACTTCCCGGCCCCGTTCGGTCCGAGCAGCGCGGTAACCTCCGCCGCCGGGATCTCGAACGTCACATCCCGCACGACCGTGCGCCGCCCGCGCTCGACGGTCAGCCCGGTCAGGCTCAGCCGGCTAGCCGCGGGCTCCCGCTGCGCGGGCAGCGTCGGCCCCGGTGTCCGTGGCGCCTGCGTCATAGCACCTCCGCCGTGCCCAGGTAGGCAGCGATCACGCGCTCATCCCTGAGCACCTGGGCGGTCGGACCGGACGCGATCAGCTTGCCGAAGTCGAGCACGGCGGTCGTATCGCAGCAGGCCGACACCAGGCTCATGTCGTGGTCAACCAGGATCGTCAGCGCCCCCGTCCGCTCCGGTATACGCCTGATGACCGCGGCGAGATTCTCGGTCTCGTCATCGGGCAGCCCGGCGGCGGGCTCGTCGAGCAGCACGAGCCGCGGTCGCCCGACCACCGCCCTGGCCACCTCGACCAGCCGGCGCTGCCCGGCGCCGAGCGTGCTCACCCTGGCCCGCGGATCGGCCTCGAGCCCCACGAACGAGATCGCGCCGAGGACGTCATGGCGCCAGGACGGGCCGGCTCTCCTTGACCGCTCGTGCGCCAGCGCGACGTTGTCGAAGACGGACAGCTCCTCGATCGCTTGCTCCGTCTGGAACGTCCGCCGCAACCCCCACCGCGCCCGGCGGAAGGCCACCATCGACAGCAGGTCGTCACCGAACGCCCGGACGCTTCCGTCTGCCGGCCGGACGAAGCCGCTGAGGACGTTGAAGAACGTGGTCTTCCCCGCGCCGTTCGGCCCGATCAGTCCGCAGGTGCCCGGCTCGAACGAGACCGTCATGCTATCCAGCGACGTGACCCCGCCAAAGCGCACAGTGAGGCCTGCTATTTCGATCACTGGGCCTCGCTTCCGGCCGACGCCGGCCTGCGCAGGAGGCCGAGCAGCAGCCGCCCGAGCCGGGCCAGGTCCCTGGGCACCTGATCGGCTAGCCCAGCAGGCGCGGTCGTGAGCACCTGGAGGACGCCGAGGCCGAACAGGATCGTCAGCCAGTCCGCCGGTACGCCCCAGTTGTTCAGCAAAGCCGGCAGCAGTTCAAGTAGCAGCGCGGCGACGACCGCGCCCCACAGGCTGTAGGCGCCCCCCATGAGCACGACCGCCAGCAGGATGATCGAATCCTGGGCCGGGAAGTCGATCGAGTAGATGTAGTGCACCGCGCCCGCGTACAGGCCACCGGCCACCCCGGTAATAAACGACGCCAGCGCGAGCGCCCACAGCTTGTACAGGGTCGTGTTGATGCCTGCCGCCAGGGCGGCGGACTCACTCTGCCTGATCGCCGCCCAGGCCCGGCCGGGCCTGGACCTGATGTGCGCGAGCACGAGCAGGAACATCAGGGCCGCGACGATGACCGTGTACCGGAAGTACGCCGGGTCGCCCGAGGCAATGTCGGGACGGCGGATCGGGGGAATGCGCACGAGACTGCCGTTATAGCCGAGGAAGCCGTGGCCCCCGTTGGGGAAGTTGGTCGTCGCCAGCACGATGGAGAACGCTCCCGCGAGCATCAGCGTGATCAGTGCCAGGTACAGGCCGCGCAGCCGCAGCGCCGGCAACCCGATCAGCGTGCCCGCCACCATCGTGAACAGGCCCGCCTCGAGCAGTACGACCGGATAGGGCTGCGCGGTGGCGAACAGTAGCCGGGCAGCCACCCAGGCGCCGACAGCCAGGACCGCGATCTGGCCGAGCGATACCAGCCCGACCCGCCCGACGAGCACGCCGAGGCCGAGCGCGACGATCGCGTAAATGCCCACCTGCGTCATCGTGTCGACGTAGTAGAGGCTGATCAGCTGCGGCAGGGCGAGCAGCGTGAACAGCAGCAGGACCGTCACCACGGCTGTCCGCGCGAGCGTCCCGGCGGGCATTATGACTCCTCGCGGGAACTCGTCATCACCCGGCGGCGCACGAGCACCAGCAGCGCCGCGGCGGCCAGCACGAACGGGGTCATGTCGCTGTAGTTCGACAGCGACGAGATCGGGACCAGCATGTTCTGCACCAGGCCGATCACGATCGCGGCTGCGAACGTGAAGGCGATCGACCGCAGGCGCGCGATCAGTGCCGCGGCCAGCGATGAGATCACCAGGAACGTGAGCGTGGTGGCGTCGAGCGCGACCATGTCGGCCAGCAGGAGCCCGGCGATGCCAGCCAGCACGCCGCAGCCGAGCCATGCTGCCGCCTCCACCCGCCGCACCGGCACCCCCAGGGTGGCTGTGATCTCCCGGTCGTTCGCCATCGCCCGCATCGCGGTGCCGAGCCGGGTGTGGCGCAGGAACAATGCGGTCAGCACGGTGATGACGACTCCAGCCGCCAGCCCGATGACCTGTGTCCAGTTGATCTGGATCTGGCCGACCGTGAACCCGCTGTTATCAGTCGGCAGGCTCAGGGCGCGGGACTCGCCGCCGCTGGTGGTCCACAGCAAGTCCATCGTCCCGAACAGGACGAGCAGCAGCCCGAGCGTCGCGGTCGCCTTGACCAGCGGATCGCGTTTAGCCAGCGCCGGCCCGAAGAGCATCCCGTAGCCGACGGTCACGCCGGCGGCGAAAAGCACGCACGCCAGCCACCCGGACCAGCCGGGTCCGCCCGCGTTGGTCACTGACCACGCGATCAGCGCGCCCATAGCGCCGACCGCGCCGAAGGCCAGGTACACCACGCCGGTGGCCCGGTAGAGCACGACCAGCCCCACCCCGGACAGGGCGTAGACCCCTCCGAGGGCGAGGCCGGTCACGATGAACGGCTGGAAGTCCTGCCAGCTCGGCATTACGCAGCCCTGGTCAGCCCGTCCGGGCCCGGCCCTCGCGGCCGCTCACGGCGCGAGCGCCGCGACGCCGGCGAGCTTGCGGTAGGCCGCGATCTGCGGATCGACTGACGAGATCTGCGTGCACCCCTGAGCGGTCACCATCTTGCCGTTATCAGGGGTCACGGTGTAGTCCTCGTTGTTTGGAATATGCATTGCGTACGTGCCGTACGTCCAGAGCTGGCAGAGCATGCCAGTGTTGAAATTCGACACCGCGCGGAACGCCGCGTTGACACTTGCGACCGTGTACGGGCCGGTTATTGTGTCGAGGGCGTGCACCGCGATCTCCGCCTCGGTGAAGCCCATTTGACTGAAGCTGCCGATACCACCGGAGACTGCCTTTCCGTACTTCGCGAGAATGGCCCGGTAGAGGCTCATCGTCGGCGTGTTAGTGACGTCGGGCGGGGTCAGCTCAGCGTTTACGAACAGCTTGTGATCCCACTTGGGGCCGAGTGCGGCAGCCAGGAAGTCGGTATTGCATGGCGTCGAGCAGCCCCAGATCTTGACCCGGTCCTCGAGACCGAGCTTCTGCGCGGCCTGCAAGATCACCAGCGCCTCGGGCGGGGTGAAGTTCAGTACAACGGCGCCGTTCGGCCCCGCGGCATCGACCTCGCGGATTGCCACCGAATCCGCGTTCGTGATCGGCACATTCTCGGTCAGCTGCGTGATCGGAACCCTGGCCGCGGCGGCCAGCGCCGCCGGACCAGCAGCGATGTACCCCGTACCGGGGACGTTCGACTGGTCGAAGGCGATCTTCGAGACGTGCTGAGTCAGGGCGTACTGCACGGCGCCGTCGGAGCTATAGCGCGGGCCCATGTTGACGGCCGCACTGCTCGGTGTTGACCAGCACTCGGGCGCGATGCCGGAGTCGATGATGTCGTAGCCGAGCCGCTGCCAGTAAGACGAGTCGATCGAGCACTCGATGATGCTGGTGTTGCCCACGATCCCGACGACGTGATCTGTCTGGACAAGCTGCTTGGCCTCGGCGGCAATCTGCGCGGGGTTGGTCTGCTCGGTCTCGATGTAGTACTTGACCGGATGGCCATTGATGCCGCCATTGGCATTGACGCAGGCGAAGTACGCGGCCGCCATGTTCGCGATGTCGGTGAAGGAGGTCCCGGCTTCGTTGGTGACGATGCCGCCCAGTGCGATCGGCGTTCCGGTGGCGGTCACGCCCGGCTTCGTGCCGCATTGCGAGGTGGCGGTGGCCGCGGCGCTCTGGCTGGCGGCCGAGCTCGCGGCCGGGCTGCTGGTGTTGCCGGTGCTCGTCGGCGAGCTCGCGCACCCCGCCAGTACCGCCATTCCAATTACCGCCACGAGCGCAAGATGTCCTCGCACATTCGAAGTGTGCTTGTACATTTGCATCTGCCTCCACCTCCTGGTGGCACGGCATAAACCCGCTCGGATTGGGCGGGGTGAGCCGATATTAGAGCGCTGCCTGCATAGGCGCAAGGTTCAATCAGGTGCAAGCCGTTAACATTCATCTCGCCTTGTGTCTGGCACCAAATTGGCCGCGTTTCTTTTGTGCGATAACACAAACGGGGAGGCAACGAGCACCGTCATTATGGGAATGGCCCAAGACGACACTGGGCCATTAGTAGCCGAGAGGAGTGGCCGTGCTGCACATAGGAGTCAATCTCGGATTCGGCAAACTCCACCGGGACCTGTCCGACGAGCAGATGTATCAGGGCGAGCTGCGGATCGCCGAGCTAGCTGATGAGCTTGGCTTCGACAGCCTGTGGGCAGTCGAGCATCACTTCGACGACTACGCCATGTGCCCGGACAACGTGGTCCTGCTCGCCCACCTGGCCGCGAGGACGCAGCGCGTGCTGCTCGGGACCGCCGCGGTGATCCTGCCGTGGAACAGCCCGCTCCGCGTCGCCGAGAAGATGATCATGCTGGACATTCTGTCCGGCGGTCGCGCTCTGTTCGGCATGGGCCGCGGCCTGTCCCGTCAGGAGTACGCCCCGTTCGGCATCCCGATGGACGAGTCCCGCGCCCGCTTCGACGAGGCAGCGCCCATGATCGTCAGCGCGCTAGAGACGGGCTTCATCGAAGGCGGCGGGCCGTTCTACCCGCAGCCGCGCACGAGGCTGCGGCCTGATCCGCGCGCCTCCTTCCGCGGCCGCCTGTACTGCGTGGCCGGCTCACCCGACTCGATCGTCTCGTGCGTGAGCCTCGGTGCCGCCCTGATGTCGATCGTCACGCGTCCGGTGCCCGACCTCATGCCGGTGTACGAGGAGTACCGGCAGCAGTATCGCGCTCTGCATGCCGCGGCTCCGCCGCCAGTCTCTCTGAACGTCAACATGTACTGCCACGAGGACGCGGCCGTCGCCAGGGAGCGGTCGCAGCGTCACATCGCCACGTTCTTTGCCTCGAACGTTCGCCACTACGAGATGGCGGGGGAGCACTTCGCCACCACCGCCGGCTATGAGCGCTACGCCGAGCTGGCGGGCGCTCTTCGCGAGGCCGGCCTGGAGAACGCATCGGCCGCGTATGCGGAGTCCGCGCTGTGCGGGACTCCGGCCCAGATAGTTGCCAAGATCGCTGCTATCAGCGAGGTACTTGGCGACTTCGACCTCGTCGTGCTGCCGAGCTTTGGCGGAATGCCATACGAGCACGCCGAGCGCAGCCTTGAGCTGTTCGCCAAGGAGGTCATGCCCGCGGCCAGGGACCTGGCTCGATGATCAGGACGCTAGCCGCCGAGCCCGAGGGAGGCCTGTGGCCAAGCTGACTGTGCAGTCCGTCCCGATGGTCGCCGAGCACAACGCCGCGATCCCCATGCGCGATGGCGTGGTCATGCGGGCAGAGGTCTACCGGCCCGCGCGCAGCGGCCCGTTCCCCGTCCTGCTGGTCCGCACTCCCTACGGCGAGCCCATGAGCCGGGGCGTTCCGGTGCTGCCGGCGATCGACGCGGGCTTCGCGGTGGTTCTGCAGCACTGCCGGGGCACCGGCACCTCCGACGGGGACTTCGCGCCGTTCGCAAGCGAGGCCGACGACGGCGTCGACACCATCGAGTGGTGTGCTGGGCAGGCCTGGAGTAACGGGCTCGTGGGCATGTACGGGCCTTCTTATCTCGGCATGGTCCAGTTCGCGGCGGCTGTCAGCGCGCCGTCCGCACTGCGCTGCCTGCTGCCGACAGTAACTCCCGCCGACTACTTCGGCGGCCTGGTGTACCGGCAGGGCGCCCTCCAGCTCGGCCAGCTACTCGGCTGGTACACGCTCAAGTCCGCGCAGACGCTCACCTACCGCGCGGCGGCCGGTGAAGACATCTCAGCCGACATGCCCGCCCTGCTCGCGCACATGACGAGCATGGCCGCCGACTACGACCACCTGCCGGCCAGAGACGCGCCCGCCGTGAGCCAGATCATGCCGACGTGGCAGCAGTGGCTCGATCACGAGGAGCGGGACGAGTTCTGGCGTGACCTGAGCTACGCGGCCAGCCGCGATCGGATCACGGCCCCGGCGCTGCACGTCGGCGGCTGGTTCGATCTCTTCCTCGGCGGGACGCTGGACAACTTCATGACGCTGCGCGAGAGCGCGGCCACTGAGCACGCGCGGCGCAACCAGGCACTCGTTATCGGCCCGTGGACGCACGCAGACCAGACCGGAGTCGCGGGCGAGCTGCACTTCGGGCTGCTGGCCTCGGCCCAGGCCATCCAGCTCGAGCAGCTGCAGCTCACGTTCCTGCGGCGGTTCGTCGCGGAGGGGCAGACCGAGCTAGCTGGCAGCCGCGTGAAGCTGTTCGTCATGGGCGACAACGTGTGGCGTGACGAGGATGACTGGCCACTCGCCCGGACCCAGTGGACTCGCTGGTACCTGCACTCCGGCGGGGGGCTGTCGGCAGCTCCGCCGGGCGCCGGCGCTCTGCCCTCGAAGTTCAGATTTGACCCTCGCGACCCGGTGCCGACCGTCGGGGGAGCGACGCTGATCAGCGGCGGGCCGGGCGGCGGTATCAGCTGGATCGGCGGTCCCCGCGACCAGCGCGTGATCGGAACGCGGCCGGATGTGCTGGTCTTCACCAGCGAGGAACTGCCGGAGGACCTGGAAGTAACTGGCCCGCTTCGGGTGACGCTGAACGCGGCCACCTCGGCGGCAGACACCGATTTCACCGCCAAGCTCGTCGATGTCTGGCCGGACGGCCGGGCGATGGGCGTCGCCGACGGCATCGTCCGCGCCCGCTTCCGGGATGGGTCGGGCCTGAGCCGACCCGTCACCGCCGGCCGCGTCGAGTCCTACGAGATCGACCTGATGGCCACGAGTCAGGTATTCAAGGCCGGTCACCGGGTCCGCGTCGACATTTCGAGTTCGAACTTCCCGTGCTTCGACCGCAATCCGGGAAACGGCGCGCGCGCCGCGACCGCGACGCACGATGACTTCGTCGTGGCCGAGCAGACTATCTGCCACGACGCCGGGCTGCCGTCCTACATAACACTCCCGGTCATTCCGCGTGGTGGCGCATCGTCGTCGCTCTGAAGATCGCCAGGCATCAGCTGTGGCACCGTTACCCGGCCCCTCGCGTGCGCCAGCGCGAGGGGCCGTGGTTCCATCGTGGAGCTGCACGTGCTGGCCCGGATGAGACCGATATTGACGACAAGCCACGATCCGCAACCCGACCGGCCGCCGCCGGCTGATGAGCGGCGGCGTGCCCAGCGCTCGCCCGCCACGGGGCCCGCATCCAGGCGGCGGGCGCGGTCGTGGCCGGTATCCCGGAAGGCCATCGTCACCAGGGCAGCGGCCCTTGCGGCCGCGGGCCTGGCGATCTACCTGCTGCTGCCGAGCCTGACCAGAGTGGTAGCGTCCTGGCCGCGCCTGCACACTCTGAACGGGATCTGGCTGGCGGCCGCGCTGGTCGCCGAGGTGGCCTCATTTACGTGCACCTTCGCCTTGCAGCGGCTTGCCCTGCAGACGAGCGAGTGGTTTTCCGTGGTCACTGCGGGGCTCGCCGGAAACGGCGTGTCCGGCATCCTTCCGGGCGGCGCCGCGGTCGGGGCCGGACTCCAGTTCGAGATGCTGGCAAACGCCGGGTTCGACACCGGTGCCGCGGCGGCCGCGCTGGCCGCCTTCTCGCTGCTGGAGGTAGGCGCGCTGCTGGCTCTGCCTGTAGTTGCGCTGCCGGCGGTGCTGGCCGGCGCGGCCGTCAGCCCTGGGCTCGTGCATACCGCGCTGCTTGGACTCGGGATGTTCTGCCTGCTCGCCATCGTCGGCGCTGTCCTCCTTCGAACGGACCGGCCGCTGGCAGCGGTCGGCCGCGCCGTGCAGGCACTGCGAAACCGGATCACCCGCGGCCGCCGTCCGCCGCTGACCGGCCTGGATACTCGGCTGCTATCCGAGCGCGACACCATCAAGTCGGTGCTGGGCCACAACTGGTGGCAGGCCCTGCTGCTGACTGCCGGCCGGCTCGGGTTCGACTTCGGCTGCCTGCTCGCCGCCCTGAGAGCCACAGGCACCCATCCCCGGCATGGCCTGGTGCTACTGGCCTACGCTGCCGCCAACGTCATCGAACTCGTCCCGATCACCCCGGGCGGGCTCGGCCTGGTCGAGGCCAGCCTGACCGGCCTGCTGGTCCTGGCCGGCGTCCACAGCGGCGACGCGCTCCTGGCCACGCTGGCCTACCGGCTCGCCTCCTACTGGCTTCCGCTGTGCTTCGGACTGCCCGCCTACCTCGCATACCGACACCGCTACGGCCGCCTTGCGCACCCGTCCCGGCGCTGAGGCCCGGCGCTGAGGCCCGGCGCATTCGGGCTGCTCGACGGCTGCCAGATACGATTGCTCAGCTGCCTCGGGGGATGGCGGCTTCGGGTGGCGCCCTGCCTGCTGACTCTCGGAGATCACTTGTGCCCGCTGACTATGACGAGATCCGGGCGGAGAATATCGCCCGCTACGGCTGGGACACGGCCGTGCTCGAGCTGCTCGGCCAGCTCTACAGCGAGCGAACGCACTTCATCTTCGAGCTCATCCAGAACGCCGAGGATGCCGGCGCGACCGACCTGACGTTCACCCTCTTCGCCGACCGGCTGGAGGTCAGGCACGACGGGCGCGACTTCACGGTGGCCGACGTGCGCGCCATCTGCGGCGTCGGACAGGGCACCAAGACAGATGACCTGACCCAGATCGGCGAGTTCGGGATCGGCTTCAAGGCGGTCTACGCGTACACCGACAGCCCGCGGATTCACAGCGGCGCCGAGAACTTCCGGATCGAGAAGTACGTCCGGCCCTATCCGGCGGAGCCGCTCGGGCAGCCGGCAGCCGAGACCGTCTTCGTGTTTCCCTTTGACCGCGCCGAGGTCCCCGCCGCAGTAGCCGTGGAGGAAATCTCGGCGGCCCTGGCTGGCCTCGGCGTCGAGACGCTGCTGTTCCTGCGCAACATCGGGCGGATCGCCGCCGGCGGCCCGGCCGCCAAGAGCCGCGTCCTGGAGCGGGCATCGGCCCCACGGGCGGGCTCTGGCCGGCGAGTGTCGCTGTCGAGCGGGTACCCGCACGGCCGCGGCGATGAGGAATGGTTCGTATGGGAACGCAGGCTTGACGGCCTCGGCTATCCGGATCAGCGGGTCGAGATCGCCTTCATGGCGCGCGCCGCCATCGACTCGACTCGGCTCGTAGCAAGCGAGACCTCGCCCCTGGTTGTCTTCTTCCCGACGCAGAAGGAGACGTTTCTCGGCTTCGTAATCCAGGGCCCGTACCGGACGACGCCCGCGCGCGACAACGTTCCCGAGCACGAGGAGTGGAACCGGGCTCTGGTCCGCGAGACGGCCACCCTGCTCGAAGCGGTGCTGGCCGGCCTCAGGGACGAGGGGCTGCTCACCGTCGAGGTGCTGCAGGCGCTGCCGCTGGACGCAGCTCACTTCGGCCCGGAGAGCATGTTCCGTGCGCTGTTCGACCAGGCGCGCGCGACGCTCGAAACCGAGGCGATGATTCCTGCCGCTGATGGCGGTTACCGCGCCCTGCGGCAGCTCAAGCTGGCCAGCGGGGCCGGCCTTCGCGACCTGCTGACGCCAGATCTGCTCGGCCAGCTCTACGGCGAGGACGGCCCGATCGCGTTCGCCTCCGATGCGATCTCGGAGATCCAGACCCCTGTCCTGTGGGGGTATCTGCGCGAGGACGCGGGCCTGGACGAGGTGACGCCGGAAACCGTGGTGGCCCGCCTCACCGCCGGCTTCCTCGCCGGGCAGTCCGACGACTGGATCGTCAGGCTCTACCGGTTCCTGTACGGGCACCCGGCGCTATGGCAGGCGCCCGGGCCGGTCATCCGGCTCGAAGACGGCACCCAGGTGGTGCCGTTCGACGCGCGAGGCAGGCCAGCTGCTTACCTTCCGGGCCCGGCCGAGACGGAGTTCGCAACTGTCCGCCGCAATGTCGCGCAGCATCCCGACGCACGGCAGTTCCTGACCGCGATCGGCTTCACCGAGCCTGACATCGTCGCCGAGGTACTGGATCACGTCCTGCCCCGGTACCACGACACCGACGTCGAGAAGCTGGACGCGGCCCAGCACGACGCTGACATCGAGCTGCTCGCGCGTGCGCTCGACGGGGCGTCTCTGGCCAGCCGGGAGCAACTCCTGGAACGGATACGCCAGACAACGTTCCTGGTCGGGGAGAACGCGGCCACCGGCCAGCAGCGGCTGATGCGGCCCGGTGACCTGTATCAGCGCACGAGGGCACTGGAGTCCTATTTCGATGGCAACCCCGAGATCTGGCTGGCCGCCGATGGCTACGGTCCCTGGCTCACTCAGCTACGCGCGATGGGCGTCCGGGAAGCCGTGCGGATAGAGGCACGCCCGGCGGATGAACTCGGCTACGTGAGCATTGCCGACGATTTCGCCCGGCACGAGCGCGGAGTCGCCGGGTTTGATCCGTCGGCCAGGATCGACGGGCTGGAGCACGCCCTCAGGAACCCGGATGGCGCGCGCTCGGAGTTCGTCTGGAACAGCTTGCTCGTTCCCTCCAGGCACCTGATCGCAGGGGTCGTCGAGAGGTCTCATCGCATGGGGTTCGAAGACTCTGAGCGTGAGCACATGCTGTCACCTATCGGCGAGGTAGCCAGGGCGGCGGAGTGGCTTCCAGCTGCGGACGGGACGTTCCGCCGTCCGGCTGAGATGGCCGCGGCCGATCTGCCGCTGTCTTACCAGCGGGACGACACGCTGGCCGAGGCGCTCGCGATGACCCGGCCGGTACTCGACGAAGCCAGCCGGCAGCTGGGGCTTCCGCCTGACTTCCTGCGCAGGCTGAGCAGGCATCCCGACCTCGTGGCGTCGATTCAGCGGGAGCTCGAGGCCCGCAACGGTGAGGGGCTGTGAGCGCCACCCTCGTCGCCAGAGGTCTCGCCGTAGCTCACGGCGACCAGTCCCTGTTCGCCGGCCTCGATCTCGTCGTGGCTCCCGGCGATGTCATCGGCTTGGTCGGCGCCAATGGCGCGGGCAAGTCGACGCTGCTGCGCGTGCTTGCCGGGCTGACGCCCAGTGACGCGGGCACGGTCACGCTGAGCCCGCAAGAGGCAACGATCGGCTACCTGCCGCAGGAGCCAGCGCCCAGCGCGCGGGAGACCGTGCGGCAGTTCCTGGCCCGGCGCACCGGGGTGCGGGCGGCAGATGAAGCAATGCAGGCCGCCGCGCACGGCCTCGCCGAGGGAGCAGCGGGAGCCGACGACGACTACGCGCGGGCGCTGGACCGCTGGCTCTCGCTGGGCGGTGCGGACCTGGACGAGCGCGCCGATGCCGTCACGGCCGGGCTGGGATTGCGGGTAGACCTGGACCACGAGATGACCGCCCTGTCCGGAGGACAGACGGCGCGGGCCAGCCTGGCCTCGCTGCTGCTCAGCCGGTACGACGTATTTCTGCTCGACGAGCCGACCAACGACCTGGACCTCGATGGCCTGGCCCGCCTTGAGTCGTTCGTGGGGGGACTGCGGGCAGGCACCGTCCTGGTCAGCCATGACCGCGAGTTCCTCACCCGGACAGTGACCCAGGTCGTCGAGCTCGACCTGGCGCAGCAGCAGGTCCGGTCATACGGCGGTGGCTATGCCGCCTATCTGGCCGAGCGCGAGGTGGCCAGGCGGCACGCGCGGGAGGCGTACGACGATTATGCCGACACGCGTTCGAGCCTCGAGGAACGTGCCAGGTCGCAGCGCGCGTGGATGGAGAAGGGCGTCAAGAACGCGCGCCGTAAGGCGCCCGACAACGACAAGATCGGGCGCAAGTTCCGCACCGAGGCCACCGAGAAGCAGGCAGCGAAGGCGCGTCAGACGGAGCGCTTGATCGAGCGACTCGAGACCGTTGACGAGCCGCGCAAGGAGTGGGAACTGCGCATGGAGATCGCGGTGGCGCCGCGGGCAGGAGCGATCGTCGCATCGCTGCGCGGCGCGGTCGTCCGGCGCGGAGGGTTCACGCTCGGCCCGGTTAACCTCCAGATCGACTGGGCCGAGCGGGTCGCGATCACGGGCGCGAACGGATCAGGCAAGACGACTCTGCTGGGCGCCCTGCTCGGGCGGATCCCGCTGGATGAGGGCTATGCCTCGCTGGGCGCCAGCGTGGTGGTTGGCGAGGTCGATCAGGCCCGTGGCGTCTTCCTGACGGATGCGCCGCTCATGGAGGCTTTCCGCGAAGCGGTGCCTGAGCTTCTGCCTGCGGAGATCCGAACCCTGCTGGCGAAGTTTGGCCTGCGGGCAGCGCATGTCATGCGACCGGCGGCAACTCTTTCGCCGGGGGAGCGGACCAGGGCGGCGCTGGCGTTGCTGCAGGCACGTGGAGTCAACCTGCTCGTGCTCGACGAGCCGACGAACCATCTGGACCTGCCGGCCATCGAGCAGCTCGAATCCGCGCTCGAGGCCTATCCGGGGACCCTGCTGCTCGTCACCCACGACCGCCGCATGCTGGAAGCGGTGACGATAAACCGATGGATCGACGTGGCTGACGGTCAGGTCACCGAGTAACGGCGGAGCCGGTATCTGCCCAACGTGATGCCCAGGCTGGGCCTGAGGACTACCTACGACGTCGTCAGGTGATCATGCTCGGCCGCGCGCGAACGCCGCGACGGCTCCACGATTGCCCCGACCACCACCTCGTTCTGCGTGTGCGCCTCGGGAAGGAACGGCAGGACGAAGCCGGTGCGGATCGAGCGATAAAACCAGTCGGTCGTCAGATGGGCCGTTGGCACGCTCGCGTCAGTGGCGAGGAACTCGGCCACGGTCGTCTTTCCGGCGCCGGGCGGTCCGGTCAGGATGATCACGTCACCGCTCACATCGCCGGATGCTAGTCGTGACTGCGCGTCGCTCGCTATCGGCTGCGGCGGCGTTGCTTGATCTTGATGTAGCCGTGGACCGGGTGCCCGGTCACGATGATGGTCGGCAGGCCGGGTTCGGCGGTCTCGGCGGCCTTGTTGTGGATGTTCGAGGTGTTGGTGCTGGCCGGCCCGATCCGGGCGGCCCAGCCGGGCGGGAGGATCAGCCGGATCCACCCCGTGTGGCCGGCCGCCTCGACGGTGACCTCGCGGTGGGCACAGGTCGCCCGGGTGAAGTCGATCGTGATGATGCCCGCCCTGGTTTCGGCGATGATCCGCCGCGGCACGGTCCACTCGCCGGACTGCCTGATATTGGGCGAGGTGGTCTTGAGGACAAGAGTCTCGGGTTCGGCCACAGACTCATGCCGCGGAATGAGATCCGCCTGGATCGGCAGATCCGCTACCAGGGCCCGGAGCTGCCCGTAGGTGCCCGCGCTGTAGGCCTGGCCGAGCCGGTCGTCCAGTTCATCGAAGTCGATCCGGCCTTCGGCGACGGCGACCCGGAGCTTCTCGGCGACGGCCTCCCGGTCGGCGTCCGCTGCCCTGACCGTGTCCGCCGGGCTCATGGCATCGGAGGGCTGCTCCGGACTTGTCATGAAATGACTATATGGGCAGTCGCCGCCACCGGGCGCGTTGCAGTGCTACCCGTATCGCTGCGTGTACGCCTTCGCGGCCGCGGTGAAGCAGTCGAGCGGCGCGCGCAGGATGCCGGCCCCGATCTGGCCGCCGCCCTTTCCGGCCAGACCGCCGTCGATGACCGGCTGGATGCCCGAACCGGTGACCTTGAAGACGTCGATCCCGACCGGCGTGCCGCGGAAGCCGAAGTACGGGATGAGGAAGTCCGGGTGTTCGGCGACGGTGATGTCATACATCCGCGTGTTCATCGCGACCATCTCGGCGGCCGAGCCGCCCTGGTAAGCCTGCAGCCCGAACGCGGCCGCCTGGGCGAAGCCGCCGAGCCCGACGGTCTCGGTGATGTGGCTCTCGCCGCCGATCCACTGAACGTCATCGTCGGTGAACCCGTCGAAGAGCTTGCACGAGACCTCGGGCAGCGGGCCGAGGAACCACTCGTCGCCCAGGCCGCTGACCCGGATCGCGAAGTTGCGGCAGCTGATGGTCATGGCGGTGACGACGCTGGACCCCGGCACGTCCCTGGCGGCGTCGGCCATCGCCTTGGCGGCCGCCATCGACAGCCGCAGGAACGAGTAGTCGCTGGCAAAGAAGAACCGGAGCGCGGTCAGCGCCTGCTCAGACGACGTGTCGACGGCGTACTCGAGGAACTGCGGCGTGAGCTCCCGGATAAACAGCGTGGTCGCAGCCGTATTGCGGCTGTGCAGCTCGTCGCCCATCCGCAGCGCACGGCCGATGATCGGCTTCAGCGGGACGCCGCCGGCACGCCGGATGACATCCTGCAGCACCGGGGCGAGCTCGTCGCGCAGGAAGTCCAGGCCCCGGCGAACTTCGTCGTTGTAAGAGCCGTAGTTGAGCCGGTGACGGGACTCGCCCTCATAGAAGTTGCAGTACGCGTAGTTGCCCCGCTCGGTGTTGTGCACGACGAAGACCGGCATGGACGCGGTGTAGATGCCTGCGACCGAGCCGACGCAGCCGTGGTCATGGGTCGAGGCCAGGACGATCCGGCCGTCCCGGAGCCGGGCATCGGCGTCGGCTTCGTCGCGGGCCAGCCCCTCATAAAGCGCCCCGCTGACAACGGCGCTGCGCTGGCCGCCGTAGTACTCGTCCCAGGGCATCGGCGGCCCGGAGGTGAGGATGACGTTCGGGGCCATGCCCGGCACGACGTCGCCCGCGGGCTGCACGTCGACCAGGACCGGCTCGGCGCCAGTCATCCGCGCTACGGCCTCGGCATTGGCCGACCCACGCTGTGTTGCGAAACTCTGGGCGCCCGAATTCTCCGTCATCTCCATCTGACCTCGCTCACCACAACCGCAGGTAGCGGTCTAGTTCCCACTTGCTGACGACGGTGTTGTATTCCTGCCACTCCGCGCGCTTGAGCTGCGCGTAGTGCGAGTGCAGCTCGGTGCCCAGCACCTTCTGCGCGAATTCGCTCTCCTCGAACGCGGTGACCGCGTCGCCGAGCGTCCACGGCAGCCTTCTGATGCCCAGCCCGGCGAGGTCCTCCTCCGACATCTTGTAGGTGTCGTTGTTCATCGGGTCCGGCGGTTTCAGCTCGCGGCGGATCCCGTCCAGTCCCGCGGCCAGCACGAGCGCGGCGCTGAGGTAGAAGTTCACCGCGCTGTCGGCGGTCCGCACCTCCAGGCAGCGGCGGTTGATCGGCAGCCGGCACATGAGCGTCCGGTTGTTGTAGCCCCAGGCCCGGTACACGGGGGCCCAGGAGATCTCCTGCATCAGCCCGCGCGGCATCAGCCGCTTGTAGGAGTTCACGGTGGGCGACAGCACCGCCATCAGCGCGGCCCCGTGGTCCAGCACGCCGGCCGTGAACTGGTAGGCCACGCGGCCGTAGGCGTTGTCGCGCGCGGCGGCGACGAGGTCGGCGCTGCCCGCGGCCGGCCGGCCGCCGTGACCGCCGTCGAAGGCATTCCGGCCGGTCCTGATGTCGGCCAGGCTCACGTTCAGGTGCGCGCCGGAGCCGAAGCCGTCCTGGAAGGGCTTGGGCATGAACGACGCGAAGCAGCCGAGCGTCCGGGCAACGTGCTTGGCCATCAGCCGGAAGATCAGCATGCGGTCGGCCATCTGCACAACGTCGGTGTAGCCGAAGTCGAACTCGTACTGGCCGTCGCCGCCCTCGTGATCGAACGAGTACACGTCCCAGCCGAGCTCGTTCATGTACTCGACCATCGGCCCGAGGAATCCGTCGGCCAGCATCGTGGTCTCCAGGTCATAGCCCCTGGTCGGCACGTTGGCCAGGTCTTCGGGGACCCACGGCACGGCGCCGTCGGGGGTGTCCCGCAGCACGTAGAGCTCGGGCTCGACGCCCATCTTCATCTCGAAGCCGAGCGCAGCGGCCTCGGCGACCTGGACCTGCAGCAGGCGGCGGAAGTCGAACGGGTAGGGCTCGCCGTGGAAGAGCAGGTTCGCGGGCGCGACCGCGTACCGCTTGTCCCACGGCAGGACGGTCATCTCGGCGAGGTCGGGGATCCCGGTGCACTCATCCTCGTTGGGCCCGAGCTCGCCCATGCCTTCCAGGGCACCCACCGTGTACAGCTCCGAGCCCGCGGCGGCGTCCGCGAGGTGCGTGACCGGCACGCACTTCGACTTCGGCACGCCGTGGACGTCGGTGTACGCGCCGAATACGTACTTGACGCCCTGAGCCTGGAGCCGTTGCTGCAGTTGCTCGATATTGGTCACCGCACTCCCTTGCTGATGTCACCCGCTGACCGCCTGATAGCGCAGCAGCTTGCCGTCGCCGATGGTGAGCAGGACGCCGCGCAGCACGCCCTCCCCGTACTCCGAGCCGACGTTGATCGCGGTCGTCCGGCCGATCGTGACCGAGCCGCCCGACTCGTGAATGTGCCCGTGCAGTCCGAGCAGCGGCTGGACCTGCTCGATCGCCTCGCGAACCGCGACCGACCCGACCGGCGCCGTCATCTGCGCGCCCGCAGAGGTCTTGACCTTCAGGTCCTGGCCCAGCAGCGGCGCGGTGTCGAGCCGCGAGTTGTACGGCGGGACGTGCACGTTGAAGATCGCGTGCTCGGGATGCTCCAGGCGGCCGGTCATCTCGGCCAGGTGCGCGCGGATCTCGTCCTCGCTGTACTCGCGGTGGGTGTCCCACGGCGTCGGGTTCGTGTACCCGGTGCTCAGCATCTCCATGCCGGGCGCCAGCTCGACGATCTCGCCTTCCACGAACCGGAGCCGCTCCTCGCCGTGCGTGAGCAGGACCTCGTCGACGGCCAGCGGATCGTCGTTGCCGGGCGCGTTGTAGATGACGACGGGACTGCCGTCCAGCCTGGTCTTGGCGTACTCGACCCACCGCTGGACCGTGCGGCGCATCACCCGGTCGAACAGGTCCTCAACCTGCTCGGGGTGATCGGCGTAGTGCTGGTACTCGTCCGGCTCCATGCGCTCGGTGTACAGCCCGCTGTTCGCCGCGCGCTGCTCGAAGTCGGCGACGGAGCGCTCGTCGAGTGCTTCCTCCTTGCCGTGGAATTGCGCCGCGTACCGCGAGTTGCCGGTGCTGACGATAGGAACGACGATCTTGGCGCTGATGTCGCCCCCGAGGAGCAATGTGTCGGCGCCGTAGAACTTCGCGGCGGCCACGAACTTCTTGAAGCAGACCTCGGATCCGTGCAGGTCAGAGGCGAAGAAGATGGTCCGCTCGCGATCGCTGCGGGGGAGTTCCTTCCGGCGGCTCAGCAGCCCCATCAGTACGTCGCCTCCCGCTCGTCGACGTCCTGCCACCACTGCTTGCGCTCGCCGACCTTGTCGCGCATCCGCCAGGCCAGCGTCTTCGGCTCCGCCTCGATGACGTCCCGCAGGCGCTGGGCGCCCAGGCGGGCTCGCTCCGTCCCGCCCGGGCCGACGTCGACCGGGCAGGGCTCAGTCCCCGCGGGGCACACTCGTTCCAGGTTCCTCGTCGCGGTGTGGTGAAATCCCCAGTCTCTGGCCAGCACCCTGGCGATGTGCCCGGCGTCGATCACCTCCGGCGCCGGGGCGGGCGCGTCGCCGCCCGCCCCGCTCGCGTCGTGCGTCGCGAGCAGCACGCTGGCGTCAATCACGTCGGTGGTGGTCATCTCGATGATCTGCAGCTTCTGCAGCAGCAGTTCCTCGAGCGGGATCGTGACCGCATGCCGGGTGAGCCGGTCGCCCAGCTCGATCGTGTGGCAGAAGTCCAGCTTCTCGACGAAGACGTCGATCTCGGTCCCGTTCTCGGCGTGCTCGAAGCTGTACCTGCGGCCCTCCATCGCGATCAGCAGATCCCGGTCGATGACGTAGCCGCGGCTCTCCAGGAGCTTGCGCATGCCCTTGCGGTGCCGCTGCGGGACGATGAAGTCGATGTCCTTGGCGGCCCGGCCGAGCCGGTCCATCAGCGGGCCTGGCTCCGGGCAGTGCAGCCGTATCCCCGCCGAGCCGACGACGCGCAGCGTCACTCCCTGCTGCTCGGCCGCCGCGACGATCGCGACGGCCTCGCGCTGCAGGTCCGCCCAGGAATTGACCTCGGAGAGCGGGTTAGCAGGCCCGGTCATTCGATCGGGATCTGCTGGAACGCCAGGCTGATGTCAATGCCCTGCCGTTTGCGGTATCTCCGTACGCCGATGTACCAGGCCGCGCCCAGCACGATCGCGGCGAGCGTGACCCACGCCTCGACGGGCATCTTGGAGGGGTGGATCAGCGCGCCGGCGGCGATGGGGTCCCGCCACAGCAGCACGAGCATCGCCGCCATGAACACCGCGGAGATCGCCCCGGCGACCGGCATGACCGGGATCCCGAGGAGCTTGAAGTTCTTGGCCGGCGAGGCCTCGTACATGGACTTGCGCGTCAGCGGGAACAGCACGGCGGCGACCATCACCGCGCCCCAGATCACCAGCAGCACCTCGATGAAGGTGAGGAACGCGACGGCCTTGAACGCGATGAACCACATGAACACGATCGCCCCGCCAGTAGAGACACCGATCGCGACGATCGGGGTGTGCACGGTCTCGCTGACGTAGCCGAGCCCATTCGGGGCGACGCGGTCGAATGACCAGGCGATCATCGACCGCGTCGTATACGCCATCTCGGCCGGGATCCAGAACCAGATCCAGGCGGCGAATGTGGCCAGGATGACCACCGAGAGCACGATGTTGTGCCCGAGCAGCCCGGCGAGCACCGCGAACCACGGGGCCGTGCTGGTCGTGCCGCCGCTGACGCCGGTCAGCGCGTTGTAGGCGACGGCGCCCTGGAAGTTGTAGCCGAAGTCCTTGTTCGACAGCAGGGCGAACAGCGCGATGACCAGGCCGGTGGCGACGACGGCGCCGATCATGCCCAGCAGCTGGGAGCGGCGGACCTTCTTGACCTCGCCGCCGATGCCGACCGACTGGACCGCGCCGAGCAGCGGCAGCAGCGGCCAGATGATGAACTTCCAGCTCTCGCCGAAGCTCGTGCCCGCCGGCGCGTAGCCGTGCTTCTCGGCGGTGGCGATGACCTGGTTGTAATGGAGCCCGGTCAGGCTGGTCAGGCTCGAAGAAAAGCCGTTGCGGCTGCCAACGATCATCGCTACCGCGATGACGGCCAGGCCGGCAACCGCAACGACGAACAGGATGCGCTGCACGGTGAAGTACCGGCGCGTGCCCGAGATCAGCAGCGCGCCGGCGATCACGATGATCAGCGTGCCGATCCAGAAAACGCCAGCAGGCTTGGCCACGGTCACGCCCCAGGAGACCAGCGTGGCGTTCTTGGCCACCGTGCCGACCGCGCCGAAGAACGAGGCGAGCCCGACCTGCACGATCAGCCCGGCGGCCAGGGCCGCGTAGTACAGCAGGATGATCGTCTCGATGAGCGAGAAGACGAAGGCCACGCCGGGATTGATCGTGCGCGACAGGAAGACGTACACGCCGCCCGAGCGGGGGAACACGACCGACCAGCAGTAGAAGGCGGCCGCCACGAAGACCATCCCGCCCGCGGCGAGCAGCGTGGAGATCCAGGGCTGGGCGCCCGGATACAGGCTCGGGCCGTAGTACTGGTTGTAGGCGATGGCGATCCCGACGGAGACAAGTCCGACGTTGAAGATGAAGACGTCGAGCGTGCTGCCAACGCGGACCAGCCCGGATGCCTTGCGCGAGAAGACGCCTGGCGCTACTGCCGGCGAGGTCACGGATTCAGCCAACGTGCCACCTCCACTCTCGGTGGGCGGATGGCTGGAGCGTAGGTTCGCCGAATTTCGGATGTCAAGATTCTAATGCCTACATCGGTCGAATATCGACTATGATTGATATACAGAGAACGATATTCGAATCACCTGGAGCTTTATGACCGATCCGGGACGCCGTCGGCCGAAGCGGGTGATCGGGGCTGTGGCCGGTGAGCCAGACGAGGCCGCGGCGGCAGGCGGGCCGGGTGCGCCCCGCGGCGGCGAGATGCTGGACGAGCTCGACAAGCGGGTCATCAGGCTGCTGCAGGACGACGGGCGGATGCCCAACACCGAGATCGCCCGCGTGCTGCGGGTCTCGGAGACGACGGTGCGCAAGCGCATCTCACAGCTCGTGTCGCGGGGCCTCATCAACATCGTCGCCGTGCCGACGCCGCGCGCCGTCGGCATGAACCTGTCGGCCATCATCGGCATCTCGATCCTGCTGCCGCATATGCGCGAGATCAGCGAGCAGCTCAAGCGCCAGCGCGAGGTGCGCTACTGCGGTGTCTCGACCGGCCGGTACGACATCATCGTCGAGGCGTTCTTCTTCGACCAGCAGCACTTCCTCGACTTCATCTCCAACCGGCTCGGCCGGATGAAGGGCATCACCGGCCTGGAGACATCGATCATCCTCGACGTGGTGAAGTTCTCGTACGAGTGGGAGATCGCCTGAGATCTGGCTCGGCTAGCCCGCGGCCGGGCATCCCGCGAGAGGCACTGTGTGACTTTGGTGCCGGCGGCAGGGCGACACCAGAGTCACACAGTCGGCCCGCGGCGGCAGCACAGCCGCCCTTCTCTAGCCGCGCGCGAGGATCGCGTGCGCTCGGCGTACCAGCGGGAGAACGCGGTCGCCCTTGCCGCCCTGCCGGTCGTCATTGCTGTTGCCTTGCTCGTAGCGGTGGAACAGCTGCGCGATGACGATCGCGGTCTTCCAGCAGCCGAAGGCCTCATACCAGCCGATGTCGGCCAGATCCGCGCCCGTGGCCGCGGCGTAGCGCTGCCTGACCTCGGCCCGGGAGGGCAGGCCGATGGCCTCCTGGCCGGCCGGGTGCATCGGGCGGTCGTCCGCGGTGTCGGCGGGATCCGGCCAGTAGTTCAGGAGCGTGCCCAGGTCGATCAGCGGATCACCGAGCGTGGCCATGTCCCAGTCGAACACCGACAGCACGCGATCGGGGTTGCCGGGATCGAACTGGCAGTTGTCGATCTTGAAGTCGTTGTGCAGTACCGTCGAGCGCTGTGTCTCCGGCCTAGCCGCGGTGAGCTCGGCGCCGACGTCGGCGACCAGGTCATCGGGACCGTCCGGTGCTATGGCCGCCCAGCGCATCCGCCAGCCGCGCAGCTGCCGGTCGACGAAGCCCTCCGGGCGGCCGAGGTCAGCGACGCCCGCCTGCTCCGGGTCGAGCTGATGCAGTTCGGCGAGCGCATCGACCACCGCGAAGCCGATCCTGCGGCCGACGTCGTGGTGGTCAGCCATGCTCGGCGGGATGCTGCCCCAGACCACCTGACCATCGCGGTACTCGATCACGAGAAAGTCCGATCCGGCGACCGCCTGGTCCTCGCAGAGCAGATACGCTCGCGGCGCGCGGTCATAGTTCCGCCACAGCCTGGACAGGGCGCGGTACTCCCGCTTCATGTCGTGCGCGCCCACGGCGATCTCGCCGAACGGCGGCCGGCGGATCACCAGCCGGCGGCCCGCGAACTCCAGCAGGTAGGTCAGGTTCGCGGCCCCGTTCGGAAACTGCCACACGGTCTCAAGCGGGCCGAGGTCATCCAGATTCGCTCGCAGGTACGCGGCCACCCGGTCCCAGTCGAGTTCGTCACCCGGCCGCACGGCGGCCCGCTCGGGCGGGTAGTCGGCAGTCACGCTATGCAGACCTCCTGGCACGTCAGCTTCTCGCAACCTACGAGGTCTGGCACGAGCCCTCAACTCTGAGCCCGGCGCCCGCCCTCTTCACACGATTTCTTACACGGAGGGCGCGAAGATAAGCAGTATGAGCGACGAGACCATTACTGACAGCACGGGCCACTTCCTGTCGAGCGCCGAGATCAGCGATGCGGCCAGGGCGATCTTCGACGAGGACATCGCCGAGGTCGGCTTCGTGATGAACGCCTCCAGGCTATGGGCGCACCAGCCGGAGGCCGGGGCTGGCCTCTTCAGCCTCATGACCCAGGTCACCTCGGGCCGGCCATTCACGCTGCGTGAGTGCGGCATCCTGGTCACCGCGTCCGCCTCGGCACTGGGTGATTCCTACTGTTCGCTCGCGTGGGGGACGAAACTGGCCCGGAAGGCCAGCCCGGAACTTGCCGCCGGCGTGCTCCGCGGAGACGACGTCGGCCTGACTGCGCAGGAACGGGCAATGGCGGAGTGGGCGCGGCTGGTGGTCCGGAACCCGGGCGCATCGACGGCGCAGGACGTGCAGAGCCTGAGGGACGCCGGGTTCTCTGAAGAGGACATCTTGGCGATGACCCTCTACATTGGACTCCGCGTGGCGCTCGCGACTGTGCACGACGCGCTGGGAGCGTGCCCGGACGCCGAGTTCAAGACGGCCGCGCCGCCCGAGGTCCTCAATGCGGTGACGTACGGGCGGCCCATGGCCGCCGGACCCACCGCGAGCTAGCCGAGCGCGGCCGCTCTGGCCAGCAGGGCGGGATTCGTGACCTGGCTGGCCAGACTCTGCACCAGAGCCAGATTCGCGCGGTCCCCGGCCTCGGCCTGATGCACCAGGGCCCAGGCGGCGAATTCCGGCAGGTCCGTCCGCAGAGCGTCGCTGTGCAGGCGACGCGCGAGCGGGAGCACGAGGTCGGGCCGGTGCCGGGTGGCGATTTCCAGCTGGCCGAGCCCGACAAAGCACGATACCCAGACGTAGCGATCCGGCAGCCGGTCGCAGCGGCGGCGGGCATCGATGATCCACTCGCTGGCGGCCTCGCCATCACCCTGGTGCGAGGCGAGCAGGGCCAGGGCGCGGCCCGCCATTCCCTCCCAGCACGGATCGCCAAGCTGGCACGCGAGCGCGAACGCCTGCTCGGCATCGTCGTTCGCGTCGCTCCAGCGGCCGTCGGCGGCCAGGGAGTGGGCCCGGATCGACTGGGGCCACGGCAGGAACGCGTTCCATCGCTCCTGCTCGCAGAGAAGGATGCTCCGCTCCGCCGCGGCCATGGCCCGTGCGGCCTCGCCGCTGAGCAGCAGCGAGCGGGCCATGACGCCCGTCGACCACGCTTCCTGGCGGCTGCTGCCGGCCGCCGCGGCCGTCCGCGCTGAATCGCCGAGAAGCTCCACGGCCTGGTCGTGGTGGCCCTGGTCGGCCTCGTTCATCCCGCGGATCGCCAGGATCCCGGCGGTCAGCACCGGGTCGTCGGCGGCGCGCGCGTGGGTCGCGGCCTCACGCAGGGCCCGGGCGGCCAGTCCGTGCCTGCCCGCCTGGACATCCACGAACGCAAGCTCTCTCAGAATGTCCGCCGTCAGGGACTTGCTGCCGACCGCCCTGGCGCCGAGCAGCGCCCGGTGCAGGATGACCGCTCCCTCCCCGTCAAATCCGCGGATCGCGTGCACGAGGGCCGCTCCGAGCGTTCGCAGGACGTCGGCTTGAAGCAGCGGGTCGTCGGACCGCTCCGACTCCTCGGCCGCCCGCCGCAGAGTCTCGATGCCAGCGTCGACCGAGCCGGCGTCCAGCGCCGCGGTGCCCGAGCGCAGGAGCGAGCGGGTAACGACGCTGGAGCGCAGCCCGGTCCGCGGCGGCCCCGTGGGCGCAAGCGCCGCAGCGCGCAAGGCGGGCGAAGCGACCAGGCCCTCGCGCGCGAGAGTCGCCTCGCACGCGGCGAGGTGAACGGCCGCCCTCGCCGGATGACCGGCGCTGACCAGCGCGCGCAGAAACAGTTCCTGCGCGCCTTCGTCGAGCGGATCCCGGGCGGCAGCCCGCCCGGCGACGTCAGCGGCGGCCTCGAAGTCCCCGGTGGCCAGCAGCCGCAGCGTCGCCTGGCGCAGCTCTTCCATCGACCTGGCCGCGCACCGTCCGCGGGCCAGTATCAGCCACACGTCGAATGCCGGGCAGTTGCGCGGCTCGACGCCGTGCAGCAGCTCCCCGTCGATCTCGCCGGCCGGCAGCGAGCCCTCGTTCAGCGCCCGGACGTCGATCCACAGCGAGTCGTCGGCGAGGTCCACCGGATCACCGCGCATCAGCCGCGGGTCATCGAAGCAACGCCGGAGGTCGGCCAGGCTCCAGCGGAGCGCACCCAGCGGATCGTCGGCCTCGGCGAACAGCTCGGCCGCCAGCTCGGATCTCGACAGTGGCCGGTCAGCGAGCGCCAGCCGGGCAAGCAATGCCCAGGACTTCTGGCCGCGGGGCGGCTGGCGCGGCTGCCCGTCCTCGTCCGCAAGACGCGGACGTCCGAGCAGCCGCACCCGCACCGTCATGGCCGACCCGGCTCAGCCTGTCGCCACTGCTGCCGGCTGACCCTGCAATGCGTGCACGTCCGCAGTCGTGAGGCCGTTTCCCGCGATGCCCCAGTCGCCACTGCGCACCTCCTCGACCAGAACCCAGGTGACCGGGCGCAGGTTCTCGCCTTCGATCTCGACCATCGTGTCGGTGATCTTGCTGATCATCGCCTGCTTCTGCTCGGCCGTGAAGACTCCCTCGATGACCTTGACCGTAACCATCGGCATCTTCGTACTCCCTTTCATGATGATTGCTCGATGGCCCAACTGTCGTGCCCGGCCGTGTGAGGCCGTATGTGAGATTCCGGCCGTCAGGCGACCTGGGGCGCAATGCCCGCGAGAAAGGCCGCGAGCGCCTGCCACCAGGCGCTGGAGTTCTCGAACTGCGGGCAGTGGCCGGCGTCCGGGATAACCGCGAGGGTTGCCCGGCCGACGTCCGCGGCCATCCGCTGCGAGGAACCGCGGAACGGCTTGTCCTGCTCGCCGACGATGACCAGCACGGGCAGCGAGCCGGGCAGCGTGCGCAGGTCGTCGAGCCGGTCATCCGCTGCCGTGAAGGCCTGGGCCATGGCCGCGTACATCGCCGGCGAGGTCGCCCGGAACTTGCGATCGCAGAACTCGGCGTATCCGGGTTCCTCGGCCAGCAGGCGCTGGTTGGCCGGGGTGTCCAGGGGCCCCCGCCGCTCGGCGATGATGGCGGCGAGCGCTTCGATGCCCTCGGTGCGGACAATCGACACCGCGGCCTGGACGAGCTCCGGGTCGAGGTTCTTCAGCGCTCCGTGGGCGGTGTCCATCAGGATCAGCCCGTCCAGCCGGGCCGGTGCGGCGCTGGCCATGAACTGCGCGACCATACCGCCCATGGAGTGACCGAGCAGCACATACCGATCCCAGCCGAGCGCGTCGGCCAGTCCGAGCATGTCGACGGCCATCAGCTGGAACGAGTAGGCGTCCTCAGCGTCCGGCTTCGAGCTCGCCCCGTGCCCGCGCAGATCGGGCGCGACCGCGTGCCAGCCGGCTTCGGCTAGCTGGTCAAGCCAGGGCGTGAAATCCTCCTTGGCCCCGGTGAAGCCGTGCACGAGCAGCAGCGGGCGCTGCCCGGCGCCGGCCTCGGCGATCGATAGCTTGAGGTCGCCCACGGCGACGGCTCGCTCGGTCACTGCCATTCGGTGCTCCTCTGCCGTCCATCCTCGGTCACGAGCATGCCAGCGCATAGTACGAGCGGACAGTGCGCAATTGCCTCGGCGTGATGCCTGTGGAAAGGTCGCAATCATGACGATGCCTCCGCCGGATGTGCCTGAGGCTGGGCTCTGGATGCACGTCAGCGACGTGTTCCACATCAAGGGCCGCGGCACCGTCGTGACCGGCCGGCTGGACGGAGCCGGCCTGCTGAGCACCGGCGACTCCCTGGTCTGCGACGGGCAGCGCTGGCCAGTGAGCGGCATCGAGCAGTTCCGGGCCATCCTCAAGACGGCCGAGCCCGGATCCAGCATCGGCGTGCTGGTGCGCGGCGAATCGGCCGTAGACGTGCTGCAGCGCGGCAAGCTCGTGCAGTTCGTGCCCGGCGCGGGTCCGGCGGCCGCCGGTCCGCGGAAGAGACTGAGGCGCAGGCGCGGCTGACGCGGACCGGGCGTGCCGTCCGCTGCCGCCGGCGCGTGGCATTGTGGGTCCATGCAGAGCGTGTATGAAGCCGCGGGCGGAGACGAGGGCCTGCTGCGCCTGGCCGAAGCCTGGCACTCGCGGGTACTGGCCGACGAGGAAGTGAGCCATGCGTTCAGCCACGGATACCATCCGCAGCACAGCGAGCGGCTGGCGGCGTACTGGGCAGAGGCCCTGGGCGGCCCGGCCGCTTACTCCGGCCGCTTTGGCGACGAGACGTCCGTGGTACGGATCCACAGTGGCAACGGCGAGCACGAGGAGATGGATCGTCGGGCGATCGCGTGCTTTGACCAGGCCCTGCAGGACACCGGCCTGACGGCCGAGCCGCTGCGGCAGGTGCTGTACGACTATTTCGCCTGGGCGACGACCACGACCATGGCGCGCTACCACGGATCCGCCGGAGACGTTCCCGAGGGCCTGAGCATTCCGCAATGGTCCTGGGATGGCCTGCAGAGCTGACGCAGGGTCTGGCGCGGCTCTGGCGATTACTCCGCGAGCTCGAGGTGCATCCGGATGGCCGGGCCGAACCTCGTCCCGGTCTCATCCCCGGCGACGAAGCCGGCCCTGGCGTAGAAGCCGAGCGCGCTCGGGTTGGCGAGCACCTGGACCCGCCGGAGTCCGAGAGAGCGTGCCCGCGCGACCACGTCCCCGACCAGCGCGAGCCCGGCTCCCTGGCCCATCCAGTCCGGATCGACGAACAGGTCGTCAAGCTCAAGCGCATCCCCGTCGCGGAGCCAGGTCGCGAATCCGATGATCCGGCCGCTCGCGACCGCGGCTCGCGTCCGGCCCTCGGAGACCCCAGTGTCGGCCAGATCGAGCGTCTCCGGGTGAGCGAGCAGATGCGCCCGGTCCGCGTCGACTGACAGCGAGGACCGGCGGAAGACCGCGCTCAGCACGGCCATGTCGGCGGGCTCCGCGTCGCGGATCGTGATCGTGGTCATGCGTCACGCGGGACGCGGCCCATGAGGTAGAACTCCGCGTTGGGCTGCAGCGCCGTCAGGTGGGCGAGGCGGTTCGACGCCGCGAACAAGGCGGTGATCGCCCCCACGTCCCAGATCTCGTCGTCGCTGAGCCCGGCGGAGCGGGCTGCGGCAATGTCCGCGTCGCCGAAATTCTCGGGGGAACGGGCTAGCGCGAGGGCCAGGTCGGCAATCGCGCGGCCGCGGTTGTCCAGGCGGACCTGCCAGGGATTCGCCGCCACCTGGTCGGCCAGGTGCGGGTCCTTCGACCGGACCCGCAGCAGGGCGCCGTGCGCGACGATGCAGTACGTGCAGTAGTTGGCCGCCGAGGTGGCGACGACCACGAGCTCGCGCTCGGCCTTGGTCAGGCCGTCGGGCCGCTCCATGAGCGCGTCGTGATAGTCGAGGAACGCCCGCAGCTCGGCCGGCCGGTGCCCGAGGGCCCGGAAGATGTTCGGCACGAATCCCGACTTGCGCGCGATCTCCCCGATCCGCTCGCGCAGGTCGTCCGGGAGGTCGTCGAGTTCAGTCATCCCGAACCGGCTCTCCGCCATCGTGCCCTCCCGGTCAGCCACCCGCTGCAGTCATCCTGGCCCAGTCAGCGCAAACCTGCTGCCAATGTGTTCCTGACAGGGGATAGCCGGACGAACACGGCCGGGCCTACCATGCGCACTGTGGCCCAGGGTTTCATGACGGCGAAGCGGCTCCTTGTCGGCCGGCCGATGCAGAGCGAGAAGCTTGGCCACACGCTGCTCCCGAAGAAGATCGCGCTGCCGGTATTCGCCAGTGACGCACTGTCATCGGTCGCCTACGCAACGCAGGAAATCCTCGTGGTGCTCGCCGCGGGCGGCCTCGCGTTCATCGGCTACACGCCGTGGATTGCGCTGGCGGTCGCGCTGCTCATGCTCGTCGTGGTGGCGTCGTACCGGCAGAACGTCCACGCCTACCCGTCGGGCGGCGGCGACTACGAGGTCACCACGACGAACTTCAGCCCCCGGGTCGGCATGACCGTGGCCAGCGCGCTCATGGTCGACTACACGCTCACGGTCGCGGTCTCGGTCTCGTCCGGCGTCGCCAACCTTGCCTCCGCGTTCCCCGCGCTCAACTCCCGCGTCACGCTCATCGCGGCCGTGACCGTCGCCGCGATCGCGGTCCTGAACCTGCGCGGCGTCCGCGAGTCGGGCACCGGCTTCGCCATCCCCACGTACTGCTTCATCGGCGTCGTCATGCTGATGATCATCTGGGGCGGGGTCCGGCTGGCCATGGGCCAGCATCTGCACGCCGAGACCGCCGGATACATGATCAAAACGACGGGAACGTTCGCGGGGCTGGGGCTGATGTTCCTCGTCCTGCGGGCATTCTCGTCGGGCTGCACGGCGCTGACCGGCGTCGAGGCGATTAGCAACGGGGTCCCCGCGTTCAAGCAGCCGAAGAGCAAGAACGCCGCCACCACGCTGGCCCTGCTCGGCGGGATCGCGGTCACGATGTTCGCCGGCGTCACCGCCCTGGCTCTGATCAGCCACGTGCACGCGGGCACGCTGGTCGGTACGCCGGCGGGCTACATTCAGCCGACCGTGATCGCGCAGGTCGGGCGGGCGGTATTCGGCTATTCCTCGCCGCTGTTCTACATCCTGCAGCTGTTCACCGCCCTGATCCTGGTGCTGGCGGCCAACACCGCGTTCAACGGCTTCCCGGTGCTGGCCTCGATCCTGGCCCGCGACGGGTACCTGCCCCGGCAGCTGCACACCCGGGGCGACCGGCTGGCCTTCAGCAACGGGATTCTGCTGCTGTCCGGCTTCGCGATCGTGCTGATCGTCGCGTTCAATGCCTCGCCGACCCGGCTCATCCAGCTCTACATCGTGGGCGTATTCGTCTCGTTCACGTGCAGCCAGACCGGCATGATCCGGCACTGGAACCGGCTGCTGCGCACCACGACCGAGACCAGCGAGCGGCGGCGGATGATCAGGTCCCGGACCATCAACGGGATCGGTGCCTGTGTCACCGGGGCGGTCCTGGTGATCGTCGTGATCAGCAAGTTCGCTGACGGTGCCTGGATCGCCGTCGCGGCGATGGTCGTGATCTGGTTCACGATGCGCGGCGTCCGCCAGCACTACCAGAGCGTCGCGCTCGAGCTGACCCCCGACGAGGAGATAGCGCTCACCCTGCCGGCCAGCAACATCGCGATCGTGCTCGTATCCAAGCTGCACCTGCCGACGCTGCGCGCGCTGGCCTATGCCAAGGCCACCCGGCCAGCCCGGATGGAGGCGCTCACCGTAGACGTGGACGAGGCGGAGACCGCGCGCCTGCAGGGCGAATGGGACCGCAGCGGGATGCCGGTGCCGCTCACGGTGGTCTCGTCGCCGTACCGGGAGATCACCCGCCCCGTCATCGCCTACGTGCGGCGCCTGCGGCGCGAGAGCCCGCGCGACATCGTCACCGTGTACATCCCCGAGTACGTCCTCGGGCACTGGTGGGAGCAGGCGCTGCACAACCAGAGCGCGCTGCGGCTGAAGGCCAGGCTCCTGCTGGAGCGCGGCGTCGTCGTGGCGAGCGTCCCTTACCAGCTGCAGTCGGCGGCCCGGGCGGCCAAGACCCCCGATCCGCTGATGGGCGGCCGGCTGATACCAGGCAAGCTTGAGCCCAAGCAGCCGGCCGGCGACCGCGAGAAGCAGCACGCGGCCGAGATCCAGCAGGAAGTCGCCTCGCTGACCGGGTCAGGCGGCGGACGAGTGGTCCCGATCTCGGAGACCCAGCAGCGGCAGCGGGTAGAGCTCGGAGGAATGCTGCGGGCGGTCACGCTGCGGCCAAGCGGCGGCAGCCTGAGTATGGAAGCCGAGCTGTGGGACGGGACCGGGAAGGTCACGCTGGTGTGGCTCGGCCGGCGGAAGATCGGCGGTATCGAGCCTGGCCGGCGCATCGTGGTGCACGGCCGGCTGACCAGCCGCAACGGCGAGCCGACGATCTTCAACCCGACCTACGAGCTGCAGCCGAGCGGGGGCAGCAGCAAGAAATAGCCGCACCCGCCCTGCTCAGGGCCGGAAGCGGTATCCGATGCCGGGCTCGGTGAGCAGGTAGCGCGGGGCCGAGGGGTCGGGCTCGAGTTTGCGGCGCAGGTTAGCCATGTGGACACGCAGGTAGTTGGCCTCGTTCTGGTATCCGGGACCCCAGACTTCATGCAGGAGCTGGCGCTGAGTTACCAGCTTGTCAGCGTTCCTGGCGAGAACCTCAAGCATCTGCCATTCGGTCGGCGTCAGCCGGACGTCCGCGCCCGCCCGCGTCACGCGCTTGCTGGCCAGGTCCACGGTGAACTCGCCGGTCACGATGACCGGCTCGTCCGGCGCCGGGGAGGCCCGGCGGACCGCGGCACGCAGCCGCGCGAGCAGCTCATCCATGCCGAACGGCTTGGTGACATAGTCATCGGCACCGGCGTCAAGGGCCGCGACCTTCTGGCTTTCCTGGCCCCAGGCCGACAAGACGATGATCGGAGTGGTACTCCAGCCGCGGACTCCCCTGATGACGTCGGTCCCGTCCATGTCGGGCAGCCCGAGATCGAGGATGAGCACGTCGGGACGCTCGCGGGCCATGGCGGCGAGCCCTGAGGTCCCGTCGGCGGCGGTGCTGACCTCATACTTGCGCGCGGTCAGGTTGATCTTCAGGGCGCGCAGGATGGGGGCCTCATCGTCGATCACGAGGACCTTGGTCATGAGCTGGCCGGCACCTCGGCCGCGCTCGCGGCCGTGGCCGCGCACGGCAGCAGGACGCGCATCGTGAGCCCGCCGCCGGGAGTGTCGGTCGCGTGCACGGTTCCGCCCATGGTGTCCAGGAAGCCCTTGACGACGGCCAGCCCGAGGCCGACGCCGGTGCCGCCGGTCGGGTCGGCGCCGCGCGCGTCCAGCCGCTGGAACGGCTCGAACATCCGCTCCTTCAGCTCGTCCGGAACGCCACGGCCATGGTCGATGATCTCCAGCACGACACTGCCGTTTGTAACACTGCCGTTTGTAACACCGCCGTCGGCGCTGCCGTTTGCGACACTGCCGGCCCGGAGCCGCGGCCGCCGGCCGGCGGGGGAGTAGGCCAGCGCGTTGGCGAACAGGTTGGCCAGCACGCGCTCGAGCAGGCCGGGGTCGGTCAGCACGAGCGGGAGTCCGTCCGGGACCTCCATCTCCAGCTCGCTGCCGCCGTCCAGGCCCCGCAGTGCGATCGGCGCGACCTCGTCGATCGCCGTCGCCCGCAGGAACGGCTGCAGGGAGCCGGTGGTCAGGCGGCTCATGTCCAGCAGGTTGCCGATCAGGGCGTCGAGCCGGTCCGCGGACTTCTCGATCGTCGCGAGGAGCGCGGCCTCGTCGGCCTCGGTCCATTCCACGTCGGTCTGCCGCAGGGTGGAGACGCTGGCCTTGATCGACGCGAGGGGCGTCCGGAGGTCGTGGCTGACGGCCGCGAGCAGGGCGGTGCGCATCCGGTTGCCCTCGGCCAGGGCCTCGGCCTGCGCGGCCTGGGTCCGGAGCCGGTCCCGGTCCAGGGCCGCGGCCAGCTGCGCGGCCATGCCGTCCAGCAGCCGGGGTGACAAGGGGCGGTGCTGCCCGGAAACCTCCAGCACCAGGTCGTCGCGGGCGACCGCGTGCACCAGCGGGTCATCGGGCCCGGCTATCCCGCTGGCCGCTACCCGCACCCACGCCTCGCCTGACCGCTCGAACAGGCCGGCCTGGCCGCCGCGGCTGGCGGTGAGATGACCCAGGACCGCGGACGGATTGTCCTCGCCGCCCAGCACGGTCCGGGCGAGCGCCAGCAGATCCTGTGCCTCCTCGGTACTGCGGGCAGCCTGCCTGGCCCGCAGCGCGGCCAGGTGCACGACGCTGCTGACCGTCACCGCCACGGTCACGAAGAGCAGCAGCGCGAGCAGGCTCTTGCCGTCCGCGATCGTGAGAGTGTGCACGGGCGGCGTGAAGTACCAGTTCACCAGCAGGCTCGCCGCCACCGCGGCCAGGACCGCGGGCCAGAATCCGCCGACAACCGCGACCGCGACGACGGCCACCAGGTAGACGAGAAGATCGTCGCCAAGGTCGAGGCGCAGGCTATGCGCCGACAGGGCCAGCGTCAGGAGCGGCAGGCCGCACATGGCCAGCAGGACGCCGATCAGGACGCGGCGCGGGCCGATGCCGCCGGACAGGTCGGTTATCCGGCGCTGGCGACGGGCGGCAGCCTGCTCGCCGCCGGGGTCGCTCGCCGAAACATCCACGATAAACAGTGTGAACGATGCGGCGAGATGCCGCACTACCACTCCGGCCGCGGCGGCTGCGGCCGCGCTGACGGCGATGGCGATGGCCGCCCGGGCCGAGTCCGAGCCGGTCACCTGAAGCTGGCCGTACGGCGGCCGGGAAAAAGCGGTCACGGTAAGCCACCCGATGACCGCCAGCACCGGGGCGACGACGGGCTCAGCGACGGCACATCCGGCCGCGACGATGACCACAGCCAGGATCGTCACCCAGCCAGCCGACAGGCCGCCGTGGCTCGCCGCCGAGGCTGCGCCGACGACCAGGAGTGCGCCAAATCCGGCCGGGAGCGCAAGCGGCGCGGACAGACCGCGCCTTCGCCCGTTCCGCAGGCGCGCCGGTCCGGGCCAGCCCGGCCCCGGCCAGCCCGGTCCCGGCCAGTCTGATTCCCCCAGATCCGCCCCCATGCCCTCGGCATACCCAGGCCAGTCAGGGAGGCCAACCTCGGCCGGCTCCAGCGGGTCCTCGATCCCCTCCACAGTGACAGTTGACCGCCAGATCGTGCCGTTTCCGGTGATCTTGATGCGTTCTTAACGCGGGGACCCCGGGTCTTCACGCATTCTTCGCGGCCGCGCGCGGATTCCGGGCTGACGGTTAGCTCAGGGCGCCGCCGTTGACGTGGATCGTCTGCCCGGTGATGTGGCTGGCTGCGGGCGAGGCGAGAAACAGCACAGTGCCGGCGATGTCCTCGACGTTGCCGGCCCGGCCGTTCGCAGCCTGGCCGATCAGCGCCGACCGCCGCTGGTCGGTCATGCGCCCGCGGAAGAACTCGGTGCCGTCGATGAACCCGGGCGCCACGACGTTCGCCGTGATCTGATCCCGGCCCAGATCCTGGGCCAGGGTGAGATTCCAGGCCTCGACCGCCGCCTTGGCGGCCGAGTAGGACCCGGCCCCGCCGCGGTGGGCCGCAATGGAACTGAAGCTGATCACGGCACCACCGCGGCCCAGCCGGTCCCGGAGCGCCGAGGTCACAAGGACTGCGGACACGACGTTGGCGTCGAGATTGGCCCGCCACGCGGCCGCGAGCTCGGCCAGGCTGGCCGGCTCGGGAGCGCCCATGTCGGTGTTGCCTCCGGCGTTATTCACCAGGACGTCGACGACCGGTGGCAAGTCCGCGACCGCACGGTCGACCTGAGCGGGATCGGACGCATCGAAACTGACTGCCCGCACGCCCGGGCCAAGCTCCGCGGCCGTATCAGCCAGCGGTGGCTGGCGGCGGCCCGTGATGACCACCTCATCTCCGGCCTTCGCGAACGCCGCGGCGATCGCCTTCCCGATCCCGCTGCCGCCTCCGGTGACTACGACCTGGCGCACATCTTCTCCCTTGCCCCGGCGGGTTCTCGTTTAGCACTAAACGTCGTGTGCGAGACTACCAGCGTGACATCGCGGGGCGAGATGGCGGCTGCCCATGCGGATGAGATCTCGGGCGCCTGGGCCCGCGAGCGCCCGGGCCTGCCGGTCGAGTCGATCGGGATCATCACCCGCGTCTGGCAGGCGGCCAAGCTGCTATCCGAGGAACGGCGCCGGACGCTGGCCACCGTGGGCATGGACGCGGCCACGCTCGACCTGCTGAGCACGCTGCGCCGGAGCGGCCCGCCGTACCGGCTGTCGACACGGGATCTCGCCGCGCGCTGCCTCGTCACGGCCGGAGCCATTACCCAGCGCGTCGAGCGGGCGCGGCGGGCCGGGGTCGTCCGGCGGCTGCCGCCAGCCCCTGGGTCCCGGCTCGTCTTCATCGAGCTGACCGAGCAGGGCCACCGCGAGGTCGAAGCAGGAGTCGATTCCCTGCTGTGCCACGAGCAGAGCCTCGTGGACGTGCTTGAACCGGCCCAGCAGGCCCAGCTCGCCCGCCTTCTCGCGCAGTTGCTGCGCGGCCTGGCCGATCGCCCGTGAGGCTGACGGACTACGCGAACTCAATGTGCAGCTGAAGCCACTGCGCGAGGTCCCGGATCTCCTGATCGATCTCGTCGGTCATGGCCTCGGTGAAGTCCGTGTCCCGGTGAATCGCGTTGACCCGGAACACGCAGGCGCGCCGGTCGGCCTCCGCGTCCAGCTTGCCGACCAGCCGGTCGCCATACAGGATCGGCAGGGCGTAGTAGCCCCAGCGACGCCTGGCCGCGGGCTTGTACATCTCCAGGGTGTAGTCGAACTCGAATATCTCGGCCATGCGTTTGCGGTCCACGATGAGCCGGTCCAGCGGCGACAGCAGAGCCGCGCGGCCGCGGAACGTCCGCCCGAGTTGCTCCGGATCCACCCGCCACGTGCCCCGGACGCCCTCGATCACGGCCGGCTCGCCTGTCTCGCCCACGTCCTGCCGCTCCGCCGGGCACTCCGGTCCGGTGCTCCGTGCGATCCCGAGCGATTTCAGCCGGCGCTGGCAGCGCCACGCGCGGGCCTCCTCGACCGGCATCACGGGGCTGTCCGGGTATACCCGGTCGGCGAGGTCCCACAGCCGTTCCCAGCCATTTCGCCCCGATACCGCGACCTCACCCCGCTGCTCCATGAACTCCAGGAGCTTCATGACGTTCCGATGGTTCGTCCAGCCCGTGGAGCGCCACGGGACGGCGCAGTTATCCGGGAGCTCGCGAGCCGGCAGCGGTCCTTCCGAGCGCAGCCACTGCAGGATCTCCTCCCGGCAGGCACGGTTCGCCTCCACCCAGGCCGCTATCCCGTGCTCCCAGTCGGGCAGCCGCCCTCGCCCGGGCCACTGCGCCATCTGCGCGCGAAACAAGGCGATGTCCTCGCCCGGACGGATCACCGAGCGGTACTCGACCAGGGACCGGTCCTCGAGCAGAGCCTCAAGGTCAGTCGGCCGGTATGCAGAGCCCAGCCGGCTCCAGCACACCAGGTCGGCGCTCGGCGCGACGGCCATGGTCATGTCGATCTGCAGGACGCCGAAATGACGGACGAGGTCCACGAGGCTCTTTGGTCTCGGTGCATCCAGCCGCTGCGCCCGGACGGCGATCCGGCGCGCCTCCTGGCGGGACAGCTCGTGCACCATGCGCCCACATTAGGCGAGCCATCAGACGATTGGCCGCGCCAGGCGTGACGGCCGGAGAACCGGGGGAACATCACAGCCTCCAGACTTGCCGGGGCGATCCACATCGAGAGGAAATCGAAATGGCACCAACCGCCGGAATACTAGGAGCAGGCACAGTCGGCAAGGCCGTCGCCCGGTTCTTCCTCGCCGCGGGCGGCAACGTGGTCATCAGCAACAGCCGCGGTCCAGACAGCCTCGGCGAGGTGATCGCAGAACTCGGCACCGGCGCCGAAGCGGGCACAAGCGCCCAGGCTGCTCAGGCGCCGCTCGTTGTGCTGGCCATCCCGTGGACGGCGGTCGAGAGCACTCTCGCGGCGCTGCCGCCCTGGTCAGGCAATACTCTCGTCGACGCAACGAATGCGATCAAGGTGTTCGATCCACCGACGGTCGAGCTATTCGACTTCGGCGACCGCACATCCAGCGAAGTCGTCGCCTCGCTCGCCCCTGGCGCCAGCGTGATCAAGGCCTTCAACCACACCTCGTTCACGCGGCTGTTGTCGCCCGTGCCCGATGGCGAGCAGCACGCCCTGTTCGTCTGCGGCGACGACACCGCAGCCAAGGCCGGCCTTCGCTCGGTGCTCGAAGCGAACAACTTCGCTGTCATCGACCTCGGCGGCCTGGCCACCGGTTCGCGCCTCCAGCAAATGGGCGGCCCACTTGGCGGGCTGGATCTCCGCCTTTCCGCCGCCGGGTAACTAATCATGCCTCGCAGCGCCCGGTCCTCATCACCTCCTTCCGCCCTGCCCCAGCTGGGCCTTGGGGTATTGCGAACCGGGAGGATCGCTATTCGGCATGTTGATCGAGGCCGGTCATAATGCCGATGACCAGGCGTCCGAGGAATGCATCGTGATTCTCGTCCCTGACCCTTCTGACCAGGGCGCGGCCCTTTCCGGTTTCCTGGTTGATGAAGGCAGGCCAATGTTCTGTTATGCGGGGAGAGCAAAAGGAGAGTAACGTGAACGATTGTTGCTCTGGACCCTGGCAGTTGCACGCGCGGGCACGTGGCGTTTGCAGCGCAGCGCCGGAGCATTTTCTTCGCGCCTGCACAGACCTGTCATGTCTATGGCTGTAGGCCGAAGGAGTCACCGGTGCCTTCTCATTCCGCGAACCGGACCTCGCCTCGCGTTGCCGGGTGCGACGGCCTCACCACGACGCCCGCGCGCAACTCCCCGGCTACCCGCCAGTCTCCTAGTCCGGCGCGCCGGCGTCACGAGGAGCCGAGCCTCTCCCTGAGCGCCGGAAGCCCCCGGTACGTCACAGACATATCCGCCATGGCCTCCCAGACAGGAACACATCTACCGATGGCTACACCGCTAAGGAACGTGTCCTGTGCCGAGCCGCCTGACCTCCGCGAGGCGGCGATCGCGTGGTGCGACAGCTGCTCCGACCTGGCGCGTAACCTCGCCAGCGGCCTGCGCAGCGGCCTGGATCTTGAGGAGCTAAGGCCGGTAGCAGTAGAAAAGGCTCGCGCGGCACTACGGCTCACCGAACTACTCGCTGAGCTCTTCGAAGGTGACCCGCCTGGCTGGAAGTAGCTACGACAGCCGGGGCGCCTGGCCGTCGGTGCTGGCCCGGTACACCGGTGCCGTGGTTGGAGTGGTACGCATGACCAGTGGAAACGGGCGGCGGAGCTGACTGACGGGATGGAAGATTCCGGCGATAGCAGGGCTGCGACCGGGCAGGCTGGCTCGCACCGCGGGTGGGGCATGCTGGTGCGTGCCGGGCACCTGGAGTACGACCGCGTCCTGTTCTTCAGCGACGCTGTCTTCGCGATTGCGATCACCCTGCTGATCGTGGATCTGCCGGTGGAGATCGGGCGCGCGAGCGGTTCGCTGGGTCATCAGACGGCGATCAACTCGGGCACCGAGCTCAGGAACGCGGTCTCCGGCATCGAGGGCTTTGGCATCAGCTTCGTGGTCATCGCTCTGTTCTGGATTGGCCACCACGGGATGTTCCGTTACATCACGGCCTTCGACCGGCCGCTGATCGTGCTCAACCTGCTGTTCCTCGGAACCATCGCGTTCTTGCCCTACCCGACGGAACTACTCAGCAGCGTGTCGATCGGCCAGGCGCCCGCCGTGATCTTCTACGCGGCCTGCGCTGGCACCGCCGGGCTCGTGGAGACCCTTATGTGGGTGTACGCGGTCCATGCAAAGAAAGGGCTGGTCACGGGCATCAACCCGGAAACCGAGCGGGTGATTCTGCTGCGGAGTGCGCGGGTCCCGGCGGTCTTCGGCGTTTCGATACTGATAGCCCAGGCCTCGCCACGGGCGGCGGTCTATTTCTGGCTGGCGCTCGCAGTGTCGGGTGTTGTCATCAATCGCCTGTACGCCCGCCACGAACGGAGCGAACCGCCAGAACGAGACGAGCCGGCAGGACTCCGCGGCCCCGGGCCGGCGTAACTACTGATGTCTCCTGTCTTCGCGATGCCGCCGCTTCCCGAAGACAAAGTAGGAGATCGGGCCGATCCCGGCGGAGTTGACGACTACTGCGGCTGCGATCCACATCCGCTTCGAGCCCCGGATCTCGCTCGCAGGCCGGTGCCTCATGTCGATGAGCACCGCCGTCTTAAGAACCGCCTCGGTCGCCGCTGCCGCGATGATGAGTTTGCGGTTCCGGTCGCTGAGGTCGCTCCACCGCCTGGCCATGACATCCTCCGCTAGCTGGTGAGGCGCAGGTTACCCCCAGCGGGCTGAGGCCGCTGAGCTCCTGGCCGCCGACGAGGGAATCCGCTTTAGCCGGAGAGGTTGCACTGGCCAGCCAGGTCGCTGATCAGCGTACTGACTTTCTCGTCGGGTCCGTTGGCGTCTTCCATCGCGGTGGCGGCGGCAGCAGCGTCGCCGGTCCGCATGTCTTGCGCAGCAGTGCGGTAATCGGCCATGGCTTCGGCATAGCTGGAACGAGCGGCACCTGGCGGCGGGTTGTCAAGCGCCGCTTGTATCGCGCCATCCAGGCGTCGCGCAGCAGCGGCCGTGGCCGTCTTGTTGTTGTCTCCCGCCTCCACAAGCTGGCCGAGTTTCGTTGAGACGCGTTCGTCATCGGCCGGGCCGTTGCCCAGGGACCAGCTCTCGAACTGCGAGCAGAGGCCCTGCGGCTGATGCTGCCCGGTTGCCAGCGGGCTGGCCCGGAACGGGACAAGGAACAACAACAGCACGCCGACAGGAAGGCTAGCGGCGGCGAGATAGGGCCACCAGGTCTGGCGACCGCCCCAGCGCTGCGAGGGAGACCACAGCCGCGCCCACGGAGCCGCGAGGACAGGCCAGACGAGGAGCACGACGGCCGTGACGATCGCCAGGGGCCTTCCGTAGACCAGCAGAGGATGCACCCCTGCCTTGAGGTAGCTATCGGCCGGGCCAAGCGAGAAGCCGGCCAGGAGCAGGCCAGCGACGACCATCCCGGCCGGGAGCACCAGAAGCCAGGCCACCACCGCGGCGGGCCACACCGCCACTAAGGCTGCCGTGGCAGCGGGGCGGGCCGCCACCAGGCCCAGCCGTAGCCGCCGCGGAGGATGAGAAAGGAGTGCGATCGCCCGCGCAGCCAGGGACGCGCGTGACCCGGCAGTTGCGCGCAGGGCCCGCTGCACGGCGCCGGAACCTATAGCCTGCGCGGCTACCCGGTCAGCACTAAGTTCAGCCAGCCACAGCGCGGTCACCGGGAGAAAGACTGCCCCGGGTATCACCGCTGCCTCCTCGATGCCCTGAAGGACGAGGAGCTGGGCCAGTGCGCCGCCCCCGGCGGCGACATCGATCGTGATCGGGATGACCACGAGCAGAACATAGGCGGGCGCCCAGATGCGGATGAGCCAGACGAACGGGCTGCCCAGGCCGACGATCAGCTGGTCGCCCTGGCGCCTGTGCGCCACCTCGTGCAGGAGTACGGCCTGTGCCGCCTCGCGGTCGCTACGCCACAAGGCCGGAAGGGGCCGGAAGACGGCGATCCGTGCGCTGCGCCAGCCCACCGGATAGATGCGAGCCATCTGGTCGGCCCGGATGGTGACCCGCAACCGGACCGATGGGTCGTACGAGTCGACGAATCGCTGCATCTCGGCCATGACGGCCCGGTCGTCGCTGGCGAGCTTGAACCGCCGCTCCACCCAGCGGCCGCGCAGGCGGGGGAGCATCGCTGCGACTGCGCCTCCGACAACCACGGCATAGATCAGGAAACTGAGGGCGATGGCCAGCCGCTCCACGGCGAAAAAGCCGGCGAACTGTGGCGCCAGATGGCTGTGGCCGAAGTAGGTGGTGATGACAGAGCGCAGCAGGCTGATCTGCCCGGGCATGCTGGCGAGCAGGTAGCCGCCGAGCCATGCCCACAGCCACGGAGGCAATGTCCGTCCCGCCGGCCCTGGACGGCCCTCCGCGGTGCCGGAGCCCGTCATGGGCCGGTGCGCAGGTGCCGTCCCCGGCCGCGCGCCTTCGCCGGGGAGTCCGGCGGTGCACCCCCGTCCGGCACGGCGGCCAGAGCATCCACGAACAGAGCCGCGTCCGCGGCGTCCCTCAGCAGTTCCTCGAGCAGCTCGTAGGCGACCTCGCCCGCTCGTGCCTGCGCGAACCCAGCCGTGAGCAAGCGATCCCGCAAGGACTCAAAGGCCAGTTCAAGAGCCCGCCTCTCGCTGCCGGGCAGGGCTGGCGGCTCCGGGCCAGTTGGCGGCCGTGCGGTCGGCGGATCGGTCTCGGCTGCCTGCGCGTGGCGATGATCGCCGCGGAGCGCGACCAGAAGGCTGCCCGCCGCCAGGGCATTGCTGAGATAAGAACCACGCAGCAGGGGTAACAGCGCGCTACCGGCGTCTGCCAGTGCCCGGAAGATCAAGGGCAGCTCAGCCGCGTAGGCCCCGGGTCCAAAGGCCCCGGGCTGCACGCTGGAGCGCGGCAGCAGGTCTCTGCGCGCCTGCCCGCCGGCCGCGTACGCCACCCCCACCTCGGCGGCGAAGTCAGCCTCCGCGGGAGCTACTCGCTGCGCGATGCGCTCCGACCACCGCTGAACCGCATCACGAGAAGCGCTTTCCTCGGGCCGTGTCATCTTCCCAGCCATCATCACCGCCCGCCCGAACCCAGAGCGGGCACTATCTTGTCCTTGTTAGTCACTCTATGCCCCAGGCGACGGCCAGGACCGCGGCCATCGGCTGATCCCGCCGCAGGCCGATGGTGGGGGCATCTACTGGGGAGGCATGGTAGGCGCGCGCCGAGGAAGGATAGCGGCATGGCTTTGCAGCTTGCCCCCGAGGAGCCAGAGGCCGCGCCGTGGCGCGCTGAGCCGCTACCGGTTCTCGTCAGGGCGCTGATCCGGCGCGTGCCGGGCGGAGCCGGGTCCGGGCGCCCGGTGATCGTGGCCATCGACGGCCGCAGCAATAACGGCAAGACCTCGCTCGCGGCACGCATCGGAGCGGCCGTGCCCGGATCGGCTGTCATCCACACCGACGACATCGCCTGGGCACACTCCCGGTTCGGCTGGGCCGACCTGCTGATAGACGGAATCCTCGTTCCGGCCCGTCGGCACGAGGCGGTCAGGTACCGGCCGCCGCGATGGGTCGATCACGGCCGGGCCGGGTTCCTTGAGGTCCCTGCCGGGTGCCCGCTGCTGATCATCGAGGGCGACGGCGCCGGACGCCGGGAGCTGGCGCACCTGATCGATGCCCTGATCTGGGTGCAGTCCGACGAGCGGGAGGCCGAGCGGCGCCGGCTTGCGCGCGACCGGGAGCCGGATGCGCTCGACCTGGCCAACCAGCCGCTGGGCGGGTCGCCTCCCGACCATGCCGGGTGGATGGCTGAGGAGATACCGTTCAACGCCGCCCAGCGGACCTGGGAACGGGCCGACGTGATCGTGTGCGGCACCCCGGAGATCCGATGCGATCCGCGCACTGAGGTCGTCGTCGCTCCGGGCCCGCGGGTCGCTTAGCGCGCGGAAACCGCGGCCCAGCGGCCGGCATGCCGGCTGATCTCGATCGGATAGTCGAAGCACGCACTCGCGAGGTCAGAGGTGAGCACCTCCGCGACGGCGCCGGCGGCCAGGATCTGCCCGCCGCGCAGCAGGAGGGCATGGGTCGTGCTTGCGGGCAGTTCCTCGAGGTGATGGGTCACCAGCACGGTGGCGAGGCCCGGCTGCCGGTCGCGCAGCTCGTCGACGCTGGCCAGGAGCTGCTCGCGGCCGGCCACGTCCAGGCCCGCCGCGGGCTCGTCCAGCAGCAGGAGATCCGGCCGGGTCATCAGCGCCCTCGCGATCAGCGTGCGGGTGCGCTCGCCCTGCGACAGCACGTTCCACGCCCGGTCGGCCCGGTCGGCCACGCCCATCAGGTCCATCAGCGCGGCTGCCCGTGACCGCTCGCCCGCGGTGATCTCCCGCCGCGGCACGAGCTGGATGGTCCCGGTGACGCCGGTCAGTACCACCTCGCCGGCCGTACGCTGCGGGTCCACCCGGTGGTGCGGGCTGACATGGCCGATCCGCGGCCGGAGGGCGAACACGTTCACCCGCCCCAGGCGGTAGCCCAGCAGGTCGGCGTGGCCCCGCGACGGATAGGCATGGGTGGCCATGATCTGCAGCAGGCTGCTCTTGCCGGCGCCATTCGGCCCGAGGAGTGCCCAGTGCTCTCCGGCTCTGATCGTCACGGTCAACTGGCTCAGCAGGAGCTGGCCGTCGCGAACGAGGTCCACGCCCCACGCCCGGAACACGACATCGGGCTCGGCCGGGGGAGCGGGGAGGACCATGCGCCAAGATCGTACCGGCCGGGGCGCCGGCGACTTTCGTTGACCGATCGCCGTGCCCGCGCTTACGTTCCACCCATGGGTCATATCGGCACCAGGCTGACGGTTCTCGCCCGTACCGGGACGGGCGGATCGGGCCTTGTCCGCACGATGGCCGAGATCCCGCCCGCCGGCCGGCACGCCGGCACCGCAGCGGACGGCGGCGAGCTCTGGTTCGTGATCGAGGGCTCCGGACGGCTCGATCTCGGCGGCGCGCCCGGACCCGCGCTGGTTCCCGACCGCGGTCTGTGGATCCCGCCCGGCACCGCCTACCGGTTGGAGCCCTCCGGGGGGAACGGGCTTCGCGTCGATCTCGTCGCCCTGCCCGCTGCCGTCTCCTCGGCGCCGGGGCAAGACGCGCCTGCGGCCAATGGCGGCGATGTGCCGCTCGGCCGCGACCTCCGGGACTGCGCGGTCGAGATGACCGGAGACCGGGAGTTCCGGGTACTCTTCGGGCCCGGCCACGACTGCGCGGCGGCCACCCAGTTCGTCGGCGAGATCCCGCCCGGCCGGGCCCCGGAGCATAGTCACCCCTACGACGAGGTCGTGCTGATCCTGCGGGGCGCGGGCGTCGCGCATGTCGGCGGTGCCGATCGCGACCTTTCGGCGGGCACCTGCCTGCACCTGCCGCCAGGGCGGCCGCACTGCCTGGAGAACACCGGGCCGGAGCCGCTGCGCGTCCTCGGGGTGTTCCATCCCGCCGGCAGCCCGGCATCCAAGCTGCCGAACGCCCAGGCCGCGCCGGACTGATCGCGTGCTCAGGGCCTATCGGGTGTGACCGGCGCGGGAGTACTCGCGCAGCAGCTTCGTCAGGAGGCCGCTGAGAGTGCCCGAGTCGGCGAGGTCGGGTTGCGGCCGGCCGCCGACGGTGACCGAGTCCACGTCGCAGGGTCCGCTGCTGATGATCACGGCGGCCTGCGCGGGCACGGCGGGCGCGAAGGCCAGTTCATAGTTCGCGGTCCCGCCCGGGCACGGAGCGAGTATTGGCGGCGTCGCGTGCAGCGAGTCGATGGCCGCGACCAGCGGCCCGATCAGGCGCTGGCCGCCCTCGAGACTGGCCTTGCCCGCCGGCCCCGACGTCGTGATCCGGACCAGCCGGAACCTGGCGGCGACGAGATACTCCGCCCGCGACCGGGCTGGGTACCACGTGACCTGCGCGTCGGCTCGCAGGAGGGACGTGCCATGAGGTCCCGGCGCCACCGTCGTGATCAGGTGAATGCCCTCGATGCCCGGCGGTACTCGCGGCTGCGTGACCGCGATGGCGGTGCTGAGCACGTTCGCGCCCACAGCTGACTGCCCGCTGAAGTTGCTCGGCACGGTGCCGCGCGGGCGGTGGGCGCCGAGGAACGTGATCGCGGCGTTCATCGTCATCGGCAGGCGGTAAAGGCGGTCCACGTCAAGGAAGACGCCGGGTCCGCCCACCGACACGCCGGGCTGGTCGATGCCCGGCGGCAGCTTCCGCGCGGCAAACGGCCGCGTCCCGGCGGGCAGCACGAGCAGGCCAATGAGCCGACGCGCGCTCGCCAGGGCCAGCGCCCGGCTGCCCGCGACCGGTCCTCGCTGCGCCTGGCTTCGATGCACGGCCGTCAGCCTGGCCCTGCCCGGGACGCCGCATCCACCGAGGATTCCGGCGAGCGCTGCCGCCGTCACCAGCGCGGCGCATCCGCGCATCCCCGGCCGTGAACTCATCGGAACTCCCGTCAGCGGGCAGTTCTGCCACTGCACGTTGGACGGCGGCAGCGGAGGATCCGTTCCTTACCCGGGTCAGTGCGGCCCGCGGCCGTCCGGCCTCGCCTGCCGCCGGTTGCGCTCGGCCAGCGCTGCGCGCAGCAGTTCGTCCAGGTCCTGGTCGCTGAGCGCGCTGAGCTCGGCATGGCGGGCGGGGCGCGGGGCAGTGGTGACGACAGCGCTTTCGAAGCCGGGATCGGTGGCGATGGCTTCCGCTAGTTCCGCGATCGTCGGGCCGGCGAAGACCTCATGAACGGGCAGGCTCACGCCATAGACGTCAGCGACGCGCGCGACGAACCTCGTCGCGGTGAGCGAGTGCCCGCCGAGAGCGAACAGGTTGTCATGCATGTCAATCGGCGCCTCGGTGGCGAGGAGTTCGCCCCAGATCCGGGCGAGAGTCAGTTCGACCGGGTTCCGCGGCTCGACGTGACCGACGGCCGATGGCCTGGCATCCCACTGCGGGGCGGGCAGGGCGGTCCGGTCGACCTTCGCGTTCGGAGTCAGCGGCAGCGCCGGGAGCGCGACCACAAGCGCCGGGATCATGTAGTCGGGCAGCACCTCCCGCAGATGCGGCCGCAACTCCGCGAGCAAGCCGACGCCCGGCTGTGCGAGCGCGCTGCCCCGCCGGGGCACGATGTAGGCAACCAGCACCGGATCATCGGCCCTGGTCACCGTCACGACGGCCGCCTGCCGGACATCACGGTGCGCGCGCAGGACCGCCTCGATCTCGCCGCACTCGATCCGGAAGCCGCGAATCTTCACCTGGTAGTCGTTGCGCCCGATCAGCTCAAGACCGCCGCGGTCCCGCCACCGGCCTAGATCTCCGGTCCGGTACATGCGGGCACCGGGCTCGCGGCTCAGCGGATCGGGACGGAACGAGCGCGCGGTCAGGCGCGGCCGGTCATGATAGGCGCGCGCAAGCCCCTGGCCGGCGATCCAGACCTCGCCTATCACTCCGACCGGGACCGGCGCCAGCCGCTCATCCAGGACATAAATCCGGGTGTTCTCGATCGCCGGCCCGATGTGAGCCGCGTCGGCCGCGCTGGTGACGACGCCTGCCGCCGACCACACGGTGGTCTCGGTGGGACCGTAGAGGTTCCAGAGAGTGACGCCGGGAGCGAGGAGCTGCTCGGCCAGGCCCGACGGGAGGCTCTCGCCGCCGCAGAGGCGTAGCCGGAGGACCGCGGGCACGCCGCCAGCCGATTCCAGCAAGCGCCAGGTCTGCGGTGTCGCCTGCATGGCTGTCGCCGACTGGTGCTCGATCGCGGACCGCAGCCGGTCGGGCTCGCGGACCTCGTCCGCGGTGGCGATCACGAGGTCGGCGCCGCAGATCAGCGGGAGCAGCAGCTCGAGGATCGCGATGTCGAACGAGAGCGTCGTGACGGCCACGAACCGGTCGTCGTGGCCGAGCTCGAGGCCGCGCCGGAACGAGGCGAGCAGATTCGTGATCGCCCGGTGCTCGATGCTGACGCCTTTCGGCTGGCCGGTCGAGCCGGAGGTGAAGATGACGTAGGCGAGTGCATTAGCCGGTACCGGCACCGGTGCTAGCGGTGGCCCGGCAATCATGACGGGATCGTCGAGGCAGATCACCTCGGCATCGCTGGCCACCGACTTGGCCAGATCGCGGTGCGCGGCGTCGGCGATGACGATGCGCAGGCCGGCCGCGCGCGCCATTCCGGTCAGCCGCGTTTCCGGAAACGCCGGATCCATGGGTACGTACGCTCCGCCGGCCCACCAGATGCCCAGCAGAGCGGCCAGCATGTCCGTGCTGCGCTCGACGCAGAGCCCGACGAGCGTGTCCGTGCCGACGCCCCGGTCGGCGAGGGCACGGCCGATCCGCGCGGCGCGATCGCAGACCGCGCTCATCGGCACGGTCCAGTTGCCGTCGATGACGCGGGACGCCGAAGCCTGGAGCAGGAGCCGCAGGTCCTGATCAGTGTCCGCGGGGCGTTCGGGGGAGCCGTCCCCCCTGGCGGCAAGCACATCGATGTCGGCCGCCGACAGCATCCGCAGGTCGGCCACCGGCGTGTCCGGGGCGGTCGCCGCGTGCTCCAGCAGTGTCGCGAGGCACCGGAGGAAGCGCTCGGCCCACGGCTGGTCGAACCGGTCGGTGTTGTACTCCATGGTCAGAGTCGTGATCTGGCCGTCCGGGCTGTCGGCCGACACCGACAGATCCAACTTCGCGGTTCCGGTGAGCACGACCTCTGAGCCCGAGGTAATGCCGGGAAGGTCAAGCGCGGGCGGCATAAGCGTTCCGTAGACGAACTCGGCCTGAATGAGCGGCCCGTGCGCGAGAGTGCGATCCGGTGCGAACTCCTCGACGAGCTTCTCGAACGGGACCTCCTGGTGCAACAGCGCGCCCAGCGTCGCGTTCTTCACCCGCCCGATAAGGTCGGTGAACGTCGGGTCGCCGTCAAGCGGCAGCCGCAGCGGGACGGTGTTTGCGAACATGCCGACGATTGGCTCGAGCTCGGTACGAGTGCGGCCTGAGACCTGGGTGCCGACCACTATGTCGGTCTCCCGCGCATACCGCGCCAGTACGGTGGCGAAGCCGGCGAGGAAGACCATGAACACGGTGGCGTTCGCGTCATGCCCGATCTTGACCAGGCGTGCGGTCGTCTCGGCGTCGATGGCGGCCGCGGCAGCCGCGCCACGCGAGGACAGGCGGGCAGGCCGGGGCCGGTCCGAGGGAAGCGTCAGGACTTGCGGGACGCCGCGCAGCTGCTCGCGCCAGTAACTCAGCTGGCGTTCGAGCTCCTCGCCGCGCATCCGGTCGTGCTGCCACAGGGCGTAATCGCCGTACTCCATCCAGGGCGCCGGAAGCGCCGCCGGCTGGCCCGCCGTTTCGGCTCGGTAGAGCGCAGACAGCTCCCTGACCAGGATCTCCAGGGACAGGCCATCGCTAATGATGTGGTGCATGACCAGTACGAGCAGGTGCCGGTCCCCGCGGACGGCAATGAGCGCAGTCCGGATCAACGGACCGGCGGCGAGATCGAAAGGCCGGCAGGCGCGATCGGCCGCGATCGACTCGGCCTGCGCGTCCCCGTCTGCTGCCGACGACAAGTCGACGCGCTCCATCGGCACGGCGGCGGTGCTGGCGACGACCTGCTCGGGCACGCCGTCGAGGGCGACGATGGTTGTCCGGAGCGCCGCGTGGCGTGCGGCCAGCGCCTTGATCGCCCGCTGCAGCGCCTCGCTGTCCAGCGGGCCGTCGAGCCACATCTGGTAGGCCATGTTGAAGGTCGGCTCGCCGGGCTCGAGCCGGTCGAGGAACCACAGCCGCCGCTGGGAGAAGGAAACCGGGTACCGCATCGGGATCTACCTCTGCTCACCCAGCGCGGATGCCAGCCCGGCGACCGTCGGGTCCGAGAAGAGGACATGGATGGGCAGGTCTATGCCGTAGTCGGTGCTGATGCGGGCCATGAGCCGGGTCGCGGTCAGGGAGTGGCCGCCGAGGGCGAAGAAGTTGTCGCTTACGCCGACCGGGCCCGGCAGGCTGAGCAACTCGGCGATGATGTCCGCGATCCGCGACTCGACCGGCGTCCGCGGCGCGGCCGCGGCCTGACCTGGGATCACGCCCCAGTCTGGTTCGGGGAGCCCGCGGTAATCGGTCTTGCCGTTGCCGGTGAGCGGGAGCGCGGGCAGGACCACGAAGGCGGCGGGCACCATGTAGTCGGGCAGCACAGTGCGAAGATGCTCGCGCAGGTCTTCGGGCGGGCTGGCGCTGCCTGACCCGGTGACGATGTAGCCGACGAGCCGCGCGTCGTCACCGCTGCGGCGCAGCAGCACCGCGGCCTGCGCGACGTCTTCATGGCTTCGCAGTGCGACCTCGACCTCGCCGCTCTCGATCCGGTAACCGCGGACCTTGATCTGCCGGTCCGCCCGGCCCGCCAGCTCGATCTTCCCGGATGCGCGCCACCGGCCGATGTCGCCGCTCCGGTACATGCGCGCGCCGGGCTGCCCGCTGAACGGATCGGGGACGAACCGGGCCGCTGTCATTCCGGGCGCGGCGTGATAGCCGCGGGCAAGTGCGGCGCCACCGATGCAGACCTCACCGAAGACTCCGGGAGGTACCGGCCGCAGGTCGGCATCGAGCACGTAGTGCTGCGTCCCGGAAAGGTTGGACCCGACCACGAGCGGAGCCGGCGAAGGGTCGACCAGGGCGCCGCCGGAGTAGATCGTGGTCTCGGTCGGGCCGTACATGTTCCACAGCCGGACGTCCGGTGCTGAGCCCAGCGTGTCGGCGAGATCCCTGGGCAGCGGCTCGCCGCCGCTCACACGCAGCTTCACCGCATCCGGTACCCCGCCAGCATCGACGAGCATGCGCCAGCCGGTCGGCGTGGCCTGCATGGCCGTCGCCCCGCTCGCGGAGATCAGGTCGCGCAGCCGGGGCGCGTCCAGCACCTGGTCGGTATCGGCGATCACGACCGCCCCGCCGGCCAGGACCGGCGCGAGCAACTCGAGCACCGAGATGTCGAAGGCGAAGGTCGACACGGCAACGAGGCGGTCGCCCGGGCCAAGGGCCAGCATGGGCTCCATCCCCTTCAGGAACGCACCGATGGAGCCCTGGGTCACGCTGACCGCCTTCGGACGGCCGGTCGAGCCGGAGGTGAAGAGCGTCACTGCGGTAGCCGACGGCGGCAAGTCAAGGAGCGGATCCGCCGTCGCGCCGGTGAGCTTGGCTAGGTCGACGACCGGCACCGGGACCGCCGTCGGCGGCGGGGCTGGGGCATCATCGGCGCTGCTGTCGACGAGGATCGCGGCGACTCCGGCGTCGGCAAGCATCATGGCCTGCCGCTGCGGCGGGTAGATCGGGTCCAGAGGCAGGTAGGACGCGCCGGCTGACCAGACTCCGAGCATTGCCGGCAGGAGCCGGGGGCCGCGCCGCAGCAGGATCGCGACCCGGTCGTCAACGCCGACTCCCTGCTCGCGGAGGGCGGCGGTGATCCGCTGGGCGGTCTCGCGAACCTGCGCGCCGGTGAGCGATCCTTCCGAGCCGAGGACAACGACAGTGTCGCCGGCACTGGCCGCCCACAGCTGAGCCAGCGCGGTCGCGCGCGGGTCGGCGACCGGGCCGCTGTCCGGCCACACGTTCCTCACCAGCTCGAACGCCTCGGGCGACATGACCTCAGCGTCGGCCACGGCCAGGTCCGGCTGGTCGCGCAAGCAGCGCAAGATCGCGGCGAACCCGTCCGCGATGAGCTGACCGGTCGCGGCGTGGAACAGGTCACGGTTGTAGGTGAGGCGCACTTGCTGGCCCGCGGGAGTGTCGGTGACCGTCAGCTCGATCTCGAATTTGGCGGTGCCGTTCTGAATCAGTTCGGGGCGCCAGCGCAGGCTGCCGCGCTCGGGGACGGCCCACGACTCCTCCATGGCGAACATCACCTGGGCCAGGGGCAGGCGGGCCGGGTTGCGTTCGGGCCGGACCAGCTCCACCACATTGGCGAACGGCAGTTCCTGGTGCTCCATCGCCCTGGCGGTCGCGTTGTAAACCGACTTCGCCAGGTCACCGAGCGTGCCGTGGCGATCGACGCGGATCCGGATCGGAACGGTGTTCATGAACAGCCCGACGACCGGCTCGGTCTCTGGCCGGGTACGGGCCGCCATCGGCACCGCCACCACTAGATCGTCAGTGCCCGTCAGCCGGGCGAGCACGACGGCGTAGGCGGCGAGCAGAACCGCGAAGGGCGTGATCCCGAGCCGGCCTGCCAGCTCCCGGATCCCGTCGCTCAGGTTGCCGTCCAGCATCGTGGCGATGGTTTGCGCGGCAAACGTCTGGCGGGCCGGATACGGCTCATCCGTAGGCAGCGGCAGGGCCGACGGGACTTCGGCGAGCTCTGCCCGCCAGAACCGCCCGGCCGGCACGTACCCGCCCCCCTCGGAGTGCTCGATCTCCCAGATGGCAAAGTCGGCGTACTGGATGGGCGGATCCTCGGTTACCGGGTCACCGCCGCGCGAGATCGACTCGTAGTCCGCGGACAGCTCGTCGAAGAGGATCCGGAACGACCAGCCGTCGGCGACGATGTGGTGCATCACGACGGCGAGAACATGTGCCTCAGGCGCTAGCCGCACTAGCGTGGCGTGCGCGAGGGGGCCGGCCGCCAGGTCGAACGGTATGCGGGCGACCTTGCGGATCACGTCAACGGCGCCCTGCTCCCGTTCGCCGGCCGGGAGCTGCTCGACCGAGGAGACCCCCAGCCGCTGCGAGGCCGGCTCCTCCTCGATGACCTGCAACGGCACGCCGGACGCGTTTCTGAACGTAGTTCGCAGCGCCTCGTGCCTGGCCATGGCCGCGTCCCAGGCTTGCTGCAGCGCGCCGACGTCGAGCGGACCATCGAGCCACAGCGCCCACGCGATGTTGTAGGTGGGTTCGCCTGGATCCATTTCGGCCAGCAGCCACATTCGCCGCTGCCCGAACGACGTCGGGAACTCGTATACGGCCACGGTCAGCCTTTCTGTTTCTGGTCCACCGCCACCAGGCGCAGCTCTGCGGTATAGCGCTGGCCGTGGGCGTCAGTGAGCCAGGCCTGGTCCGGGTCGGGCAGCATCTCCACCACGGTCACCCTCGCCTCGGCGTCTGCGGCCCGGCGGCATCGGCGGAACGACCGGGAGATCAGGTCGATCGAGGCCAGGCTGGTCAGATCGGCGTAGTACGGCTTGCGCTCCCCGGTGAACCGAAGAAACACATGCCGCGGCAGGCCGTGGCTCGCGGCCCACGCCCTGGCCTGCAGGTACCTGGCGCTCTCGTCCGTGGTGTCGGCGAAGGCGGCGTCGGTGGCGGCGAGCGTCCACCGCTCGCGCGAGACCACCAGGTCGTCCACGGTGACCCGCGGCGCGTGGGCGCCCGGCGGCACCAGATCGAAGCAGTGCGAGATCGAGACCACGCCGACGAGGTCGGCCACAACCTCGAGCAGGCTGCGCTCGAAGGTTCCGTCGCGTCGCCGTACCCGGAGGCCGGACGGCGAGCTGTACACGTCGCAGTCGCCGATCAGCAGCGTCGTCGCCGGGTCGTAGCCGCACGAATCGTGCGCATAGATGAGCCGGATGTCGTTGGCCGAGGGCAGCACGTTGGCGAGGCGCGTGCAGGTGCCGCCCTTTTCCGCGGTCTCGGCCAGCCATACGGTAGGGCGGCGCACGTCGTGGCGCATGGCCGCGTGAAAGGCCTCCGGGGCGTCATGGAACTCCAGCCACGTGGCGTAGCGCGTGGTAACGATGCTGGGATGCACCTCGCCGAGCACCCACAGGGGGCGACCGCTGGCGGCGGTCGCGATCATGAGGTCGGGGCTGTGGTGGACCGCCTGCGGCCAGGGCAGCGGGCCCGCCGGGAACTCGGCTGCTACCCGCGCGGCCAGGTCACTGGCCCGGAACTGGGCTTGCCGGGCGTCGGGCGGCAGATCCAGGATCGCCGACCATCGCGTCTGGAGTTCGCGCACCGCCGGCTCGATGATCCGCGGCGGCTGGGCGAACAGCACGTCGTTGATCAGCAGCCAAAGGTCGGAAAGGGGCACGACGTCAGCGCGGAGAGCGGCGGCTCGCCGCCGGTAAGCTGCCTCGAAGTGCTGACTGAAGAGCTCGCCGCAGGCGGCCGTGAACCAGCGGGCGCTGTCGAGCACCAGCGCCAGGGCCGCGCGGATGCCGTCGAGGGTATCGGCCCCGAGGAGCACGGCATCGCCGCGCAGGCATTCCTCGTAGGCGAGGGTCCGGCCGGCGTACAGCTCGCCGGCTCGCCGGGTCGCCGGGACGCCGGTCAGGCGGGTGAAGGTGGCCTCCAGGCCGGCCATGGCCGCCGCGACGTGTTCCGCGTCCCCGCCGGCGCAGGCGAGCTCGTCCCGCGCCGCGGCGAGGTCATCGACTGCCTTCTCGGCCGGCCCGCGGATGCCATCATCGGTCACCCGCGACAGCAGTGCCCGGGCTGACTCCTCCGGCCGGGCGTCCTGCGGCGCCACGTCGACCTGCCAGGCCAGGCGGCGGCTGGCGGCCAGGCGTTCCAGCACCGCGAAGACCTCTGCGGCGTCGCCGGCCCCGGCGGACGGATCGGCCAGTACGGCGGCAGCGACTTGCGTGGCGTCCCTGATGCCGTCGACTTCGCGCATGATGGCGGCCTCGGTCGGGGTCAGCACCACCGGCGGCGCGAGGGGCAGGTGCAGCAGGGTGCCGTCGACGCTCACGAACGGCATCCGGCGGGGAACGAGCCACGGGCGGAGCGCGGTGGCATAGTCCGCCAGGATCGCGCGGACGGCCCAGCCTTCGAGGTAGGTGATCCGCGCGGCCAGCCAGTGTCCCGGCGCCGCGTGAGTGATGCGGATTCCGGCGTTATCGTCGATCTGCGACCAGCCAACCGGGCCGAAGAATCCGATGGTGTCGTTCTTGGCGCAGTAGCGCTGGAGGTAGCTGGCGACGAGTGCCTCATGCTGCCGGTGCTGGGCGTTGCGCTTGGCTGGCTCGCGCCCGCGGCGGACCAGTGAGTCGATACCGGTCGTGAGCGCGTGACGGTTCTGCCAGGCAACTGCCTCCCGGAGGGCCGGCAGGCTGGCCGCGTCGTACAGCGCTGCCGACAGGCGCCGCGCCGCGGCAGTGAACTCGCCGGCGTAGGCGCCGCCGCTGTCGTCATCGCCGGCGATGGCCGCGTCCGCGGCCGCCGCGAGCTCCGTGTCTCCGAGCGCGGAGAGCAGGTGAACTCCGAAACCCGCTCCGCGCAGGCACACGGTCCGCCACAGCGCCCAGTCGCCGGTGAGGGGCAGGAGATGCGGCGCCAGCTCGGACGTCCGGTCCGCCGCAGGAGCCACCCGGTAGGCGCTGCGGTCGCGGCGGCCGATGGGCGGCGCGGCCCCGGCAGGCCCCGACCCGGCTCCAGGCCGGCCGCCTCGCGGGGCGGCGTCGATGGCGGCGGCACAAGCGGCGAGCGTAGGTGCCTCGTAGAACGCGCCCATTCCCATCTCGACGCCGAAGACCTCTGCGATCCGGAACATCAGGCTCGCCGCCAGCAGCGAGTTGCCGCCGAGCGCGAAGAAGCTACTGTCGCGGCCGATATCGTCGGCGGTGCCGTCGGCTGGGAGCAGCCGGCGCCAGACGTCGGCGAGCCGTTCCTCGGTAGCCCCCTGTGGCGGGCTGGCTGATCCTGGGGTCTCGCGCTCGGGTGGCGGCAAGGCCGCGCGGTCGACCTTGCCGTTGGCATTGAGGGGGAGCCGCTCGATAGCCCGGAAGCCGGCCGGTACCAGGTAATCCGGCAGCCGCTGCGCGACGAAGTCACGCAGCACCGAGGGCCGCAGCGTGCCCGGATCCACGCCGTCGGCAGGGGTCACGTAGGCGATCAGGTGCCGCTGCACGCTCTCGCCCGCGACCAGGACCACCGATTCCCGCACGCCGGGATGCGCGCGGAGAACGGCCGCGACCTCGCCCGGCTCGACCCGGAAACCGCGGATCTTGACCTGATCATCCAGGCGACCGTAGAACTCGATTGCCCCGTCGGCGCGCCACCGGGCCCGGTCACCGGTCCGGTACAGGCGCGTGCCGCGGCCGGACGGATCGGGCACATATGCTCGCGCGGTAGCCGCGGGATTCCCGCTGTAGCCCCGGGCCAGTCCGTCCCCGCCGGTGCAGAGTTCGCCCGGCACGCCGATCGGTGCCGGCCGTCCGCGCTCATCCAGGATGTGCACGGTGGTGTGCTGGATCGGGCCGCCGATCGGCACCGTCGGCCCGACCTGGCGCGGATCGCTCATGACGAAGCACGTGGTGAACGTGGTGTTCTCGGTCGGGCCGTACCCATTGACCAGAGGCTTACCGCGGCGCGCGGCAAGCACCGCGCGCACCGTGTCGGGATTCAGCACATCGCCACCGGCCAGGAGAACAGGAACCCCGGCGACTGCTTCGATGTCAGCCTCGGCTAGCTGGTGAAACAACCCGGCAGTGAGCCAGGCGATCGTTACGCCGGCGGTACGCAACACCGACGCGACTTCCGACAGCCCGAGCGGGCCGGGCGGCGCGACCGCTACCGTGGCGCCGGTCAGCAGCGCGCCCCAGATTTCCAGCGTGGAAAGGTCGAACGCGACCGGGGACAGCAGGAGTACCCGTTCGCCGGGGCCGAACGAGGCAAACGTCGGCTCGCTGATGAGCCGGATGACACCGCGCTGCGGCACCGCGACGCCCTTCGGCACGCCCGTCGAGCCCGAGGTGAAGGTGATGTAGGCCAGGCTCAGCGGATGCGCGACGTCCGGTGGCGCCGCGCTCTCGTCGGCGGCCAGAACCGGCCCCTTGCCGGCAAACACCGTGTTGTCTGCAAATACCGTGTCGACGCGGACGATGTCCACGTCCGCCAGCTGAAGCATCGCGTCGGCAGTAGCCTCCGTGACCAGCACGATCCTGGCACCGGCGGTAGTGATCATGGACGCGACGCGGGACGGTGGACTTCCGGCGTCGATGGGCACGTAGGCGCCGCCAGCTTTCAGCACGGCCAGCAGGGCGGGGATGAGGTCGGCGCCGCGCTCCATCGCCACCCCGACTGGTACATCGGTGGCCACGCCGCGGCGGCGCAGCAGCCAGGCCAGCGCGTTGCTGCGCCGGTCGAGCTCGGCGTACGTCAGCGTGCTGCTGCCGAAGACCACTGCCGTGGCGTCTGGATTCCTGGCGACCTGCGCCGCGAACAGCGCGGGGATGGTGGCGTCCGCGGGGTAGGCCAGGCCAGCGCGGTTCCACTCGGCCAGCAGTTCGCGCTCGTCGAAGCGGCCGAGGTCCAGGTCGGCCAGCGGAGTCGAGAGATTGCCGGCGAGTTCGACCAGCGTGGCGCGAAGCTGTTCGAGCATCCGCTCGGCCGAGCCGTCTGCGAACCGGCAGCGGTCCCAGATCAGCGACAGGAAGATCTGCGGCTCGTCGTACGTGCACAGCGTCACCGGGTAGGACGGCAGCCGGTCCAGCCTGGCCGAGCTGGGAGCGCTGTCTCCGCTCGGCAGGCTCCTATGCAGCCGGCGCCGGTCGAACATGAGCAGGCTGTCAAGCAGCGGCGTATCGGCGGGCAGGCCAGCCCAGGCGAGGGCCGAGCCCATGGGCGTGCGCTGGTGTCTCCTGATCGCGCCGATGCCATCGTTGACGGCCGTCAGCAGTTCGCGCGCGGTGCACTGCTCATTGATGCGGACGCGCAGCGGCACGGTGTTGATCAGCGGCCCGACTATGGTCTCGGCGCCGGGGATACTGTCGCGCCGGCAGGACCGCGTCACCGCGACCACGACGTCGCTGACGCCGCCGTAACGCGCCCGCAGCAGTGCCCAGGCGGCGCTGATCATCGTGCTGGAGCTCAGGCCGGCGGCGCTGGCGGCCTTGCGGACCAGCTCGGAGTCGGCCAGCGACAGCACGGTCTCGGCGGTCGTCGGCTCCGCGGCGCCGGTCAGGGGCGCGCCGAGATAGCCGGGCAGTGGTCCCGGCAGCACGGTTTCGGCGAGGTAGTCGGTCCAGAACCGCTCGGAGCCGGGCTGGTCGGTCGCATGCCACCACCGCACGAAATCCCGGAACGGCGGGCCTGGCCACTCCGGTACGGCACGGCCCTCGCGGATCGCGGCGTAGGCGGCGGACACCTCCTCGACCAGCAGCCGCAGCGAGCCTCCGTCGAGCACGGCGTGGTGGAACGTCAGGACCGCGCGACGCGCCGACCCTCCCCGCCGCAGGATCGTCAGGCGTACGAGCGGCCCGCGCCCCAGGTCAAATCGTTCCCGCCGATCCGATCGCAGGAACGACTCGTACGCGTCGTCAAGACCGCCGGCCGGGGCCTCCGGCAGGTCGCGCCATCGGATGTCGATCGAGGCGTCCGGGTCGACGACCTGCACCAGCCCGTCGGCGTCGTCCAGGCGGAACGAGCTGCGCAGGATCTCATGGCGCCGGGCTATGGACTGCCAGGCCGCTTCGAACGGCTGCCGTTCCAGCGGCCCCGTCCAATCGAGGGTGACCTGGATGATGTCCACGCCGTCCTCAGGGAACCGCATGTAGTTCAGGATCATCCCTTGCTGAGCTGGTAACACGAGGTCACGAACTACGCCTTCTGCCCCCGTCGCCCGCCCGGTCAATCGGCTTCGGACCGCTCGTGCTCGCGCATCCAGCGCCGCAGCGACGCCGGCCGCATATCGGTCCAGACCTCGTCGATGTAGGCCAGGCACTCCTCCTCGGTTCCGGTGTAGCCGTCGCGACGCCAGCCTGTCGGCAGCTCTCGCTGGACCGGCCAGATCGAGTACTGTTCCTCGTCGTTGACCACGACCGCGTGCGGCCGAGTCTCCTGTGCTTCAGGCATTAGCTACTCCCGTTTCGGCGTCAGGACGCGCCCGTGCCGGCCAGCATCTGCTCGCGCATGAGGAACTTGCGGACCTTGCCCGTTGGCCCGACGGTGATCTCGTCGTCGGGGATGGTCACGATCCGGCGCGGCGCCCCGGCAGTGACCTCGCCGAGCGCGGCGCGAACCTCGGCGTCGCGGTCGAGCGCGGCATCGGCGCCCGGTGCGAGCAGGAGCAGCACCTCGATGACGAGGCTGCCGTCGTCGGCCCGGCCCGCCAGGACGGTGCAGTCGCGAACGTCTGGGCAGCGCTTGAGGATGTGCTCCTCGGACTGGGCGGTGTAGAGCCAGTTCCCGCCGCCGAGATCGAGCGCGTCACTGACCCGGTCGACGTGATAGAAGTAGCCGTCCCCGTCGCGGTACATCAGGTCGCCGGTCAGGTAGTAGCCGTTCAGGCGGGTGCGGAAGGTGTTGACCGAGTCGTTCCAGTATCCGAGCGCCAGCGTCGGGGACTTCATGGCGACCATCCCGACGTGGCCGGCCGGGACCTCCTGGCCGGTCTGCGGGTCCACCAGGATGATCTCGGCGAACGGCTGGGCCTTGCCGACACAGCGGTTGTAGCGCTCAGTACCGGGGCGGTGGCTGATCCCGAACCCGCCGTAGCCCATCTCCGTGGAACCGAGCGTGTCGTTGAACCGGGAGCCGGGCAAGCTGACGACTTCGCCGTCGTTGCCGCGGGCGTGGTGGCTACCGACGGCGACCAGGCGGCGGATGTGAGCCTCGTGCGCGCAATCACCGCTGTTCGACCAGAACCGCACCGAGCTGACGTCTCGCGCGGTCAGGTCGTAGCGGGCCAGCTCAGACCACGTAACGGCGAAGCCGTAGACCGCGGTCGGCCGCCAGCGCTCGATGGCATCGATGATCACCTCGCCGCTGCGGGCGAACGCGCCGCCCTGTTCCGACAGGCACAGCAGCTCGTATCCGTTGCACAGCGCCTCGTTGAGGATGATGATCCCGGCGGTATGCGCCGCCGGGAACGCCGACATCTCCCGGACCGGCCCATGCTGGCGAGGCTCGGTCAGGCGGACCGCGCGGACGGCCGCGAACAGGCTGTGGTGCGAGTGCACGACCGCGGCCGGCATCCGCGTAGTGCCGGACGAGTGCGTGATGGCGATCGGATCGTCGCGGTGGTGCCGGAAGTGAGCCGGCGCCCGGCCAGGGTCGCCCGTGCCGGTCTCGGCCGCGTCGCCGATGACCGGCGCGCCGAGGTCCAGCGCCGCGAGGTCGGCATGGTCGGCGTCGAGAATCACCCCGGCAGCGCGCAGGCGCCGGATGTACTCAACGGCAATCTCGGGCGGCATGCTGCCGTTCATCAGCGCGGGGATTGCCCCGAGCCAGGTCAGCGCCAGGAAGTTGAGTACGACGTCGGCTGCCGACGTCACGTAGACCGCGACCGGGTCGCGGCGGCCGATGCCGTGACGCCGGAACCACTCGGCCCGCGCCGCGACCCGCTCGGTGAGCGTCCGTAGTGAGAGCGGAGTCCAGGCCTCGATGCCGTCGACCGCGGTATCGAACGTCACCCTGGGCATGTCCATGTCCGCGCCGTGCTCGGCCAGTCTGAGCAGCACGTTGCCCGCGCCGAGGTCCTCGTCTCCGGCCAGCACTGCCCGGAGGTTGCTCGCACTCACCTAATGTTCCTCCTGCCGTTGACCCGGCTGATCCCCAGATCATGCTAGAAGGGGACCGATGTCCAGACAATGGCCATGAATCTCGAAGGTAAATGGCGACACTGCAGTCATGTATCTGCGACTTGACTCAGCGTAATGACTGCACCCGTTCGTCCGTGAATGTGGCCTTTCAGCAAGCTCTTGAGGTCATTCTTCGCCCATTGTGCTACCAGGCTGACCCGATTAGCCTGGCCATGGGACATTACATCCCAGGGGCGGGTTTTTCGCCGCGCCGATATCGGGAGAGGTAATGATTGAGGTCAGCGGCCTGCGCAAGTCGTACCGTTCCCGGCGCAAACGCAAAGTCACCACCGTCGAGGCGGTTCGCGGTGTGGACTTTGCTGTGGCGCGTAGCGAGATCTTCGGTTTTCTCGGACCCAACGGCGCGGGGAAGACGACGACCCTGCGGATGCTGGCCACGCTCATTCGGCCAGACAGCGGCGACGCGACCATCGCCGGCGCGGACCTCCTCCGCGATCCCGCCCGGGTGCGTGAGCGCATCGGCTTCGTCGCCCAGTCGAGCGGTACTTACGGGCAGTCCACCGCCCGGCGCGACCTGATCCACCAGGCACGCATGTACGGCTCGCCCAAGTCCACCGCGAAGAGTCTCGCGGAGGGCGCGATCAAGGCCTTCCAGCTCGACGACTTCGCGGACCGCCGGATCAGCACCTACTCCGGCGGGCAGCGGCGGCGCCTCGACATCGCGCTCGGCGTGATCCACTCGCCTCAGGTCATCTTCCTGGACGAGCCGACCACGGGGCTTGACCCGCAAAGCCGGGCTCGCATGTGGCAGGAAGTGCGCAGGCTCCGCGACGAAGGCATAACGATCTTCCTCACCACGCACTATCTGGACGAGGCTGACGCGCTCTGCGACCGGATCTCGATCATCGATGGCGGGCTGATCGTGGCGGAGGGCACGCCGTCCGATCTCAAGCGCGAGATTTCCGGTGACGTCATCATCGTGGATCTGGCCGCGCCGGACACGGCGGGAGTGCCTGAGCCAGCGGTGATCCTCGAGGCATCCAAGATCCTCACCGAGCAGCCGTACGTCCGCTCCTGCGAGACCATCGACCACACCTTGCGCCTCTACGTCGACAGCGCCGCCACGGCCATCCCGCAGGTGATGAGGGCACTGAGCAACAAGGACATCGAGCCAGGGGCGATCGAGTCCCGCCGGCCAAGCCTCGATGACGTTTTCCTGGCAAAGACCGGCCGCACTCTTGCCGACTGAAGGGTGGCGGCAATGAAGCTTGCGCGCGATACCTGGCTTACGTTCTCGTATGAAATGGGGCAACTAGTTCACAACCCGGTCAACATTGCGATCTCGCTGCTGCAGCCCATCACCTACCTGCTGCTCTTCACCCCGTTCATAAAGTCCGTCCTGGGCGCATCGACTTATAGCGCCGCGTACCAGATCTACATCCCGTCGCTGTTTTGCGCGATGGGAGTGTTCAGCGGGATGTTCGCCGGATTCGCCCTGATCGGCGCGATCCGGCAGGGGGTCATCGCCCGGTTCCGGATCACGCCGCTGAGCCGTACTGGCCTGCTGCTCGGCCGCGAGCTTGTGTTTGTCGCGCTGGTCGGCTTCCAGGCCGTCGTCGTCGTGGTGGTGGCCCTTATCGCCGGGCTGCGCGTGCCGCCGGCCGACGTCCTGCTCGCCCTGCTCCTGCTGGCGATGATGGTTCTGATTGGCGTCTCGATCTCGAATGTCCTGGCGATCGCCGTGCCCGACGTGAACGTGCTCATAAATGTGACCAACGGGATCACCGCGCCGATCGGCGTGCTGGCGGGCATCCTGATCCCGGTCTCGGTCGCGCCGCTCTGGGTCAGGGACGTCGCCTTGTGGAATCCGTTCGCCTGGGGGGCTAACAGCATGCGGGCGGTGTTCCAGGGACACCCCGGCGCCGGCGTCGTCTGGGAGGCAGCCGTCATCCTGGCCGTACTGGCGGCGGTGGCCGTCGCGGCGGCGTCACGGACGTTCACCCGCGAGATCGCTTAGGGACGGCAGCAATGAAACTCGCGCGCGATACGTGGCTGACGTTTACCTATGAAACCGGGCAGCTGGTGCAGAGCCCGTCCGTCGTCGCCGCGGAGCTGGTCAGCCCGATCGCGTACCTGCTGTTCTTCACTCCGTTCATCAAGGCCGTGCTGCACGTCTCCACCTACGGCGGTGCCTTCCTTATCTACCTGCCGTCGCTGTTCGTCGCTACGGGCCTGTTCGGCGGGCTCTTCTCCGGCCTCGTCCTGATCCAGGCGCTGCGCGAGGGCGTCATCGCCCGGTTCCGGGTCACGCCGCTGAGCCGCGTGGGCCTGCTGCTCGGCCGCGAACTGAAGTACGTGGTGCTGGTCGGATTCCAGGCCGTGGTCATGGCCGTGATCGCCTTCGGGCTCGGGCTGCGGCTGCCGCTGCCCAACTTCCTGCTGGCCCTGGTGCTGCTGTCGATGGCAGTTCTCATCGGCGTCTCGATCTCGTATGTGCTGGCGATCCTCGTTCCCAACGAGACCGTGCTCTCCAACCTGACCAACGGCGTGGGCCAGCCCCTCGCGCTGCTGGCCGGGGTCTATATCCCGGTAACGCTCGCCCCGCTGTGGGTGCGGGACGTCGCCTTGTGGAATCCGTATGCCTGGGCGGCCAACGGCATGCGGACGGTTTTCATGGGCCACATCGGCGCCCAGGTGGTGTGGGAGGCGGCCGCGATCCTGGGCGGGCTGACCTTCGTGACCGCGCTGCTGTCATCGCGGGTGTTCACCCGCGAGATCGCCTAGGCGCGGCGCCTAGACGCTGGCGCCGGCCGCAGTGGCGGTCGCGCGCGTCAGGGCGGCCGAGAGCACCGGCCCGATCCTGGCCATGTGCTGAGGCACCAGCATGTGGCGATGATCGCAGTCCAGCTCGATGGACTCGATCGGACCATCGACGATTGAGTGCCAGTGGTCCAGCTTCTCGGCCAGCGGGGGCGGATTCTGGCTGGCGGCAACGAAGAGCAGCGGGCAGTGCACCGGAGTGACCTTCTGAGTGCGCGCGACCGCGAGGTTGTTCTTGATGACGCGCTGGAGGGCGCGGACACGCTGCTCCGGCCAGTCGTCCAGGCCCAGGCCGGGCCGGCGGCGCACCAGTTCCAGCATCCTGGCCTCGGGGTCCGGCTCGGCGGGCGTGAGCGCGGGCACGTAGCCGAACTGGGCGAGCACGAGGTTGTAGATCGCCCAGGCCTCGGTGCCGTCCTCGAACGACTCAACGTTGGACAGGTTGGCATCCAGGATGACGAGCAGTCCGACCTGCTCGCCCCGGCGCTCGAGTTCCCGGGCGACGGCGAAGGCGATGTTGCCGCCGAGTGACCAGCCGAGCAGGTAATAGGGACCCGACGCCTGGGCCGTCCTGATCTGGTCGGCGTAATCCCGTGCCATCTCCTCCATGCTGACCGGCAGCGGCTCGGGCCGGCGCACGCCGCGGGCCTGCAGGCCGTACAGCTGAAAGCGGGAATCTACGTCCGGGATCAGGGCCATGTAACACCAGCTCAGCCCCACCAGCGGATGCATGCAGAACAGGGCCGGCCCATCGCCGACGCGCACCGGCATGAGCAGGTCAAGGATGCCGCCCGACGCCTTCGCGGTCGCGCGGTGAAGCCGGATGGACTGCATGTCCTCGGCCGCCAGCAGCCTCGCAGCCGGCCGGCTGGCCATCGCGGCCACCGGGGCCGGCGGCGCGGCGGGCACGGGCTCTGGGTCAGGGAGCCGGACGAACGACAGGCCCGCATCGCGCAGCCTGCCGATGAGCAGCTGCGTGATCTCGACGATCCGCAGGTCGAGATCGGCCTCGGTCAGGCCGGCCGGCACGAACTCGGTGGCCGAGACGAAGTCGTGCAGCAGCACGATGCCGCCGTTGCGTTCGATGATCTGGTCCGCGATCGCATCGACGCAGGCCTCGACCGTCTGCCCGTGCCGGTAGGTGATGTCCCAGTCGCGGCCGTGCGCGTGCCACCCGACCGGGCCGGCGTAACCAGGCACCGGCCAGTCACCCATGCCGTAGGGCGGGCGGAACCAGGTCGGGCCCGTTAAGTAGGAGCTGACCCGCGCGGCGCACCGGCCGATCTCGTCGGCGGCGTGCCCGGCCGATCGGAACGGGCGGTGCTTGTCGGCGTGCAGGCCGATCACGTGGCCGCAGTCCCTGACGGCGTCCAGCGCGTCGCCATGCCGCTCGACGCTCTCGCCCAGGACGAAAAACGTGCCGGGCACGCCCTCATCACGCAGCATGCGGGCGAGCTCGGCCGTTCGCGGACCGGGGCCGTCGTCGAATGTCAGCGCTACGCAGCCGGCCGGGAGCCCGGGAGTTCCGCAGAGCAGGCGAGACGCGTCATTCTCCATCCGGGCCTCCGGCTAGGGAGCGGCAACGCTCCGATGCTAGCCCGAGAGATTCGCCCGGCCTAGCGGCCGGTTGGCCGTCAGCGCTGCGAGGCTCTCCACCGCGGCGCGCGTCCCGCCGGCTGCCGCCATCTCCGCACCGATGAGGCGGGCCCGGCCACGGTAGCCCGGATCGTCGAGCACGGCGGTCAGGGCGGCGGCCAGCTGCGCCGGGGTCGCGTCGGCGTACGACACCTCGATGCCGGCCCCGGCCCGCGTCACTTGGCCGGCCACGGCCAGCTCGCCGAGCCGGATCGGCGCGACGATGAGCGGCACCCCGTTGACGAGCGCCTCGTTGACCGTGCTCTGCCCGCCCGAGCACACCACGGCGTCGACGCGGGCCATGAGATCGAGCATCGGGAGCCGCGGGACGACGAGGACGTGCGGCGGGGGATCGGGCACCGCGTCCGCGGCCGTGTTGAGCACCACCTGCATGCTGGACGCCATCGGCGCGATCGCTGCCATCAGCCGCGCCACGAACTCGCGCACCAGGTGATCGGACAGTGTCCCCATAGTGATGAGGAGATGGCGCCGGCCGGGGTCCCACCAGTCCCAGTCAAATCCAGGATCGGTGCGACGCGGTCCGAGCGCGGCCCCGACGAGCACGAAGTGGCCGGGCATCGGCGCCGGACCGGTCAGCGCCCTGGTGGTCGTGGCGATCACCAGGTCGGGAGAGAAAAGCAGGTCGACGCCGTCGTCAGCCGGCAATCCCGCGGCGTGCCACGCCTGCGCGAGCTTCGAGCGGACGAACTCGTGCAGGTCCGGATCCTCAGCCGGCGGGGTGAGCTCGAGCACGCCGAAGCACAGGGTCGCCCACGCCGTGCCGTGCCGGTACGCCGCCAGCGCGCCGGTGAGCGCGTACTGGTCGGCGAGGACGACGTCGGGCTGGTACTCCGTGACGGCCCGCTCGACCGGGCCCTGGATGAACCGGTTGAGCGGCATCACGTACTCGTCCCAGAGCTCGCGCACGGCGGCCGTGCCCGCCTGGACAAACTCGCGATAGCGGCGCCTGCCGGTGGGGTAGATCGTCGCATCCGGTCCGACCAGCGGGCGCAGCGTGTTCTCGGGCCCGCACCAGGCGACATCGTGCCCGGCGGCGGCCAGTGCATCGCCGATCGCGACGGCGGGCCAGACCCTCGCCACGATCGGCACGACGACGATAAGGAACCGGGTCACGCCATTATCGTGGCACACGTTGACATTTACGGCGCATGCTGATGCGGTGGCACCATGACCGCGCTGGAGGCTCTTTCGGTGTACTTACCGCCGGTGCGGGAGCCAATCAGAAGCGCCGTCGGACACCTCGGCCTGCGCGATATGGACTTCCGGATTTTCGAGAAGTTCGGGCTGAATGAAGTCGGCCGCGATCACGATGCGTCGCTGTACGACTTGCTGATGAATGCCGCCGCCGGGCTCGCCGAACTGCAGGGCGAGGAGCAGCGGGTGCGGTACGTCATTCACGCCCGCGCGATGCCGGTGGTGGCGCCGTATCCCGTCAATCCGCTCCATGAGGTCTGCCGCGCGCTCGGACTCGGCCACGCGCTCGCCTTCACGGTGGCGCACCAGTCGTGCGCCAGCGGCCTCCTCGCGATCGACCTGGCTGGCCGACTGCTGGCGGCCGACGCGGCCATTGCGGCGGACGGCGAGCCGGCGCCGCTGGCGCTGATCCTCGCCGGAGAGAAGGCCTTCACCCGCGAGGCGCAGATGTACACGGCCACGACCGTGTTCGGCGAGGGCGCCTCGGCGTGCCTGGTGAGCGCGTCCGGCACCCGCGACCGGATGCTCGCGTACGCGGCCGATGTGCGCGGCGAGTTCGACAGCGCGACCGGCGCGAACGACGCGCGGCTGCAGTACGAGTACAAGTACTCGCTGGCCGACGTCATGCGCCGGGCAATGGGCGATGCCGGCCTGACCCTGGACGACATCCGCGTGGTGCTGCCGCACAACGTCAACCGCAAGGCCTGGGTGGCTACCTGCAAGCAGCTGGGTCTCCCGCTTGACCGTGTCGTGATCGACAACATCGGCGTCCTCGGCCACGTCTTCTGCGCCGACATGTTCATCAACTACCAGACGGCCCGCGAGCGAGGCCTGCTGCAGCCGGGCGATCGCTACCTCGCGGCCGCGGTCGGCGCCGGCGGCGGGGCGACCTTCGCCGCGATGGTATTCGAGCACTGATCAGTGAACCCGAGGAGGCTGGATGACGACCCCAGAAGCCGACCTGGACAGCGAGTTCCGGCAGCAGGTGGTCGACACGATGACGACCGTGCTGGCCCGGCTGCTTGACCGGCCCGAGCCGGTCACCGAGAGCATGCGGCTGATGGAGGAACTCGGGCTCAGCTCCACCCTCGGTCTTGAGCTCATGCTGGAGCTTGAGGATCAGCTGCTGATCCTGATCGACGTCGAGGAGATGGACCCGGAGTGCATGACCACGGTCGGGGACATGGCTACGTTCGTCGCTAGCCATTCCCGGCCGGGCTAGGCGCAGTGTTCAGCGCGCACCCGGCCGATCCTGCCCGCGCCAGCTCCGATCTTGGCCTGGTTCGCGCGGCTCGTCGCACCTTCAGCGGGCCGGCCAGTTTCCTGGCCGATCCTGGCAACCGCGCCAGGGTCGCCGAGTACATCACCGACATGGCAGGCCCGTATCAGGTCAAGGTCGCGGACAATGCTCTCGAAGGCCAGTCGTACGGGGAGATGGCCGAGGCGCTGATCAGCTCGGCGGTGTCGGCGGACGAGCCCGTCGGCCTGCTGATCCTGGCCTTCGCCGTCCACGACCTGCGGCCGGGCCGGCAGACTGCGGCCTACCTCAGCGACGTCGCTCCCGGTGCGCCGCTGGGCTTCGCGATCTGCGATCAGGGCGTAGCCGCGGCCTTCACGGGCCTGCGCGTCGCCCGCGAGTACTCCCGCTCGGCCGGGATCGAGCGGGCCCTGCTGATCGTCGTCGAGCAGGCCGCGCTCCCGTACGAGTGCCCCGTGCCGTTGCCCGCCGAGCACCGCGGCGTGGTCCTGCACCTCGGCACTGGCCCGGCTCCACAAGCGCGGATTACCGGCATGCGCCAGCACGCGAGTGTCGTTCCCGCCCACGTGCCGGTCGCGGCGGCCGGCAGTCTCGCGGAACTGTCAGCCGGCCGCGAGGCGGGGCTGGTGATCAGTGACGCGCTGGCCGGCGTCTGGCCGGCGCCCGCGGCCGCGCGGGTGCGGGTGACGCCGCCTGGTCAGCCGTCCACGGGGGTCTGGTGGAGCCTGATCGACGAACTCGCCGGACCTCCGGGCCTGACGGTAGTGGCCGACTACGACCCTGAGCTTTGCTACCTGTGCCTGACCGCCTTCGACGCGCCGGCGTCCTGACGGGAGACGCCGGTCGGCGCGGCCGGGTCGAATGCGGCCTCGACCGCAACTGCCTCCACTGCGCGCAGCAGCGCCTCGACCTGCGCGTCCGTGAGCGACCACCGATCCCACATGATGTGCAGCGAGACGACGCCGGGCCGGTTCTCGATGAGGATGTTGGCCTGCTCGTGCATGTTGTCGCGCCGGCCGAGCCAGGTCAGCGACGTCTCCCGCAGCTTCCGCGTGACCTCCTCCGGGGTCAGCGCCAGCTGGTCGGCTGCTTCGTCGCTCCGCATGGTCATCGCCCGCTGGTCGTTGACCCGGCACGTGACGGTGGCCGGGTAGCCGCGCTCGGCATCCAGCCGGGTCATGACCGCCCGCAGGTCATCGGGGTCGTAGTAGGCCCGCATGCCGGCCGTCATCGACGCGCCGCGGGCCCTCGTGACGACCTCGTCGACGGTGGCGCCGGCCACGTGGATCGTGACGACCGAGTTCTGCGCGATCGGGGCGATGACATCGGCCAGACCCGGCCTGAACCGGTTGTTCACCATGACCTTGAGCACCAGCGGGGATACGCCGGTCGCGCGCCCGATTGCCGCCCCGATCACCGCGAGCGTCACCCGCGACAGGTCGGTCCCGGTGCGCCGGCTGATCGCCAGCATGGCCAGGTGGGCGGCGGGGGAGCGGAACCTGGCCTGCCAGTACCGGGGCTCGGCTTCGCCCCGCGGCCGGGCGGGCTCCCCGAAGGTCTGCGCGGGAATGTCCCTGAGCTGCGACTCCCAGTAGCGCATCGTGCGGCTGCTCAGCTGCCGGTGCTGTGGCGTCTGCTCGGCCCCGGCAATGTCGAGAACATCCGGGTGCCGCGCGGGCCTCGCGCCGCCGCCGGCCGTTTCATCGGCCAGCAGGTCATCCAATAGCAGCATGTGCCCCCCGCCGTCCGCGGCCAGGTGGGAGAGCACCCAGTTCAGATGCCGGCAGGCACCGCGATGCCTGAGCGCCGCCATCCGCAGCGGCCAGTCGCGAGTGAAGTCGAATCGCTCGAGGTGCCAGGTGTCGAAGAGATGATCCCGGTATTGCGCGACCTCGTCCGGATCGGCCTCGTCGGGGAACGTCAGGATGTCCAGGCCGAACTGCCCCGAACCGGCTATCTCCTGGCACGGACGGCCGGTCTCGTCGGTCCGCAGACGCATCCGCAGGGCCGCGTGCCGGCCGAGGAGGGCGCTCACGCGCGCGGCGACATCCTCGATCGAGCTGCCGCCTGGCAGGTCCATCATTCCCTGCATGCTGAACTGGTTGCCGCTGTCTTGCATGTCCTGCCAGATCGCCTTCTGGCCCCAGGTCAGCGGCTCGATCCGGGCCTCGGCCCCGGTGAAGTCGACGTCGACTCGGTCGCGTCCGACCGGCTGCAACATGGCCGTCAGCCCGCTGCCGTCCCGAACCACTCGCGCAGGCGCGCGGCGGCCTGCGCGAGCGCGGCCCGGCTGGCGTCAACCGTCCCGGCCATCGTGAAGAACCCGTGCGCCATGCCCTCGTAGCGGCTCAGCTCGACCTGGACGCCCTCGTCGGCCAGCCGGCGGGCGTAGGCCTCGCCCTGATCGCGCAGCGGGTCGCATTCGGCGGTGATCACGAGCGCCGGCGGCAGCCCGGCGAGACTACCGGCGCGCAGCGGCGAGGCCAGCGGACTGGCCGCGTCCGCGGCATCGAGCAGATAGTGCCGGCGATACCAGGCGACCGAATGCCGGTTGAACAGGAACCGGTCGTCCGCGGCCCGTATCGACTCGTCGTCGGCGAGCTGGTCGGTGTTCGGGTAGACAAGCAGCTGTCCGGCCAGCGCCGGGCCGTCCGCGCGGGCTCGCAGTGCGACGGCCGCGGCCAGGTTCCCGCCCGCGCTGTCGCCGCCGACCGCCAGCCGGGCCGGGTCGGCTCCGATCTCCGTCGCGTGCGCGGCGACCCACGCCGTCGCCGCGTAGCAGTCGTCGATGGCCGCCGGGAACGGGTGCTCGGGTGCCAGCCGGTAGCCGACGACGGCGACCATTGCGCCCGCGGAGTTGGCCAGGGTCCGGCTGACGCCGTCGGCCGTGTCAATCGTGCCGAGTACCCAGCCGCCGCCGAAGAAATACAGCAGTACCGGCAGCGGCCCGCCGGCGGCGGGCCGGTAGAGCCGCAGTGCCAGCTCGCCGCCGGGGCCTGGGATCGTCAGGTCGGTGACCTCGTGCACGGGTTCCGGCTCGCCCCCGCCCGCCCGGATCGACGCCAGATCGGCCGCTCTGGCCTCGGCGAGCGACATTTCATACAGCGGGGGAACGTGCTCGCGCTCACGCTGATCACGCATCGCCTGGAGCTGCGGGTCAAGGGGCACAATTCGATAGGATATCGGTTACTAGAATGCTGGTCTTGGGGAAAAACCGGTCTTCGGGAAATACCGGTCTTCGGGAATGGGTGGCCGATGGTCGAATTGGCGCGCGAGACGCTGCATACCTCGGTCACCGATCCCGTGGCCGCGTCGATGAACTTCCTCAACGAGGTGGCTAGCCGATTCCCGGCGGCCATCTCATTAGCGGCCGGCCGGCCGTTCGATGAGTTTTATGACGTCGAGGACGTGCAGCGGTACCTCGCGGCCTACATCGCGCACCTGCGCGCCGAGGGTCTGAGCGAGGCCAGCGTCCGGCAGACGATCCTGCAGTACGGCCGCACCAACGGTCAGCTGGGCCCGATGATCGCGCGAATGCTGGAGGCTGACGAGGACATCCGCGTTCCGGCTGATTCGATCATGGTGACGGCGGGCTGCCAGGAAGCGATGATCATCGCGCTGCGCGGGCTGTGCGCCGGCCCGGAGGACGTCGTCCTCGCCGCCGAGCCGTGCTACGTCGGATTCACGGGCGCCGCGCGAGTGCTCGGCGTCACCGTCGTCCCGGTACCCGAGACGCCCGACGGCCTTCGCCCGGAAACGGTCACGCGGGTCGCCAGGGAAGTACGCGCTAGCGGACGGCGGCCGCGGGCCCTGTACGTAGTGTCGAACTTCGCCAACCCATCCGGCGTCTCGCTGAGCGCGGAGGTCCGGCGCGGGCTCATCCAGGCGGCGGCCGATGCCGACCTGCTGATCCTGGAGGACGACCCGTACGGGCTGTTCGGGCTGGACGATCAGCGGAGTCCGACGCTGAAGTCGCTGGACACCGACCAGCGCGTGGTGTATCTCGGCTCGTTCGCGAAGTCGGTGTTCCCTGGCGCCCGCGTGGGCTTCCTGGTCGCGGATCAGACGGTGGTCAGCGCGGCCGGCCACCGCAGCCTGCTGGCCGACGAGCTGTCGACCGTCAAGAGCATGGTCACGGTCAATACCTCGCCGATTGCCCAGGCCGTCATCGGCGGCGTGCTCGTGTCCTGCGGATACAGCCTCCGCGCTGCGAACCAGGAGAAGATCGCGTTCTACCGGCGCAATCTGCGCGCGCTGCTCGCCGCGCTCTCCCGTCACTTCAGCGACCCGGCGATCACCTGGAACTCGCCCAGCGGCGGCTTCTTCGCCGTCATGTCCGTGCCCATCCGGGCCGATGAGAAGCTGCTTGAGCTCTCGGCGCGAGACTATGGCGTGCTGTGGACGCCGATGAGCTTCTTCTACCTGGATGGCGGCGGCAGCCACGCGATCCGGCTGTCGTGCAGCGCCCTGGCAACCGACCAGATCGACGAGGGAGTCCGCCGCCTGGCGGCGCTGATCGCCGACGCCGGCCAGTGAGCGATCTCGTCCGCATCTGGGTCGTGCCGGTCGATGCACCCGCCGAGTGCGACGGCATCCTCGACGAGAACGACCGGGCTCGCGCCGCGGCGTTCCTGGATGAGAGGGACCGGCAGCGGTTCACGACCGCGCACGGAGCACTGCGGATCCTGGCCGGTCGCGAGCTCGGCGTGGCGCCAGAGAAGCTCACCTGGACTCCCGGCCGGTACGGCAAGCCCGAGCTCGTGGCCCCGTGGTCCGGACTCCACACGAGCCTGTCGCACTCGGGTGACCTGATCGCGGTGGCGATCAGCACCGGCCGCCCGGTCGGGGTGGATATCCAGGGCCTGGCAGCGGGTGCGGACGTCGTCGGGCTAGCGGAGCGGTTCTTCCCGCCCGATGAGTCCGCCTACGTCGCGGCGGGTCGCGACGCGGCGACGCGCGCGAACCGGTTCGCGCGGCTGTGGGTACGCAAGGAGGCGGTCGTCAAGGCGGCCGGCGGGCGCCTCTGGCCCAATCTCAAGATCCCGGTTCGCGGCCGGGACGTCGTCGATTGCGCCGAGCCGCCCGGCACGTACCGCGTCGCCGCCGTGACGGTGCCGGACGGCTACCACGCCGCGGTCGCACTGGCCGGCCCGGCTCCGTTCGCCATCCAGGCGACAGAACTGGCGTCCGTGTAGCGTCCGAACGAGTTGCGTAACGTACCGTCCCGGTCCGTAGCCGTATTGCCGCTGGGGACGCCGAGTTGGGGATCAGCATCCGCCGAAGGCTGGCCTGGCGTTCTTGCGGGCGGCTGAGACGACGATCGTCGTGTCGAGGTACAGGTACTGCCAGCCCGGCTGCCCGTTGGCGGTGTAGCTGACTTTGATGCGGCGCAGGTCGTAGCGGCCGGGCCGGGAGAAGGTGACCTCGAGGACGATGTGCCAGTTGGAGACTCCGTGCGGGCCGACGACGACGCTGGTGAGCGGGTAGGGCCGGTCGCTGCGGCGGCAGTACCTGAGCAGGTCACCAACACTGAGGCCAATGCCGGGGCCGTAGGGACTGTAGGCAGTCACCGACTTCAGATGAGCCGCTCGCGGGGCGAAGGCGAGCCGGATAGACCGCAGCGTCACCGTGGTGCCGGTGGTGTTGTCCAGGTCGTAGATGACGCCGATGTCCACCACGTCGATGGTGGTCGCGGGCTCGCTCTGCGAGAAGTCATTGACCGGGGCGAAGACCACATCCGCACCGCCGCTGGCCGGCGACGTGCAGCCGGCCAGCGCGGTGGCGATCAGCAGCCCGGCGGCGATAGCCGCCAGCCGGTGGCAGCCAGTCAGCACCTCGGCGCGCCGCAGCTCGCCGATGCTGGCGGGCGGCGGCAGGGCATCCAGGAGGCCAGGTCAGTCTGCTGGTCAGCGTCGCCGGCCTGGCAGCGCAAGTCGCCGGTTCGCCGGGCAGCGTAGTCCACCGACGGATCATGTCACGGCGCGGGCGTGCGGAGCAGTCCCGCGCAATGCCACCTCCGAGTACCAGAACGTGGACGAAGCTAACGGTGAGTGCGTCACGTATCGAGCACCGCCCCGGGGAGCACTATGCATCCGACCGCATCGGAAGGGTTGAGTCCGGCTGGCACCCAGAGTCAGACTGCACTGACACAGGAGTGAGGCATCCCGACCGTGAGATTCAAGATGAGGAGCCTGGCAGCTGCCATCGGGCTGATGTCGCTAGTCACCGCATGTGGCTCCGGGTTCCCGCCGTTCGGGTCGCCGCCGCTCTACCACCTGATGGCAAACATCGGGTCCTTCTACCAGCCGCAGGACGGGGTGACGGTTCTCGGCACGTATCTTCCCGAGAGCGCGACGCTCGTCACGTGGACCACCCCCAGTGGCAGCACGTGCTTTGGAGACGTGGCGCCCAACGTGCCAGACGGCGCGTATACCTGCGATACCTCATGGCCAGGCCCGAGCGATCACGCGGCGTTTCCATACCGGCCAATCTTCTGGGCCTTGCCCAGCCACGTCATTGGATTCGGCCTGGTCACGGGCTCGGTTGCCGAGGTGGCCATCACGATGAATGGCGTCACCGTCTACAGCCGGGCCATACCGCTCAAGGGCCAGCCAGGTCTTAAGGGCTATGCCTTCCCGCTGCCCGCTGGGCCCGCTGACTCGGCACGAATTTCCCTTGTGGTAGGGCGTAACCAGTCCGGCACAATCGTGGCGGAGATTCATTGAGATCCCAAGAGGAGCCGGCGCCCGCCATCACGCCACCTGTGGCGGGCTGTGGGAGTGCAGGGTCTTCCGGCCGTCGGGGCTGACCGCGGTGGTGGTGCCGTCGGGGTTGAGGCGGATGCTCCAGTGCCACCGGTGGACGCAAGCCATGGATAAAGGTAAGTCACTTTCACCCTGAGCAGGAGCGGCGGCCATGGGTCACCGGCGAGCGTTCTCCTCCCTGCGGAGGGCCAGCAGCCCGATTTGCGATAGACCGCCCGCGTGATCGTGGCTAGGCTGCCGCGCATGTCTACCTGGCCGAAGGCTGATCGTCCTGACCCGTGGACGCCGGCAGCGCTCACTCCCGCTGATGAGCGTGCATCCCTGGAGACGTGGCTGGAGTTCCACCGCGCCACCCTGCTGGACAAGTGCGCCGGGCTGACGCCGCAGCAGCTGGCGACCAGATCCTGCCCGCCATCGTCGTTGTCGCTGCTCGGCCTGGTGCGTCACATGGCCGACGTCGAGTCCTGGTTCCATGAGTTCGATGGCGATCCGCTGCCGCCGTTCTACTGGAGCCCGGGAGCCAGGGACAACGCATTCGATGGTGTCGACCCGGAGCGGGCCGATCAGGATCTGGCGAACTACGTTGCTTCGGTCGAGCGCGCTCGTGACGTCGTAGCCGGGCATGACCTCGCCGACATATCCAAGCAGACTGACGTTCCGCACCCGATCTCTCTGCGGTGGGTCTACCAGCACATGATTGAGGAGTACGCCCGCCACAACGGCCATGCTGACCTGCTACGCGAGTGCATCGACGGCGTTACTGGCGACTAGTGCAATTCTGCATTAGTTCCCCGACTCAGGGCGGCCTCGACTGGCCCACCAAGTCGCCGCACGGGCGCCCGGGTCACGCCACGAGCGGCGGGCTGTGGGAGTGCAGGGTTTTCCGGCCGTCGGGGCTGGTGGCGGTGGTGGTGCCGTCGGGGTTGAGCCGGATGCTCCAGTGCCACCGGTGGACGGCGATCAGGTGGTGGAACGGGCACAACAGGATGCAGTTCTGAAGGCTGGTGACCCCGCCCTTGCTCCGCGGCTGCACATGATGGACGTGACAGCCGGCCGGGGGCCGGTGGCAGCCGGGGAACGCGCAGTGCTTGTCCCGCAGCACCACGGCCCGGCGCAG
>Ga0209380_10000031_pt1 | contig 77195 bp, 63 predicted proteins | sample HubBroMetageWFT6_FD_188347 | JGI IMG/M metagenome (GOLD analysis project Ga0209380, IMG submission 188347) | Warmed and freeze-thawed soil microbial communities from the Hubbard Brook experimental Forest, New Hampshire - Hubbard Brook CCASE Soil... | ecosystem: Environmental > Terrestrial >...
GACTAGTTTTCATAGCAAATCTCCCAAGTGTTGATTTCGATCTCTGTTGCGATCCCCCAGGCTGGCCGCCCACGCTTTTGACGGGGGCCAGATTGCCGTAACCCAGCCAGATTGACAATGGCGCGTGCCTGACGATTCGCTGATTTCTTCGTGACGTCGTAAGTTACTGAATAAATGGCCGTTGTCGCTGCTGATTGGGATCTTCCTGTTGGGCCGGCCTAGCCTGATAGGCGTGAAATTCGTCGGTGCTTGTCATGCCGAAGCCGGCGATCTCGCCCCGGGAATTGATGAAGCAGGTGGATACGTGCATCATTGTGGATTTCACGTTGTCTTCCTTTACGGGTACCCTTTCGAACGCCTCGCTGGGCGCTTTCATTTGCTGTCATATAGGTAGGCGCTAACGGCGGGGCAGAACTATCACGCTGGGATGACTTTTTTTGAAAAGATCGGGTTAAGCAGCCAAGATTCCCCGGATCACTGGGGATCCGCGCAGAGCCTCGTCTGTCGCTTCGCGAAGGTAGTTTCCGATCTCAGTTCCGAGACAAAATAAAGAGAGAGCGGGAGATTTTTCCTGCTCTCTTGTTCGCGGATCATCTCGCTATCGGCCGATGACGATGGACAATGTGCTCGCGTCCATGGTTTCGTCGTTGCTGAATTGAGCGAGTTCGAGGGCGGGAGTGCCGTCAAGTCCAGGTTGTGCATCACCACGATCTGCCACTGTCCGGCATTCTTCGCTCAAGACCCTCATCGGAACGTTAGCGAGCCCGCGTACATGACAATTCTCGACATCGTGCTCGACGCGAAGTGCGACAAGAACTGCAAGCAGGGAAGCTTTGTACTCCGGTGATCACTGTCGAGAAACCGCCATCTCACTCGCTGACCTGGTGTGGTGATGAAAGCCTGACGGCTGGGAGCTTGAGGCTCGATTCTTACACCGGCAATTGATCCTGCATCCATCCCGGCGCCTCGGGCTTGAGTTCGGTTGTCAGGTCCATCACCAACCGCTCCAGAACCATGCGCTTACTGACCGGATTCGAGCGCAGGGCGAGATCGGCTTTCGCAACCAAGCGGATGGCACGCGTCAATTCACGGCGAGATTTGTAGCGGCGGGCCTGCTTGATGATCTCGTCGGCGGCAAACGGTGGGACGCGAAAGCCCTGCCATAGGGCGGCCCACAGCATGCGCTGGTCACGTACCTTGCGTTCAAGAATCACCAGCATCTGGCGGAAGGTTTTCGCCAGCATGTAGATGTGTCCTATAGCCGCTTCTTCGCCTTCAGCGGACATCAGAATTGCATCCAAAACTTCCAGCGCGCGCACCCGTTCTTTGGCAGAAATCGCGTCGGTCAATTCATAGAGCGACCGCTGTTTAGCCGCCAGCACCATGGTCTCGACGTCTCCGAGCGTGATGCGCTTCTTTTCCCCAACGTAGAGAGTGAGCTTCTCGAGTTCATTGGAGATCATCATCATGTCGCCGCCCAGCGCATCGACCAACTCGCGCGCGCCGTCGGCTTCGATCTTGACTCCTCGGCCGGCACAATAATCTGAAATCCAACGGACCGCTTCTCCCTCTTCCACGCGTGCCAGTTCCACGATGCCGCAGTACTGGCCCAAGGTTTCGCGGATGCGCTGGTAGCGTTCCTTGTCCTGCATCTCCATGCGACGGACGTCGGCGGGAATGCTGATGTGGTCGGCGACAAAGACGACAAGAGCATCGGGGTTCGGGTTCTTGCAGTAGTCCTCGATCGCGGCAAGTTTTTCTTCGTTCGCTCCGCGGCCAAAAAGATTTTTCACGCCGCGCACGAAGAAAACCTGAAATGGCGCCATGAGCGAAGGAGTGCGGGCGCGGTCGAGAACCTCCGCCAGATCGTTTTCGGCGAGATCGAACTCAAAGAAACTGAAGTCGCGCAGATCGGACGGCACCAGATGCTCGAGGATCGCGTCCCGAAAACGCTGGCGGAAAAAAGCCTCGTCGCCCACGAAGATGTAAGCCGCGCGCAGCTTGCGCGACTCCAGTTCGCTCACAAAACGCTCGGCCTGGGCGAAAGCCCGCATTCAACGGTGCTCCTTATTCCACGCCAACTCTAGCATCTAGAAGCCCTCCAGGATGTTGGAGACCAGGGTACGGGCAAAGTCCTGCGAGAGTCGGCGGAAGGCAGGCGAATCTTCTTCAAAAAAGCTGGTCAGATCCTGCGAAACTTCGTATTGCTCGCGAAACAAATACGCTGGATTCTGGTATAGCAGTTTGCCGGTGCGATCGGAGAGCGTCACCTTCATGCTGACCACCACCATTATGCTGGCTGCACGCCCGGTGGCCGTGTCATAGGTGAGCGGAGAAGCCGCCGTCGAAAGCACGGTTCCGCTTAAGGTGGCGTCCGGGTCCCCGCCGGTGTCGTGGACTACGCGGTAATGAGTTCGGGTGGTAAACTCGCGAACCACCGAAGCGGTCAGCATCTGCTCGATGCGATAGGTGAGCGTCTCGTTCTTGAAGGTGGGAATCGCAATGGTTTTGACGTTCTCCGGAAGCTGTACCACGTGGCCGGCGGTGTGATAACCGCAACCTGGATTGAGAACTAGAAGGAACAGGAAAAACGCGAGCGTCACTCCTCGCCCCTTCATTGAATCTTCCCGGTCGGGCGCGTGGCCGTCATACTCTCCGCGCACTCCACCGCCGTCAGAGCTGAGATGCGAAGATTGTCCACGGCCGTCCATAACCAGACGCCATTCGGCTGAACTGGATCAACCTTCATCGAGAGTTGGATGTCCGCCTGACCCGCGGCACTTACGTTGCTCGGAGAGTCTTCCTCTGCTCCAGGAATCGAGACGTGATCACCAGCCAAGGCCGGTGACAATTTCTGGAGGTCCACGGGACCGTCCATCTCCAGGAAGATGGCCATCGCATAACCGTGGAAGATCGGGGCCTGCAGCAGTAAAACGGAAGGCTGCGGAGCACCGTCTCCGGCAATCTTCTGATAATGGCGAAGAATGCGTGCCTGCACACAATCCAGAGAGGGCTGCGACTTCTGCCCGTAGACCGCCACCATGTTGAAGGCCACCTGCGCGTCGAAGACGTCCTTTGGCAAAGGCTGGAAAGACAGAAGGTTGACCGTCTGCTGGTGCATCTCGTCCATGCCGCGCTGCCCGTGCTCTGAAGCTGGTTCGAAGATCGTCGCTACTACGCGCTGGATCGACCCCGCTTTCCTGGCCCGCAACAACAGCAATGCCAGCGTCACCGCGACCGGATGCGCGGCTACGCATGGGCCTGGCTGCAGTTCCGGAGGAGGAATCTGTCCACGCTCTCGCTCCACCCAGAGAGACCGCACGCTAGCTCCGGGTTCCTTTTCCAGCGCCCCAGACAGATCGAGAATAGCGCTTCCGGCATCGCGCGCATCTTTCCAATTTTTGCGTGTGCTGTCTACATCGGAGGCAAAAAAAGTAAAATCCACGTTCTCAAACTGGTCCGCGCGAACCCGCTGGATAAAACTGATCTCGTCGCCCATGGCCTCGAGCTGGCCCATCGCCTCATCGTCATCGAGCAGGCGGATATCGGCAGCGGGGAAATTGCGCTCATTCAGCATCTCCGCGATTTCTTTCCCTTTGAGCGAGGCGGCTCCCACGATCGCGGCCCGGTATAGATTCCCGCGCGTGGCGATGCCGTGCGTGGCAGACGGTGATTTAGCCGGGTCGCTCATGAGGTCTGCGAGGCCTCCTTGTAGGGCGGCGGAGGGCGGTCATGTTTACGGCGAAACATCCATTGCAAGCGCCAGAACACGCCAGAAACCGTGTAGATCAGGGCGATGACAAAAAGCATCTGGCGCGAGAAGAACCAAATGGAAGCAAACAGCGCGGCCAGAAAAAGAATCAGGCGGAAGGGATGACGTGACTTAAAGTCGATGTCCTTAAAGCTGTAAAAGCGCCACGTGCTGACCATCAGGTAGCCGACTGTCGCGACCATCGCGAGCCAGGTCAGTGCCGTGTACCAAGACACCAGAGGATCTCCAGCGGTGAAGTGAACCATTGCGGCAATGACACCCGCCCCAGCCGGAATGGGCATGCCCACAAAATATTTCTTGCCCGGTCGGCCGGGATTCGAGGGCTGGGGATTGCTCGTAATATTGAAACGCGCCAGCCGGCTCGCTCCTGCCATAAGAAACAGAAAACTCGCGATCGCACCCAATTGGGTCAACTTGATGTGCCATTCGGTCAGCACGACCGTCGGCATCAAATTAAATCCCCAACTCCACGCGAGTATCGCTGGAGCCACGCCGAATGTGATCACGTCGGCCAGAGAATCCAACTCTTTGCCGAACTCGCTGCTGGTACCGGTCATGCGGGCGATGCGCCCGTCTAACCCATCGAACAGCACCGCAAACCCGATGGCTTTGGCCGCATTGTCCAGGTGCCAAAACTCGTTCGCCGTGGCGTGCATGACTTGCAGAATGGCGTAGTAGCCCATCGCCATGTTCGCTGTCGTGAACAGCGACGGAAGGATGTACATCCCTTTGCTGTGCCGGCCGCGCGGCTTGAGGATGGGTTGATCCATCAATGCGCTCTCTCTGTGGCAGCCGCACTCCCCGCGGAGGTGAGCGCTCCCTGCGGTTGCAGGTAGGCGAGTATGCTGGCGCCACCCTTCACCCGGTCGCCGATCTTCACGTTCATGCGAGCAGAGGCATCGAGCACGACGTCGACGCGCGATCCGAACTTGATCAAGCCCACCCGCTGGCCGCGCTCCAACCGGTCGCCTACCTTCGGATAAAACACGATTCGCCGCGCCAGCAAACCCGCGATCTGCTTGAAGATCACTTTCTGGCCGTCCCCTTCCAGGGTGACGATGTTCTGCTCGTTCTGTTCGGCGGAAACCTGGTTCATCGCATTCAAAAACTTGCCGCGCCGGTAGCAGATATCGCCAATCACTCCCGCGATCGGGGATCGGTTCACGTGCACATCAAAAACACTGAGGAAAATGCTGACGCGCATCTGCTTCTCGCTTCCAACGGTCAAGGCCGAAACATCCGTTACCTTGCCGTCCCCGGGCGAAACTACAGCCCCTGGTTCTTGCGGGACAACGCGCTCGGGATCACGAAAGAACCACAGAAAGAAAGCAGCCAGCAGAACCGGAATGATCGCCCAAGCGGGATGGGTGAGCCAGCCAACCAAAACCGCGACCGCGATCAGCGGCAGCGCGTACAAGTATCCGTCACGAACCATGAGAGAGCTCAATTATAGCCGCGCCAGCCTGCCACCGCCGCCTGGCCAAACTCGCTCTGTAAGTATAAATAAAAAAAGGCGCTTCAAAGCGCCCTTCAGGAGATGCATTCCTCCCTATACGGTCGAAGCCGCTCGGAGGTTCGCCAGAATTTACGCTACGTTGACGCCGTAGTGTTGCCGATACTCGCGCTCGATGGATTCCATCTGATCTTTTAAGCGCAGTTTCAGTTTTTTGAGCCGAACTTCTTCGAGCTTTTCGTCTTCGCTGAGATAACGTTTTTGGGTGAGTGAATCGAGCCGCTTTGCGTATTGCGTGTGCTCGTGAGCCAATCTGCGGAATTCTTCGTGATTGCTCAGCAGTTCGTCCTTCGAAGTCAGCATCCAGCAGACCTCCAACCGGGATATATATGAGCTCAGGCTAGCACAGCCCAAATGTCGGTACAATGCCAAAAAAGTGGTGCATCTTCAGGTTCAATCTCATTATGAGAGTCCGCTAGCGCACGCTGCGGCGATACAAAATCGCATCTTCCACCGGATCTCGGTAATAGGCTTTTCGGCGCCCGGCAGGCTCGAAACCGGCGCTTCCGTAGAAAGCCCGCGCCGCGGTGTTCGACTCACGGACCTCAAGAAATAAGGATTTGCTTTTCGTGTCTTGGCAAGCTTCGAAGAGCGTATCCAACAACCTCTTTCCAACGCCCTGGCGGCGAAAGGCGGGCGCTGTCACCAGGTTTTCAAGTTCCCATTCAGGAGCAAATTGGCGGGCAACCAAGAACCCTAGAATCCCTTGTCCGACTTCGGATTTTGGATCGGGACCCGACGGCGTGGGTCGCGATTCATCGGCCACCAAAATCAGCCATTCGCCGTGCGCCGCGGCTACCAATAGCTGCTCGTATTGCTGCTCGGTCCAGTGCGCGGCGCTTTCTGACTGCCGCTCCAAACCGATCATGGAAGCAACATCGGCGATCGTTGCAGGGCGGATGAGCACGAGATTTTTTGAGTGCGGACTGTCTCTGGTTCAACCTAGAAGCTAAGAGCTAGGAGCTAGGAGCTAGGAGCTTGTTCTTACAAACATCTCGGCATCGGAGCGCCGCATGTAGTTCGCTTCCAACTGCTCGGGCAACACGGTTTCCCCGGCTCGGAGCTTCTTCCAGCCACACCGGGCGATCATCTCCGCGCTCGGAGGTTCGACTTCGCGCAGCGAAACTCCTGCCCCTCGCGCGATGGCAGCCAAGGCCGGGTCGGGCGTAATGACAATCAACTCATGGGCCGCGGACGACAATTCAGCTTTCGCCAGCAGTTTTTCCCTGACGACCTGCACCGATTCGCTTGTTCTCTCGTATTCCCCGAAATAAACATCGCCGCGACCGGCATCCAGCACCACCGCAACCTTGCCGGGGAGGCCGCCGGAGGATGCCAGCACCTCCAGCAGCGACACAGCAACGATGGGTTTTCTAAGGATCTCCGCCAGAGCCTTGATTGCTGCGAGCCCCACGCGCAATCCAGTAAACGATCCTGGACCAGACACGACAACGAAACCGTCGATGTCGGCTTTCGTCAGCTGATGGTTGGCCAGCAGCGCGGCAATCTGCGGCACCAGTTGCGCCGAAAAGGCACCCCCCGTGAGACGCGCCACCTCGATGACTTGAACGTCTTCAAGCTCGCGTTCACCCGCGCGCGCGAGTGCAACGCTGCCCTGCCGGCCGGAAGTGTCGGTAACAAGAAAAAGCATTGCTCAGTTTGATCCGTGATAATTCGCGAGATCGGTGGCCAGGTTTTCCTTCTATCCCTGAACCAGTTCCAATAGCACTCCGCCGGTGCTCGACGGGTGGACAAACACGTATCGGTGACCGCCTGCGCCAGTCTTGATCTCTTCCGACACCAGGCGCACGCCATCCGCTTTCAGCCGCGCAACCGCCGCCGCTAGGTCTGGCACTTTCAGGCACACGTGGTGCAGGCCTTCCCCGCGCTTCGCGATGAATTTCGCAATCGTCGAATTTTCTGACGTCGCCTCGAGCAGTTCCAGTCGGCTCTCGCCGAGCGGCACCATCACCAGTCGTACCTGTTCCTGCTCCACCGTTTCTTCCGGCGAGACGCTGAGGCCCAGCTTCTCGTAAATGCCTTTTGCCGCCGCCAGCGACTTCACCGCGATGCCGAGATGATCGATTTGAATGTTCAACTTTTTCCGATCTTCGCTGCAATCTCTTCGACCAGCGTATACGGATCCCGTTTATGTTCGGCGACTTCCGCGGCCAGCTGCGCCATGTTGCCATTGTCGAGTTGCGCCCGGGCTTTCTCGAGCATGGCATCGCGAAGCATCTCCACCAGCCGCTCCTGCCAGTTCTGTACGCTCTTTTTCAAAGCCAGATTCTCTTTCTGAAGATACCCGAAGTAATCGTCGATCGCCGCGGCCAGATCGTCGACACCCGTTCCGTCGCTGGCAACCGTTTTCACAATCGGAGGCGTCCATCCATCGTGCCGCAGAGCCAGCGACTGCAACGCGCGAATCTCGCGCTCTACACGCTCTGCGCCCTCGCGATCGCTCTTGTTAATCACAAAGATGTCGGCAATCTCCATGATCCCTGCCTTGATGGTTTGCACGTCGTCGCCCATGCCGGGAACCAGGATCACGACCGTAATGTCGGCAAGCCGCACAATATCGACTTCATCCTGGCCAACGCCGACGGTTTCAATCAGTATGAGGTCGCGGCCCGAAGCATCGAGCACCATGGTGACGTCCGCCGTGGTACGCGCCAAGCCGCCTAGCGAACCACGCGTCGCCATGCTGCGAATGTAAATTCCCGGATCGGCGAAATGTTCCTGCATGCGGATGCGATCGCCCAGAATCGCTCCGCCAGTGTACGGACTCGTCGGATCCACCGCGACAATGCCCACGCTCTGATTTTGCTTGCGATAGAGCCGCGCCAACTGATCGACCAGCGTGCTTTTCCCCGCCCCGGGAGCCCCCGTCATCCCAATCACGCGAGCGCGCCCACTGTGCGGGAATAGAGCTTTCAAAAGCTCGGACCAGCCGGGCCGGCGATTTTCCACGGTGGAGATGGCACGCGCCAGGGTCCGTACGTCTCCCGAGCGCAACCCCTCGATCCATGACTGCATTTCGTGATTCAAACCAGCAGGGTTCAAACGAACAGTGTAAAGCAGGACTGGAGTCTGAGGAACGGGAAGCCCGGAATTAGCGAGTAATGCCCGGGGCTCTGGTACGACTAGTACCTGACGATCTGACAGGCCGGGCAGGAGAACCGGCTGCTGGTCCCCGCCATCAAACGGACCGCACAAAATGGACAGACCGTATCCGAGGTGGGCGGAATCGATTTAAGTTTCTTGCGAAGAGAGAGGTCCCTGGAAACGCCAAGCAGACGGATGGAAAGAAAAATCGCCCCGGCCGGCGCGGCAAATCGAGCAATCCAGCTGACGATCGCAAAGCTGGAATCAACGGGAAGCGCCCAGAGCGAGATCGAGGCGCCGACCAGCGAACCCAGTGCAGTCCACCGGAAATAGCGCCGCATTTTCTGATTCTTATGCGGTTTCCGGCCGCATGTGCTGCATACCCAGTGTCTCCAATAGCCTACGGGCAAAATCGGGATCCAGTAGACGTGTCCTACATCGAACGTGCGGAAGGCGATGGATCGGCAAGGAGCCCCGCACGATACGCAGTAGTCATCCCGAAACGCAACTCGCTTGGGCCGGAAATGGTAGGCGCCGCGAATGACCAGCATCTTGATTCGTCTAACCGAGACAATCTAGAGCAGCCGGGATTTTGACAAGAACCGACGTCGGAAAAAAGCGAATTGCGTTCACGACGCGGCGCCGCCCGGCTGGATATTCAGGACACGACGAGCCAGAGCGCCCAGTAAAGGATACTCAGCCCACTCTCCGCGTCCGGCGTTGATGGAATAAACCACCGCGATCACAAGCTTGACCACCCACGCCCCCGTCAGACCCAGCCAAAACACCGGAAATGTCAGCACGACGGCAAGAGGTGGCGCGTTATTGCCACCGTGCGCGTTCAGAAATGCCAGGAGACAACCGACCACCAACAACATCGTCAGGAATAGATTGAGCACCAGGAAAACCAGCTCGAGGAAAAGTACTTGCAGCGAGTGAAACGAAACGCAGCGCGACTGCCGCTTCGCAAGGAAAATTATGAGGGGCGCAGTCCAGCCGCCCCCAAGCCGTAAAACGCGAGCCAGAACGGCCATGGTGCGCTCGTCCGGTGTCGTCTCCGCTGGAGTAACAACCTTGTCGCGCGTGGCTTCCGGCATGCGCAGACACGCTATCACACAAGCGGACAATCGGGAAACTTGATGTGGCCGGAACTTCGCCTGCAGGACGGTTGGAGCTAAGAGGCTGGGAGCTACAAACTAATCCTTCAATAGCTGTCTGGCAATCACCAACCGCTGAATCTCGCTCGTCCCCTCGCCGATTGTGCACAGCTTGACGTCGCGGTAAAACTTTTCAGCCGGATAGTCCTTGATAAAGCCGTAGCCGCCGTGAATCTGTACCCCCTCATTGGCACACCGCACGGCTACTTCGCTGGCGTACAACTTGGCCATGGAGGATTCTTGCGTGGTCTTCATGCCGGCATCCTTCATCGACGCGGCACGCATGGTGAGCAGCATGGCCGCGTCGATCTCGGTGGCCATGTCGGCCAGCTTCCACTGGATCGCCTGAAAATCGCTGATCGCTTTGCCAAACTGTCTGCGCTGTTTCGAGTACTTCAAAGCCGCTTCGTATGCGCCCTCGGCCATGCCCAGCGATAGCGCCGCAATCGAGATGCGTCCTCCGTCGAGCACCCGCATAGCGTCGGGGAATCCCTGGCCTTCGCCGCCCAACAGGTTTTCCGCCGGAATCACGCAGTCCTCAAAGATCAACTCGGCGGTGTCGCTGGCCCGCAATCCCAGCTTGTTTTCTTTCTTGCCGGGACGGAATCCCTTGGTGTCTTTTTCCACGACGAACGCGGAAATTCCGTGCGTGTGCGCGGCCCGATCTGTCACTGCAAGCACGACCACGACATCGGCATAGTGACCGTTGGTGCAAAAAGTCTTGGTGCCGTTGAGAATCCAACTGTTTCCCTTGCGCACAGCCGTCATGCGCGCGCTGCCCGCGTCGGATCCTGACGATGGCTCGGTCAGGCCCCACGCGCCGATGAACTCGCCGGTCGCCAGTTTGCTAACGTACTTTTTTTTCTGCACTTCGTTTCCGGCAAGAAAAATATGGTTCGAACACAGCGAGGTGTGCGCCGCCACAATGATTCCGACGGAACCGTCGACGCGCGAAAGTTCCTCGATAGCGATGACATATTCCACGTAACCCATGCCCGCGCCGCCGTACTCCGCAGGGAAAATCATTCCCAGCATCCCCAGTTTGCCCAGTTCCTTAACCGTGGCCAGCGGAAAGTCTCCGGCCTCGTCCCACGTCATCACGTGGGGCTTGATCTCGCGCTCGGCAAACTCGCGCACGCTCTTCTTCAAATGCAACTGCTCTTCGTTCAGTTGGAAATCCAAGGTTCCTCCGGCGCACTCGGGTACTGCGGATCCCCGCGAGTCCCGCTTCAAGAGGCGAATGTACGCCCCGATTTGTGATTAGAACATAGCGCCGGGAAGACCAAGAAGCCACTCCCGGAAGGGAAAGGTGAGGGGTGGGATGAACCGCATGAACACTGGCGATTCTGCAGGTTTCGTTTCGCCACCCAACCGACCGGATGGTTTGGAAATCAGCCGGCTACGCTGGCGGCAGCCGGCGCTCAATATCCAAGACAAATTATACGCCGCTCTGGGCGTGGTCGTCGGTCGCGAGGAAGGCCTGAAATACTTCGTTGGACAGCAATCGTCCCCGCGAAGTCAGCCGAATACAATCCCCTTCTTGCTCGATCAGTTCATGGCCAACTAATTCTGCGATTCTAGGCCGCAAATCGATGACCGCTTTCTGACCGAAGCTCTCGGCAACATCTCGCAGGTCCACGCCCCGGTTCAAACGTAATCCAAGAAAGAAGCGCTCCTCCAAGGCTTCTGCGCGCGAAACGACGCTGCGCTGCAGAGGAAACCCCGCAACATATTTTTCCAGCACATCGGCGGTAGCGAATCGGACAGCTTCCGCCCCCGGCCCGACGGAGGGCAGCATCGAGTGCGCATCCACGCCGAAGCCGAGATAGGGAAGCCGTGTCCAGTACTTGAGGTTGTGCCGTGACTCTGCGCCGGCACGCGCAAAGTTAGAAATTTCGTATTGGGCGATGCCTGCCGCCTCGAATTGATCGCAGGCGGCGAGATAGAAGTCCGCCGTGGCTTCCTCCTCCGGCACAAAATGCGCGTGATACCGCTTTCCGCCGGCGATGAGCTCGCGGCCGAGGCGAGAGTCTTCGTCCACCTCGAGCATGTAGACGCTGATGTGCGACGCGCCCGTCGCGAGCGTCTCTGTCAGCGACTCCTGCCAGGTATCCACGGTCTGGTGCGGAAGTCCTGCGATGAGATCGATATTGATGTTGTGAATCCCGGCAGCACCTAAGCGGGCTATGTCCTGCAGTACGGTCGATCGCTTATGCAACCGTCCCACCGCCGCCGCCTCGACGTCAACGAATGACTGCACGCCTAAGCTCACGCGATTCACACCCCTGGCCAACAGTCCGTCAATCAGGTCAGGCGCGAGCGTCCCGGGCGCACCCTCGACCGTCACTTCCGCATCCGGCGCAAGGGAGAATCGTTCTCGCACGGCATCAAAAATCCGCTGCAACTGCCGAGCTTCGAGCACCGTGGGAGTGCCCCCGCCCAGGTAAATCGAGTCGACGCTGTACTCGATCTGCCCGCCCATCCCCTTCGCAAGCTCTGGGGCGCTGGCAATGTCGATGCATACGCGATCCACGTAGCGCTCAAAAACCGCCCGCGAAAACACATCTGACGCGAAGTTGCAGTAGCTGCACTTCGTCCGGCAGAACGGTACCGAGATGTAGATTCCCAAGGCCACGTTGCTGATTATCCCACCTCAAAGCTTTTGCTTCCTACGGGGGGCAGCAGCCATCTATTTAAGTTAACCTGTTCAAAGCGATCTCCGACCCGCTGGACTCTTGATTGTGAGGTATTGTCCGAGTACCGATGGCCCAGGAAGAAGAAGTACTAGGAAAAGCGTATGACAGCCGTCTGATGCGGCGGCTGCTCACCTACCTGCGGCCGTACCGCTGGCAGGTGACGATCGCCATTGTCGCGATTATTCTCAAATCCTTCTGCGACGTGCTCGGACCCTACCTGGTGAAGGTTGCCGTCGACCGCTACCTCGCGCCTGTGAACAGCGCGACGGGGGGCATATGGAGTTGGCTCAGCCCCCGGCCTCTGCCTGGAATCGCGCAGATTTCCGCAATCTACTTCAGCCTGCTGATCCTGACCTTCGTCTTCGAATTCCTGCAAACGTACTTCATGCAATGGACTGGCCAGAAGGTGATGTTTGACTTGCGCAGCCAGATTTTCCGGCATCTGCAGCGCATGCACGTCGCTTTCTACGACAAAAATCCCGTCGGCCGCCTGGTCACGCGCGTGACCACCGACGTCGACGCGCTGAACGAAATGTTCACTTCCGGCGTCGTTTCCATCTTTGAAGACCTGTTTGTGTTGCTGGGAATTCTGGGAATCATGCTGTGCATGAACTGGAAGCTGGCGCTGATCACCTTCGCCGTGCTGCCGTTCATTGTGGTGGCGACCAAGATGTTCCGCGACAAGGTGCGCGATTCCTACCGCCGCATTCGCACCGCCATCGCCCGCATCAACTCATACTTGCAGGAGCACGTCAGCGGCATGGTGGTGCTGCAGCTTTTCAACCGCGAGCGGAAGGCCTACGAGCGCTTCTCAGAAATCAACCGCAGTCACATGGACGCGTTTAAAGACGCGATTCTGGCCTACGCCGTTTATTACCCGGCCGTCGATTTCTTTTCTGCCGTCGCGATTGCCTGCGTCATCTGGTTTGGCGGCCAGGATGTGATGCGCGGCATCGTCGCGAACAGTGTTTCCATCGAGTTCAATCGTCATGCTTTGGTGTCGTTTCATGTGGTCGCGGCGGCGGCTTCGCTCGGCGTGCTGATCGCTTTCACGCAATACGCGCAGCGCTTTTTCCGCCCCATCATGGACTTCAGCGAGAAGTACAACATTCTTCAGTCAGCGATGGCAGCCAGCGAACGCATTTTCAAGCTGCTCGATACGCCGGTCGACATTATTTCTCCCGCCATCACAAAGAAACCGGAAAGCCACGGCCGGATTGAGTTCGATCATGTCTGGTTCGCCTATCGAGATGTGCCGGAGCAGGGAAATACGGCGGAAACGAGCACGACCCATTTGGGTCCGGGTCTCAGACCCGGACATGCCCAGCAAAGCTCAACTGGCTCTCTGCCGGGAAATGGTAACGCCCCAGCTCCAGAACCCACTCCCGACTGGGTACTGCGCGACGTAACTTTCTCGATCGGACCCGGAGAAACGGTGGCTGTGGTCGGTCACACCGGCGCCGGCAAGACCACGCTCATCTCACTTTTGCTGCGCTTCTACGATGTGCAGAAAGGTGCCGTCCGCATCGACGGCGTGGATGTAAAAGAAATGGACCTCACCGATCTGCGCAGCCGCTTCGGCGTGGTTCTGCAGGACCCGTTTCTTTTCACCGGAACGATTGGCGGCAACATCCGTCTCGGTACCGAGCGCATTCTGGACGAGCACGTCGCCAAAGCCGCAGAGGATGTGAACCTGGGCGATTTCGTCCGCGCACTTCCTAAGGGCTTCAACGCAGAAGTTCGCGAGCGCGGTTCAACTCTTTCGACGGGCCAAAAACAACTCATTTCGTTCGCTCGTGCCCTCGCGCATGAGCCCAAGATTCTGATCCTCGATGAAGCCACCTCGAGCGTCGACACCGAAACCGAGTTCAAAGTGCGCGACGCGCTCAGCCGCATGGTCGAGGGACGCACTTCCCTGATCATCGCCCACCGCCTCTCGACCGTACAGCGCGCCGACAAGATCATCGTCATGCATAAAGGCCAAGTCCGCGAAATGGGAACGCATCAGGAACTCCTCGCCAATCGCGGCATCTACTTCAAGCTCTACCAGCTTCAGTACAAGGATCAAGAGTTGAATGTGGCGCGGGCGCCCTCGCCCGCGAAGGGCGCGGGATTCGAGCAACCAGAAGTCGCCGCCAATGCCGACGACTCGGCTCGAACTTTCTGATTCGAACCTTGCGAACCGCCTTGGCCGGGAAATCGTCCAATGGTCCAGACACCCCGTGGGCGCCGTCGGACGAAATTCCTGCAATCGACATTTTTCAGGAGGTCACGAACCACTATGACATCTCGGGCAACGGTTGCCTTCACTGTGCTGGTTTCGGTTTCGTTGCTAACGGCGCATGGCGCCCCTACCCCGTCCGCTGCGAGCGGGGAATATTCGAAGCACTTCGGCCCACTCGCTAAGCTGTCGGTCGCTGTGGCACAGGCCATGCCAGCCGATCAGTACTCTTTCCGGCCTCAGGCGGAGTCTATGGACTTCGGGCAGCTGATGTCCCATATCGCGGCCACCAACTACCAATTCTGTGCTGGTCTGAAGGACAGAGAGCCGCCTTCTTTGCCCTCTCCGACCGACAAGGATGCCGAGGTTAAGTTCCTCGGCGCTTCCTTCGACTACTGCGCCGCTGTGATCCGGAATTTAACCGAGCAGCAACTTACCCAGGCGCACGATTCTCCGGACGGGCATCTCCCCGGGCGTGAGATTTTGCTCGCGATGTACATTCACGTTGCTCATCATCGTGGGCAGGCCGAAATCTATCTGCGCGACCAGGGCATCAAGCCGCCGTCCTACATGATTTGACCTTCGCTTTCTGAGATCGGTCGGGGCCTTACAATGCTCCCTTGCGCATCCTGATCTCAGCCGGCGAGGCTTCCGGGGAAATGTACGGCGCCCAGCTTATTGCAGCCCTAGAGCACCGTGACGAGTCGCTCGCATTCTTCGGCGTCGGTGGCGACCGAATGCGCGCGGCAGGCTGCGACACCGTCGTTGACGCTAAAGACCTTGCAGTTATCGGGATCACTGAGATTCTCAGCCGCCTGCCCAAGATCCTCGGCCTCTATCGCCACCTGATCGCAGAAGCTGACCGGCGCAAACCCGACCTTGCCATCGTGATCGACTCTCCTGCCTTTAACTGGCGGGTCGCCCGGCAGATGAAACAGTGGGGCATTCCAACGGTCTATTATGTCGCCCCGCAGTTCTGGGCATGGCGACAGGGCCGCGTGCGTCTGCTTCGCGACTACATCAACAAGGCCCTGGTGATCTTCCCATTCGAGGAGCAGTTTTATCGCGAACGCGGGGTAGACGCGACCTTCGTCGGCCATCCCCTGGCCGAATTGCCGCACCCGCCGATCGAGCGCGGAGATTATGCGGCACAGTTTCATCTCGACCGTACCAAGCACTGGATTACCCTTATGCCCGGCAGCCGTGTGAAGGAAGTTCGGATGAACCTTCCGACGATTCTGGAATCGGCGGCCCAGCTTGGCTTAGCCTATGAGTTTCTTCTTCCGGTCGCACCCACCCTTGATAGAAGGTTCCTGCTGAGCTTGATATCCCGGGAAAAGACAGGTCCAAATAAAATCACCCTCGTGCCTGACGCCCTGCCGGCGCTCTGGCACTCTCGAGCCGGCATTGTGGCCAGTGGGACGGCCACCGTTGAGGCAGCGATGATGAACACACCCTTCGTGATGGTCTATCGCGTATCGCCGCTCACCTACCTGATGGGCAAGCCCCGGATCAAGGTCCCGCACTTTGCGATGGTGAATTTGATCGCCGGAGAGGAAGTCGTCCCGGAGCTGGTGCAACACGATTTCACGGCTACAAACGTGATCGCCCGGCTCCATGAAATTCTGCCCGACGGACCCAATCGCGACCGCATGTTGGAGGGCCTGGCGCGTGTGAAAGCCCGCCTACGCGCACCGCAGGATTCATCTGGAACCGTACAGCACCCGGCAGACCGGGCCGCCGAAATCATTCTCGGAATGCTCCCGGGCTTTGCTCAAAAGTAGGCCTTTCATCACTGCGGGAGGCTCCGGTGACGCCCGCGATGCGGGGTGAGCCAAGCGCTAGAAGCTAATAGCTGCTTCTTGTGCTCCCAGCATCTTTTGCGTGAAAATCCACATCATAGGAAATTGGGTTATCATTTCTTGGAGATTCTCCTTAATGTTGATTCACCCTCGGCGCGCTCTTAGCGTCCTAACGAGTTCCCTGACCCTGTCGTTGGTGGTTCTGCTCGCGCTCCCGTCTTGGGCGGCGGAAAAGGCACGCCTGCGCGTGGATGACTACCAGATTGAGGCTGAACTCGACCCGCATCTCCACCAGATTACGGCTCGCGCCAAAGTCAAATTCACGGCCCTGCAGGACCTCAGCGTGGCCGTGTTCGAACTGCACAACGATCTGCGAGTCACCAAGGTAGCTGATGAAAAAAATCAGCCTCTTTCCGCCGAACGCGTAACCCAGGACTCCACCGTGCGCGTACCGCTACCCGCGGGCTTGTCGAAAGACGCCTCTACCACACTTACTTTTGAGTACGACGGCACGCTGGAAAACGCCGACAACAGCCCCGTACCCGGCCTTAAATTGGCTTATATCGGCGACGACTCGAGCTACCTCTTCTATGCCGGACGCTGGTTCCCTGTGAGCGGTTATGGCATCAACCGTTTCACGTCCACCATCAGCCTAACCGTGCCTGCGCACATGCTCGTCATCGGTAGCGGCAAAGCCACCACTCGCGACGCTCCGGCTTCCAAGAAACCTAATGCCAGCGTTCTGCCGACCAAGACCTTCACGTTTGTCTCGGCTAAGCCCAGCTTTCCCGGCAGCATCGTGGCCGGAGTTTTTCAAGAGTACAAGAGCGACGATGCGGGCCTCGACCTGCACGTCTTCTTCAAGCCCACGCACCAGAGCCTTGCCCCTGCCTACACCACGACCGCCGTGCAGGAGTTCAGCTATTTCATTAACCTCTACGGCCTACCTCCCTCGCAGAAGCTTAACGTCGTCGAACTGCCCGGAGACACGCTTCCCTACCTCTGGGCCCCCGAAATCGCCGGCTTGGCGGGACCTTCGATTACGGAGAAAACCAACTACCGGTTGCTGGCCGATGCGATTGCCCACCAGTGGTGGGGCGTTTCGGTCAATCCTGCGAGCAAGGACGACTGGTGGTTGAGCGACGGCTTCGCCCGGTATTCGGAAGCGATGTATGTCGAGAACGCCGCCGGAGGCGCCGGCCTGGAAGAAGCGGTGAAGGACATGTCGGTTGGCGCCTTGGCTTATGACACGGTCCCCCTTTCGAGCGCCAGCAAACTCGATATTTTCTCCACCGAATTTCAGTCGCTGGCCACCGACAAGGGCGCGATGATCCTGCATATGCTGCGCTGGGTGCTGGGCGAGGACAAATACAACAAGACCATGCGCCAGTTTGCCGGGGAATTCGCCGGCAAATCGGCGACCACCGACGACTTCCGCACCGTTGCCGAGAAAAACTATGGTGAACAGCTTACCTGGTTCTTCTCTCAATGGTCCGATTCCACCGGCGCACCCGAGTTCAAGGTGAAGTACACGACCTACCGTATCGGCGGAAATTTCGCCAAGGAGGCCAAGGCCCAGCAGGAAAGAACTCCGGGATTCCGCGTTACCGGTGAAATCTCTCAGGATCTCGATCTCTTCCGCATGCCCGTAGACCTGCGCATTGATACCGACGGAAAAACCGAAAATAAGCGCGTTGAAGTGGTGGGAACGACTTCGCCTTTTTCGATTGAGACCTTTGGTCGCCCTCGCCGCATCGCAGTCGATCCCGACCACCATGTGCTGACCAACTCCAGTGACGTGAAGTTGCGTGCTTCCATCCTGCGCGGGCAGGCCATGCAGCAACAGGGAGACCTGACGGGCGCTCTGTTGGAGTTCAACAAGGCGCTCGACCTCAACAAGAACAGTTCTCTGGCCCACTATCGCATCGCCGAGGTCTTCTTCCTCCAGCGGAACTATCAGTCTTCGGCCAATGCCTACCGCGAAGGCCTCAATGGCGATGGTGAACCGCGCTGGACCGAAGTCTGGAGCCGCCTCCAGCTAGGCAAAATCTTCGACATCACGGGGCAGCGCGAACGAGCCGTCAACGAATATCGCCAGGCTCTCCAGACCAACGACAACACCTTCGGCGCTCTCGAAGAAGCCCGAAAGTATCTGCAAAAGGCTTACGAGCGGCCGAAAGAAAACAAGTGACGAATCCCCAATGAGGAAAGGCCGCGCCCAACTACTCGGGGCATCATTATGGTTGGCCTGTCGTGGTTGCGCGAGTGAACAACTATGGCGCGAGCCGCTCAACTTGCCCGAATCGCGTTGTCCCTGATTTTCATCGCACCCACCCTGGCGCAAGACCAGCCGTTTCCAGTGGTCTCCACGGTAGATCAACCCGCGATCGCCGGCAGACCGGTTGCACTGGACGCGCAGGGAAGACTTCTTCCCTGGCCGATGCCGGACAACATCGGCTACTCCTACTCGTCGCATTTTCTCTCGCAGTGGACCATCCTGTGGGATCAATACAACCGGCAGCGTCTCTACTACTTACACTGTTGTTTTGATTTTGACCGCACGACGTATGAACTCATTCCCGATCAGACCTGGGCAAACTCGACCGGGTATCTAAGAGCGATGTTGCAAGGTTTTATCGAACGCCTCTATCCCTATACCGGAGACGCTCGCACCCTCACCTTGCTGGAAGCCTTCGTTGATTACGAACTGGAAAACGGCCGAACTCCTGCGGACTACGCGTGGGCCCAGGTACCGTATCCCTCGGCCGATCCCGGCGTGCATCGCTACAGTGGCTGGAGCAGACACGGCAAAGACTACATCGAGCCGCACGTCGTGGGCGAAGACGGCTACGCCTATCTGCGACTGTACGAGATGACCGGCAACACGAAGTACCTGCAGGCGGCGATCCTCTGCGCCGATGCGCTGGTCAAGAACTACAAACGCGGCGACGCGACACATTCTCCCTGGCCGGTCCGATGCTATGCGCGCGATGGCAGAACCGAGGGCGAACCGATGGGGCCATATTCGGCCAATGTGATCGAGCCCATCATGCTGTTCGATGAACTCATGCGCCTGAAACAGGGCGAGGTTGCGGGCTACGCGCGCGTCCGCCAGGCTGCGTGGTTGTGGTTTCAAACCTATCCGCTAACCAACAACGTCTGGGTTGGTTATTTCGAAGATGTTGTTCCTAGCATGGGCAACATGAACCAGGTGATTCCTCTCGAATTCGCACGCTACGTGCTGCTGCATCCGGAGAAGGATCCGCAATGGAAGGAGCACGCGCGGCAGCTTATCGCATGGGTAAAGACCACGCCGAAGTGGCCGAAGTATGTGGTGCACGGCGCCACCGTGACCACCGAACAAGGGAACGGCATCAGCTTTTGCTGCAACCTGCCCAATCAGTGTTGCGATAGTCACACCGCTCGACTGGCGGCGGTGGAGGCTCTTTACTTCGCAAAGACGGGAGACGAAGACTACCGCGAAGCCGCTTACCGTTCCTTCAATTGGGTCACTTACTTTCAGGGACTACCCGGAGGAGCACATTCCCCATTCGGCGAGAACCAGTGGTGGTTTACCGACCAATTCGCGGACGGTCCGCGGCGGCTGATGGATGCTTTCTGGGCCGTTCCTGAATGGGCTCCGGCGGACGAATCGCATCTGGTGGGATCGGCTTCTGTCGTCACCAAGATCAGCTACGGCAAGGGCTCGGTGACATATTCCACCTTCGACGCGGAGTCCACCGATGTGTTGCGGCTGGACTTCATCCCTGACTCGGTGACTGCAAACGGGCGACCTTTGCGGAGGCTCAAAGTTCTCGGTCAGACAGGTTTTGTTTTTGATGACTCGACTCGCGTGCTGCGAATTCGTCACGACGCCGCTCGTGACATCGACATACAGGGCAAGGGTAAAACTGCTCCTCCGCTCTACGTCACGTTCGATACTCCTCACCTGGCGGCCGGAACGGAACTGAGCGCATACCCGACTGGAGTAATGAACTGGGAACAGCACGAGTGGAAGATCGCCGCACCCGCAGGAAAGTTTGGCACCTTCAACCTTACCCCGGTCGATCCGAATGCACAGGAGCTTAGATTCTCCTTCCCTGCACCGCGTGTATTTGTTGGCGTGGATGCCTTCAACGGAGGCTCATCCGAGGCAAGCCTCACAATCCATACGGACAACTCTCCCGAGGTTTCGATCAAGGTGCAACCCGGGGAGCTGCGCCGAGTCCGTACGGGGTGGACCGAGGCCTGTTCGCAGGTCAAGCTCGCAATTGAACACGGCGATGGCCTAAGGTTTGACAATCTGGCCTATCTCGAGGAATGAACTCTGAGCCCTCATCGATTATCAATAATTTACCCAATCTCAAGTTCGCGGGCAGCTAACCTTTTGCTGCTTGCCGGGGTCTAAATAACTAATCGCGGCAGGGAACTTCGCATAACCCGGCTGCGTATTACTGATCAGATGATTGGGCGGGATTGAGACCCCTCGCCCGAACGTTACCCGGGTGCCCCCACGCTCCTCCCCGGAGGCGTGGGGGCATGATTCTGCTAGCCCTATGCGAATGCTCATCGACATCATTCGGCAGTCGCTGTCCACTCTGTGGGCGCATAAGCTGCGCTCTTTCCTGACCATGTTCGGGATCGCGTGGGGGGTGGGTTCTTTGCTGCTCCTGGTCGGTTTAGGCGAAGGCTTCCGCAGCGGTCAGGAGAAACAGCTGGCCACACTGGGGCAAAACATCATGTTTATGTTCCCCGGAAGGATTTCCGCCGTGGAGGGGAGTACGCAGTCCGGGCAGACCTATTACTTCACCTACAAGGATTATCTGGCGATCCGTAACGAGGCCCAGCTCGTGGGCGCGTTATCGCCTGTGCTGAATCGTGAGGACATCCGCGCAGTCAGCGACTACGGATCCACCAATGGCCAGGTGTTCGGGGTCGCCTCCGATTACAACCAGATTCGCAACGTCCCGATCGAACCCGGCCGCTGGTTCAATAACCAGGACAACCTCGAACGGCGGCGCGTGGCTGTGGTGGGTTGGGAACTACTGAAGAACATGTTTCCGGGACGGCCAGCGGTCGGGTCAACGATTCTGTTGAACGGCATTAGTTTCGACATCGTGGGCGTAGTGGCAAAGGTCGGGCGCGACGGAAATAACGGCACCAATTCGCGCATCTTCATCCCGATTGAAACCATGCGAGATCTGTTCCCGTTGACCAAAGCAAATTCCGAGGACGCGATCTCGTTCCTCAACTACCGGCCGATCACCAAAGACCTGCACGCCGAGGCGAAAGACGAGATTCATCACATCCTTGCGCGGCGACATGGATTCAATCCCAAGTTGCAGGACGCCTTTGAAGATTGGGACACGATCGAAAACATGAAGCGGGTGGGAAAGATCTTCGATGCCATGGACTGGTTCCTGGGCGTGGTCGGTGTGGTGACACTGGGTTTGGGAGCCATCGGGATCATCAACATTATGCTGGTCTCGGTGACCGAACGAACCAAAGAGATTGGATTGCGCAAGGCGCTGGGCGCAACCTATCGCGCGATCCTGACGCAGTTCTTTATCGAGGGAGCATTTCTCACCGCGTTCAGTGGAGGCATTGGATTGGCCATCGCGACCGGCTTCGTAACTCTGCTCGCTATGTTGCCGTCGCCGGAAGGATTCGACACGCCGCGTATTATCCCGGCGTCAGCGTTTGCGGCCATCGGGTCGCTGGCCATTGCAGGCATCGCCGCAGGCCTGTATCCGGCGCGAAAAGCAGCACTGTTGCCGCCAGTAGAAGCATTGCGGCAGGAGTGATGCAGGTGGCATGCAACCTGCGGTGACGGGGGCCTCGCCCGTCCCGCCAGGGCAAATCCCAGCGGCAAGGATTTCTACCGAGCTAGAAGCTAAGAGCTAAGAGCTAGGAGTTTTTTCATGATCGTCGATCTCGCAACCCAGGCTTACAACGCGCTCCGCCACAACCGGCGACGCAGTGTGCTCACCATGCTTGGGATGGCTTGGGGGATCGCAACTGTCGTGCTCTTGCTGGCTTACGGTACTGGCTTCGAACGGGGACTGTGGTCCGCGTTTCGCTCGTTCGGCACCAACCTGGTCTTCATCTTTCCCGGCCGCACCGAGCTGCAGGCTGGAGGCACAAAGGCAGGAACACAGGTTCGCCTCACTATCAACGATCTCGACTTCATCCGCGCCGAAGTCCCGTTGCTGAAACACGTTTCGCCGGAGGCGTTCAAGAATTGCGTGGTCGCGTATGCAACACGCAGCGCGAACTATGGAGTCAGCGGGGTCTACGCATCTTACGGGCGCATGCGAAAGATGGATGTCGGGGAAGGCAGCTTCTTCAGCGAGGCCGACGATTTCACTCACACGCGGGTCGCGGTGATCGGTTCTGACGCGAAGAAGAAGCTGTTTTCAGGACAGAACGCTCTCGGCGAGAACGTACGACTGGATGGCATTTCTTATCAGATCGTGGGCGTGCTCAAGCATCAGGTGCAGAACGGTGACGACAACATCAACGAGCACGTCTACGTTCCTTTCAGCGCCATGAGCGATCTGATCAACACCTACTATTTGAGTTCGGTCGTCATGGAATATGAAGGCGATCACGCCAAAGTGGTGAAGGCAGTGCGTGATTCCATGGCCTTCCACCACAACTTCAATCCCAAGGATCAGCGAGCGATCTTCGTGTTCGACGTGTTTGCCGATCTTATGGATTTGCAAGTGATCTCGACCGGAATCAAGATTCTGCTTGGCTTTATCGGTCTGCTTACTCTCGGAATCGGCGGCGTCGGCCTGATGAATATTATGTTGGTGTCGGTGACGCAGCGCACCCGCGAAATCGGAGTGGAAAAAGCTTTGGGCGCGCACCGCTGGCACATTCTCTTCCAGTTCCTGGCAGAGGCTCTGGTAATCACCGCGCTGGGCGGCTTGTTGGGAGTCGTTCTCGCGTACCTGGTCTCTTGGTCGGTGGGATCGCTGACCCTGTGGAGTGCATTCGAAGAGAATGCCAGCGAAGGCGATATTCATCTCTACATCGATTCGGCTACGCTGATCTGGTCCACTGCCATTCTGAGCTTCGTCGGCATTATCAGCGGCATGCTGCCTGCGATCAAGGCTGCTCGTCTCAATCCCATCGAAGCCCTGCGCTACGAATAAATCAATCGGTCGCGACAGCCTTGACTATCGGTCGAGCGGTGATCGCACGCCAGTCGAGCAAAATATTCGGCAGGATCGCAGCTAACGCAATCACGGTCCAAACGACGGTCTCAATTCCTGCCACTCCCAGCCGGTGAACTGCTGGAATTGGAATGATCATCCGCGTCACCGTAAAAACCATGGCAAAGGGATAGCTGCGAATCATCCAGCGACGATGCTGGGCCACATTCCGGTGTCGCACACAATAGAGGGCGATCGCGGTCGTTAGCATCCATCCGAAAGACTGCACGCTCGAGGCCGCAACCAGAGAGGGGCCTAGTCTTACCGTCATCGGAACGGCGAGAGGTGCGGCAATGAACACGCTCACCACATACACGTACCCCAACGTGCGGTGAGTCTTCAGATAGCGCGCGCGCAGGCGGTCGGAGAACTGAAAAACGCCGAGCATCATGGCCAGGACACCGAAAAAAGCGTGCGGCAGCAGGTACCATCGGACGGGAGCGAAATGCTGCGCGACTTCGGATGTGGGATCGAAGACGCGGGCATTCTTCATGTATGTGACAAAGACGGTCAACAGACTGAATATCAAGAAGAGCACAAGTTTCGATTGCGAACGCGAGCGCACGGCAGGCGCGACGACAGTGGCCATGAGTTTTCCCCAAGTCGGAAGAGGAATCGACGGTTCCTCGTTTTAAAGCCTCAATGTGAATCCGCATGATTGAGGCTTGAAGTGGCGCAATTGTAGCGTGATTCTGAGGTTTCCCATAGAACAATTGTTTATTGGGGCTAAAGAGTCGATGCGGAACGGGTTTGCAGGGTGAGGCTACAGTTATCAGTTCTTGGAGGTCGAGGGCTGATGGCTGAAAGCTGAGAGCTTTGTTGATGCTTTACAATCCTCCGATGCCCGAGGACTCTCAGCTGCGTCTCGATCGCGTCCTGGCGCAGCTGCGCCTGTATGAACATCCGCTGCTGAACTTCTCGGCGCGCAAGAAAGGCGAAGGCGTGGAGGTCATCATCACGTTTAAGGATGAGACCGCTCCCGTGCACACTTACTATTTCGATCTTCATCCGCGGGATCTCGACGACCCTCAATTTGAGTGGAGCTTTCAGCGCCAACTCTTCGACGCGCTGCACGATTATTTTGTGGAGATGTTCATCCGCACTCCGCAAGATCGCGCCGAGCGCAGCCGAAAGGGACTGTGAGCGCGCTCCGCGAAAAGATCGAACGGGAGATTGGCGAGCACGGACCGATTCCCTTCTCGCGCTACATGGGGTTGTGTCTCTATGATCCGGAGCTTGGCTACTACTCGCGCAATGCTGCGCAGTTTGGCAAAGCGGGAGACTTCTACACATCGAGCGACGTGCATGCAGTGTTTGGACGGCTTCTGGCACGGCAGTTCGACGAGATGTGGCGCGGGCTGGGCTCTCCAGATCAGATCGTGCTGGAAGAACTCGGTCCGGGTCGCGGGCTTTTTGCGCAGGACGTGCTGGACTGGTCGGAAAAGAAGTTTCCCGATTTCTTTCGCGCCTTGCGGTATGTTCTCGTTGAATCCTCGGCTGCGCTGCGGAAGCGAATCGAAGCGACGCTAGGTCGTCACCTCCAATCGGGCAAGGCAGCGTTTCAGCCGGTCAAAGATCGCGTCCTGCAACCAGGCATTGTTTTCGCCAACGAGTTTTTCGATGCACTTCCAGTGGAAGTCCTCAGTCCACAAGGTTCGTTGCGCATCGACGCACGCGGCGGTCACTGTGTCGAGACCTGGGTTCCAGCTTCTTCCGAAGAACTGGAATTCCTCGATCGATATTCGATTCATCCGCAAGAGGGAGAACGTGTCGAAGTTGCGCTCCAGGCGCAGGCGCAGATCAGCACAGCAGCCAGACTCGAACGCGGATTCGTGGTGGTGATCGACTATGGATACACGCGCGACGAACTACTCGCGGGACGTCATCGCGGAACGCTGAAGGCGATTCGGCAGCATTCAGTCAGCGCGAATCCGTACGAAGCTCCAGGCGAACAGGACATTACCGCGGATGTGAACTTTACGGCGCTGGCTGCGGTGGCGGAGAAAGAGGGCATGCGGCCGCAGAAGCTCATCACGCAATCGCAGTTCCTACTAGGCATTGGCGAGGCCAATCAGTTTGCCGACGCCTTTGAGGAATGCCGCTTACCGCAGGAGCGCGCGAAAGTCGCGCTGCAACTGAAACACCTGGTCACGCCTGCGGGACTGGGAGAGAGCTTTCATGTTTTGGTTGCGAGCAAGGGAGTGGAGAAGGAAAAGGCCGAGGGCTTATCGGGCCTTACTTTTGGCCGGCGGAACATCTGACCAGATTTCGGGGCTCCCTTCGGGAATTTACTATTTGATTATCTTACCCCAGGCCTTTGGAATCAACGACTTAGCGGAATTTTGTGAAAAAATCTATGGACTTCAATCACTTACGAGCAAAATATTCAATCCAAAGAAGTTAGACCCCATCCCTGTGTTCAACAACCGAAGAGCGTACGAAGTTAGGATTGAACAACGGTGACACCAGGGACAGTGAAAAACGCTGGAAAATGGATGTGCCTGTTCCCCCCGGGAATTGACCATGCCCACGCGAGCGCTACACCTGCACTGCGCCCAGGCCCGCCTCCCGATCGGAAAATCATCGCATTTCCCCACCTCCATTCACGGGCTGAGCGGTTCGCTTATCGCCAAGGTGCGTGAGCTACACATCGGGTTTTGTTGCGACATACAAAGCGAAAGCGCCCCAGACTCAATGAGTCTGGAGCGCTTCGCTGAACAGCCCTCCCCCGAAGTCTGCTCAACCAGCAGAGTATCTTCTTAGCCTCGCGATGGGAATGGCTCTCTTGGGCTATTTTCGGTTCACAAAGTAACTTGGATTGTGGTACGAGGGGAATCTTGCGTGATTCATGGGGTCGATCTAATGTGCCTGTAGGAGAGCCTTTTGACCCTCCTTGGGTTTTCGGGCGTCCAGAACAAGCTGGTCTGGACGCCCTTCTAATTTCAGAAAACTCAATGTCGGCTGCACGTCGTCCGTCGCCTCTTTTTGTAATCATCCTCATGGTCATCCTTGCGATCGCCCGCTTGTTCTGTCCTGTAAGCGCTACCGACGAACGGCCTGTGGGGATGCAACTCGTTTAGGTCCGGCAAGGAAGGCAATCAGAGAACGACGGATTCGTATCGGCTGAGTGTAGAGTCTGTAGTCGATGTAGGCGGATCGCCGGAAGCGCTTCATGAAAAAGCAAACCCGCGACCGCGTAGTGCCACCATCTCTACCAGGGTCTCATGATGGATGTTTGGAATGACGACGTCCTCGGCAGTCTGCCCGTCAAAATGGGCGAACAAGAGAAGAATGCGCGCCAGTCTTTATCTTGCCGAAATTGCAGCGCTGATCCACCAAGTCCTGCTGGTACTGCATGTTCCCTCGCAACCTATAAGCCAAAACAAGTTTGAAAGACTGACTTCGCGGGCGAGAGCACGCATCATGGTCTTTTTTTGAATTTGTAAAAGAACGCAGTCCGTCAAGGCGGAAGTGGACGCCGTGTGAATCGGCTCGCCGGCAATCGAGTCTTTCCCCACAATGTCCCTTTCGGTAAAGATGTCGAGAACGGCCTGTTTTTGGTTCTCGGACCGAACGCAGAGCAACACTCGTCCTTTTAGAACAACAAACAAGCGCCCGCAGGGGTGCCCTGGCCGAAGATGATTTGGCCCTAGCTGAAAGACACTACGCGGCGACCAGCGCCGGCGATTGAAAGGAAGGCTGCCGGGTTGAAGGGACGACTTGGCTTGGGCATACACCACTCCTCAACCGGGGCCGGCCTGATTTCAGCACAGTCACAACTGCGCAAAACTGGTCCATATTGCGCAAGTCAGTAAAGGACACCTTGTGCATTCGGTGCTGGGATGCGCTGTGTAGTCGTTTCGCCGACGCTGGCTTCACAAATTTATACAAAACTCCGGACAACCGCCATCCATGACAAACCTTCCGATTAGACGAGGCCGCACTCACCGACATTGATGTCGCGGCCCAGTCGGAGTAGGGATGATGATCGCTCACAACCTCCTCCACAAATCCGTATGAAACTTTCATTCACAACACCTTGCCGGTTTTAACCGGCGCACGGAGGATTCATGAAGCGGTTTGCCGTGAATGTGCTTCTCTTTGTAGCGACTGCCGCATTCGAATGGTCTGCTGTTCCGAGCGGCCAGGCGCAATCCTCAGCAAACAGGGGCGGTTCAGCCTCGCGTCGTCCTGTCATTTACGTGATGCCCAGTGCGGTCACGGATCCCGGACCGAGTGATCATTCGCAGGTCGTCGTGGATTCATCGCACAACGGCAAGGAACCCCAAGTCGCGAAAATCTACCAGGAACTGCAGCGCCGAAACGAATGCCAAGCGTTCACCGAAAACATGATGAAAGACAAGGCTGACTATTTCCTGCTTCTGCAGCACGGCGGGGGAAAGGGGAACCGCTGGGCCATTTCCGACAGAAACGGGGAGGTGATTGCATCCGGCGACTCGCTGCTGCTCGGAAACTCGGTGAAGGACGCGTGCATTGCGATCGGCAAGAATTGGCAACAGCACGCAGTCACCGCGGCCAACTAGAAGCGATCTCATCGATCCTTTTTCGTCGGTTCGCTCCGTTGAGCCGGGCGAACGCGCGGCCACCTTAGATGGAGGCGGCAGGCTCACTGGGTCGTCGAGAATACAGTTGCGCCCCAACCATCACGGACCAGATAGCTTGTCCGGATACGACCATGGCCATGGCGTGGACATTCAGACGCACGCGGCCGATCACGATGCCGACGATGATGAGAGGAGCAATGACACAGCCATAGGTGGCAACCCCACGGCCGAGGCCTCCGTTGCGCAGCGCCGAAACGGACCACAGAATGATCGCGAGGGACGCAGCAACGGAGTAGATGCGCGCGAAAGCTTGATTGATCTGAAAAATGCCGTCGATGACGATCCTCCATTGCTGAGCGGTGGCAGGGACGTCGAGGATCATGTGGCGCATAATGCTGGGGACGATGAATCCGCTGACCGCGGTGGCGATGAATCCGGCTACGCAGGCGAAGCCATAGGTAACGATCGCCGAGAAGGCGATGCGGTCGGGCGCTCCAATGCTACGAGCGAGGCCGCACCCCCCGAGGAACAGCACCACGAAGCTCCCCATTGCCAGAGAGTGCGCGGCGGCGGAAGCGACCGCTAAATGCGCTACCTGGTCCGCGGTGAGCGAGGCCGCTCCCGTAGGATGGATCGCCATCGTGAGAACGCCGCCCAGGGAACCGGCGATCAGGGCGATTCCAGATTTACGATCGTCTGTCATGCTGACACTCTAGACAAGCATGAGGCGCCGGTGACAATGTATTTCCGGGCGATGACGCGATACTGAACAAAGGGGACCGATATGTCCGGAAATAGCGTCGTGAAGGCCGATCGAAGCAAACCAAGGGCCGCGAAAACGGCTGCCGGGTCTCGTACCAAGACAGCCCGGCCTCAGACAGATCAACCGAAGGTAGACCGGCGTGTTCTGCGCACGCGCGACGCGCTGGGCGATGCGCTCGTCGATCTGATGCATGAGAAGAGTTTCGACGACATCACCGTGCAGCAAGTGCTGGACCGCGCGGGCGTGGGGCGCTCAACGTTCTACGTGCACTATCGCGACAAGGATGATCTGTTTGTGAGCGATGTCGAGGAATTCTTCGAGATGTTTTCGACCGTACTGAGGCGGAATGGCGAGAGCGCCAAGCGGCTGGCGCCGGTCGAGGAGTTGTTCGCGCACGTGCGTGAGGCTCGTGAATTCTATGCGGCATTGGTAGCGGCGGGAAAGGTGAACGATGTACGTGCATTGGGACAAGGATTGTTCGCGCGGTCGATCGAAGAGCGCTTAAAGATGGCGGGCGTGGAAACAGATGCAACGCGGCGAGCGGCGCATGCACATGCACTGGCGGGGAGTTTGTTTGCGCTGCTGGACTGGTGGATCGACAAGGGGATGAAAGCCGATCCCGGGGAAATGGACGAGGTGTTCCATCGCATGGCGTGGAGCGGGTTAGCAGTGCGTTGATTGCCAGTTCTTCGCGCCGGCAAGAAGAACGCGCTAAGAATGGGCGGGGGATTCTGGATATTCGTAGACGCCGCGGCCGGACTTGCGGCCCAGCCGTCCGGCTTTGACGTATTGGACCAGGAGAGGAGCGGGACGATATTTGTCGCCGAGCGATTTGTGCAGATACTCGAGAATGTTCAACCGCGTGTCGAGGCCGACGAGATCGACTAACTCGAACGGTCCCATCGGGTGATTCAGGCCCAGCTTAAGAGCCTTATCGATGTCCCCGGCTGACGCCACGCCTTCCTGCAGCATATAGAACGCTTCGTTGCCGATCATGGCGTTGATGCGACTGGTGATGAAGCCGGGCGATTCTTTGATCACCACAACTTCCTTGCGCATGCGCTTGCCGACTTCGACCGCGGTGGCGAGAGTATCTTCGTCCGTCTCGAGGGCTCGAACGACTTCGAGGAGTTTCATCTTGTGGACCGGGTTGAAGAAATGCATGCCGACGCACTTCTTGGCGCGGTAGGTGACGCTGGCAATTTCAGTGACGCTGAGAGAAGAGGTGTTCGAAGCCAGCATAGTCGCGGGGCGGCAAATCTTGTCGAGCAGAGTGAAGATTTCGATCTTCGACTCCATTTCTTCGGGAACGGCTTCGATGACGAGATCGGCCTCGCGTGCGGCCTGTTCGACCGAACCGGCGAACTGCAGGCGGCGCAATGCTGAATCGGCATCGGCCGCAGTGACTTTGCCGAGTTCGACGGCTTGGTCGAGGTTGGCGCGAATTTCGGTCTCTGCCTTGCGCAGAGCGCCGGGCAGCAAGTCTTCAAGAATGGTGCGATAACCGCCGAGCGCGGCAGCGTGGGCGATGCCGCGACCCATGATGCCGGCGCCGATTACGGCAATCGTTTGGACCTCGCCCACCTACTTCTCCACCTTTTCGAGATCGGCGATGGCTGAGTTGACGGCGGTCACCGTCGTGCGCAACGACTCTGCCAGCCGCTTGCGCTCGTCGGAGCTCATGCCGGGAATGTAAATGCAAATGCGGCGCAAGGTCGCCGTGATGTCTTCCACGTAGTTCATCGCTCGGATCAGTTCACCTGTCACTACCGCCATGAGAGCTCCTCTTCATATTCAAAACATGTTATCGAAGGCATGCTAGTTCCGACGTGCCGGGTAGATCGAGCCGCAATCACCCGACGACACAGTTTGGCGGTGCAAATCGCACCTAGTCTTGCCGAACCTCTATTCTGGACGTGTGCGCGAATTTAGTAAAGGCGGCTCACGCATCGCTGCACACTTGTTACCGATGCAGCCTGGGGAAAGGCTTCAAAGCGCACCTCGGGGCTAACCCTTTAGTGGTGTCACAAATACTTATCGCAGCGCGGGAAGCGCTGCGCCACTCAAGATCATTTTCTGCAATCTGAGTCGCCTTCGAGAGCCCGGTCCGGTGGTTAGGCTCTATAAAAGCCGAGGGACCGTCATGGATTGGAGCCAGGACCGATGTAATCGAGGACGAAGCGGACTCGTTGTTCGACGGGCACTCGCGGGATCTCGACAACGTCGTAGGCGTTTTCGGCGTAGGTCGCGAGCACTGCGTGATAGGTTCGCACCGCCTCTTCGAAGTCTTGCTTACGCTCGCGGTCCTGCTGGAAGATCTCGGGCCAGGGCGGTGCGATGAAGACGGTACGGTTATAGCGGAAGGTCTCAGCCGCCTTCTGCATGTGCGGCGGAACGGGTTGACCCAACCAACGGAGGTATCCCAGTACGTCGGGCACGCCGCGGTCGAAGAAGACGAGCCCAGCGCCCTGCTGTGCTGTGTGGTAGGAGCGAATCTCCCAACACAGCATCAGTTCGGCGAACAGGATGCGGTCGTCCCAAGGGAGGGCGCGGCCTCCGATTGTCATCTGATCTTGAATTATTTGTCTTCCCGCTTCGAGCGACCGGGCATGACCGCGGAGGTGTAACGCATCGATCAGCGAACTTTTTCCGGAGCCGGGCCCACCGGTCAGGGCGAAGAAGCGCGCTGCATTGTCGGATTCTTGCATGGTCATACACTTTACATCTCTTCCCTTGCGATGACCTTGAAATGCGATCCTTTGTTCACAATGAGTTAGGCCAGCAGGCATATAATCGCAATCAATCCTTTTAATGGAGCATTCGCAGGCGGCTGCGAATCGAATGGGGCATGGCAGATAAACCTTTAAGACGCTACATATTCGCGAGCGACTTTGATCAGACGCTCACCTTCAACGATTCGGGCTACGTGTTGGCTGAACTGGTTGGCATCCCCACGGAGGAATTCGAAAACAAAGCCAAGGGCATGGCCAAGATTAACCTGGTGCAGCAAGGCGCGGAGCTCGCCTACTTGTTGCTGCATGACCCAGAGTTCAAGGCCAAAGTTCGTAAAGAACACCTGCGCGAAGTGGGCAAGCGGATTCGCCTGAAGAGTGACATTAAACTTCTGTACCAGCTTCTCGATGCGGGCATCGACGGACACCAGTTCGATTTCTACGTGCTGTCAGCCGCTCCGGTTGAGGTGATTCAGTCCGCGCTGCAGGATATTGTTCCTCCAGATCACATTTTTGGCACGGAGTTTCGTTACAAAGCTTCGGGAGAGATTGACACGATCGTGCGCGCTACGGCCGGCTATGGGAAGGTGGCGGTGCTCGATCGCTTGCTGGAGCAGCAGGTCGCGGGGCCGGATCACGTGATCTATACGGGCGACGGCAGTTCCGACATTCACGTCATGCTGCACATCAACTCGCGCGATGGGCTGACCATTGCGGTCTCGGAGACGCGGAACGTCTCGCAGATTGCGAAACGCACCGTGCTGAGCACAAGTGCGCTTGCCGTGCTGGCGCCGATTCTTGAAGAAATAGCGGGATGGGAACGCTACCGCATTCGGGGCTTCTTTGAGGCGAATGGAATGCTGATCCAGGAATGGGAGCGCGTCCGCACGGATTGGCTCACGGTCCGTCCGGCGGCCGATCTTGTGGAGACGGAGGGAGAAGCTTCGGTGATTCGGCTGGCGCGGGCGAACTCCTAAGAAATAACCAGACATGCTGCGCGATCCAAATCTGATTCCCCTGTCTCGGCAGCATCAGCATGCCTTGGCGTTGTGTGTTCGCATCGACCGCGCGTCGCCGGTCGGCGATTCGGGCATGGCGGCATGGCAGTCGGAGATCGCGCAGATCTTTCAGAGTGAGATCAGAGTCCATTTCGGAGCAGAAGAAAACGTGCTGTTCCCAGCTGTGCGACGGTTCCCGGCATTGGTACCGCTGGTCGAGGATCTGCTACTCGATCACTTTATGCTGCGCGAAGGCTTTGCCAAAGCCGAAGCGCACGAAATGTCGGCGGGCGATTTGTCGGCGTTCGGGGAGCGGATGTCGACGCACATCCGCAAGGAAGAGCGGCAGCTTTTTGAGCGCATGCAGGAATTGATGAACCAAGAGGAACTAACACGGCTGGGTCGAGAGCTGGATGCGGCGCTGATGGACGCCGCCTCGGCCTGCATCGTGCCCTCGCAAGAAACGCAATTGCTCCCGGCGGCGGAGCCGCAGAGGAACTCAGCTAAGTAGCGCGTTCGCGTGCACCAGCCGGAATCTGGCGGCGTTTTCCCGGCCCATGTAGCGCTCCAGCACCGCCGCTTCGGTCTTTCTCAAGTCCACAACAACCAGTCCGTCAAGAACATTGGAAAATTTCCGGTCCACGTTAAAGCCGAGCAGTTTGCCGCCCACCTTGGCGTATTGCCGCAATAGAATCGGCAGACCCTTACCGTCGGCCTCGACATCAGTGATGGGCTGAGAAAGCTCGTCCAAATCGCGGAGGACCTGGGACATTCCGCGACAGTCCCATCTCCGCAATGCTGCCGGGCGAAAGGGCCGCCGGGGTTCGATCAATCCCGCGAGTTCATCCTCATGCATGCGCGCCTCAAAAAAGCGGTAAATCAATTCGCGGGACGCTTCGTTGTAAGCGTTACTGATGCTGACCGCGCCGAACAGCACCGGAATCTGCGGCCGCCTTGCCACCATCCGAGCAATTCCCTTCCACAGCAGGAGCAGCGGCGCATATTGCCGCTGGTATTCCGGCCTCACAAACGAGCGGCCAAGTTCCATCGCCGGGCCAAGCTTCTGGAAGACTCTCTCGTCATAGTGAAAAAGAGTGCTGGTGTAGAGCCCGCTGATGCCACGCTCTGCAAGGATCTCCGCGGTGTCGCCCGCACGATAAGCCCCCACTAGTTCTTGCTTTGTTTTGTGCCACAACACAATGTGCCAGTAGTACTCGTCGAAAGGATCGAGATCGCGGCTTTTGCCTGTCCCTTCGCCGACTTTGCGGAAGGTTAACTCGCGCAACCGCCCCACTTCGTGCAGCAAATGCGGCATCTCGCGCGCGGTCCCAACATAGACGGCGAGCTCGCCGCTCTCCGCCAGACACCGGTCTTTTGGTATTCTTGCCACTTCTTCCGCCAGGAATTCAGCCGGTACCCCAAGGGCCACTGGCAGCTGAATCCGGGACGCGAGCCGCGATCGCAATGCCGTGGACCATGAGGCGTTCAGTTTGCTGCGACGGGCCAACAGATATGTCCGCCAGCGCAAGTACTCCACCGCTTCGCGATCATTGCCGATGGCGGTCAGGGAGTCCGGTGGAATCGCGCTGCCCACACGCACTTCCACCGTCTTATCTTTCTGTCGCAGGAATTCCTGCAGCAGAAAGGCCGTCCGCAGCTTGGGATGAAGCATGCCCATCAGCTGAAATCCGACGCTGTTGTGCCCGCAGAAATACACGGGCAGAGCCGCAGCTCCGGTCCTGCGAAGCAGACGGACCGCCGTCTCATTCCACTCCGGATCCGCAATCTGTGCTGTGGGCATCTGCCAGTGCGATACCTCGCCAGCCGGAAACATCGCCAGCATGCCACCCTTTTGCAACCAGGCCAGGGCCTCCCGCAAAGCACGGCGGTTCAAGTCGATCGAGCGGTCGGTGTGAAATGGATCGACAAAGATGCAATGCTTCCGCAACTCGGCAATGTCCCCCAGCAGGGAGTTCGTCAAGACCTTTACGTCGGATCGAACGCGAGTGAGCAGCACCGTAAGAATAGCGCCATCCAGCACGCCGTAGGGATGATTGGCCACCACCAAAACCGCGCCGCTGGCTGGAATTCGTACCTGATCGGTCGCAGCAACGCGAATTCCGATTCGCATCTCAGCGAGCAGATTTTCCAGGCGAAATCCGTCAGACGGTCCTTGTGCCCGCGAGTACAGATCTCTTACTTCGCCGACAGGAGCTGACTTCCCGAGGACTGGAAACTCAGCGACGCGTGACCGCGCTCTAGCCGACTCCTGATCTTCTCGCGAGTAGTCTGATGGCATTTCATAGCAATAGCGCAGTCAGGTTGCGGCTGCGTGAAGAGCAAGTTAACAGGTGATGAAACGAGAGGCTGAGGAAGCGAGAGAGTAACTGGAAGGAACCACGAACATCGGGCAGTCCCATGATCAGGTCTCGAGCCGGTATCGAGTCTCGGCGAGTGCGTAGAGCCTTCGCCAAACCAGGCGATTGATGGTCACGACCGTGGCAGCCATCATCATAGTAGCGGCCAGCAGCAAGTGAAAATTGCCGCTGTCGGTCGCCTGGCTGATGGTTGCTCCGAGGCCGACGGTGGTGTAGATGTGACCTTTGAAGTGAAAATATTCGGCGACGATGCTCGCGTTCCAGGCTCCGCCGGAGGCCGTGACCATCCCCGTAACGAGATAAGGAAAAATGCCGGGCAGGATCAGCCTCTTCCAGCGCTGAATTCCGGTCATGCAGAAGACGGAGCAGCACTCTTTCAAATCGGTCGGGATCGCGATTGCTCCTGCGATTACGTTAAACAGGATGTACCACTGCGTTCCTAAGAGCAAGAGCACGATGGAACCGATGCCAAGTCCACCGCCGACGCGAATCAGCAAGAGCAGGACGACCGGGAAAAGAGCCGTTGCGGGAACGGAGGCGGCAATTTGCGCCAGCGGTTGCGCGATGCGCGCCAGGCGTGGATTGAAACCAATGACCACACCAGCCGGAATAGTCCACAACGCGCCGAGCAACAACGTAAGATTCACGCGCAGGAAGGTTGCCCCAAGTCCGAGGGCGGCTTCTTGCATCTCGGCCTTCTGCAGGCCGGCCAAAATCACTACGACACGAACGACCCCATAACTGATGCCCGCCAGAAGCGCCACAGCCAGTACCCGTGTGAGCCAAATCTTCCATGGGCTGGTCGATTCGGCGGCATCATTCGAACGCACCCGAGAAAAGTACAGCATGATGCGCTCGCTGAGCGGACGGACGGTTTTCTTGCGAATCTGCGCCAGGCTGCGCGAATGCCGAATGAGGTCGAGGACCCAGGAGCGGGGGACGTCGCTGCTTTCGACCTGCTCCACCTTGAACTTTTCTGCCCACGCAATCACCGGACGCCAGACGAACTGGTCGAGCAGAACGATAACAGCGACCATGGTGGCGACGCCGGAGAGAATCGAACGTGTATCGCCCGCGCTGGCCGCGGTTTGCAGATAAGAACCCAGCCCAGGAAGCCGGAAGTCGCGCCAACCGAGGACGAACATCTCGCACGCCATCAGGAAGAACCAGCCGCCGGCCACCGACATCATGGAGTTCCATACCAGCCCAATCGCCGCGAACGGCAACTCCATCTCGATGAAGCGCTGCCACCAGCTGAATCCGTACACTTTCGCGGCCTCGCGCATCTCCTTCGGAATGCTTTTAAGCGATGCGTAAAAGCTGAAGGCCATGTTCCATACCTGACCCGTGAAGATCAGCAGGATGGCGCCCGCTTCGACGCCAATCTGGCGCCCCGGAAACAAGGCCACCATCGCCATCATGACTCCGGGAAGAAAACTGAGGACGGGGATCGACTGCAAAACATCAAGCAACGGAATCATGAAGCGCTCAGCACGTGGGTTGTAGGCCGCAACGTAGCCGTACACCAGCGTGAAGGCAAGGCTCAGGGCATAAGCGATGGTAATGCGGAGCAGTGAATATCCGGCGTAGGCAGCCAACGCCAGCGGAGTGCGAGAAATCTCGACCTGTGGTGTGAAAGGGCCGAGCCAGGTGCGACCAACCACAAGCACGCCGTAGAACAGTGCAATCCCGGCCCCAAACATCAGGACGTCCGGCAGGTAGGAGATCTCGAGGCTGGGCAACTGCGCCCAAATTCGATAAGCCGAGAATCCTCGCAGGCTGGTTGATTTCTTCATGCGGTTGCCGCTCGATCACTCGGGTTCAGGGTTTCGGTGAGATCTCATTCGGGATCTCGACCGCAGGCGCATCCGGGGGATCAGACGGGGCTGACGCTTCCGTCTGAATCAAACGACCCTTCTCGCGGTCATAGTCGAAGATCTCTGCATAGCGGCCCCAGTTGACCGCGGTCTCGAACTGACGCTGCACTTCATCTTCGGCAAAGTGCTCGTCGAGAATGTCGTGAAAGAACTCGTCGGCGATGGAGTGATCGGACTTGCGTTTCAGAACGCTGTCAATCTGTTTGAGGATCGTCACATGTTCCAGCGCGGCCTGCCGAAACAAGATCTTGCGCTGTTGAATGTCGGCCTCGGCAAAGGCCACGCCCTGCGGTGTAATCTGTACGTCTCCTTCTTTCAGCCAAGCGAAGCCCAACAAAACACATGCCTCGAGAATGGGCAGCAAATCTTCGACGTCGAGCACGAGTTCTTCGGCGAGGCGGAAGACATCTTCGCGGCCGCCGCGATCACGGAGCAACTCCGTGAGGCCCGCGATTCCGCCCACCCGGGCATGGGGCAACATCTGGTATTTCGTGGTGCGAAGAGGGGCGTCCTGCTTCTTCAACGAATCTTTGGTGACACCCCCGGTTGGCAGAATGATTTCTGCCGTGGTTTCGGCATCGGGCAGCGCGTGCTCGATTTCCGGTTCCGTCATTACTTTGTAGATGTAGTCGACCAACTCCACAAACCGCGCAGACTTGCGGTCGCGCGGATGCTTCAGGCGGATATTGAAATCGGAACGGATACGCGCCGGATTTCTACCTAATACCATGACGCGGTCGGCGAGCATCACGGCCTCCTCGATGTTGTGCGTCACAATGAAAATGGCGCTGGCGGGCATCTTCTTATTCAACCAGAGTTCCATCAGTTCGCCACGCAGGTTTTCGGCGGTAAGAACGTCAAGGGCGGAGAACGGTTCGTCCATGAACAACACTTCGGGTTCGACGACGAGAGCACGCGCGAATCCCACGCGCTGCTTCATGCCGCCGGAAAGTTCCTTGGGATAGGCCGTCTCAAAGCCGTCGAGACCCACGGTATCGAGCGTGCGCAACGCGTGTTTGCGGCGCTCGACTGCGGGCACGCCTTTTGCCTGGAGCGGAGCTTCAACATTTTCGAGGACCGTGAGCCAGGGAAAAAGAGCGAAGCTCTGAAAAACGATGGCCACATTGGGCATTTGGCCATCGAGCGGCTTGCCGTGCCACAGGAGCGTTCCGGAGGACGGTTGTGCCAGACCGGTCAGGATGCGAAGCAGGGTGGACTTGCCACAACCCGAGGGTCCAAGCAAAGCCACGATCTTGCCTGGTTCGATGACCAGATTGGTGAGTCCGACGACCTGAATCCGCGTGCCATCGGCCTGCGGATAAGACTTCTCCACGCCGACGGCTTCGATAATCGGTTGGACGGCAGTCGGTTCACTCATCGCGTCGCTCAGGCCAACACTCTCCCACTTCTATACACGATATGCGCAGAAGCGGAAAGCGCGTTCCTTTGTAACCATCTGTTCACAGTTGAGATCAGGACGACTTTAGTTCAGGCGGCAAAGGTCTCGTCGGCCAAGGCTGCGAACGGCTGGGGAAGACGATCGCTCAATTCGGCAAGATGAGCCAGTTTCTCGGCCAAGTCACTGGTCAGTTGTTGTTGCTCGAAACGCCATTCCCAATTGCCGGAATCCAGACTGGGCGTGTTCATGCGGGCAACGCTGCCCAGGCCGAGCACATCCTGAAGCGGAACAATGCTCAGGTTTGCGGGCGAGCATTGTGCCGCGCGGATAAACGCCCAATGGATTCCGTCCTGGCAGCGTCCGACATAGGCTTCGGCATTGCGGCGCTCGTATTCCGTCGCGCCAGAATTCCACCATCCCACCACAGTATCGTTGTCGTGCGTGCCGGTGTATATCACTTTGCCCTGGGCGCGATGGGGCAGGTAGATGTGGGCTCCTTCATCGCCGAAGCCGAACTGCAAAACGGCCATCCCGGGAATGTTCAGCCTTTCCCGAAGAGCGTGCACCTCAGGGGTGATGTAGCCGAGGTCCTCGGCAAAAAACGGCAACCCGCCCAGAGACTCGCGAAGCTTCAGGAAAAGGTCGTCGCGCGGCCCATCGACCCATCGGCCATTGACGGCGGTCTCTTCTCCCGCAGGTATCTCCCAGAACTGATCGAATCCGCGGAAGTGATCGAGCCGGATGTAGTCGCAGTTCTGGGTGGCCCAGCGCAGCCTTTGAATCCACCACTGATAGCCGTTCTGCTTCAGCACATCCCAACGGTACAGCGGATTTCCCCAGCGCTGCCCGGTCTTGCTGAAAAAGTCAGGAGGCACGCCTGCGACCACTTCGGGATCCAGATCCTGGTTCAGTCGGAACAACTCCCGATGCATCCAAACGTCGGCGCTATCGTGGTTCATGAAAATGGCGACATCGCCCACGACGCGGATCGCCCGCTGCGAGCAGTAACGCCGCAACGCACGCCATTGTTCGTAGAAAGCGAACTGGACCCCGCTTCGAACGCGGAGCTCGTCAGCCAGTTCCTTGCGTGCTTTCTCCAAAGCGGCCGGGTCCCGATACGCAAGGTCATGCGGCCACTTATTCCAGCGGTCGAGTTTGTGGCGAGCACGGAGGGCATCGAAAAGAACGAAATCGTCGAGCCACCAGACATTTGCTGAGCAGAAGTTTTCAAATTTCCGCAAAGCATCGCTTGATGCCGAGCGCAGGAACGTGCGCGCCGCCTCAAACAGCAGCGGCATCTTGCGTGAGAAAACACGCTCGTACTCGACCGGGCCGGAACCCGCAGGGGAGTTGAGATTGGCCGAATCGGGGTTTGCCAGATCAGTTTTCACTCCGTCAATTTTTGCCGGGTCAATCCAGCCGTGCTCGGCGAGGCGTTCCAGGCTGATGAGCAGGGGATTTCCCGCGAAGGCCGATGTGGAAGAATACGGCGAGTTGCCGTAGCCAAGCGGCCCGAGCGGCAGAACCTGCCACACGCCCTGGCGGGCAGAAGCAAGAAAATCGACGAAACGATAGGCAGCTGGACCAAAATCACCAATGCCGCCGCGGGATGGCAACGACGTGGGATGCAACAAAATACCTGCGGCGCGCAGAAAAGGCATGTTGCCGCTACATTCCTTGCTCGCTGCCGCTGCGATTCAATGCCTTGATCTCCTCTTCGTTACGCCTGATCTTGCCAGACCGAGTCATCTCGTCGACCAGGCTGGAAACGAAAAGTTTGAAGCGCTCTTCTTGCTTGCCCAGCAGGAGTTGATCGCGAATCTGATCGCGCTTTGCGGTAAAGTCCGCATCGCTGGGTTGCTGGTTCTCGAGCACCGAAAGAACAACGGCGTTTGCGCCACTGCTGATCGGACCGCTGATTTCGCCCGGCTTCATGGTGAAGGCTACCGCGGCCTGTCCGGACATGGAGCCTACGTCGGGAACCTGTCCGTCAGGCAAAACAAAGTCGCTGGTCTTAACGGTTGCGCCGAGCTCTTTGGCCGCGCGCTTCAGATCATGCTCGGCTTTGGCGCGGTCCGACAGTTCCTGGACTTTTTGTGACAGCAGGGTCGAGGAGCGCTCGTTCTTGAACTCGTCTTCCACGCGACTGCGGATCTCTTCAAACGTGGGCGTCGAAGCCGGCTTCACCCCTAACAACTGAAATACCGTAATGCCTTGCGAGGCGGGCGCCATATCCGGGGGCGAATTCTCGGCCGAGGCAAACACCGCGTCCATGAACTGGTTCGCGGGCCCAAGGCCTGGCAAGTTGTCTTTGCGCGAAAAGAAATCCGACGTGATCACAGGAACACCGAGCGTCGCCGCGGCAGCGTCCAGACCCTGCGTCCGAGCCTGCTTCATGAGGGCGTCCGCCTTTTTCTGCGCGATCTGCTGGCCTTTCTGATGCTTGATCACGGGCTCGATCTCGGGCTTGACTTCGTCGAGTGTCCGCACGTGCGCTTCCTGCTTGTCATCGACGCGGATAATGTGGAAGCCGTAGCTACTCTTTACAAGATCGCTCATCTGCCCTTTGGAAAGCGAAAACGCGGTCTTCTCAAACTCGGGGACTGTCTGGCCTTTTCCGATCCAGCCGAGCGAGCCGCCCTGTTTGGCGCTGCCCGTATCCTCGGAATACTTCTTAGCCAGATCCTCAAGCTTGGCGCCGCTCTTCAACTGCTGCAGCAAATCTTCGGCTCGGTGTCGTGCTTCCGCCACGCCCTTCTCGTCCACTTTTCCGTCGGGACCGGGCAGCGGAGTCTTGATCAGAATATGACTGACCTTGACCTGCTCGGGCTTGCGGTACTGGTCGCGGTGCTGATCGTAGTAGGTGCGCAGATCGTCAGATGTGACCTGAACATCCGCGGCGGCCTTGCCGGTTTCCACGATTGCGTATTTGACCTTGCGTTTTTCGGGGACGGAGTTCGCGTAGCTTCCCTTGTGGGTCTCGTAGAACGCTTTGAGTTCCTCGTCCGTAGGGTGCAGACCTTTACGCAAATCGTCCTGCTTTAGAACTGCGTATTCGAACTTGACCTTGGAATTGTCTTTCATGAATTGCGAGTGAATCTCGTTCTCGCTCGCACTGGCGCTGCCGGAAATCAGGGCCTGCAGTTTGGTCAACAAGATGTCGTCGCCCACGGACTGTTCGAACTTGGGGGCCGTCAAATTTGCGCGCTGCAGCATTTCTTCGTATTCCACCTGGCCGATAAAGTTGCCGCCGGGGAAAAAGGTTGCGGCATAGCGCCCGTGTTGCAGTTCGTCCTTCACTTCCTCTGGCGAAACGCGCAGGCCCATGCGCCGGGCTGCGCTCAACAGCGCCTGGCGGTCAATCATTTGGTCGACCGCGCGTATGGTCTCCTGCTGGATCAGAAAAGGCATCAACTTCTGCGCCATCTCGCCGTAGCGTTGCGCATCTTGCTGCGCCATCTGGCGCGCGGTCTGGCGCACTTCGTCGGAACTGATTTCTGAACCGTCCACCTTGGCGACCACGCCCTTGCCCGGCTGGCCGGTTAGTTCGGAAGTCAGGCCGCCGGGGATGAAAGTAATCACCATGGCAGCGCAAATTACAAGAAGAATGCCGCTAAGAATGATCTTCTTCGTCGGGCCTTGGGTCTGCAAAAAACGAATCATGGTCTTGTCACTCCAGAGTAGACGGGCGAATTTCTTATTATAAACCAGGCAACGCTAGGGCACGGGAAGGACTCGAGTCATCACCGGGGGCGATCGACGTGCCCGTCCGGACGCAACGCAGGGGCAATAACTCCGCTATTGAAACGAATTAATAATAATGTTATCCATTCTGGGGACATTTCTGCCAAATGCCCCGAGGGATATTCTACGAGCCCGCACTGCAATCGACAGGAGCACCATGAACTTAAGCCAGCGACGCGCAGTCATCCTCTTTCTTTCGGCCCAATTCCTTCTGGTCACGCTGCTTCTCGCCCAGAACACAAGCCAGACGCACGCCTCGGAAACGAAGATGGCGTTGCGCGATGGCTGGTCTCTGCAAACCTCCGCCAAGGTTGAAGCCAAAGGCGAAGTCATCTCTACACCGCAATTTTCTCCCAGGGGATGGCATGAAGTAACTGTGCCCACCACAGTGGTGGCTGCGTTGGTCGAGAACAAGACTCTTCCTGACCCTCTGTTTGGCATGAACCTGCGAGACTATCCGGGAGTGAACTATCCGATCGGCGCGAATTTTTCGAACATCGCGATGGCGCCCGACAGTCCCTATGCGGTCTCGTGGTGGTATCGCAAGCAGTTCGCTGTCCCGGCGTCGTACAAGGGCAAGACGGTTTGGTTGAAATTCAACGGCATCAATTATCGCGCCAACATTTTTCTGAACGGAAAGCAGATCGCGAAGTCCGACGATGTCGCGGGGGCGTGGCGAACCTACGAGTTCAATATTACCGAGGCGGCCAAGTCGGGCGCGGAGAACGTTCTCGCCATTCAGGTCTTTTCCCCGACCGAGCACGATCTCGCCATCACCTTCGTCGATTGGAATCCCGCTCCTCCCGATAAGAATATGGGGCTGTGGCGCGAAGTTTATCTCAGGTCCAGTGGACCTGTGGCCTTGCGCTATCCGACGGTAGTGTCGAAGCTGAACCCACCGACAAACGACAGCGCGCGTCTCACGGTAACCGCTCAGTTGAAAAACGGCACCAATCAGCCCGTAAAGGGCAAACTCAAGGGCCAGATCGAAGCGGTGAAGTTCGAACAGGACGTGGAACTCGCAGCCAACGAAGCAAAGGACGTGACGTTCACTCCCGAGCAATTCCAGCAACTCGTGTTCGCGAACCCGCGCCTGTGGTGGCCCACCCAAATGGGCAAACCGAATTTGTATCCGCTGTCCATGGAATTCGAGGCCAATGGCGCGGTCAGTGACCATTCGAACACCGAGTTCGGCATTCGCGAAATCACCTCAGACTTCAACTCGGTGGGGGGACGGGCATTTCACATCAACGGCAAGAACATTCTGATTCGCGGGGGCGGTTGGACCACGGATTTAATGATGCGAGAAAATTCGCAGCGCCTGCACGACGAATTCCGCTACGTTCGCGACATGGGACTGAACACCATCCGGCTCGAAGGAAAACTCGAGGTCCCGGAGTTTTTCGATATGGCCGATCACCAGGGAATTCTTGTGATGGCCGGATGGTGCTGTTGCGATTTCTGGGAGCGCTGGCCTCGCTGGCAGGCTGCGGATTTTGAGATTGCCAAACAGTCTTTGCGCGACCAGATCTATCGACTGCGCAGCCATCCCAGCCTGGTGATGTGGCTGAATGGCAGCGACAATGCGCCTCCGCCGGACGTAGAGCAGATGTATCTCGACGTGGAGAAGGAATTATTCTGGCCGAATCCGGTGGTTTCGTCAGCCACGGGGAAGAAGACCAGCGTGACCGGCGACAGCGGGGTCAAGATGACCGGGCCTTATGAATACGTGGCCCCAGCTTATTGGGAGGTTGACACTCCACAGGGCCAACCCGATCGCAAGCTGTGCAATCCGGGAGGCTGCGGCGGAGCCTACGGCTTTAACAGCGAAACCAGCATGGGGCCGGCCGTTCCGCCGGTCGAAAGTATTCGGGCCATGGTTGGCAAGGACCATCTGTGGCCGATCGACGAGGTGTGGAACTATCACGCGGGCGGCGGCGAGTTCAAAACCATCGGCGTATTCAGCGACGCGCTCGCCAACCGCTACGGCAAGTCGGACAATGTGCAAGACTTCGCGACGAAATCGCAAATGCAGACCTATGAGGGCGTGCGCGCCATGTACGAGGCCTATAGCCGAAACAAGTACCAGGCTACTGGCGTCATTCAGTGGATGCTGAACAATGCGTGGCCTTCGATGATCTGGCACTTGTACGACTACTATCTGCGTCCCGGCGGCGGATATTTCGGCGCCAAGCGCGCCATGGAAGCCCTGCATCCGATCTATGGCTATGACGATCATTCAATCTGGGTGGTCAGCAGCCAATATGAGGACGCGCAGGGATTGAAGCTCACCACGAAAATTTACAACCTCGACATGACCGAGAAGTTCACGCAGTCGAATCAAGTCGATGCATCCGCCGACAGCACCGCAAAGATTTTCACGCTACCGGAGGTTGCGGACCTGAGCCCAACCTATTTCGTCGCGCTCCGACTGGAGGATTCAACGGGCAAACTCGTGGGCTCGAATTTCTACTGGCTCTCGACCAAGCCTGAGACTCTCGACTGGGCCAAGACCACCTGGTGGATGACGCCGACGGCTTCCTACGCAGACTTCACCGCGTTATCGCAACTGCCGAAGGTGAAACTGCAGTTCGCCGATCGCAGCGAGCGCAGAGGCGAGGAGGGAATCACGCACGTGATCCTTCAGAACCGGAGCCAGAGCCTGGCTTTCTTTGTGCGCCTGAAGATCGACAAGGGGGCCAAGGGAGAAGAGATTTTGCCGGTGGTCTGGGAAGACAACTACATTTCGCTTATGCCTGGCGAGAAGCGCGAAGTGACCGCGACTTACCGTGCCAGCGAGTTGGGCGCAGCGAAAGCTTCGGTCGAAGTCAGCGGGTGGAACGTGGAGTAGAAGGATTTGGAAATTTAGTAATCGGGTAATTTGGCAATGTGAAAGACTTGAAAGACTGAAGACCAGCCTCGCTAGGTTTGCACCTTGCCAATTGCCCGATTACTACACAATTCCTTCACACGTGCTGCGAAACCGAGAGAATGTTGCCGTCTGGATCTTTGAACCACGCCACTTTGTCTCCGGTTGGCGCGGTCCAGATTCCCAGTTCATCCTGCTGAAAGAATCCGAAAATCTCGAAGTGCACTCCTTTCTTTTGGAGGGCCCGCACTACGTTCTCGATCTCGTAAACCTGCCAGCCGAGAACCGTAAACTGCGCGGGCGTGAAATCCTTCATCTGCGCGGCGCGCACCATGATTCCGTTTGCTTCGAACACGAGCGCAAATCCGTCGTCTTTGACAAAGCGCAGGCCAACTACACCTTCGTAAAACGAGCGAGCCTTTTCGGAATCCTTGATCGGAACAAAAGCCACGATCTTCATGGACCCTAGCATTGGATGTCCTCCTCGGGTGACGTGTGAACCTCTACCAGAAAAGAGCCTACGCTATTGCCGGCGTGACTTCATTGCGCTATTGTGACAATGAATGTCGAGAACGCGACATACTGCCCAGGTTTGCCCGAAGCTTCCCGCTCCGGTCACAGCTCTTGCCTTCGAACTGCATCACGGGCAGGTTATTCCGGAGCATGCGCACCCCGAGGACCAGCTCGTGTATGCCTGCCGGGGAGTCATGACGGTACGGACCAATGCTGGAACGTGGGTTGTGCCGGCGCAGCGGGCCGTTTGGATTCCGGCCAGTACACCCCACAGCGTTGCGATGTCGGGAGCTGTTTCCATGCGAACCATCTATCTACGCGCGCGCATGGTGAAGCGCCTGCCGCGGGGCTGCTGTGTAGTGAATGTTTCCGAACTTCTGCAACACTTGATCCTGCATTTATGTACGCATAAGAAATTGAGCAGAAGATCGAAAACGCAGGCGCATCTGATGGATGTGTTGATTGATCAGCTTGAAACGGTGCAGGCCGCGCCTCTTCAACTCCCCGCTCCCACTGACATGAGATCTGCGCGCGTAGCCGCGATCCTCGAGGGTGACCTGGGAGAATCCTTTTCTTTAGCGGCAGCTTGCAAACAGGCGGGGGCGAGCAAGAGGACCATTGAAAGATTGTTTCAGCTGGAGACGCGCCTATCCTTGGGAAAGTGGAGACAACAGCTTCGACTTATGCGGTCTTTGCAACTTCTGGCAGCGGGAGAAAAGATCAGCCACGCCGCTGTTGAAGCTGGCTACAGCACGCCCAGCGCGTTCATCGCCATGTTCCGCAAGACGCTCGGAACCACGCCCCGCCGATACTTTGAGCATCTGCCACCGCCACGGTCGTGATTCTCCGGGTCCGCTACGAGTCGCTGAAGTCAATCATCACCGGAGCCGAGCGGAACCAGTTGGTTTTGTATCCGACATAAAGCAAACCGACCGCAAACCAGATACCGCCGACGGTCTTGGCAATGTTGTTCAGGTTGATCCATATCAAGAGACAGAAAGCAAAACCGAGCAGCGGCAGAATTGCGTCGCGCACGAGTCGGCGCTCGGCGCCAGTTTTTTTGGCGATCACGGAGAACTGCCAGAAGCAGGCCAAGTTCACTCCCATGAACGCGAGGAAGGCGCCGAAATTCAGCAGTTCGCCGGCATGCTCGTAGGCGCTGCCGATGGAGTTCAGAAGCACCGCACCAAGAAACGCGATCACGCCGATCAGCAGAATGTTGTAGGTTGGCGTGCTGCTGCCTGGCTTGAGATAACCGAAAAATTTCTTCGGCAAAACGCCGTCGCGGCCCATGCCGAACAGCAAGCGGGCAGCGCCGAGGGTGCCGGTCAATCCGCTGCCGAAGGCGGCCACGATCAGGAGGGCGCCCATGGCGTTGAAAAGGAAGACGCCGCCGACGCGGCTGCAGATATCCATGAAGGCGGTCTCGAGATTGGGAAAGGACCGCCAGTCCGGCCACACGCGGGCTCCGAGATAGGCTTCAAACCCGCTGCATACGCCGGCAAAAATACAGGTCAGCACGACGGCAAGCAGAACGTTTCGCTTGGGATTCTCCACGTCCTCCGCCAGCGTGGTGACGCCGTCAAAACCGATATAGGTAAGAGCTGCGAAAGAAGTGGCGGTCAAAATCTTATGCGAATTGAAAGTCTTTGGGTTGTACAACGGTTCGGTCGAGAGCAGGCCCGCCCAACCCTGCCCGTGCCACAAGTAGCGAATCGCAAGCCAGACAAAAAAGACCACAACGACCGACATGACCGCGAGCAAAACTTTGTTAGCGCGTGAGGAGGACTTCACTCCAGCCAAGTTCAGTACGGTCATGATCCCGGCGATCAGCGCGGCCCACGCGATGTAGGGAACCTGATGCACGTAACGCTCATGCAGGGCAGTGGAAATCCAGACCGTGTTGATGAGCGGCTGCAGCAGGTAATCGAGGATCATGGCCCAGCCCGCGAGAAAACCCAGATGCGGGTTGAGTCCTTTGCCGACATAGGTGTAGGCCGATCCTGCCGTCGGATAGAGCGCTCCCATGCGTCCGTAACTGACCGCAGTGATCAGCATGGCGAGCAACGCGATCAGGATGATGGTGACAAAGTGGCCGTCGGAAAGTTTCTGCGCCACGCCGTACAGGGGAACCGGGGCGATCGGCTGAATGAGAACGATGCCGTAAAAAATCAAGTCCCACAAGGTGAGCGTGCGGCGAAGCCGGGGCGCGGCAGAGGAAGACGCGGAGGTATTTTCCATGGGTCGGGCTATTGGATTATGGAAGGGCGGAAATTGTCAATATTAAAACGTTTTTATAAGGACCGTCTTGCCCGGGCCCAATTTCGCGGCCCTATTTACTCTGGGGGTAATCGAACCAGTATCCTCGTTGTTCATTTCCCGACATGTGTCGCGTGTTGTATTCGAGGAGATAATTCAAGTGCGCGTCATCCAGCGGGAACGACTTGCGGGCCGGATACGGATACTCTCCCATGCTGAGGAATGGCAACGGCGCCACGTAGTTCCCTTCAGCCGCGTAAAAGTCCATGTCTTTTTCGTAGCCGTTGGCAGCAAAAAAATAGTCTCGCACCCAGCCCTTGGGAAGCGCCGGCAGATTAGCGGGATCGAAGTCCAGTTGAACTTCATCGCCCGAGCCAAAGACTGCGAGCTTGTCGTCGCTGGCGGTCAACAAGGGGAGAACGTCGCCGTAGCGCGTATAGGTACCAGACGGACGGGTATACGGGCCGGTCGCGCTTGTTTTTTCGTACACGTACTGCACGTTACCAGCCGGCTTGCCTTCGATCTTCAGCGGATAGCCGTGGAACTGAAGGTTGGCGCGCACGAGCGAGACTGGATCGACGCATACCCCATCGCGCTGGCATTGCTTCGCTTCCCTTAGGAACGACTCTGCCGGCTGCCCCGGTTCGCCCTCGGTTCGGCGGGCCGGACGCTCACCGGATAATCGCCGGGACGGCGGCGCTATCTGCTCGGTGCGGTTGATCAGGATGCTGTCCCAATAAATCTGCAAGTTCGTCGTGATCCGAATTCTCTGCGTGCCACGGGGCAGCTTATCGGTGAGATCCGCGGTCATGGTACGCGGACCGCCGGCGGGAAAACCCATGTCGTCGATTACACGCTTCCACTTGCCGGTGGCGTCTTTTTCATTTCCAGCCAGGGCTTCCACATAGGGTGAAATTGCTTCCATCCCGGCTTGCGAAGCGGCGTACATGCTGTTGGCGGAGAAATATTCGACCTCCCCATGCAACAGAAGCCACAGTGGACCGCCGCGATAAGGCTCACCCAGATCGAGCGTGAGAGTGTGCGGCTTAGCGAATCCCTGGAACTGGGTCATCGCGAAGTCGCCGAAGTAACGATGTCCTAATAGATCCGGAAGAACATTGTGGCCCTGATCATCCCAAGCCCCAGCCGGAGGACGCGCATCGTGACTGACGACAACTTTGAACGGCGGATATGGCGGGTTTGAGGCAAAGTATTCGTTGGGATAGACCTCGACACCGGAGGGATGATCGATCGCCATGAGTCGCACTTGATCGAGGTAGACGGCTTCTTCAAGCGGCTCCATGAAGCGGAAGCTGAGCTTGCCGTCTTTCTCGCGGATCCGGTTGCGATCCACCTTGATGTACTCGACTGGCCGGGGAATATCGCGCTGGCCGGGGCCAACCCAGTGCCCGACGACGCCGGCGCCCAGCATGTCGGCGACAAATTCGTAGCGCTGCCCGTTCCAGACGAACAGGGTTGGGCAGGAACTGCCACGGCGGTCGATCTCAAGGAAGTTCTGCTGCTGGTCGCCCGCCACCTGAGTTTCGTCTTCCAGCACCCCGGTTGGCCAGAGCATGCGGACGATATCGGCTTCCCTGGAGTCGCCGAGGCCGACGACGAGGTCGGTGGAATTCTGTCCGAGGTAGCCGTTCGAACCGTAGATCTCGAATTTCTGGCGATTGCCGCCGGAGAAGACTTCGACCTTGGCGCCGATGGCGGATTTGTTGTCGGCGAGTCCTTTGAGCGAAAGCCGCAGCCAGTGATTCTTATTCCCGCCTTCATTGCGCAGCAACACCGCCGGCCCGTGATTCTGCGTGATGAGCAGGTCAGTCGCGCCGTCGCCATCGTAATCGCCAGTGATAATAGCGCGCGGAGCTTTGAGCTGAATCTTGTCGAGGCCGACGTCGGTGGTAACGTCTTTGAAGCCGTCGGGACCGAGGTTGCGGAAGAGGCGAATTTCGCCCTTCCCTTCTTTTGTTTCGCCAACCGCGACGAGGTCGACCCAGCCGTCGTTGTCGTAGTCAAACGCGGCCAGGCCGTAGGCCTTAAGCCATTCGACCTTTGGAAATCCAACCGCTTCGAATTTCTTGCCGTTGTCGTTGCGCCACAGCGTCAGGCTCTTTCCGTTCGTCCACCCATCGTGGGTAAAAGCTGTGTCCATCCAGCCATCGTGGTTGAAATCGAGCACAGCGACGCCTCTCACAGCGCCGGGCATTGGTTCAGACCAGAGTTTCCGGACGGGGAACTTTCCCTCGCGAGGATTCTCCAGCATGACCGGGCCGAGACCGGGGACAAGAATATCGATGGCTCGATCATTGTTGTAATCGGTTCCGATGGCGCCCTCTCCGCCGGAGGAGCCGATGGCTTCAAACCCCAATTTCTCGCTCACGTTCGTGAATTTACCGTCGCCGTTGTTGCGGAACATGTCGCCCCATTCGGCCTTATCTCCACTTCGGGTGACCAGCAGGTCGAGATCGCCGTCGTGATCGTAGTCAATGAAGGTAAGGCCGAGACTTAAGTTGTTGGCGAGGATATTCGCATCGCTCGCTTTTTCCCTGAACGCATTGTTCTTCTCATTATGAAAGAGGAGCACACCTTCATTCCTGCTAACCGCGATGTCGGTCCAGCCGTCATTGTCATAGTCGCCAGCGGTGCAGCCAGTCCCGTGCAGGTTCGGATCGATACCAACCTTCTTGGTCACATCTTCGAACTTGCCGTTGCCGAGATTGTGGTAAAGGGACATTCCACTTTGCGCACCGTTGTCGGGCAAGAAAATGTCGATCTTTCCATCGTTGTCATAGTCGAGGAAGCAGGCTCCAGGGCCTAACATCCCTCCAGGCCCAGTCGAATCAGCGGTGCCTGGTCTGGTCACAATTCCCGCTTCCTTGGTCACATCCACAAACCGCACCTGGATTTGCGGCAGCGGCTTTAGCCGCGCCTGCGGAGATTCCACTGCGCGCGAGTACTGGCCTTGCTCGCCATAGGCGAGGCTCATGGGTGCGCCGATTTTATTTTGCGTGATGTACTGGAATTTTTTCAGGTGCTCGCGGGCGTGGTCGGTGTCGCCAGATTGCTGGTAGGCACGAGACAGTCCGAATTCGGCGGAAGCGTGCAGAGGATTGAGTTTGAGTGCGTGCTCGAAGGCTTCAATCGCCTGTGGAAACTGCCTGGCCTGCACGTACGCCGTGCCCAGAAAATACCAGGTGTCGGCGTCGTTCGGATCGATCTCGATGACATGCTTGAACGCGTCAATGGCAGCCTGCGCGTCACCGGAGTTCTTGGCCAGCATCCCCAGGCCGTACCACACGTTTGGACTTTTGGGATCTCTTCTGAGCGCATCTTCCAGCGCGGCTTTAGCTTCGTCGATTTTCTGCAGGTTCAAGTACGCAACGCCCTGATTCAGACGTGCGATCGCCAGAGTGGAATCGGCTTCGGCGGCCTGCTGGAAAGCCTTTAATCCCTTCTCGAATAGCTGCTGGTTCATGTAGGCGGCGCCGAGATTGTTCAGGCGGGCGGCCTCGATCGGATTCGGTTTTGACTCGGGAGCAAGCAGGCCCAGGGCGGCCAGCAGCGCGACCGAGAGAACGGCTGAAATTTTCAGATTCATTTCGTTAACGATTTAACCACAGAGAGCACGGAGGAACACAGTGGATTTCATCGATGGACCGCTCACTTCGCGTAGGCGTGCGGCGCGGAGTAAGCACGAGTGCCCGTGATTCCCTTCCCTTCTTGCACAGTAACACTCTGGCCTGCATCAATGTTTGAGAGCTTGTCGAGTTGGCCGCTGGGCCACTGAATCTCAACGCTGTCGGCTTTGGTAAGCGCGCCCAAGCCGAACGTCAGCACAAGTTCGCTTTGTGCCAAATAACTTGATCCGGAGCGGAGCATTTTCCACTGCTTGTCGCTGCCTGCGTTCACGCGGACGACCGCGCCGATGCCGTCGCGGTTCGATTTCGTGCCTACCAGTTTGAGGCGGAGGCTGTGATTGGTCCCGCCTTCGTTATGGAACAAGTAGGCCGGTCCGGCGTTGGTGGTCAGCAAAAGGTCGAGGAAACCGTCGTTATCGATGTCGCCATAGGCCGCAGCCCGCGCCACCCTGGGCGCTGCAAAAGCATTTCCCATTTGCGCCGTGACCTCGGTGAATTTGCCGCCGCCGAGATTACGGAACAGGTGGGAAGGCTCCGCATAACTGACGCGCTTCTGCACCCGCTCGATCTGATCTTCAATGTGACCGTCGGCGACAAAAATATCTGGCCAGCCGTCGTTGTCGTAATCGAAAAAGAAACAGCCAAAACCGAGCGTGACCAGGGTGGCTCGGCCGACTTCGGATTGAGGAGCTTCGTCGACGAATAGACCATTGCCTTCGTTGTGATAAAGCGAGACCATCTGATTGGCGAAGTTGCTGATGATGATGCTGGCATGACCGCTGCGATCATAATCGGCAGCGTCGGCGCCCATTCCGGCGCGCGCGATGCCGTCCTCGCTGAAACCAATCCCGGCGGCAACGCCGCGCTCCTCGAAGGTTCCATCTTTCTTGTTCAGGTAGAGCTTGTTGGGCTGGGTGTCGTTGGCGATTACGATGTCCGGCCAGCCGTCGCCGTTGAAGTCGAGGACCGCGATGCCTAGACTCTTCGATGTGGGATCGCCGAGCCCAGCCTTCTGGGTCGCGTCTTCGAACTTTCCGGCGCCCAGGTTGTGCCACAGGCGCAGCGATGTCCCTTTGTACGATTCTGGGGTGCAGTACGACTTGTGCGCGCCATCGAGCGTGCAGTAGAGATCGGTCTGCTCGGTCCACTGCACGTAGTTCGCGACCACGAGATCGAGTTTGCCGTCGCGATCGTAGTCAACCCAGGCGGCGCTGGTCGAGAACTCGCTCGGACCCCACATTCCGGCAGCCTGCGTGACATCGGTAAACGTGCCGTTGCCGTTGTTGTGGAACAAATGGCTCTGTCCCAACGCGGTGACGAACAGATCGTCAAACCCGTCGTTATCGTAGTCGCCTACCGCAACGCCGAATCCGAACAGCGGAATGGCGAGGCCCGCCTTGCGCGTCACATCGGTGAACGTGCCGTTGCCGTTGTTGTGGTAAAGCCTCAGGGTCGTCGCACCTGTGTGAGGATGCCCGGAAAAATCAGCGCCATTGATCAGGACGACGTCGGGGTAACCGTCGTTGTCGTAGTCAATAAAGGCGCAGCCCGGTCCCATGGTTTCGGGCAGCCACTTCTTTCCGAAAGCGCCGTTGTTGTGGGTGAAGTGGATTCCCGCGTGGGCGGTGATGTCGCGAAACTGAACTTGCTGGGAGTGGACCGCAGGCACGACAAAAAGCATGATCAACCACCCAGACACGGAGGCACGGAGAAGGCTTAAGCGAAAAGACCCAGGCTTTCCTCCCTGTCTCTGTCCCGCTGTGGTGAATTTGATGGTTCGAAGGAGCATTTATCTGGAGGCCCCGGCGGCGGCTGTGGCTGTGGACGCGAGCCGGCCTCTGCCCGGCCGGACAGCCGAGACGGCGGTCCCAACCTGTCCCGATTTGAGCTCCGGCAGAGGGATCGATAGGTGTTCGTGCACGGCTTGGCGTTCGTTGTTGTCCTCGGGATGGAGCTGGCGATAGGGACCCGTGATCGCCTGCGACGACTCGTCGGCTTTGAAACGCATATAGCGGGCCTCGTGCTCCTTGGCTAATTTTTCCTGGCCGAGGCCGTTGTAGCAGAGCATGAGGTTGTAGTGCGCCTGTAAATCTTCAGGGTCGATCGTCAGTACGGTCTGCAACGTTTTCACTGCCTCATCGTATTTGCGCTGCAAAAACAGAATTCGCCCCAGGTCATTGATCGCAACCCGGTCTCGTGGATATTGTGCCAGCACCATACGCAACCGCTCCGCCGCGTCTTCATAATGGCCGTCCGCACGCAGAACCTTGGCATAGAAGAAGTTAGCGCGGGCCAGTTTCGGCGAGATCGCCAGAGCTCTCTCGAGGACAACGCGCGCCCGTTGCATGTCGCCCTCCTGTACCGCGCAGCGGCCGATGTTCACCCAGCCATCGGGATTGTTCGGATCCGCCTCGGTTATTCTCTGAAAGGCCGCCGCGGCACCCTTCAAGTCACCTTGCAGGAACAGTCCAATTCCGTAATCGTTCCAGCGCTGCCATTCTTCCTTGCGAACGATGGTTTTGGGCTCGGACAGGGCGGCATCGTGCGCAACCACCGGAAGCGTGACTTCGTTCTCGGCAATAGCCACAATCGGCACCTCGGGGATCTTCTCTTCCTTCGCCGACACGCCGCTCAAAGACGCCGTAAATAATTCGGGGCGATCATCGTAGTCGGGCGTAACCGCGTTGGGCTTGGCCGAATCAGGAACGCCTGCGAACGAAAACTGCGTTCCAAACCATGAAAACTTTCGGTAGCAAAGGCGCGCATGCAGCGTGAGGTTGTTGCCTGCGTTTTCGGGGATAGCCATGCGGTAGTGCACGGTATCGGCCGCGCCTGGCGGGATGAGCCGGACGTAAACCACGGCTCGCGTCGCCCAGGCGTTGCGCTTGTTGATGGGATTGCCGTGCGCGTCAATCTGCAACGAACGGTAGAAATGCGCTCCTTTTTCGACCGGCCCATGCCCGTTGTCGTCGACCGCACCACTCCAGAAGATGGTCTGACCTGTCTCGTCCGTAGCTTTCAGTTCGAGCCAGGTGTCGTAGGCGTCGACCGTACCGCCGGGAAAAAAGTGTCCGATTTTCTTCGTGCGTACGACGACATCGACACGCACCGTATCGCCGCGGCGCAGCGCGGGCTGCACCTCGTTCAACGGCGCGGTTACGGGAGCAACTTCGCCGGAGGTCTCGGCATTCATCTTGCTCTCGGCTTCTTCTCCAACTGCAAATGTCGTGGAGAGCTCCGATTGCGTGGTTGCTCCGGGTTTCAGAGGAGCTTGGGCCGGAGAGATCGCGAAAATGTCCACCGTCAGAGCACCGTTTCTCAGAAAGTCTTCGGTCAGCTTGAGTTGTGGGGCGTCTTCATTCGCGGTCGGGACGGCGGTGTTCGCACCGGGAAAGCGATGGGAGTGCACAAAGCCGTTGATGTTGCCCGAGTCGTTTGAAGACTCCGCCGGCATGTGGCAATCGGCGCATTGCTGCGGCTTTGGCGGGTAGTAGAAGGACCGCGCTCCCTCACCAGAAATGCCGCTGGCCTGCCAGTTGTCGTATTCGTTGAAGCCTCGGAACCAGCGATAGTGATTCACCGGAACGTCGAGGTGCACTTTGTGGCAGGAGGAGCAGAACTCCGCCGTCTGGTCGCGCATGAAGGGCTTGAGGAAGACGCGCCGGTGGGGCTCGGGATTCAGCCGAATCAGGAAATCATGCAACGATCGCGCCACCGGATTCTGGGTGGCCGCGAGCTCATGCAGCTGGGGATACTCGAGGTAGAAATCAGCCTGCCCCATCGTGCTTTTCACTTTGGCGATGGAGTGGCACATCATGCAGCCGAGGCCGGCTTGCGCCTCGGGACGGTGAACAATCTGTTGGATCGGAGTGTCCATCAATCCCGCATACAGGACGGCGGGATCGTGGCAGCCGCCGCACCACTTTGAAGGCTTGGTGCCGATGGTGTCCTGCATGTACTCGATCGACTTGCGGTACCACTGATTGTTGAAGGAAGAAAAGTGGTGCGCCGAACTGAACCACTGGTTGTAGATATCTTCGTGGCAGCGCTTGCAGGAGTCCGATTCCATGAAAAACTTGCTGGGAATTTTCTGTTTGCCGTAGACCTGCGCTGAACTGGGAAAAAAAGATCCCTCCGGCCCGTCGCCCTCGCCATTCATGTTGTCGGGCGGCATCGTGGGATTCTGAATGCGGTTGCGCGTCTGCCAGCCGTCGCGGAGGTAGCGCGCGCCGTAGCCCATACCAGCAAGCAGAGCGAGACAGACTGCAGCCCGAACCGCAGCCGTCCCCACACTCGACTCTGGGGATTTGCGACTACCCAGCCAGCCAGCGACCAGCAACCCGACGCCCGCGAGTGAAATGACGATGTGAAGATAGAGATTGTTCCATTCCGTGCGCGGAGTTCCCGTCTTGATCAGGATCAACCCCAGGACCGCCCCCGCCCCAATTAGCAGCCAGCCGAGCTGCGAAGTAAGGCTTCCCGGCCGAATACGGCGGAACAACGCAGGGATCAGCAGGATGACCGCGAGCAGTCCGGCTGCGGCATGGAGTAGGACCACTCCCGCATAGAAGAGGTTCGGCTGAGGAAATGCGTATAGATAAGCGGCCGAGACGGTCAGAAAGAACACGAGCCAGGACAGAGCCCGACCCGCCAATCCTCTTGATGTTGGCATTTCCCGCATGTGAGAAGTTGGAAAATTCCAGAGGAAATCAGACCCACCGTAGCTGAAATCCCGCGCAGATAAAGTTATACAGACAAAACTGAAGGCGGAATAATACAAAAATACTAGCGGTTCCGACTGGCCAATTGGCGCAGGTCAGCAAATGGCAGGAATTTTCCGCGCTCCGCATTGTTTCTCCATCACTTCGGCGACCGCGAGCACCTGCTCTTCTTCCCACGGTCGGCCGACGATTTGCACGCCGATCGGCAGACCTTCAGTGGAGTGGCTCACCGGAACCACCACCGTCGGATTCCCCAAGAGGTTGAACCATTCCGTGTAACTCCAGGCATCGAGATAATTGACGGTCTTGCCTTCCACCGTCCAACTGCGCTCCCCGTGGCGGAAGGCAGGAATCGCAGCCGCCGGGCAGAGAAGAATTGGATACCTTTGCGTCTGCGCCAAGAAATTGACGCGGAGTGTGTCGCGGCCAATCCACGCTTCGAGAAGCGACTCGCCCGTAAGCGGTGGCTCCGCCCGAGACCACTCGAGGAACTCCTTAAGCATTGGGCTGAGATCGTGTTCGCGGCCATGGAACATCGGGCGAATCAGCATTCCACCGGCGGCGACAAAGAATTTCTTCCACAGCACGCGTATTTCTTCAAGGCCATCGGGACGGAACGGCTCAACCTGAAATCCAGCGCCCCGCAGGGCTTCCGCGGCGGTTCGCACGGCAGTGCGGATCTCTGGAGATACGGGCGTGCGGCCATCGTCTTCGAAATAGCCGATTCGCAGCTTTCTGACTTCGTCGTCGCTGGGCCATCGAACTCGTACCGGGGCAGCGCAGGTATCTCCGTCGTCGGGGCCTTGCATCACTTCGAACATAACTTTTACATCGGCTACGGTGCGCGCCATCGGGCCAACCACGCCAATCAGGGCAAACGGTCCGCCCGATGCTGGAAAGTGACCAGTCGCCGGAATGCGACCGGGCGTAGGTTTGAGTCCGCAGATGCCGCTGAAATGTGCAGGCACGCGTATCGAACCACCGCCGTCACTGCCAACGCCACCAGGCGACATCCCCGCGGCGATCGCGGCAGCCTCGCCGCCACTAGAACCACCCGGCGTGCGTTCGAGATCCCAAGGGCTGTTCGTGCGGCCGTACAAAACGTTGTCCGTCTCCCACGCCATGAGGAGTTCGGGCGTGTTGGTTACGCCTAGCACGATCGCTCCCGCGTTGCGCAGACGAACGACCAGAGGCGCATCCTGGGTAGCAATATGGCCGGCGCGCAGGCGAGTGCCCGCCTCGCAGCGCAGGCCTGCGACATCCAGCGAGCTCTTGATGCTGATGGGGACGCCGTGCAGCGGTCCCAGAGGCTTGCCACCGTTCAAGGCAGCGTCGGCGTCGTGGGATTCGCGGCCAACTCGTTCGGGGTCGACGTGCACGAACGCGTTTAATTTCGGATTGAGTCTATCGATCTTTGCCAGATGGGCGTTGACCAGTTCGACGGCGGAGATTTTCTTCTCACGGATCTGCTGCGCCATGACAACGGCGGGAAGAAAAGTGAGATCAGTCATGCGCGGGTCGGCCATTCGGGGCAGAAGGGCGAGTCTAGCATGGGGACGAAAGATTTCAATTTTAGATTTTAGATTTTAGATTTTAGATTTCTGGTTTCAGGCTTTCGAATGCGAGTTCCCGACTCCGACATCGCGAGATCGATTGCCAGTTTTTCTTCGACAGCAAGCTCGCGATAGGCGCCCTTGGCCAGCTTGCCCAGTTGCAGTGGACCGATGGCTACACGCACCAGCCTCAGCACTTCCACTTCGAGTGCGGCCAGCATGCGGCGGATCTGACGGTTCTTCCCCTCGCCCAATGTAATTTCAAGCCAACAGTTTTTTTCCCCGGAGCGCAGCACGTGAACGCGAGAAGCGCGCAGCGTTTCTCCATCTTCGGCGGTCACGCCCTTCACCAGAGATCGCGTAAGGTTTTCGTCGGCTAGTTTGTCGATCTGCACGTGATAGGTCTTCTCGAGGTGCGTTTCCGGCGCCGCTATGCTTGCGCCCCATTCGGAATCGTTGGTCAGCAGCAGCAAGCCTTCACTAGCCTTGTCCAAGCGGCCCACGGGAGCAACCCACGGCAATGTCTTACCATGTTTCTCGAGCGCAGAGTACACAGTCCCACGGCCCTTTTCGTCACAGGCCGTCGTGACCACGCCTCGGGGCTTGTTCATCATGAGATAAATCTTCTCTCGCGAATCTAAGGGCTTCTCATCCACCAGCAGGCGGGCCTTCCCAAGATGCACTGGGGTCTCCGGGTCGCGGCGTATGCCTCCGTTCACACGCACTCGTCCGTCGCGAATCAATTCTGCTGCTTGGGAGCGCGAACAATATCCCAACTTCGACAGAGCGCGAGCCAAACCGATCCTCCGGACTGTTTCCTTCGGTGACACGCGTTCATGCTAACTGAAGCAAGGAGCGTATGGCATAAGGCGAGCTGCGTGCACATTCCTTGTGTCATGCACACGAATGGCTTGGTACTATGTTGGCAACCAAAAAGGAGCTTTCATGGCCCACCAGCATCCTCCGCGCTTTCTGAAGATTGTGGACGACGCCAAGAAGCGGGTGCGTGAGACCAACGTCGATGCAGTAAAGACCAGAATGGATCGCGGCGACAAATTTGTGCTGGTCGACGTCCGCGAAGAGAGTGAATACGCCAAGGACCATCTTCCCGGCGCCCTTCATCTGGGCAAAGGCGTGATTGAACGCGACATCGAGGCGCGTGTACCGGAGCTCAACACGGAACTGGTGCTCTATTGTGGCGGAGGATTCCGCTCGGCGCTGGCAGCGGACAACTTGCAGAAGATGGGCTACACCAACGTCATTTCAATGGACGGCGGCATTCGCGACTGGCGGGAAAAAGGTTATCCACTGACCAAAGGGTGAGGGCAGTTCTCAGTGCTCAGTGCTCAGTTCTCAGTTTTTTGCTTCCAGTTTGAGGTCCCAGCTCTCGGTTCCCGGCTCCTCTTTTTAAGTTTCGTGAACCCGGCTTAAGCCAACTTATGAACCGTCGAATCTTCTTCTGGTCGCTCACCTCGGCACTCGCCGGATTTCTCTTTGGATTCGACACAGTGGTTATTTCCGGCGCCGAAAAAACAATTCAGGCACTTTGGGGGCTGAGCCCGGGCCTGCACGGCATCGCCATGGCTTCGGCCCTTTACGGCACGGTGGTTGGTTCCCTGCTCGGGGGCTGGCCAGCGGACCGCTTTGGACGCAAAGCCACGTTGCTCTGGATTGGCATTCTTTACTTTGTCGGAGCGGTGGGCTCAGCTTTGGCGCTCGACGTTGGAACGTTCATCGCGGCGCGATTCATTGGCGGACTGGGTATCGGTATCTCGACCGTGGTTGCCCCCATGTATATCTCGGAGATCGCCCCGCCGAAACATCGCGGACGACTCGCCGGGATGTTCCAGTTCAACATTGTTTTCGGCATCCTGATCGCATTCGTTTCGAACGCGCTGCTGGCAGGAATCGGAGAGAACGCCTGGCGCTGGATGCTGGGTGTGGCCGCGTTTCCTTCATTGCTCTACGCGGCGCTCTGCATCGGCCTTCCTGAAAGCCCACGCTGGCTGCTGAGCAGGAAAGGCGATCGCGAGGCCGCCCTGCAAGTGCTCCGACGCATCGAACCGGAAGCCTCGGATACCGAGATTGCGGCGGAGGCAGACCAGATATTGGCTGCATCGTCGTCGGAAGGGTCCTCCGGGCATTTCTGGACGCGCCGGCTTCGCAAACCGATTATGCTGGCCATTTTGATTGCCTTTTTCAATCAACTCTCAGGCATCAATGCGATTTTGTATTTTGCGCCCCGCATTTTTGAACTTACCGGCCTCGGAGCAAAGGCCGCGTTGCTGCAATCCATCGGGATTGGGCTGACCAACTTGGTTTTCACCTTCGTCGGCCTCTGGCTGATTGACCGATTAGGCCGGCGGACTCTTCTTTATATTGGATCGTTCGGCTATATCACGTCACTCGGAATGGTTGCCTGGGCTTTTTTCACCAATCACTACTCGATCGTACCGGTATGTATTTTCGCTTTCATCGCTGCGCACGCGATTGGCCAAGGCGCCGTCATTTGGGTTTTCATCTCTGAAATCTTTCCCAATCGGCATCGTGCGGAAGGTCAAACGCTCGGCAGCTTCACGCACTGGATCTTCGCCGCCGCGCTGACAACGTTTTTCCCGAAGATGGTCGCAGCCTTCCCGCCCGGCTACGTTTTCTCGTTTTTTGCCGGGATGATGGTTCTTCAGCTTGTTTGGGTGAAGATGATGGTTCCGGAGACCAAGGGCGTGCCTTTGGAGCAAATCCAGAAGCAACTCGGCATCGAATAGGCCTGCGGGAATCGGCGAATCCGGTCGAGGTAAACCACCGGCGGCATTCAGTGTTGCGTCAAGGGAGGGAGCGCCACTTTCTGCTGAATTCCTGCGCCTTCCGTGATCGTGTAGATGAAATCGGCCGCGACATTGCGCAAGGTTTCGGTTTCTCCGTTCGGCCAGCGAATAATGACTTCGCTCATCTTCTCGAACGATCCCAGACCGAAGTGCAGCCGCAAGTCGTTCTGTGAAAGGTAGCTCGCGCCGCCGCGCACTTCATCGATCTGCACCAGAGAACCGGCTTTCACCGTAATCCGAGCCCCAATCGCCGCCTTGTTGCTCTTGCTTCCAGCCAGCTTGAATAACACCCGATGATTCGGGCTGTGGCTGCGGTTCAGAAGCAGCGAAGGCGGCTCGCCTACGTTCAGCACGACCATGTCGACATTCCCGTCATTATTGATATCGCCAAAAGCCACGCCGCGCCTCGATTTCAGAGGCAACGACGCCAGAGTCGATGACACATCTTCAAACGTCCCATCGCGATGGTTGCGAAACAGGACCAGAGGTTGCCGATACTCCGTGCCCCCGGGAATGCTGTCCACCTGCGGGTAGACGTGGCCGCTGGCAATGAAAACATCGAGCCAGCCGTCGTTGTCCATATCGAAAAAAGACGTCCCCCAGCTCACCAGCGGGTAAGTGGGTTTCATGATCTTCGCCCGCACGCTTATGTCCGCAAAACTATCGTTGCCCAAGTTGTGATAGAGCGCGGATCCCTGCTCCACAAAATTCGTAACCAGAATGGACAGTCGCCCTTCGTGCAGATAGTCTCCCCACGCTACTCCCATCGAGCCTTGCTGCATACCGTCACCGCTAAGGGCCACGCCTGCCAGCAGACCTACATCTTCAAACGTGCCGTCGTGTTTGTTGCGGTAGAGAAAATTTGGTCCCGCGTCGTTGGCCACATAGAGATCCGGCCAACCGTCGTTGTCATAGTCCCCCCAGGTCGCGCCCAATCCGTAATAATGATGTGGATCGTCAAGTCCTGCTTTCTTGGAGACTTCCTCGAAGGTGCCGTCTCCCTTGTTGTGGAACAGCATGTCCGATTCGCCGGGCATACCCCAGGGACCACACTGCACCATCACCGTTTTGAAGCGGCAGAAATGCGGATCGTTGCCGAACTCCGGCAGTTTGTCCATATCGGCATGAACATAGCGCGATACGAAAAGGTCGACGCGGCCGTCGCGATCGTAGTCAGCCCATGCCGCCCCTGTGCTGAAGCCGCCCCCTGCCACTCCGGCTTTTTCGGTTACGTCCTCAAACTTGCAGTTGCCGAGGTTGTGGTAGAGCGCGTTGCCTCCGTATCCCGTTACGAAGATGTCTTGCCAACCGTCGTTGTCGTAGTCCGCGACGGCGATGCCCATCCCCCAGCCCCTATGCGTCAGGCCCGCATCCTTGGTGATGTCGCTGAACTTCATGTCGGCATCCTGATGATAGAGCGTGATCATGGGATCGCCCCCTTGACGATAGCGCGCTACCGTTGACCCGTTGACGGTAATGATGTCGAGCTTGCCGTCGTTATCGCAATCGATCAGCCCGACGCCGCCACTCATGGATTCGACAATGTATTTCTTGTCGGGCGAAGAAATGTGCGAAACGGTGAGCCCCGATTTTTGAGCGATGTCTTCAAATTGCGGAACCGGAGCTAGGCTGGGTTGTGGCTTGGGTAGCGCTGTTTGAGCGGGTGCGACTGCCGCCAGAAGTAGACCGACCCACAGGCCAAGACAGGTTCGCATAGGCGGGGCAATTTTTCTGATTATATCTGAGCGCCGGCTGGCCGGGTCTTGCTCGAGTATGCCCGCGATAGCCGTACTCAGGCATGTCCGGTCTCTACTTACAGCATCAACCGGATGTAGCTCCCCGAACTGCCAGTCTAGGCTAGTGTTCATTTAACCTTACTTGTCACGACTCTAAGGGAGAACGGGACAACCGACGAGCTCACGGCAACACCGGACAAAGGGATCCCAACATCAATGCACGGGAACATCGATCGGGGGCATGCTACTGTTGTTCTCAATCGGTCTGATCGTGGGTTATGCTTTCGCTAGCCTGTTTACTCGAAGTTAATAAGATCGTCGGTATACGAAGAAAACGCGAGGTTTACGATGCCGGTGTTGAATAGTTTAGCCAGGATGGTCGCAAAACCGATTCCTCGAATGATTACGCCCAAGGCTCACGCCATGATCGACTATGCCAGTGTGGGCCTCTTCCTAGGTACGGCGGCCTGGTTTTGGCGACGCAACCGGCGAGCCGCGGTGGCTTCGTTGGCCTGTGGAAGCGCGGAACTCGCCGTCATGCTGCTTACGGATTATCCTGGCGGAATAAAACAGTTCATCAGCTTTCCCGCCCACCGCGAGATCGATTACGGACTGGCCGCCCTGGTCGCAACCATGCCCGAATCGCTGGCTTTCACGGGCGACGATGAGACGAACTTCTTTCGAGTGCAGGGTGGTTTGATCACTTTGCTCTGCGAACTGACGCAGACTTCTGTCCGTTCCAAGCGCGTAAGAGCACGAGCCGCCTGATGGCGTTTTGTCCACGGGGAGCGCGTTGCTAGGCTGCCCTCTCATCACTCGAGGCAACCAGATCTTGCCGGAGTCGCTCCATCTGTGCCGATGCTTCCCTTATTTGCTCGGCATATTCGTGGCCCTGCCGTGGTAGAAATCCCCCGTAATTCTCCAGCAGCAAACTGGCGTTCGCCTCGATGGCAGACGTGTTGGAGCGGGCTTGGTTGGACAGGGCAGAGGTTAGACGTTCCAGCCGCAAATCGCGCACGGCCAGCCCCTGCCTGCTTTTGGCCGCTTCCCTTTCAAGCCCTCGTCCGTTGAAGCGGATGAGCCCAAACAGACATGCCGTCAGTAAGAGCAGGCATAAATTGGTAACAACAGTCTTGGAGAGAGCCACGCCCAGGCTCGCGTTTCTTTCTTTATCGAAACTGGCATAGCGGCTGGCTTCCGCCACCGATAACGAAGACAGAAGTCCGCGAGCTCTCTCCATGTATTCCATGCCTTCGTTTGAATCCACAAGCTTGAATGCGCGATGGCGGTACCCCTGTTGACGCAAAGCAATCGAGCGCTCCATCTCAGCTTGTTTTGAGTTCGCCGAAGATGCCAGCTGCGACGCCTGGATTCGTTCATTCTCCGGCCGATTCGCGAGCCCTGCACGAAGTCTGGCTAAATCCGTTCCGATCCTGCCCTTCGCCTCTGTGTAGGGCTGCAAATATGCAGGGTTCTCGGTTAGCAGATATCCGCGCTGACCCGTTTCCATACTGGTCAGGTCTTTCAGAACATTCGAGATGTCCGCCTGGAGCGTGGAACTTTCCAGTGTAAGCGCTGCAGTTTTCTGCGTCTGTTTTAAGTAATGGACAGCAAGATACGCATTGCATGCCATGAACACGAGTAAGGCGGGAACACCGATATGCACCGCAGCTTTTCGAATCATCGTAAGGCTCTGCCCTTCACGTGATGTTCAGAACGCCCTCAGTCGTGATTCGACTGGCTTTGCAAATCTCCTCTGCGACCTTGAGCACAGCATGGTTGCTGTAGAGGACAGGTCCTTCTGCTGACATCACCGAACTGGCAGCAAGGGTAAAACGCATCGCATCTTCCTGCTTGTCGAAGTAAAGCACCACCTGGTTGGCTGCCATGTACGTACCTCCTACGGATTGTTGTTCGAATCATAAGCCGATCCCTCTCCACCATGACGTTATCTGTTTTGGTGCGCCCTCACTATGGAGCCTTCCGCCGGTTAAGGATGGATATCGACGAGCAGGACCTGCCACGGCTGGCGGACCGCGGGGACCTGTCACTTCAAGTCGTGCACGAAAGCCAGATTCATGGGCTCGATCGGAATCGCTTTAAATGACGGGCCTGCCAGAAGCTGTTGCTGATCGTCAACGCTTCTCTCCCATGACGCGAAGCTCACATTCATTGAAGCCATTGCCGAGTGGATGATTCGAGCGATGGAGATGGCGCTCTGGGTCGCCTGGATCGCACCGATTGGGTTGAGACTGGTTGCAATGTTCAAGCCAGCCGAGGCCAGTTTGTACCCCATCACAAACTTCTCACCGCCCGTCATACCTTCGGCTCCCAGCTTGGCATCTTCAAGGCCGGGGTAGCGGATGAAAAGCCGGGTGTAATTGTTCGCGAATCGTCGCGCCGGCGGGCCTTCAACCGGCGTGTACGAAGGCAGATAGATGGGAGCCAGAGTGAATTCCTGTTTTGCGAGTTTGAAAGTGAGCAGTCCTTTATTGGTTTCCACTTTGTGAATGTCGGCCAGGCTCAAATTGAGCGAATCGACTGCCGCGCGGTCATCGGATGGGGCCAAGGTTAGGTCTCCGAGCCCATCGTCGCCGGCAGGTTTGTCGGGGGCTGTCGGATTTCCCTTCTTGTCATATGTCGATAGAAAGATCAGCCGGACCTGGTCGCGAGCCAGCTCGCACTTCACGGCGTGATCCAACTTGTGACCGCGCATTTCGGCGTAGAAGGCGACCGGCAAACCCTGGCTGGCAACGGCGTCGAAGTTCTTGATCGCTGCCCGGCCATCGTTTGCCTGCAAGAAAACGAGTCCCATCAATTCGTTCGCCTCCGGTCCTAGAGGAAACAGCGCCAAGGCGACCTGTAGGTGTTCACTGGCGCGGCCCAGTTCCTGCTGCGCGTATGCGTAGGGAATGGCGAAGCCGCCAATCCGGTTTTTGTCCTTTTTCTGGTCTTGTTTTTTCTTTATGCGGGCTCGATGGGCGCGAATGGAGCTGCGGCTTTCGTCAAGATTGAAGGTCAGATTCATCCCCCGATTAAACAAGTCCGACAGAATATCCTCGGCTGCGCTCACCTCTTCTTCGTATCTGGATTTTTTTTCCTCCAACCGGCTGAGGTGCAGAGTAGCTGCCTCTTTGGCGGTCGGATCCGACGTCAACTGCGCGTAATGAGTGAAGTTCTCGCGGGCTAGGTCGAGATTGTCCATCGCCTCATAAAGCAGCGCCACTTTCCAGTAGGTAAGGGAAAATTCGGCAACCAACGACTTCGCCTTCAGCAACGCTGCTAATGCGCGATCGTATTTGCGCTCCGTCAGATAGCCGGACGCCGAAGCATACAGTCTCCGAATTTCTATTCCATGTGGCTCCGGCAAGGCGATCAGCGATTGCAACTCGGCGACACGCGGTTGAACTCCATCGGCATCGAGCGCGTGGGGAGCAGCTTCTAAATATTGTTGAAGCAACCGGACTGCCTCGGCCGGTCGGCCGTTAATCTCGGCACAGTTTGCGCGATCAAAAATGATCGAGGGCGGAGTGACTGCGCCAGTTTTAATCTCTTGCAGGGCGATGCACATGCCGGATTTGTGATGCGCAATGGAATGGCTGCCCGGAGGCCGCGCGCTGTTCGACTTCAATGTAGCCTCGGTAAGTTGCGGCGATGGAAGATCACTTTCGGAAAACGGGCGGTCCTCCGTCGTGCCCTCGTCATCCTCTAAAGACGCGTCGAACCCGAGACTGTCTGCGAGGTGGTTGAACTGGGCGACTCGGTTTCTATCGTTGTCGTTCGCCGCAGCAGCGTTTTCGCCGGTCGTGAAAGAAGTGAGAAGCTGTTCGAACCGCGCTTTTTCTTTCGGGTCTGGCGTGTCTCTGATAGCCGTGTCCAGGCTTTCTACGGCCTTATTGCGTTCGCCGAGTTGGAAATAGGACAACGCGAGATTGAAGGAGAGCACTCCCTGTGAAGTGCCCATCTTCGCCCCCTGCTCCAGCGCGACTGCGGCTTCTTTGTATTTGTGCGCCTCATAGAGCTTGCGGGACTCGTTCAACACGTCTTTTGCGTGCTTGTGAATTTCGTCATCGAGATGCTTGATGGCATCGACGGCGTCCCTGGTTTCTAACATCGCCTGCGACTCGGCATATTTCACACGCGCTTCGACGAGTTGGCCGGACTTCTCAAGCGTCTTCGCTTCCGCGATGATCGCCTTGGCGTTTGCTTCCAGCACTTTCTTCTGCGCTTTTTCCTGGTTTTCCGCGGGCAGAAGCGAGGAAAACAATAGGACCACGAATATCGTCGCCGTTCGTTTAACCAGCATTTGATCTCACTTTGTCTCACGCTGCGCAGTAAAACTCACCATCCCGACTCGGTTCGAGGCGCCGAATCAAAGTCCGTTTCCGAATGGTGGCGAATTCACGCCGCACACCGTGACCCACGATTTGTTTGCTCTCACCTTCGGCCAGTTACTGCACGTTCCTCTTTTGTGCTTCGACTTTTTGCCACATGCGATAAAAGTAATCCGCACTGTGTAGCAGGTGATTGTCAACAAGATCCTTGCCCGCCATGGCTTGACTGGTGGGTGCGGTTCGCACATCTTTCACGAAATCCGCAAGCATGCCATAGTGCGCCACCCCGTCAATGTTGTAATCCCAAACCCTTGTACCAAGTCTGCAGAACTCGCATCGTCGGTGATCGAGCGTAACTGCGCGTGCCAGAGCTTGATAACGAGCCGATTATCGGAGGCCCGAATAAACACCGCGATGGGCGCGCTCGTCTCGGGGACTGTACTGTTCCACTGCATGGCAAGAATCTGCAGGCCTTGAGCTTTTTGCGAGCTACCTCCGCCAGACTCCCTCCATGTAGCGGGATAGACATGCCATGGCGCTCTGCTGTGTGGGCTGTCCCTCGGTGATGGTCCAAGTTTGCACTTCCTGATGCGTGTAGCCGTTGGTCTGCAGTCTGAGTTGGCACTGCGCACTGCCGGACCACGTTGCTGAGGACTGGGAGAATAAAGGTCCAGTTAGCAGAACCAACCCAAGGATCCAAACCGATTTACTCAGACGACAATTGCGTTGCATCATCGCCCGCCTCCCGTGCTCCTCTACAGCTCCCTTTGCGCGTTAGAAAAAAACAGAGGGCACCAGTCCCACTCAACGGCGTGGAAATAGTGCCCCCTCCAGCTACTTCTGACTGACTTGTGTGACGACCGTAGTCGCAGCCCGTTGCAATAGCGGAGTCAGCACGTCTTCTCCGTCGGACTTTGCCTTGCCTTGGAGACTATTTTGCAATACCGACGTGCTTTGTCCCGTGGTGACGAGCTGATATTGCACCGTCACGTCGTCCTTGGATTTGATTTGTCCATTGAAGCCGGCGAGCTGGCTGATGGCTTGCTGCTGCGCCTGCTGTGCCATCTGCGATGCCGCCGCGCTGGCAGCTTGCGCCGCCACCACGCTTCCAACCCCATGCGCCATCATGCCGACCGGAGTAAAGCTGGCAGCGGTAGATCCGATCTTCATGAACTTCCCGAATCCTCCGCCTGAACTATGTTTGACAATCACTCCGGAATACAGAATGTAGTCACACTGCTTTTGCAGCGCCTCTGCCTGCACTTGCATCGGAACATGCGATTCCAGGGCTGCGATCTCCACGGCGGGCCCGTTCATCAGCGCCACTTCCACGTTGCGGATCGGCGAGCTGTAGTCCGCTCCGGCATTATTACCCTGTCCAAGCTGGGCATCCGGTGGGGCGACCCCGATTCGGATCTTTCCCGGCGCTTTGGGACCCAATTGTTGGGGTGCGGCAACTACCGGGCTGCCGCCCATCTGCATGCTCGGCCCCATCGTGGCGCCGCCAGGGCCCATCTTGCCAAGCCCGGGCCCACCCATCATTTGGGCCATGGCATTCTGCTGAAAGGCCGTCTGCATTGCAGGATTGGCTATCAACGCAGCCGCATTGGGCCTCGTCACGGCAGTGCGTGCCGGCGCCGTCGAGGGTTGCGGAGTCGCCGCATATGCAGTCGTCGGCTGCGGGCCAGCAAGATTTGGCACGCCGTTCAGTTCGGCTAGAGACTTCACTTCGCGATAACCGGCCGGAACCTCGAACAGCTCTTTTTCCAGAGTCTGCTTGGAGATCTCCGAAGCAATGAAGCCTACTTCGGTGGTGCTGCCATCGGGGTTACGCAAAGTCAAGTTCTGCGAAACCGGATACGCTGGCTTCGCGCTCCCGCTCCGCTTGTGAATCACCCGATCGTTGCATCCCTCAGTTTGCCGGACCGGCGGAAGAGCCTGCTGGCATGAGCTGAACTCTTGGGATACATCCGCGTACCATCCATCCACATCGTAAGCCTGGCTCTGTTGCGAACAGGCGTTCTTCGAGGGCTCCACAGTAACCTTCATCTTCAAATGCCGTGCCGAATATCCGTACATCATTTTGCGCTCACCGGTATCAGTAATGGCCGTCGTCTCGGTGATGTATCCTCCCGAGTCGGCCTGCGGCACGCCCGAGACCAGGGCGACGGCCTTCAGCGCCGCATCATCCTGCGGGTCGTTCTGGACGAAATACGTTTGCGCCTGTTCGTTGATGGTGATCGTCTTCTTCTGATCGCACTGGCGGAGCGTAACCATGTTCCCAGTCGGAGTCTGGCTTACCGTCCGTTCTCGTGCTCCCCTGATCGATGTCTCAGTGCTGGAGACAAAGTTCCCTCCAACCGTGATGCTTTTTTTGATATGCAAATCCTGGCCCTGCGCCGCCATGGCGACCATCAGAACAAGGATGCAAGAGTAATAACGTGAAGTCGCGGTAGGCATGGTCCACTCCTTGTAAGTCGCTCGGGTTTCCGCACTCGACAGGCGCCACGGCAGCCGCCAGGTTCGCGATTGATCTGCTTGGGCGACAACCGTGACGACCTGCTGAATGCTTCCCCCCTGTCTAAAGAGGCGCAAACCAGACCCAAATTGGCTCACACGGATCGGACAGATTTAATTTATTTTGACTTTTGCCGTCCCGCTAAGGTCGTTATCATCCCGTAGCAGGCCGCCTGGATAGCGGATTCCATTACGCCGGTCCGTCGGTCTGTGGGACTGGGTCCAGACTAGAGCGGATCGGTTCATTGCCTCATTCAATTTCACCCACTAGCAAGCACCCTAGACCGTCGGCAACCCATCCAAGGTGCTTGTTTTCATCTCATGCTTGTTTTCATCTCATCTCATTGACACACCTAGATGGACGGGATATGCTTCCAGCCTCACGCATCCCCCGCGTGTGGCTTTGGGGCGCGGACGTGCAGCACAGGGGTTCCAACCAGGTCACGGAGTTATTAGGACGATGGCGCGGCGGTGACGGCGAGGCCCTCGATTCTCTGATCCCGCTTGTCTATGAAGAACTCAGGCGCATAGCCCAGCACTACCTCCGCAATGAGCGCCCTGGACATACTCTCCAAAGCACCGCCTTGGTCCACGAAGCCTACGTACGCTTGATCCGGCAGGATCTACCGCAGTGGCAGAACCGCGCCCACTTCTTCGCAGTGGCGGCCCAATTGATGCGTCAGATACTGGTGGATCACGCACGCCTTTATCGCGCCGACAAACGCGGTGGAGGTGTTTGTAACCTCACCCTGGACGAGGCCGAACAAGACGCTCAGCAGGTCGATGTAGATATCGTTGCTCTCGACGATGCCTTGAAAACGCTTTCTGCCATGGATCCCCAACAGGGCAAGGTCGTCGAACTCAAGTTTTTTGGCGGCCTTTCGATTGAAGATACGGCAGAGGTACTCGGGGTCTCGTCGTCGACAGTTAAGCGCGACTGGATTATGGCCCGTGCCTGGCTTCACCGCGAACTCGACCGGAGCGCGACCCTGTGAATCCGGAACGATGGCAACAGGTACGTGAAGTCTTCGATCGCGCCATCGCTTCGCCGGATGATGGGCGCACCGCGGTTCTCGATGCGGCGTGTGCGGGCGATTCAGAACTGCGCCAGGAAGTGGAATCTTTACTACGTTCCCATCACCAGGCCGGCAGCGTGTTTCTCAAGAAGCCAGCGGTCGATCTGAAAGGTCCGGAGATTCGATCGGCAGATCACAGCAGCCGCGTCGGCCGCAGAGTCGGCGTGTACCGCCTGGTGGAACAGATCGGACAGGGTGGCATGGGCGATGTGTATCGTGCCGAGCGTGCCGACGGCCAGTATGACAAAGAAGTAGCCATCAAGTTCGTGCGCGCCGGCTTCGATACAGCGGCCATCCTGGAACGATTCCGCAATGAACGTCAGGTCTTAGCCTCGCTCGATCATCCCAACATTGCCCGCCTTCTCGACGGAGGCACCACCGACAAGGGAGTCCCCTATCTTGTGATGGAGCTGATTGAAGGCACTCCGATCGATGAATATTCTGACGTCCACAGGCTCACGATCACGGAGCGGCTGCAGCTGTTTGAACAGGTATGCTCGGCTGTGCAGTACGCTCACCAGCATCTGGTAATCCATCGCGACATCAAGCCGGGTAATATTCTCGTGACCAAGGAAGGCGTGCCCAAGTTGCTGGATTTTGGGATCGCCAAGATTCTCGATCCCGCGGCTGGCTCGCAAACGACCATCGCTCAACCCATGACGCCCGGTTATGCAAGCCCCGAACAGATTCGTGGCGAGCCCATCACCACCGCGACAGACGTCTATTCCCTCGGCGTAGTGCTCTACCAGCTTCTAACCGGACGTTCACCTTACCCGAAAAACACAAATGTGCCTCACGAACTCGCTCGCGCCATCTGCGATTCTGAGCCTCCGCGGCCCAGTTCCGTCATCCTGAGGCCGATATGAATACAGAAGTCGCGCTTCCTGCCGAGACCCCGGATTTGCTCATTCGCGTGCGTGAGGCTTCTCCTGCCAAATTGCGCCGCCGGCTCGCCGGAGATCTCGACACGATTGTCCTTCGGGCGATGCATAAGGAGCCGCAACGGCGGTATGTCTCCGTCGAGCAATTCTCCGAAGACATCCGCAGGCATCTGAATGGACTGCCGGTTATCGCGCGTCGCGACTCCTGGCGCTATCGCGCGGGAAAGTTCGCCATCCGCCACAAAGTGGGTGTCACGGCGACTGCTTTAGTTTTGCTCGCGGTGGCGATCGGCGTCGCTGCCACCATTCGCGAATCGCGCATCGCTGCCGCCAACGAAAGGCGCGCCGAGGAACGTTTCAACGATGTCCGCAAGTTGGCCAATTCCCTTATGTTCGAGATCCACGACGCGATCCGAGATCTGCCCGGGTCAACGGCCGCTCGAAGACTGATCGCCACTCGCGCTCTTGAATACTTGGATAATCTCAGCACGCAGTCCAAAGGCGATGCGTCGCTCCAGAAGGAGCTTGCCGCGGCCTACGAAAGAGTGGGCGACGTTCTCGGTTATCCCTACGCGGCCAACCTTGGCGATGCGGATGGAGCGTTGCAAAGTTATCGCAAAGCTTTGGCGATCCGGGAGCCGTTGGCCTCGAGCTCGCCGGATGCAGCGTCCCGGCGTGATCTGGTCGCCATTTATCACCGCGTCTCGCAGGTTCAGGAATCGAGAGGGAATTTCAAGGAAGCAATCAACGCCTTAGTTAAGGCACAGCCAATCGCCAAAAGCCTCGCGACAGGTAGCAACGATCCGGTTCTGGCCGATTACTATGCCGGCACGTACTACTTCATGGCCGTCGTCCAGGTCCAGACCGGTGACGTCGCCGCTGCATTGGAGAATTATCGCCGCGCGAGCGTGATTCGCAATGCTGCGCTCCAGTCCCAGCCTAATAGCTTGTCCTTGCGCACTCATCTGGCAGCAGACTACAGCGGCATTGCGCACAGCCTCGCGGCGCAGCATGATCTCGCGCGTGCGGTTGAGATTCAAGCTCAGTCGGTTGCCATTCTGGACCAGGGATCCAAGGCGAATCCCGGCAACGCAGGGCTCTCCGAGTTCCTCGGCGAAGCAACCAATAGCTTGGCCGACTACCGCCAAGGACGCGGAGAAACGGTTGCCGCGCTGGAAACCTTTCGCCAGGCACACAAGATCTTCGGCGACTTGCTGCAGGCCGACCCAAAGAACATTCTGGCGAAAACCAACTTCGGATTCAGCAACATCGGTATTGCCCAGTGCCAGCTGACGCTTGGGAAGCCGTACACGGCGATAAAAGTTTTTCGGGAGTCCATTGCTACTCTCGAAGAGTCGCCTTCCGGAAGCAACCGCTATCCTCGCTCCGGCCTGGCAAGTGCTTACGCGGGCCTGGGCGATGCATTTTCTGCACTGGCATTGAAAAGGGACCTGCCGCAAGATCTGACACTTGCGTACTGGCAGGAAGCGCATTCCGCCTGTCAGAAAAGTCTGACGGTGTGGAAAGATAAGGAAAAGCGCGGCGAATTGCAAAGCGGCGAGCACGACGATCTTCAACAAGCCGCCCAGTGCGTCACCCACACCGAAGCGAGGCTCCACAACTCAAAATCCGCCCAAGCCAGCCTGCACTGAACATTATCAATGCTGAACAAGAGACGGATTTCTTGACCAGCACCTCAGTTCCGAATAGCGGCGAACAAGCCATCTCTAAGCAAGCAGAAGTCAGGGCACGAATTACACCCAGATCGCCGGGGACGGGGACGCTCTGTATTTATCTTAATCCCGACCGAGAACAGAAATGCTCGATTCCTCTTATTAGAAAAAGTTGGCTTTTGTAATAGGTATCCACGAACAAGGGAAAAGTTAAGGTAAAGCGTAAGCGTCTGACCAACCCACCTGTTGTGGCGCTTGCGCAAGAAAATTTTATGATCTTTGATAACAGGGTGTGACTCTGGAAGCCGCGCCAGCGCCGCCATTCATCAGCCCGGCACGTGAGTGCCGCAAAAGCAGACAAAAACCAACCCAGTCCCGCAGGGACGACACCGGCGCAACAACTGTCCGGAAGAGGTGCAAACAGATCTCGAATTCGCCCCACAGCCGTTACGTTTCGAACGCTGAAGGACTTGCCTGCGCTGGGTGTTCCCTTGTCGCTTAAGGTTCGCGTCGGCCGTTTCCGATGCCGGAATCTCGGGTGCGAGGTCCTGCGTCGTTTTCCGTTATTGAGTAGACTCCGCACCTTGTAACGTATTGATTCTAGTGGGCTCCCATTTTCCATTAATGGATAGACTTTACGTTTAATTGATAGACTTTACCGTTAACTGGTAGACTACGTTTTGTCAGCGCCAGCCGAAGAAGTGGAGAAACCTTTGCAGGACCCAGCCGCCGCAGTAGCGATCGCCAAGAGCCGAGAAAAAGTTCTCTCCCATCTGGCCGAACAGCCGGAATGCTCGCGTGCGATGATCAACAGGGCCTGTGTCACCCTCGAATTGTCGCGCGCCATGGTGTTTCGTCTCCTTGCCCGCTATAAGCAAGAGCCCAGGTTCAGGGTTTTGCTTCCCCGCCGGCCGGGACGAAAACCTGGTTCACACGCCCTTCTAGCAGGGCAAGAGCGCATGATTAGCCTCCAGATTCAGGAGGTCGCCGGGACTGGGGAGAATCCATCCCTAGCAGCACTCCATCGCAAGATCGCCGCCGCCTGCAGAAAGCGCCGGCTTCCCATTCCTTCCTACGGGACGGTACTGCGACGGCTGCGAGCCTACGACGCGCGCCCTTCCCGAAGGAAGTTGGAGCGTCCGGCACGTTCTCAGTCTACTGTTCAACGGAAAAAGCGGTCTACAAATTAACGTTAAATACGGAATGAAAATGCCAAAGTCTATGCATTAACGGAAAACGACACGGAACAAATCGGCGGAGTTCTTCCAGCTTCTGCGCGATCTGGCTGAAGACGCGGATGAGGCCCGGCGCGATCGCTGACCCCGATAGCTCCAGGCTTGTCCTGCTGGCCTCGAAGCTCTTTCGTGACCTGTACGATAAGGAGTGCCAATGTTCGGAGGACTATTTCAACCAATGCATTTGCTGGTCATCGTCGGCATCGCCCTTCTAGTGTTCGGCCCGAAGAAGCGGCCGGAGCCGGGCAAGGGCCTCGGCGAAAGCATTCTCGGCTTCAAGGCAGCGATGAAAGAAACCACAAAGGAAAAGCCTGGGACTGGGCCGTCCTGAAGTCGGCGAGGGCGAGAGTGCGGTTGTCGCGGGACCTTTTCGATGTTGGGGGCGGTCTGTCATATGGGCAGCTCGACACAATCGTTTTGATGCTCTGGATTGAGACGCCAGGCTGCGGATGTGAACTACACGCGCAGCCAGGCCGTTTTAGGACGCGACGAGCTAAATCACCGAGCAGGTCGTGAACGTGTCGTTGAAGTAAGTGTTCTGCGAGATTGTGTCCCCGGTGCTGGTGCTGTTCAACCCAAGACCGCAAAAGCCGGCGACGACAGTATTCTTGGTGATGGTGTTTCCGCCGGTCACGCCGTCGTCGTTTACCGAAATTCCACTGGTGCCGCTGATCCGGTTGTTCGAAACCATGGTCTGTGTCTGCGCGAAAAGAGAGATGCCGAATCCGTCCGGAATAGCAGTGATGGTATTTCCGGTGATGCTCACGGAAGAACTGTTGCTCGCGCCAATCCCCCAATCAAAATTGCCGGCGATGAAGTTGTTCGCGACCGTGGCGGGGCCGCCGAGCTGTTGAACGTCGATGCCGACCCTCGTGGCGGTAAGCGCTTCAATCGTGTTGCCGGTTACCCTCGTGTTGGAGCCGTAGTCGACTTCCAGACAGGCGCGGTCGCAACCGCTCAGGTAGTTGCTTGAGAACGTGAAATTGCTGGTCAGGTCGAGGAAGGCTGGAATTGAGTTGCCGCCGCACTGCGGCATATCCACGACCGAGGAGTTGGCCATGCTGCCGGCTGCGACCTGGAACAGGATGCCGACCGGGCGCACGCCGAGCGTGCATGTGGTGCCGCCGCCCCCGTCGATGGAGATATTGTTGACGGCCACGCTGGCGTTCTGGACGAGAACGTGCACCGCCAGCATCCCCCACAGTCCGCTGGTGGCGTTCTGCGGCACGCCGGCGGAGGGCACGGTGATCAAGACAGCGGCCGACTTACCGGAAGAGACGCCCTTCAGCGTCAAATTCTTCGTGATGGTCAGAATTTCGGGATAGTCTCCGGAACAGATCTGGATCGTGCTGCCCGCGTCGGCGGCGTTAATGGAAGCTTGAATAGTCGCGAATTGCGTGCCCGTCCTGCACTTGCCCACGACTGCATTGGTGATGGCCCAGCTTTGCGCAGGCAGTATGGCCAAGGCCGAAGCAGCAATCAGCACTGCGAAGTATCGCTTTGTCATGACATCCTCCTTTAGATTTAGGGTTTTAGGCCAATGAACCGCTTCTGGCCGCCCTACTGACAAACGCGATGTTTTGGAGCCGACTCCCGCATGTGCGCGGAAAGAATTCTCGCGGTGGAACTTGAAGCGCTCCAACCGCTTCGATTACTGGTTGTCGCCGATAAGGAAGCAACGCTGGAGCTGACGCAAAATTGCGCTCACCGACCTGCGGTCAAAACGTGAAATCGCCTGATCTTAAAAGGATTTGTCAGGGATCCGGTCAGGCGATGCAGCTGCGCCGTCTTTATCCTCCACCAGCTTGCGCCGTTCCTCCACCCGGTTCCGTATCCGCCGCGTGGCTTCGTTAACCAGCGTCAAACGGCGAGCTTGTCCGGGTGCTGCAGAAGCAGATCCAGCAGCAGATCTGCATCTCGCGGATCGTCCTTGGCTCGACGCAATGTTCGACATTCTTGGTAGCTCGCACCTGAGATTCGTTTGGGTGCCGAAGTCGCGGCGCGGTATAGTGGTCACCATTGCCGGGAAGGGGTGGTTCGGTCTTGTTAACCCGAAGCGAAGGACCAAATCCCGGCGAAAAACTCGCACTATTTTCGAAGTGTTTTGTCGAGGTTCGAGAATGGGCGACCCGGCCTTCGAGGGCAGAGTATCGCCAACGAGGCGGGGCATTGATTCAATTTCGTTGAAGGGAGCTCTTCCTGAGCGTGGATGGCGCCCAAGATGTTACCCAGTTGCTCGCGGCGTGGGGCGACGGCGACCAAGCCGCCTTTGAGCGGTTGGTTCCGCTCGTCTATGCTGAACTGAAACGCATGGCGCGGCGGCACATGTATGGCGAGTCCGAGGGCCATGTGCTGCAGACGACCGCGCTCGTCCACGAAGCGTACCTGAAGATGGTTTCGCAGCAGAGCGCCAAGTGGCAGAACCGCGCCCATTTCTTTGCGGTCTCAAGCCAGCAGATGCGCCGCATCCTGGTAGACGCGGCGCGGGCACGGATGCGCCAGAAGCGTGGTTCGAATGCGCCCGTCGTGTCGCTCGACGACGCACCGACGCTTTCGCTCACGCGCGCGTCGGAGTTTGTCGCTCTCGATGATGCCCTCGCGGAGCTGGCGGAGCTCGATCTGAGGCGCAGCCATGTGGTTGAAATGCGATACTTCGGTGGAATGACGGTGGAGGAAACGGCTGCCGCTCTGAACGTTTCCGTGGACACCGTGGCCCGCGACTGGAAGGCCGCCAAAGCCTGGCTCTATACAAAACTCAATAAGACCGGCCGGGAGACGGCGGGACCTCGTGGATGAGCCAGGAACGTTATCACCAGATCGAGGCGCTGGCTGAAGCTGCACTCAAATTGGAGGGTTCCCAGCGCCAGGATTTCCTGCAGCGCGCATGCGGCAGCGATCAGGACCTGCTGCAGCGCGTCAATGCCCTCGTGGAGGGCTACGAAGCTTCGAATGACTTTCTGGAGCGGCCCGCGCTCGAAACCTGGGCTCGCGATGCGGCCACCGAGAGTGCAGTCCAATCACTTGCAGGTCGCGATCTGGGCCGATTTCTGGTGTTGAAGAAACTTGGGGCCGGCGGTATCGGCGAGGTGTGGCTTGCAAAAGATAAAGAACTGTCGCGCGATGTGGCTCTCAAATTTCTATCGCCAGAACTCGCGGGCGGTTCCGATCAGGCTCGGAGGTTCCAGCAGGAGGCGCGAGCGGCGTCGGCCTTGAACCATCCCAACCTCGTAACGATCTTCGACATCGGGGAGTTTGAGGGAAGGCAGTTCATCGCCCAGGAATACGTTCCTGGTAAGACCGTGCGGGAAGTGCTCTCGTCGGATACCCTAAGCGCAGAAGCGGTGGTCGACATCGCCACCCAGATTGCAGCGGGCCTACGGGCGGCGCACGCTGCCGGGGTCGTACATCGCGCTG
>Ga0209380_10000032_pt1 | contig 76897 bp, 66 predicted proteins | sample HubBroMetageWFT6_FD_188347 | JGI IMG/M metagenome (GOLD analysis project Ga0209380, IMG submission 188347) | Warmed and freeze-thawed soil microbial communities from the Hubbard Brook experimental Forest, New Hampshire - Hubbard Brook CCASE Soil... | ecosystem: Environmental > Terrestrial >...
ACCAATACCACAGCGAAAAACGGCAGCCCACCCCCGGCTGTGGTGTCCATGAATTTCCCAACTTGGAAGCGAGCACGGACGAGGAGAATGTAGGGACGCCCTGACGGTGAGGTGAATTTATAAGATGAGCTGTGCGCGCGAAGCCCGAAGCGGCTGAGAACGCGCCCGTCACTTCGGGTGGTGCGAACTATAGACAGACTGTCTGAAGGAATGGGTCGTGACAAAACATCCTTACCGTACCCATCGATCAAATAGAGCTCGACCCCGGATTTCCCGACCAACCCCTGGGCGAAGCGCCCGAATTCCTGTGGACCTCCCGATTCGTAGGCGTGAGCCGCCTCGTCCGCTACTCTGGGCGCGAACGATGCAACGATGTCGGTGGGTGGAATCACTCGAATGCCGACCATGCGGCTGGCCATAAAGATGGCGAACAGCGCCAGAACGGTCAACCAAAACCAGAGGAACACCTTGGCGAATAATCGTCCGATGGGCACTCTGGTCTTCGGACCACTTGAATGAGATTGAATCGTCACAGACTAAATACCCCCAGATCCTTTCTTTTAATAGGGTATACAGCAATGTGAAACGACTCACCAGCAAGAACACTTACTCCTTACAAATCCATACACCTGTCTGACACATTCTGTCAGAGCAGTATCTCGACGTGGAATAGTCTCAGATTGTGCAAGACCGCTCGTGAGCGGGAGTTGATCAGCGCGTGCGGCAACCACCAGGGATCCTGCACGGGATAATGAAGCACGCAAATGGCACACGAAAAATCGCAACAATTCGATTCATAGCGCCGGTCGGCAGTGTAGGTGGCGGCATCAGCGAACCTGCTTTGACTGAGGCGTTGGTAGAGGCGCCCCACTTCATAGCCTGTGATGGGGCACCACCGACGCTGGTCCCTTTTCTCTGGGAATGGGAATTCCCGCTTTCCCCCCGGAGGCTGTGAAGCGAGACCTGTCGCTGATGCTGCGGGCTGGTCGAAAGGCAAACATCCCGGTAATCGTTGGGTCTGCGGGCACGGCTGGCGCCGATGTTCACGTCGACCGCGTTCTAGAGATCGCGCGCGAGATCGTTGCCGAACACCACTTGACTTTGCGGGCAGCCGAAATCTACGCAGAGCAGGACAAGGCTTATCTCAGGAAGCTGCTGCATCAAAATCGAATCCTCCCCCTCGATCCCGCCCCGCCGATCAGCCACAACGTCTTCGACAGCAGCAGCCGAATCGTGGGCATGATGGGCGTGGCGCTGCTTCAAGAGGCCATATCGGAGGGGCCAATTTCGTTCTGGTGGAGCGATGCAGTGACTCGGCGCTGTTTGCCGCGATTCCGTTAATGCAGGGTTTTCCGCCGGGGTTGGCGTGGCACGCCGGCAAAGTATCGGAGTGCGCAACGCTGGTCTGTGAGACGCTCGGCAAGAGCGTCATCTTCACCACCGTAAGCCGCGATGAAATCACCATTCGTCCGTTCGGTGACGGCCTGCGTTGCACGCCCGCAAAGCGTAGCTGCGCACAGCTTGTATGAGAACTCAGACCCGTATTTGCACCGTGAATGCGCGAGGACTTTCGATCTGACGAAGTCCACCCATGAAGCGATTGACGCCGTGACCGTCAAAATTAAATTAGAGGGAGTGAATTCAAACCAGAACCACACCGTGAAGCTGGAAGGACAGCGCTGGCAGAATCTCAAAGCATCATTGTCGGCGGGATACGTGATCCTTACATCATCCCATCATCCGACAGTTGGATAGCTGGCTGGCCGCGGTGCGCCGCTATATCGACGAAAGCGCATCTCACCTGGGCGACAAGGCAGATAAGAGTTCGTACCGCCTTGTCTTTCATACTTGCGGTATCAATGCTGTGATGGGCTGTTTTGAGCCCGACCCGAAGCATCTCCCCCACGAAGTAGGTATTGTCCATGAAGTCACAGCGCCGACGCAGGATTTGGCACACAAACTGGCACAGCTTAGCCGCCAGCCCCTGCTGCGCTGCCCAATCAAAGAATGGGCGGGATCGATTACGGCATTCGCGTGCCTTCATAATCCTGCGGTCATCGATCGCGGTCTGGTATATCGCTTCAACCTAAACCACGTCGCGGTTCCTTCGAGTCCTATGGAGATGTTTCGCACTCACTTTATTGCTTTATTGAGCCGCGTGGTTAGAGGAAAATCATGCTGCTAGCCGATATCGCAAAGCTGATTGGTAAACGATTCGACCCCGCACACGCGCAAGCAAGTCCCCGGCTTGGGGATGTCGAGATCTGGCGCTTCGTCTATGAAAGAAGTCCGTGGCGGCAGACCCATCCGCCACATGTTCATCTCGTGAATTTCCAGATACTCGGACCGCAACGGTCAGGCGCCTCACGAGCACGAGCGCGGCTGGAAAGACACTTTGCGGCTCGACTCAGGCGACGACGTCAGCGTCATTATGCGATTCGGCAGCTATAAAGGCCGCTATTTGATGCACTGCCACAACCTGGAACACGAAGACTCCGACATGATGATGCGCTTCGATGTCGTTTAAGGTTGTACATCGCTCTCGGCGAAGCTACAAATTCTGACATTTCGCTGAGTATTCCTGACCGCATCCTCGACGCACATCCGTAACAATTAGAAACATGGACACCATTAAGCGCGGCATCTGTTTGTACTTCAATTCAATTGTGTGGAACGAATGGTTCTTGGCAATTCGAACCGCGATCTTCTTTAAATAAAAGGCTGCGGGCCCGTAAATTGCCTGACGATTCGCGGAATCGGCCAGAATCGCCCGCATCAGGACGAGACGGGTGCTCGCACGAATAGGAGTCTTTCATCGATGAGTATATGGCAAAATTTACGGCCCGGTTGCAGATTCGTTGCGTTGGTCCTGTTCTGGGTCCCGTCGGCATTTCCTCCACTCCTGGCCCAAAGTCCGAAGGAGTTAATGACAGATGCATGTCAAAACGAGCTTCAACAGCGTAAGCAGAATGCATTATGGGTGAGTCAGGTGCAACGTCTTAGTGCCGAACACGTTTACCGCGAACAAGAAATCGATACAGTGGAGGGTACAATCCGTCGCCTGCTCTCGATAGATGGCCATCCACCGTCCCCTTCGGAACAGAAGCGGGACGATGACCGACTCCGTCAGTTGCAGAATCCAAAGACACGACTGACTTTGAAGAAGAATCAAGAGGCGTCGGAACAGAAAGTCGACGATCTTCTTCGCGTAATCCCCGATATGTTTATTTACGAGGACCAGGGCAAGCACGGGAGCTTGGAGCTGCTCGCGTTTGTTCCTAACCCAGCATACAAACCCATGAGTTACGAAGAGGTGGCGCTGCACGCGATGAAGGGCGCAGTTCTAATCGATCTTCAGGAGAAAAAGCTTGCTCAATTCTCAGGGACGTTAATGCAGCAGGTAGAGTTCGCTCATGGGCTACTTGGCCACCTTAACAAGGGAGGCATGATCGAAGTAAAGCGAGTCCGACTCTCTTCCGGGCAATGGGGAACAAGCTTATTTAGGACTGACCTCGATGGCCGTTTTGCTATTTTCGAGAACATCAGTAAGCACATCGCCGAGACTCGTAGCGATTTCGAACCGGTACCACCCGACACCAACATCCAGCGCGCTCTGGAGCAGTTTGAGGCTAAGTCCGCAATTTCTCCTCAGCCCACAAAAAGAGATAGCGAGCGACTCCATGAATCCAAAAACGCATTCTGAGAGCTGCTTGAGATGTTCGCTGAAGCTCCGTCAACCAATCTCATTTATGTAGCCCATGGGGACGCGCACATGGCGACGCTAATCAATCCCGAGCAGCGCGCGACGGTCGGGACCATACAGCTCCCGGGAAAACCAGAGTTTCCGAGCCTGGATTCTCGGACCGGATTGCTCTTCCAGAATCTAGAAGATACCAATGAGGTAGCTGCAATCGATGTTGGCAAGCGGTCGGTAGTGGCTCGATGGCCTCTCGCTCCGTGCAAAGGGCCCTCGGGCATGGCGATTGATCCCGAACAGAGACGGCTTTTTGCGGTGTGTAGCGTAAATGCCAAATTAGTGGTTTTCGACTTGGAGAAGCATCAAGTTATTGCATCGCTACGTATCGGTGGTGGGCCTGACTCGGTCGCATTCGACCCGGGTGTTCATCGAATTTACGCAGCCGGAAAAACCGGAGAAATGACCGTGATCCAGCAATCGGGTCCTGACGATTATCGAGTATTGGATCGGATACGCACTCACTACGGCGCTCATACCTTGACAGTCGACCCCGAGTCACACAGGGTTTTCCTGGCGTACGCAAGCCTTCTTGCACATCCCAGAATTGCTGTGTTCTCCCCAACGCGCTGAAGATCAACTTCGGCCCGATGCTCTCGCCACGATGAAGAGTTCCTAAAGATTCGACCCAGTGGCATACGCTCAGACACGCTTCCGGCCTTCTCTGTACGGTTTCCTAATTGCGTGAGGATACGAAAGAAGAAAGAAGACACTCTATGAAAGCAGAGTCCCAAAAAAGAACAGCAGGATGAGATGAACATATCTTCAAATCCGCTCGCCTCGGTCAGAGAAGGAACAATAGAAGATCTGGCGATGTTCAATGCGCATTTTCTGCGCTGTCGCAAGTTGCTGGTTTTCATCGCCTCTTGTGTCCTTGGTGGAAGCGAGGGCACAGACGAAGCGCTACAAAACTGCTGGTTCACGGCTTCCCGCAATCCACCACGGTTTGAACACGAAGGAGCTTTTCGCAGTTGGCTAGTTAGAGTTCTTATCGACGAAGCCTTGGCTATCCTCCGGGAGGTCCAAGAGACGGAAACAGACAGGCCCCGTCGAACGGATTTCTAAGAGTATTTCCTCGAGAGAGACTGCTCCGAAGAGCGACTGTGGCCCCGAGAAGGCCGGTGGACAATGTGACGAAAGCGTATGAGTCCTGCATTCGGACTCCAGAGTGAGTCGCGTGCCGCATCTCACAACGCGTACCAGAGCAAGAGGTCTAGAAACCTCGGGCGAAGCCTCCTGGGTGTTGGACAGTGCAAGACCGAGAACTGATTCCACTATGGCCAGGCGGTGCGGCGGTGGAACACCGGAACACCGTACCTTAAAGAAGACCGTCGACATGAGGACTAAACCGACATATCGAACCTCTGAGGCCCTCACCGGCCCAACCTTGTGCAGATCGAGTTTGCCAGCTCGGTTGCTGCACCGGGAAATCGCGATCGACCATTCTCAGGATCTTTCCAGGTCACCTTCGACTTGGCCCCAGTGACGCCAGTCGCGGGCGATGGCAGAAGGATGGATATTATGAGCGCTGCGAGCGATACGGGCATGGACGACCAACTTCAAGGGATTGTCGACGCGATTCCCGAATTGGCGTGGTCCGCTGGTCCAGACGGCGCGGCTGACTTCTTCAACCAGCGCCGGCTGCCGTCGTTAAGGTACTCGTAGCACTGGAATAGGGTGGGCGGTTGCAGAGCAAAACGGCGGGCGCATAACCACGAAGATGGAGCTTACAAACTTACAAAGCGCCTCGACACGTGGGTCTCTATTGTCACGTCATTGCGACTAACGATGAGGGCCCCGGCGCAAAGGCCGTCGCCAAAGTAACAAATCCTAAAGAATAGCGTCGATGGTGCTTTGGTTTAGGAGGGCGTCACCAAAACAATAGGTTTGGAGGAGAAGAGGTTTGAGACGTGCTCCGAGGCGCTGTGCCGGTTGATGGCAGCGGCAGCCTGCGTCCGAAGGTTGCCATTGAGAATGGCGAAGTCCAGCGTGTTGACGCTGTACGGGCAGTGTACGCAGTTGAAACGCGTGCCGCCTCCTACGACTTGCTTGGTGTTGAAGTGTCTCATGTACCGATGATAGGCGCTTTGGAGAGGGGCGCAGAGCACAAAGGTAACTCTAGAAATTGCTTTCGGCCGCTGTGCTCGCCATCCGAAAATCAACTCAGGATTACCCTGGCGGATTGTATCGAACTGTGACGGATTCAATGCTTGGTAGGGCTTCGAACGGTAAGCTGCTGCTGTCCGTGATGGTCTCCGTACCGTTTGCCGTGGAGGTTCGCAAGATGATGCCTTCCACTTCCCAACCGCAGTGTTGGATTTGTGGCGAAGCCCCGCCAACTGGAAGATTGCAAGATTGATGAAGAGGGACACGCCGTGCACGACGAGTGCTACGCCCGTCAAACTGGCGCCTGAAAAGGGTAGCCAGCCGCCCGAATCCTAGACACTTCCCAATGCCCATCGTCATCCGATGCCCGTACTGCATTGAAGGATTGAAGGCACCACCTTCGAGGCCATGATGGAAAGACGCGGTGGATCGTTTCTGTGCTCCCGTTGTAGCCACATCACGGCGCCAGATGCCTCTGACAGCCCGTGGTGCAAGGATCTTAATTTCGGAAGCGCGGGCGCCGCCGCTTGATCGAGTGGTTTGCGTCAAAAGACATCGAGAAGATCGAAGATGCGGAGTTCTGGGCGGTTCGGCCCATTAAAGCATTGCAGCAACAAGAAGAGCCGCAAGAGCAGTTCTCCTTGCTGGTTCTTCGGTTCTTCCACTCCCGCGGCTTGCCCGAACCCAGCAGCACCCGTAGATCAGACTCAGGTTGAACGCTCCCCCATGGATCAGTTGTCGCTTCAGAATATTCTCATGCCCTCGGAGATGCGTGCGCCTCATTCCACCCGTCTCGTAACAGTGGGCGAAGCTCCGTTTTACCGACTCTCCCCGTCGCCGCAGCAAACTCTTGCCATACATCGTTCCATCGTTCTCCTTCTGCCGTACGCATTCTTGGGTGGAATAGGGTATCGTGCCAAGGCTTTCAGCAGGCCCTTAGAGTTGCGTGTAATGCTTCCCTTTTATGCGAGCAATTCACGCCCTATGACCAATTCACTCGTAATTCACGACCCGGACCCGGGGGCGATTCCTCCTTCCGGTGCGCGAGGTTCTGTGGCTGATGGGTGCGAACGATTTCCTGCAACTTTTCAGATTCTCAGACTGCCGTGAGCGCTCAATAAAACGCCTGCCGGACGTACAGGCCGGCAGGCAGGACCCTATCGAGCATCACAGCGCTTTTGATTCATTTCTGCATGTTGTCTTTTCCCATGGTGTCCTTCGCCATCTTGAGCGACTGAACATGAACCTCGTTCTTGTCGGCGTCAACGTTCGCTTTTATGGTGACGTGATGCCCTTCGTGTCCTTTTACCGCGTCCGCGTTATTGATCGTCCAACTCTTGCCGTCTTTGTCGCTGACGAATGTCTTACCGTCATCGCTGATTTTTCCTGTAACGCTAACCGATTTCATTGCGGCGTCACTCTTGCCGCTGTCGGGTTGTGTGCCGTACTGCGCCATGGCAACAGAGGGCAGGAGTAGGGTCAGTGCGAGTGAAAACGTCATTAGATTTTTCATGGTGCTCTCCTTTTAAAACGAGTTCAGTCTCGGCTCACTGAATTCGTTGGGTGTCCGCGTAAGACGAATGAGTGGCGTTTTCTTCTTGGAGTCTGCCCCCTCCGTGGATGATTCGTCAAGTTTTGTGGGACTGCTCGGGATAGATTGCCAGCCATCTTGGACAATAAAATCTTGCAGACGCACGACTAACAGAGAGTCGCGCTGATAGTCGAGATACGCTACGAGTGTCAGAACGAGCGCTGGAGACAGGGGCATAGGATCCGTTCCCGAAAAGTAGAACTCCTTTTGCTGCTACCTGTTGCGTGAAATGCTAATCCCGAGCTGAGGGGATTGCTTCGTCGGCTCCAGCCTTTCCCCCAATCCTTCCACAGCCTGCGACGGCCCCAGAGAACGTTCTCGGGGGCAGCGGCGATCTTCCCAAACAAGTGCAAACAGCTGCATCAAACCGAGCCGCTGATCACAATCTTCCTGAATAGCACCTGAATAGCGCGGGCTAGCGACGATATACGCCGCATAAGAGATAATGCTGGACACATGTTCAGAACAAGGTTCAAGCAACAAATCGTCGCTGAATTTCTGCCTCCTTCACGACACCGCAACGCCCAGAAGGTGATCATCTTGTGCGATGGACTGCCCTCGATTCCTCGCAAGCAGCCGTTGATGGAATTTCTGGCGGGAAAAGGCTTCTGGGTCATCTATCCCCGATATCGCGGGGCATGGGAGAGCGATGGCCAATTTCTAGAAAAGTCCCCGCATGAAGATATCCTTGATATTCTCGACGAGTTGCCCAAGGGAATTGAAGAGCTTGCTTTCGGGCGGCGTTTCCCGCTATCGCCGGATCAAATCTTCGTAATCGGCGGCAGTTTTGGCGGCGCTGCCGCGCTCCTGGCATCGCTTGATTCACGGGTGAACAAGGTGATCGCAAACTGTCCTGTAGTGGACTGGTCGATTCTGGATCGTTCCGAAAGGCTTGAGACTTGCAAAGAGAATTATGCCGATTATATCCGCGACGGGTTCGGGAACGCGTATCGTCTTTCAGACTCGAACTGGGAGAAGCTGCGGAGCGGCACGTTCTACAATCCTTGGCACCATCGTAAGCAATTCAGCGCGACCAAAATCATGATCTTCCACGCCAAAGACGATCCCCATGTGCCCTATAAGGGCAGCCAGCAATTTGCCGAGCAAACAGGAGCTATTCTTAAGTTCCTGAAGCGGGGGGGCCACGTTAGGACGGAATACATCGTTGAGCGGTACTGGGCGGAGATCAAGAAATTCTTCGATTTCGCGCCTCGCTAGCTATAGCTATCTGGGACCACCGGAGGCAGCGGAGTGTTCATCGGCGCGAGGATGGCATGCGCTGGCTGATACGTCCCGAACGGAATCTAGTGAAGTGCCTTGGATTTATGGCTCACCGATGGCAGTTTAGTTTCGGGTCACTGCACTTTTGCTGGAACCCAGATGGGTGGCTTGTTCCTCGTCGGCAAAAAGTGAGTGCGCTCGCTCTCATTTTCTAAAAACACGTGCAGGCGCGTGGTTTCGCGCAACTTAAACTTATGGGGAATTCCCGGTCGGCAAGGACAAAGCAACCGTTGCCATTCAGGCGCGCCCGCAACATCCTCGATGTAGGCTCCGTTGCTATAGGTCAGCGCAAAATCTTTAACGAGGTACTGCATGTGGCAGTGTGGACATTCGATATATAAGCGCGTTTTCGGCATATCAGAGTCTCACCCGATGCCTCTATTAAACACGCGCTAACCGTCTATTGGTATGGCTCCGAAGATTGGTTATTGAAGTAACCATTCGTGTCTGCTTGCTTCGGATCGACTGAAGTACCTTCCCACCAGACGGGGTTGAATCTCTGGCTGGTATCATCGGTCATAGATCTCTGCCCTGCCAGGCTTCGGTGGCCGGGCGATGAGAACTTCGGGGCACACAGAATGTCGGATAATCTTGAGCGTGCAGTAGTTTGGCGGAGCCACCTGTTCGACGGCACGGAGCATTGTGGCCTCTGGCGCACCGCCCAAGGCTGGGAACTCAGAGGAGCGGTGGTCGGAGTCCAGAAAGATCAGCCGATGCTGGCATATTACGAAGTCTACTGCGACAGCGACTGGCTCACGCGACGGGTGCAGATTTATGGCACGATCGGAAAGGAGGCGAAGATACTCGCTCTCACCGTTGAGGATCGTGGCGTGTGGCGCGGCTCGGGTCAGGATTTGAGCGATTTAAACGGGTGTGACGATGTTGACCTGGCGGTGACTCCGGCCACCAACACTCTACCGATCAAGCGTCTTAACCTTCAGATCGGACAAAGCGCGGCAGTTGTCGCCGCTTGGATCAGATTCCCGGAGCTTATCGTTCAACCACTTTCCCAACGCTATACACGAATTGACGGCAATACTTATCGTTACGAAAGCGACACCGGCTTCTCGGCTGAAATCGGCGTCGATGATCTTGGATTGGTGACCACCTACTCCGGAGGCTGGGAACGCATCGCCGCGCTGTAAACTCTTGTGATTCTTGGACACGGCTGAGTGGCGAGAACTTACCGGGCATCGCGCACGCAGCGGAATCCCCCGTACCCGAGCGATCCATACTCGGCGACATCAGCAACAGCTTTCCGTGTTCGCTCAGCCGATAAGCTTGGGGAAGTACCAGATGGAACCCTGCGGCTGGTAGTAGCTGCTGCCGCGCCGAATGGCGGCGCGAGTATGCTCATCGGCGAATTCTTCCGTCCATTGCCAGACGTTTCCGACCATGTCCATGACGCCCAACGGACTGACTCCCTTCGCATGTGCGTTTACCGGATCTGGACCTCGCATATTCCGTGACTTGTCGGGCACCGGAACCGCATCGGGATCCCAGCTGCCCCAGGGGTAAGGCCGACCGTCCGCGCCCTGGGCTGCATATTGCCACTCCCACTCATGCGGCTGACACTTTCCCGCCCAACTCGCACAAGACCGCGCATCTTCGAGGGAAACCCACGTCACCGGCCTGTTTTCCCACCCCGCCGGAAAGGCTCCCGGTCCCGAAGAAAGTTCAGATTGTCTTTCGGATGGTAGTGCGCGGCGTCCATGAATCTCTTGAACTCGACATTCGTGATTGGGTAGCTGTCGATATCGAAGGAATGGATGCGCAGGGAATGCGAGTGAAACCGCCTGGAAGAGTCTTTCCACCTAATCCTGCACATCCACGCCCAGGTCGTTCGAGCCTTCGATTTTCAATTCCAGCCACCTCAAAGTAGCGATCCTGAACCATCATCTGAGGCTGAATGAAACTGGATTGCGCCCACTGGAGCGCCGGAAGGTCGTAGCGGGAACCCTGTGCGGACCATTCTACAAATTCCGACGCCGTCCGCAACGTAAACACTGCGGTGCCTCAGAACTCAGATTTCAGCGGAAGAATAGGGCAACCCGAACATGAAGATCCAGCCTGTCGGTCGAACCGGCTAGGCCGGCCGGTTCATCGGCGAATCAAAAACTCTGGCTTACGAGGCCTTTTTGACGAGATTCAGACGCGAGCGGTGTTCTTCTTTCATCTGTTCTACGGACAGAACTCGTCGGCCAAGGTCAGCCAGCTTGGCGAGTTCGCTCTGGATCGCTTGCAGACGTTCATGTCTTTGACCGTGGGCAACTTGAGCGGCGGTTTCGTTTCGCCGTTGACTGCGATACTCCCTATTCAACTCTTGAAGGTCAGCGATCTCGGCGCGGAGACGCGCAATCTTTTCCCGAAGGACTGCTAGATGATCCATGCAACTAGAATAACTCAATTAGAGCGATTTGAGCGTCGATGGACCAATCGTGTTTGCATTTGAAGTGCTGATGATGTCATAAAGGGCTCCTGCCAGCTGCTTGCACGTTTGCCCGACCGAGGGGACCCGACACTGCGGCAGAACCCTGTAGGTCCTTGCGATTCAGCTACTTAGTCGCCTACCACGTTCGTGCCACATATAGCACGAGTGAGCTATTTACGGGGTTTGGCCTCAGCGTTAGAGTGTTCTTGAGCAGCACTTGGGGGAGGGCTGATCAACAGACGTCCCGTGACTCAAATCGAGTCTGGGGCGTTTTGTTTTGTGCCCAAAATTCCCCCTTTCTTCGAATCCGCACCAACCCGTCCCTCCTCGAGTTTCCAGTCGTTTCCAGCCATCTCCGGCTCGGTCCGCGTGACCCACCCATCTTTCGAATGGTGATAGATTTATTTGTCTGCGCCATCATCGCCGTGACCCCTGGAATTGAGGAGCAGTCTCATGCCCATAGAATTTGCACGCCGCGAATTTCTCGCTGGAATGGTTGCCGTTACGGCCGCAAAAGCTGCGTCCCGATTTCTGCCGCCTTCCGATTCGAGCTCGCCCTTTCGCGTTTCTGTCATCAGCGATGAAATTTCGCAGGACTTTGGCCACGCCTGTGAAGTGGCGTCGCGCGAATTCGGCATGCACTGGATCGAATTGCGCGGCATGTGGAAGAAGAACATCGTCAATCTCGACGAGAAAGAAGTCGCGGAGGCGCGCGGCATTCTCGAAAAGTACCAACTGAAGGTCACCGACATTGCCAGCCCGCTTTTTAAGGTCGACTGGCCCGGCGCTCCAAAATCCAAGTTCAGCGAGGCCAAGAATTTCGGTGCGGACTTCAATTGGCAGGAGCAGGACGAGGTTCTGGAGCACGCCATCGATATGGCGAAATCGTTTCAGACTGATCGCGTGCGCTGCTTCGACTTCTGGCGACTGGAGGATCAAGCTCCGTATCGCGCTGCCATCAACGACAAGCTGCGCCAGGCCGCCGGTAAAGCGGAAAAGAAGGGAATCATCCTGGTGCTCGAAAATGAGTCCGCCTGCAACACGGCAACCGGGGCCGAAGCTGCCAAGGTTCTGAGAGCAGTGCAGTCTCCCTCGCTCATGCTGAACTGGGACCCCGGCAACGCTGCCGCCAGTGGCGAGACCCCGTACCCCGACGGTTACAATCTTCTGCCCAAGGACCGCCTAGGTCACTGCCACTGCAAAGATGCGGTCAAACAGGGAAACAAATACGACTGGGCGCCCATGGGAGGCGGAATCATCGATTGGGTGGGCCAGTTCAAGGCGCTCCAGCGCGACGGTTACCGCTATGCCGTCAGCCTTGAGACTCACTGGAACGGTGGCGGCCCGCCTGAAGAATGTTCCCGCAAGAGTTGGGCAGGAATGAAGAAACTCTTAAAGGAAGCAGGCGCCGTGTAACTGGCGTCGTGGCTCGCAATGATCGCGTACCTGATTGTGCAGGAGGAGACATGACCGACCCCACCAGGCTCGAGCCGAGCCGGCGCACTTTTCTGAAGCAGGCCGCGATGGGAACAGCCGCTGTTTTGGCATATCCTACCGCTCGCGTTTTGGGCGCCAACGACCGCGTCCGCGTCGGCATGATCGGGGTCGGCGATCGCGGCAATGATCTGCTGGGACAAATCCGCTCGGTTCACGGTGTTGAGGTGGTCGCGATGGCAGACGTTTACAGCCGACGCCGCGATCAGGCGACAAATAAAGTGCCCGGCATCCAGACCTTCGACGATCACCGCCGCCTGCTCGAAAGGAAAGATATCGACGCCGTCATCCTCGCCAGTCCGCTGCACGTTCACGCGCGGCATTTTCTCGACACGCTGGCCGCCGGCAAGGATCTTTATGCCGAGAAGACGATGACCTGGTCGATTCCTGAAGCCGACAAGTGCCTGGCCGCAACGAAAGAATCCAACCGCGTCGTCCAGATCGGACTGCAATATCAGAGTTCCGCCGCCCTGACCGACGCCCGGCAATGGATCAACGAGGGATGGGTGGGGAAGGTAACCCAGGTCGAATGTTGGATGAGCCGCAACACCCCTCACGGCAAAGGCCAATGGGTGCGTCCGGTTCCATCGGACTGCACCGCGCGGAACGTTAACTGGGCCGCGTTTCTCAATGGCCGCCCGGAGCGTTCCTTCGATCCCTTCCGTTTCATCAACTGGCGCTTGTTCTGGGAGTTCTCCGGCGGCAATTGCGCGGAGAACATGGTGCACCAGATTGCATGGGTCATGGGCGCGCTCGACCTCCCTCTGCCATCGTCGGCCTACATGTCGGGCGGCGTGTTTTCGGAAAAGGACGGCAGGGAGGTTCCCGACACCATCGCCGTGACTCTGGATTTTCCGAAGGACATCGTTGTGACCTGGCAGTCCACGTTCAGCAACAGGCACTACGAACTTGGGGACCGCATTCTAGGGAGCGACGGAACCCTCGAACACCACTTCGACGCGCCACTGCAGTATTGGCCCGAGAAGACGAACCGTCCGGGTGGCACGTCCACTCACGGCAGCGGCCATGAACAGGACCACATGGGGAACTGGATCGACTGCGTTCGCAGCCGCGCCACGCCCAACGCTCCACCCGACATCGGATACCGTTCGGCCATCGCAGTGCACATGGCTAACCTTTCATACAAGAACAAGAAGCGAATCACGCTCGAAGAAGCCAAGGCGATTACGCCGGAATTTTGATCGCGATTAGGCAGTAGCGTCGGCGTCCCGCCCGCGCGGGCAAGGGTCAGCTATAGCGACAGACGGCAAGACGCCGGCTCTACGATAGGTATCCATGATTGGCGCGGTCGATATCGGGGGAACCAAGATCGCAGTCGGCATGGTCGACGACGGCGGCAAAGTCGTTTCCCGCATGGAAGCCCCCACCGACCCCGATCGTTACACCGACAGCATTGAACTCATCGCTGACCTGCTGCGTGAAACCGCGAGCCATGCCCGAGCGCAACTCACCGGCATCGGCATCGGATCCACCGGTCCGGTCGATCCCGTGCGCGGCGAGTTTGGCGATGTCGACTTCCTCCCCGGCTGGCGCGGGAAAAGTCCGGTCCAAGATCTGGCGGAAATTTTCAAGGTCCGGGTTGCGCTCGAAAACGATGGTGACGCTGCCGCGCTCGCCGAAGCTGGTTGGGGCGCTGGCCGGGATCGCACCCGCCTGATCTACGTGACCGTGGGTACGGGAATCGGAGGGGGAATCGTCCTCGATGGCGAACTCTATCGTGGCGTGGACGGTGCTCATCCCGAAGTTGGGCATCACGTTGTCGATCCTGCCGGTCCTGCTTGCTCGTGCGGTTTCCACGGCTGCTGGGAATCGCTTGCCGCCGGTCCGGCCATGGTGGCGTGGCTCGAGAGCCATGCACCTGCCAGCTATCCGCATCGTGAGGGCATCACCGCCAGGAAAATTTGCGAGCTTGCGCAAACCGGAGATCAAGTCGCGCTCCAAGCCGTCGAGCATGAGGCCTACTATTTAGGCTTGGGAATCGCCAATCTGATCAATCTTTTTACGCCCGACGCTATTGTGCTGAGTGGCAGCGTCATGAAGAGCGCGACGCTCTTTCTCGATCGCATTCGGGAAGTGATTCGCCGCGGATGTCGTTTCGTTCCGGCGGAGAAAACAGAACTGACGCTTGCTTCTCTGGGAGACGACACCAATCTGATTGGCGCTGCAAGGGTGTGGCACTATCGCTTCGGCAAGACGCCCAAGGCGTCTTAACCGCGGCGCTGATGCGAAGCGGCGGCGGCCACAGGCATGGCTTGGGGTGCCGAGCGTGCGTAGCGGAACTGACATCTGGCTTGGAGAAGCGAGCCGCAGTGGAATAGCGAGGAGGGAAAGAGTGCTAAGACTAGTTCGGGTGTGGGGCGTAATCACAATCGCGTTTTCGCTCAGCTCCGTGGCGGTGGCGCAGCAGGGAAGGGTTACGGCGCGGGAGTTGGTGGAAGAGATAAAAAAGCAAGTTGGTGTGGAGTGGAAGAAGGACACCGTCGACACCTTCAAAGCGGGGAATCCGGACACAGTCGTTACCGGAGTTGCTGTAACCATGATGGCAACCATGAACGTCCTCGAACGCGCATCTGCGAAGGGATTGAATTTTGTCATTACCCACGAGCCCACGTTCTATGCGCATCTCGATACCCCGGAAGGAATACCCGAAAGCGATCCCGTGTGGGCGGAAAAGCGGGCCTTTATTGAGAAACATGGCCTCGTGGTCTGGCGTTTCCACGATCACTGGCATATGCGCAAGCCGGACGGAATCGAGGCAGGCGTCGTGCGCGTCCTCGGATGGGAGAAATTCCAGCGCCCAGACAATCAATACCTCTTCGTAATGCCGGAAATAACATTAAAAGAATTGGCTGAACAAGTATCCAGAAAGCTCGACTCCTCCGTGGTCCGGGTGGTCGGCGAGCCGGGGATGAAAATCACCAGGTTGGGGTTGAGCCCGGGCGCCGCCGGCTCTCAACGGGAGATCCATGCGCTCGAGCAGGATGACGTTCAGGTGCTTCTGGTAGGCGAGACGCGCGAATGGGAGACCGTTGAATACGCCGCTGACGCGGTAAGCGAAGGGCGAAACAAAGCACTCATCGTGCTTGGACATGTTCCCAGCGAGCAGCCCGGTATGGAGGAATGCGCCCGCTGGTTGAAGGGATTCGTGAAAAATCTGCCGGTTGAGTTCGTGCCCGCGAAGCAGCCCTTTTGGGTCGTGCACGATCGATAGCAAGAGTTAGGAAAGCCGGTATATCGTGGTCTGAGTTCACGCCATCAGGTGGCTTCTCCACGAGGAGGAAAAGATGAAAGAACTGAGTGAAAAGCTGTTATCCGTGATTGACACTGCAGAGCCCAAGCTTCGCTCCATCAGCGCCTCAGATAGCGCCAAGCCGATACTCCCCGGCGGCTGGTCGCGCAAGCAAGTGCTCGGCCATCTGATCGATTCGGCATCGAACAACCACCAGCGATTCGTTCGAGCCTCTCTTCAGCCTTCCCTGGATTTTCCCGCCTATGACCAGGAGAGAAACGTAGGTCTGCAAGCGCCGCAAGAAGCGGATTGGCCTCTGCTGGTGTCACTGTGGGCCGCCTACAATCGCTATCTCGCTCACATCATTGCGCGGCTGCCTGCTAACAAGCTGGACACCGTTTGCCACATCGGCTCCAACCCGCCGGTTACTCTCGGTTTCGTCGCGAGCGACTATCTGACGCATATGATTCATCATCTCAGTCAAATCGCTGCAGCAGATGGGAATCTCTGATGAAAACTTCGCCGCGGTCCGCGCTGATTTTCTGCGCGGGCTTTGCGGCAGTTCCGAGCGCACTTTGCGGTTCCAGCTTTTGACTAACCCGGCACGATCGCGACTTAATCAGAACTTTTCCTAGGGGTTTTGAACATAGCAGCGTCTTTCAGTTCCTTCTCCGATCTGTTACTGTTTTCAGTCCGCTTCTAGTTGGTTGCTGTGACGTATGTCACAGACCTCGCAAGCCACCCAGTGCAAGGGCTGCCGCTCACTGCCGGGCACTCCCGGAAACGCCGAGACGGCAGTGCTGCCGGATCGGCACGGAAAGGATGATAGCCGCGTGATTGTTGGAGTTCCGAAAGAAACCTACCCCGGGGAACGCAGGGTTGCGCTCGTTCCCGCTGTTGTTCCCAACTTGGTCAAGGCGGGACTCGAGGTCATTGTGGAAGCCGGTGCCGGTGAACAGGCCGGCTACCCCGATGCGATCTACGTCGAAAAGGGCGCGAAGATCGTGCCCGATGGCGCAGCCGTATTTAGTACTGCCGACATCGTGGTGCAAGTGCTCTGCTATGGCTCCAATGACATCACCGGCAAGGCCGATCTTCCTCGCATGCGCCGCGGTCAAACGATCATCGGTTTCTTGCGCCCCCTCGGCTCTGCAGAAGTTGTTCGGGAGATCGCGCAAGCCGGCGTTACCGCTTTTTCCGTGGAACTCATGCCCCGCACTACGCGCGCTCAGAGCATGGACGCGCTGTCTTCCATGGCCACCTGCTGCGGTTACAAGGCAGTTTTGCTTGCCGCCGAAACTTCGCCGCGAATCTTTCCCATGATGACCACCGCCGCCGGTACGATCACGCCTGCGCGGGTATTCGTCATTGGCGCGGGGGTCGCTGGACTGCAAGCCATCTCCACCGCTCGCCGCCTCGGCGCCGTGGCCTCTGCCTACGACATGCGTCCGGCCGCAAAAGAGCAGGTGCAGAGCCTAGGTGGACGTTTTGTAGAACTGCCCATTGAAGCTCAGAACGCTCAGGATGCTCGCGGCTACGGCACCGCGCAGGATGAGACTTTCTACGCCCGCCAACGCGAACTGCTGAATCGAGTGGTCGCGGATAGTGACATCGTCATTACTGCTGCGGTCATCCCCGGCAAGACATCGCCTGTCCTGATCACTGCCGACATGGTGAACGGGATGGCTCCGGGCTCGGTGATCGTCGACCTCGCCGCCGAGCGGGGCGGCAACTGCGAGCTAACGCGCACCGGTGAAACCATTAAAGTCGGCGGGGTCACGATCATCGGCGCCATCAACTTGGCCACCAGCGTTCCGTATCACGCCAGCCAGATGTACGCCCGAAATGTGTCCACGTTCCTGCTCTACATGGTGAAAGAGGGCAAACTGCAAATGAACCTGCAGGATGAGATCGTTCGCGAAACCATGATCACCAATAGCGGCGAAGTGGTGAATGCCCGCGTGCGGGAGTTCTTCAAGATGCCGGCGCTCGCGCCGGCAGGCTCGTGAACCAGCAACGCGCAGTTACTGAGAACTGGAGTCAGCAAATGAATACCAACCTGATCGACGCACTTTTCGTTTTCATGCTAGCGGCCTTCATCGGATTTGAAGTCATCCGCCACGTTTCGCCGCTGCTGCATACGCCGCTCATGTCGCTGACCAACGCTCTCGACGCCATCGCCGTGGTCGGTGCCATTGTTCTCGTGGGCGAGAAAAAAAGCACCTTCGCGACGGTGCTCGGCGTTATCGCCATCGTTGCCGCCACCAGCAACGTGGTGGGCGGATTCTTCATCACCGACCGCATGCTCCGCATGTTCAAAACCAGCCGTCCAACGAAGCCACAACTGACCAAGCCATAATCTATGACCGACTTTGCTGGAAGTCAGTACCTCATCGAAATCATCTACCTCATCGCCAGCGCCCTGTTCATTCTCTCGCTGAAGTGGATGAGTTCGCCCGCCACTGCCCGCCACGGCATTCTGGCCGGCGAAATCGGTATGGTGCTGGCCATCGCCGGCACGTTGCTCCATCACGGCATCATCGACTACAAGTGGATCATCATCGGGCTTGTGCTGGGTACCGGCATCGGCATTCCGCTCGGCATGGTGCAGATGACTGCGGTTCCACAGCGGACCGCTCTCAGCCACGCTTTCGGAGCGTTGTGCGTCACCTTGGTGGGCACCGCCGAATTTTATCTCCGCACCCCGAACGTTCCCAAGTTCATGATGTCAGTGCTCTCCATGGAAGTAATCCTTGGAGGTCTCACTTTTACGGGTAGCCTGATGGCGGCGGGAAAACTGCAGGAAATCCTGCCGCAACGTCCAATCACCTATAAAGGGCAGAATCTCGTCAATCTGCTCTTATTCCTGGTCGCCGTTGGAAGCGCCGTCTATCTTGTGCTGCATCCCGGGGCGCGAATCTTCTTCCCGATCATCGTCGGTATCTCCCTGATCTTCGGAGTCCTCCTCGTCATTCCCATCGGCGGCGCCGACATGCCGACCGTGATTTCACTTTTGAATTCCTACGCCGGGCTTTCCGCCGCCGCCATGGGATTCGTCCTCGACTCGAAACTCCTCATCATCGCTGGCGCTCTCGACGGATCCTCCGGCCTCATCCTCTCCGTCATCATGTCGAAGGCGATGAACCGGTCGTTCAGCAACGTGCTGTTCGGAGCCTTCGGACAGGTGCAAGCCTCCGCCGCGGGCGAGCAGGAAGCCAAGCCAGTGCGTAGCGCCACCCCCGAAGAAGCCGCCGCGATTCTCCTGGCGGCGAATAAGGTGGTCATCGTCCCGGGCTATGGAATGGCAGTCGCCCAGGCACAGCACAAAGTGCGCGAGCTTTATGACGCGCTCACCAAAAAGGGAGTCGAGGTTCGGTTCGCCATTCACCCGGTGGCCGGACGCATGCCCGGCCACATGAACGTCCTGCTCGCCGAAGCGGACATCCCCTACGACCGCCTTATCGAAATGGACGAGATCAACGGCGACTTTCCCCAGACCGACGTCGCCCTGATCATCGGCGCCAACGACGTCACCAACCCCGCCGCACGTACCGATCAATCGAGCCCGATCTTCGGTATGCCGATTCTCGACGTCGACAAAGCTCACACGGTCATGGTCATCAAGCGCGGCATGAGCCCCGGCTTCGCCGGCATCGACAACCCGCTGTACTACCTCGAGCGGACGCTCATGCTCTTTGGTGATGCCAAGCAGTTTGTAGGCGCCATCGTGCGCGAATTGACCGGCGGACATTGATCGCTTCGAGAAGCCGCGTTGGTTTCGAGGAAACCTCGGAGTAAACTTAGTTAGCAGAGGCCCATCATGGTGCCGAAAAACAGCGTGATAACCCGCGATCCCGACATTCTCGGGGGTACCCCCGTTTTCCGCGGGACCCGCGTTCCATTTCAAGCCTTGCTCGATTATCTGGAACACGGCCAAACGCTGGATGAGTTTCTGGATGACTTTCCTACCGTGTCCCGCGAAGCCGCCGTGCACGCTCTTGAGCACGCAAAGTCCCTGGTGGTTGGCCAATTGGGATGAAGCTTCTACTCGACGAGTGTGTGCCCGGAAAATTCAAGAACAGCCTGCCCGGTCAAGATTGCCGCACTGTGCCCGAAGAGGGTCTGGCGGGCAAGAAGAATGGAGAACTGCTGGTACTCGCCGAGAAATCAGGTTCTGAAGTTTTCCTCAGACTTGATCGCGGCCTTGCGTATCAACAAAATTTGCAGGGAAGAAACGTCGCGATCATCTTGATCCGTGTCCAAATCGAACCGCCTGACAGATCTGTTGCCATGCAGTTCGGAAGTTTTGCGAGTGCCAGGCTCCATCCGGCCCGGCGAACTTATCAAGGATAGGCTGAAAGGAATTACTGCGCGTATGCGAACTTCATTGATGGCTGGCATCTGCCTTCTTCTGGCGTCCTTCGCCTTCTCCCAGTCCCAGTCCCAGCCCCAGCTCAACCTGATGCCCATGCCCGCCAGCGTTCAGCCGGGCACGGGCCAATTGGCAATCAATGCCTCGTTCTCGGTCGCCGCCACCGGTAGCCCCGACGCATCCCTCGACGGCGCCCTACAACGATTCGCAACTCAACTCTCGCGCCAAACCGGAATTCCATTCCGCCCAAAAGTTGGCGCTACGCCGACCCTGCAGATCCAAGCAGACCATGGCCTCCGGCCGGTGCAGAAAATCGGCGACGACGAGTCCTACGAACTGACGATCGCTGCTTCGGGTGCGAAGATCACGGCGCCCACAACCCTCGGCGCCATGCACGGCCTCGAAACATTTCTTCAACTCGTCCAAATCACCCCCAGCGGATTCGCTGCACCCGCAGTCACCATCCAAGATCAGCCCCGGTTCCCGTGGCGCGGCCTGCTCATCGATGTCAGCCGTCACTTCATCCCGCTCGACGTGCTGAAGCGCAACCTCGACGGAATGGCCGCAGTAAAAATGAACGTCCTGCACTGGCATCTTTCCGACGATCAGGGATTCCGCGTCGAAAGCAAGGCATTTCCCAAGCTGACGCAAATGGGATCCGACAACATGTTTTACACGCAGGCCGAGATTCGCGACTTCATCGCCTACGCGCATGATCGCGGCGTCCGCGTCATGCCCGAGTTCGACATGCCCGGTCACACCCATTCCTTCTATCCCGGCTATCCCGAACTTTCGAGCGGTACCGGTCCCTACACGCTGGATGGCGACGGCCTCGATCCGATCATGGATCCCACGCGCGAGTCGACTTACAAGTTTCTGGAAAAGTTCATTGCGGAAATGGCCAAGCTCTTCCCCGATCCCTACTTCCACATCGGGGGCGACGAAGTCGACGGCAAACAGTGGGACGCCAATCCGAAGATTCAGGAATTCATTAAAGCGCACGGCATGAAGAACAATCAGGATCTGCAGGCCTACTTCAATCAGCGTCTGCAGAAGATCGTAGCGAAGAATCACAAGATCATGGTTGGTTGGGACGAAATCCTGCATCCTGATTTGCCAAAAACCGTGATCGTGCAATCCTGGCGCGGGCAGCAGTCGTTGGCCGCCGCGGCGAAACAAGGCTATAGCGGCTTGCTTTCCTTCGGCTACTACCTCGACTTGATGTGGCCCGCCGCGCGCCACTATGCGGTTGATCCTATGGCCAATGCCGCCGCAACCTTGGCTCCTGAAGAAAGAAGCCGCATCCTTGGCGGCGAATCCTGCCAGTGGGCCGAGTGGGTTACTCCCGAAAATATCGATTCTCACATCTGGCCGCGCAACGCCGTCATTGCGGAACGGCTCTGGTCTCCGCAGGAAGTGACCGACGTCGCTTCGATGTATCACCGCATGAATGCGGTCAGCGTCAACCTAGAGTGGCTTGGCCTGACCCACAATTCCGCGCGCACGCAAATGTTCGAACGCATGGCCGGGGGCACCGACACCACAGCGCTGCGCGTTCTTGCTGACGTGGTTGAGCCCGTCAAAGACTACAACCGCTGGGATGACGCGAAGGGCCCCATCGACTTCCATGCGCCCCTCAGCCGCATGATCGATGCGGTCGATCCCGAGAGTGACACAGCACGCCAGTTCACCGATCTCGTGCAGAAATTCGTACAGGGTGGCCTAAAAGACCGAGCCGCCGAAACCCAGATTCGCGGTTATCTCACCACCTGGCGGGACAACGACGCCCGGCTGCATCCGCTGCTCGAGCAATCGTTCTTCCTCGAGGAAGATGTTCCGTTGTCGCAAAATCTGTCGGGGTTGGGTGCGGCGGGACTTCAGGCACTCGACTATCTCGACAAGGGCCAAAGCGCGCCGGATTCCTGGAAGACACAGCAACTCGCTGTGATCGAGCAGGCGAAGACGCGTCAGGCAGACTTGTTGTTGATGGTAGTGGCGCCGGTCGAACAACTGGTCGAAGCCAGCGCCAGCCCGGCTGGCCACAGCTGAGCTGAACCGGAGATCGAGGAGAACCTAAACTGGACGAAGGAGCGCGGTCACGGCTCCTTCGCCCATTTTGCTCCCGGATTTCCTTTACGTACTTTGCGGTTAAAGTGTTTTTTCCAGGCTTTGAAACTGCCGCCCCTAGGGCCAGTAGGGCCAAGTAAGGCCACCCCGCACTCCCTACATCGAGGCCCGGCGTGGTATTCTATTAACTCCAGCTGCGCACCGTCTTGGCGGAAATTTCCCGCAGTTCCTGAAGAAATTCAGTAGAGCTCAGAAGAAGAGAAGCATGCTTTCAGTCAGCAATGTGTCCATGCGCTACGGCGCCAAAGTCCTGTTCGATGAAGTCTCCACGGCGTTTACGCCGGGTAAGCGCTATGGCCTGACCGGGCCCAACGGCGCCGGCAAATCCACGTTCATGAAGCTGCTCAGCGGCGAGCTGGATCCGCAAAAAGGCACGGTTGTCCGTCCCCGCAAAATCGGAGTCTTGAGCCAGGATCAGTTCGCCTTCGACGCCTACACGGCGATCGACTCCGTCATCATGGGCAACAAGCGCTTGTGGGCAGCCATGCAGGAGCGCGACGCCATCTACGAAAAGCCCGAGATCACCGACGCCGACGGTATGAAGCTCGGCGAACTCGAAGGCATCGTCGGCGAAGAGGACGGCTACACGGCCGAAAGCGACGCCGCCATTCTGCTGCAAGGTCTCGACATTCCCGACGAGCTTCACACTCGCAAAATGGGCGAGTTGCAAGGCGGACAGAAAGTCCGAGTCCTGCTGGCGCAGGCCCTCTTCGGACATCCTCAGGCCTTGCTGCTCGACGAGCCCACGAACCACCTTGACCTGGATTCGATCCACTGGCTGCAGGGATTCCTGAACGTCTACGACGGCGTGGTGATTGCGATCTCGCACGACCGCCATTTCCTCAACAGCATCTGCACCCACATCGCCGACATCGATTACGAAACCATTATCACTTACACGGGCACCTACGACGACATGGTCGTGGCCAAGACCCAGGTCCGCTCGCAGATCGAATCGCAGAATGCGCAGCGCGAAAAGAAGATTTCTCAGTTGAACGAATTTATTGCGCGATTCGCCGCCGGCACCCGGTCGAGCCAGGTGCAATCCCGGCGCAAAGAAGTCGAGCGCTTGCAGGTTACGGAGCTGGCCAGGTCCAACATCCAGCGCCCGTTCATCAAGTTTGAGCAGAAGCGGCCCTCGGGCAAACACATTCTGGAAATCGAGCACCTCGACAAGGCCTACGGCGAGAAGCGAGTGATCAAGAACTTCACCGCCAGCATACTCCGCGGCGAGAGGATTGCGCTTATGGGGCGCAACGGAGCAGGGAAGACGACTCTGCTGAACTGCCTGCTGGCCAATTCACCGACCACGCCCGACGCCGAACTTCGCAAGACCAGCGGCTACGACGGCCCGTTCGTCGACTCCGGCAAAGTGATCTGGGGACACGAAGCCTCCGTCGGCTACTTCGCGCAAGATCACCGCAGCCTCATCGAGGGCGGCATGACCGCGATCGAGTGGCTCCATCAATGGGACGGCGCTGCCGTCACCGAGGAGCTTCGCGGAATCCTTGGCCAAATGTTGTTCGCCCGCGAGGAAGCCACAAAATCCACCAGCGTGCTCTCCGGCGGGGAAGCGGCGCGCCTGCTCTTCTGCAAACTTATGCTGCAGAAGCCCAACGTCCTCGTGCTCGACGAACCCACAAACCACTTAGACCTTGAATCCATCAACGCCCTCAACATCGCCCTGCAGCGCTATCAAGGGACGGTTTTTCTGGTCACCCACGATCATGATCTGATCGACGAAGTCGCCACCCGCATCTGGCACTTCGAGAGCGACCACAAGATCACCGACTTCAAGGGAACTTACGAGGACTACCAGGCGGCAACCGTCGCAGTCTAGCCGCCTCGAGAGCCCTGTGATCCGGGTGGGTCCGGGGAGGGATGTTGGGTCCGGGGCTTTGACCCCGCGCCGCGTAAATGAGAGTGGCAGCGCCACGCTTAGGTCTCACGAGGGGTTCCGCACCTCTCTGAGTATGGGTCGATGAGCAGATCAGGCGCGGCAAATGGCATTGCACCATTTTCGTTGCATGTAAATCAATCAGGTTCTCCACAGCTTTTCACAGCATTGGCAGTTGCGTTTATACCCTCAAGTTGCGGATAATATCCGCGATAGTGTTTGCACCGTAGTTGTGTATTCCCGTGTATAGTCGAGCTGACTTACTCAGAATTCTTCACGTTACGCCGCGCCAGTTGCTCAACTGGGAGCGGGTTGGTCTGGTAACGCCTGCCGGAGCCTACTCTTTTTCCGATCTCCTGGAAGTCAAGAAGGTGCGGGACCTGTGCGCGATGAGCGTCCGTCCCGCGGTCATTCGCGAGTCGCTCGATGCCATGCGCAAACAGGCTTCGGGCGTGGAGAAACCCCTGCTCGAGGCCGGCACCTGGTCCACTGCGAAACACCGCGTGGCCTTCCGCCATCAGGGCAGATTGCTGGAGCCGATCGCGGGACAGTTCTTAATGGATTTTTCCGAGCGTGAAAACGTCCTGACCAGCACACCGGTGCCAAAATCCGACCCCAGCCCGCGTGAGAACGAAGTTGCGGTCTGGTTTGCGCGAGGCATTGCGCTCGAAGAAGATCCCAATACCCAGGCCGATGCGATTTCCGCCTATCACCAAGTGCTCGAAATCCAACCCTCGCACGCGGCTGCGCACATTAACCTGGGCACGCTGTACTACAATCGCCAGGATTTTGTTTTGGCCGAAAAGCACTACCGCAAGGCCATTGAATCAGACCCGCGCTACTCGCTCGCTTATTTCGATCTCGGCAACGTCCTCGATGAGACCGGCCGTGTTCAAGAAGCCATTCTTACCTACAAGACCGCCTTGCAGCTCGCGCCTACTTACGCCGATGCCCACTATAATCTGGCACTGGCTTACGAAAAGATCCGCGAACCTCGCAAGGCCCTCAGACATTGGCAGGCTTACACCAAGCTTGACACCGCTGGCCCCTGGTCGGTGCATGCCCGCAGCCAGATCAAACGCATCCTGCAGGCGGACCCGCTGAAGCTGGTTCATTCCCGTCCCCGCTAGCCCCAACGCTTCCACAGAACGCTCGGCTCCGACAGTGCTAAAATTACCGGTTTGCCAACTCAGGATTTGAAGGTGTATTCATGCCCGAAACTACGCTGCAAGCCGCGACTCCCGCCCCGCTGACCACCCTCACCGAAGATGAAATTCTTTTCCGCGACAACATCCGCCAGTTCGCGGACGAAAAGGTCCGTCCCCTGGTGAAAGAAATGGACGAGAAGGGTGTCTTCGAAAAAGACCTTATCCACGATTTCTTTCAGCTCGGCCTGATGGGCATCGAGATTCCCGAGCAGTACGGCGGCGGCGGAGCCAAGTTCTTCGAAGCGATCCTGGCCGTCGAAGAACTGTCGCGCGTGGACGCCTCCTCCGGCGTCATCGTCGACGTGCAGAACACGCTCGTCAACAACGCCCTCTTGCGCTGGGGCAGCGAAGATCAGAAGCAGCGCCACCTTCCCAAGATGGCCACCGAGACGGTGGGAGCCTATGCCCTGAGCGAGGCAGGATCAGGTTCCGACGCATTCGCGTTGCAGACCCGCGCAGTGCTCAAAGGCAGCGAGTACGTACTCAACGGACGAAAACTGTGGATCACGAACGGCAAAGAGGCGGGGTTGTTCGTGCTCTTTGCCACTCTCGATCCGAGTGCCGGATACAAAGGCATCACTGCCTTCCTGATCGAAAAAGACTTTCCGGGCTTTACTGTGGGTAAGAAGGAAGACAAGCTCGGCATCCGTGCATCCTCCACCTGCGAGCTGATTCTCGAAGACTGCCGCGTACCCAGGGAGAACGTGATCGGCGAGCCCGGCAAGGGCTACAAGATCGCGATCGAGACTTTGAACGAAGGCCGCATTGGCATCGGCGCACAGATGATCGGCTTGGCCCGCGGCGCCTGGGAGTTTGCCTGCAAATACGCCGTTGAGCGCAAGCAGTTCGGTAAAGCCATCTCCGAATTCCAGGGCATCCAGTTTCAAATCGCGCAAATGGCCACCGAAATCGAGGCGGCGCGCCTGATGGTCTACAACTGCGCCCGCATGAAGGATGCCGGCGTCAACTTCGTCAAAGAAGCTGCCATGACCAAGCTCTTCGCCTCGCAGGTCGCCGAGCGCGTCACCTCTTTAGCGATTGAGATCTACGGTGGTTACGGATTCACCAAAGACTATCCCGTCGAGAAGTACTGGCGCGACGCCAAGATCGGCAAGATCTACGAAGGTACGTCGAACATGCAGTTGGCGACCATCGCCAAGTTGGTGTTGGGAAAATAACGTCGAGTCGCAGCGCGCATTGGTTCTAGGGAGCGAAGTGGACTTCTATCAATTCCTGGGATTCGCTGCCCGTGGCAAATTTCCATTTCGCCACGGCATCCTCCGCGGCTTTGAGCAGGATTGGGCTGCCTCCCTTGGGTTCAACCGACTTCACGTTTCCATCGGCCGCGACGATAGCGATCACCCGCACTGTTCCCCCGAGGTTGATCCTTCTTGCGACCTCCGGATATGCGGGAGCGGTTTTTCGCAGGATCTGGCGCGAGCTTTGGGTGGAAGTCTGTTGGCTCTGGGCCTTTCCCGCGGGTCCAAAGCAGTGTGAGCAAAGTAGAAAAAGAGCCACAACGTACCGCGTCTTCATCGTGCGATCCCTGAGATAGAGGAGTTCTGTTTAGCCACTTGTAATGAAATTCATCTTAGAAAATCGTTTCACTAGAGGAAAGTAACCGCAGTAACCAAGGAGGAACCAAACCGCCGGACGCGATCCGATTCTTTCCCCAGCACCTGCCAAAGCCCTTGCTGATAAGGTCTTTGCCGGATCGATCAGCTATCTCCAAATCAATCCCCGCTTGCTCATTATGTGCATCGAGTTGCACATCTCCGCTGGTAGCCTGTCTGTCCCCACCCAGTTAACCGCCGTGGTTTCAACACTTAGCTAAAGTTGCACTATTGGCTCCCGGGATGCAATTTGTAAGGCGCCTGCGAACTCAGGGCAAAGACCGGGTGCCATTTTGACTACGCTATTCGAGAGCCACGCCGCAGCGATCGTATCGGCGACAGAAATTCCAGTCGCTCGCAAAAAGCACAGCCGGTTGCCGGTGTTGGTCGTGCTTTTTCTGATCTCTTACGGTTTAATGACCATGCTGATTGTGGAGCAGGGTGAAACCATTCTGTCGCAACGTGCCCTGATTCGCGACCTGTTCCGCGACAGCCAAGAATTGTCCGCGGTGAAGATAAACACCCTAAAGGAGCGCCCTCTCGCTCCTTCGACGAAAGCCCAGAACCCGTCAACCAAGAACCCGTCTACCCAGATCCCGTCAACCCAGATCCCGTCGACCCAGGCTCCAAGAGTTCAGGCCCCGTCTTCCCAGGCAGGACCGCAACACGGTGCGCAGAATGAGGCATCGAAGCACAAACGTCAGTTCCGGCTTCCGTCCAAACCAGCGGCAGACTTGGTAGACGATTGCCGGACGCTGATTACGATATAAGGATCGCGATTCAGAAATAGGATTGAAGCGCAAAATGGCGAAAACCCTAAACAGCGCTTTCGTTCTGTGGACAACCAAGAGACGCGGTTCAGTGAAACAAGTTGTAGGAAGACAAGCAGGAAAAGCATGAAGGTCCTGACCCTAGCCTTGTTGTTCAGTCTGCCGGTTGCCCCCTGGGCGCCGCAAAAACCCTTGCGCCAGCCTTCCACCCAGATCGCCAAACACGCCAAGGGCGGACGCTGGTACTTCGCCGCCTCCGGCCACGCCGTTTATTGTTACGGTCCCGTCATGACGCTGCCTCGGGGCAACGGCGACCTGCAGAGAGTTGCCACCATTTGCCGTGACGGCAGCGCCGTGGTCCCGCTCAAAGACTAGTACCTCCCGCACCGGCGGGCCACTGGGGCTCAACGCATTGCCCGCCAAGGGGAGCGCTCCGGCCACTGCTTCATCGCGTCTTCCGCCCAAGCCGTGGATTTGTCCTGATGGCACGTAGTGCACGGATTGGGGATCGCATACTTGTCCGTCATCTCCGGTAAGATAAACCGGAAAGTATGAGCGTGAACAAACGCGCCCGGGACACCTTCCGTTTCGATCGCCGGCATGTGACAGGCAACACACTCGCTCCCCGCGCTGCCAGCCTTATGATGCGTATGTTCCTCCAGCGTGGCCGCGCGAGGACCGTTCGGCCCCGACGGAGTATGACAATCCAGACAGATCTGGTTCGCCGGCTTTCTCAACTGAGCGTAATTCTCTGTGCCATGCACATCGTGGCATGAGGAACACGCGATTCCACGCCGGTACATCACACTCTGTGCAAAGTCGTTGCCCTGCATCCGGTTCTTGTGCGCGGTGCAGTCCGGGAAATAGTAGAAGCTGGTTTGACCGAGCGTGCAATCCTCCAACTTCCAGAAGTTCTGCAATTGCAGGCCGACGTTGTAGCCGACCGGCCAGTCGTAATATTTTCCTTCGATCGGATTGGTCACGGGCTGTCCCTGCGAATGGCACTGAATGCAGGTGTCGTTTGCCCGAACGTAATCCATCTGCGCGGGATTCAGAATGTTGCCGCGTGAAGGATGCGCTACATGCTCGCTGCCGGGCCCGTGGCAGCGCTCACAACCGACATTCCACTCCACGACCCGTTTGGTTTGGATGTTGTAGTCGACCGAGTGGCAGCCATCGCATAACGGGCCGGTGGGCCTCTTCATGTTGTCCGGAGGATAGATCGCTGCCCACCAATCCCCGCCTTTGGCTGGAACCATATACGGGCGCCAGGTGCGATTGCCGACGACCCACTGCACCGGCAAGGGAAAATAATCATCATCGATCTTGGTGAAATAGCGCTGCTTCCACAGGCTGCCGTAAACGAATGCCACCTGGTCCTTGGTAAACTTTGCCACGGTGTTGGTTGCAAGATCAGGAATGATGGCATCGGGATGAGTCGCAGGATCGCGCACCACGTTCGCCATCGGCGTCCTCTTCCAGCGGGTATAGATATCCGCGTGGCACTTCTCGCAGGCCTGCGATCCTGTGTAATGTGCCGAACCTGCCGTCGTCGCTTGTTGCGACCGCTCTTCTCGGTTGAGCGGCCGGAAGCTCCGGAGAAAAAGAACAAGCTTCCAGCTCTCGCCTGCCGACTCGGTGTGTGGGTTCTCCCAGCCAGGCATCCCCGTAAGCTGGACTCCGTTTTCGATGATGTAGTGGAGTTCGCCGTCCGTGAGTCTCTGGGTTGCCTCCGCGCGCAGGTCCGGTACTCTCGGATAGAGATGGAGCCCCACCCGCGTCTTCCCGCTGCCGTCGATTCCATGACAGGAAGCGCACTGGGTCAGATACGATTCGCGGCCCGCGCGCGCGGCCTCCGACGGCGTTGCCGCAAAGGGATTTTTCTCGCTTCGTGCCCGTCCGGGAATGGCCAAATTTCGCATGGTTCTGGCCACAGCGGTCTCCCAAGCCGAAGGCGTTGCGGTAGCCCGAAAGCCCCGCCATATCAGCACGGCTCCGGAAAGGGCTCCGAACACTACGAGGGCAACCAGTCCCAACAATAGCGTTTTCAAGACTTTCATGCCTGCCGACGCTCCGTAGGATAGAAACCGTACCCGATCGACGGCGACCTCCAAGCCAGCCGATGCCCGGGAAAACGCTGGATTCTAGCACTGTGGCTCACTCCCATGTGTCAAGAGCGAGTAAACTGTAAAGCTTTCTCCAAATGGCTGCGCGACGATCATGCGTCCGGCAGCGCATCCGGTGCATCAATATTTGGCGCACCACGAAGGGACCGTTACCCTCGAAATCCTGCAATCACCAGAGATCAACATGTCGATTCGACCCGTCAAAAATCTAATCAAATCGAAGCCCACGCTGGAAGGCGCCGGAGTCCATCTGCGCCGCGCCTTTGGTTTCGGCAACACGAAAGACTTCGATCCGTTCCTCCTCCTCGACGACTTTCGCAATGACGTCCCCGAGGATTATCTTGCCGGATTTCCCTGGCACCCGCATCGCGGCATCGAGACCATCACCTATGTCCTCGCCGGAACTGTAGAACATGGCGATAGCATGGGCAACCATGGCGCCATCGCCGCTGGCGACGTCCAGTGGATGACGGCTGGCAGCGGTATCATCCATCAGGAGATGCCCAAGGGCGACACGACTGGCCGCATGCACGGTTTCCAATTGTGGGCCAACCTCCCGTCGGCGCTAAAGATGACGGCGCCCCGTTATCAGGAAGTGAAAACTGGCGACATCCCGCAGGTCACCGATGACGACGGCACCCATGTTCGCATCGTCTGCGGAACTTTCTGGGGCAAGTCTGGCCCCGTCGATGGAATTGCCGCCGACCCAATCTATCTGGACGTGTCCGTCCCTCCGGGAAAGCGAAAAACGCTCCCCGTCGAAACCACCCGCCATGCCTTCGCTTACGTTTTTGCGGGTGCGGGAAAATTCTGCAATGCCTCCAGTCCGCTCGCCGTGCCGACCGAGGGCGTTGGATGGGCCGACACCAGACCTTTGGCCGAGGCTGAGAATCGTTCGCTTGTGGTTTTCGATCGCGGTGATGAAGTCGAGGTGCTGGCGGGCGAAGACGGAATCCGTTTCCTACTGGTCTCAGGCAAGCCGCTCGAAGAGCCAGTCGCGTGGTACGGCCCTATCGTCATGAATACCCAGGAACAGCTGCAGCAGGCATTCCTGGAACTTGAGAAAGGAACTTTTCTCAAGAAATAGCCTTGGCGGGTTCCCTCGACGGGTTGACAACTTGGAGAGGAGTATTTTTTTCGCCCAAAAGACCCAACCTAAGGTGGAAGCGCGTGCAGGCCAGAATGGTCAGGGTGGAGGACAGGCGAGAGACCGAATCGCCCTGTGCTTAGTCCCGAAGGGGCGAGATTAGGATAAGCCAGGACGGAAGTCCTCGGCAGGAATGAGAAGGAAAGCGCGAGTCTCGCAGGGACGGCACCGGAGGCTCCAACACGGTCCATCATCTTATTTCAAGGGAGCTCAGCCGGTCGCAGCAGGAAATCCATGCCCGAACTTCCCGAAGTTGAAACCATCGCGCGCGGACTCGCCAAGCGAGTCACCGGAGACATCATCGAATCCGTCTGGCTCGGGCAGAAGAAAGAGCCCCTGAAATCCCCTGCGTCCGAAATCGCCGCTGCACTAGAGCAAAGCCGCATCGCCGCTGTCCGCCGCATGGGCAAGCACATCGTCTTCGACCTGGACCGTGTGGCGCAAGCGCCCTCGCCCGCGAAAGCTCAAAAGCCAAACGGAAAGCTGAAGGGACTAAGAGTCGCATCAGCTGGGGCGACATCCATCCCGCAAGCAGAGGCGGGCGGGGGCGGCCGCCCCACCCGAGTCCAAGCTCAATGGATCGTCCATCTCGGCATGACTGGCCGCCTGCAAGTCTGCGATCCGCAATCTGACATCGCCAAGCACACCCACGCCATCCTCAAATTGTCCTCCGGTAGGGAGCTGCGCTTCGTCGATCCCCGACGTTTCGGCCGGCTCAGCGTCGCCAACGCTGGAGACTTTGCCGCCAGCGGCATTGAGCCGTTGGAAATCGAAATCGATCGTTTCCTTAAGTTGTTCCGCGGCCGCAAAACTCCCATCAAGAGCGCGCTCCTCAACCAGAAACTCCTTCGCGGCGTTGGCAATATTTATGCGGACGAATCTTTATTCCGCGCGGGCATTCGTCCGCGCCGCCGCGCCTCGAGCATCACGCGCGACCAGCTCGCCAAACTGCTCCTCAGCATCAAAGACGTCCTGAACGAAGCCATCGCGCTCGGCGGTTCGTCCATCTCCGATTACGTAAACTCGGATGGCGAAGAAGGATTGTTTCAACTCCAGCACCGCGTCTACGGCCGCGAAGCCGACCCCTGTCTCGTCTGCAACACGCCCATCAAGCGAATCGTAATCGCCGGTCGTAGCAGCCACTACTGCCCCAAGTGTCAGAAGTGATAGCGGTCATCACTGACGCGGGCGCATTTTGCCCGACCAAAGCTTGCCCTTGGCGGAGTCGAACAGGATCACGGCGAGCCGCGCGAAGCCTCGCGTTCTTGGCGACGCAATAAACTCCCGGGTTTGGCTCGCTTCCACAAGCATCATTCGGCAATGACTTTCTGTTACCCTTCTGCCCATGCCCGACTTTTCCATTGGAGTCGATCTCGGCGGTACCAACCTCCGCATCGCAGCCATCAGCACGGATGGCCAACTTCTCGAAAAAATCACTCTTGGCGTCAAGGTAGCCCTCGGACGCGACTACGTCATCGGCGAAATGTGCGATGCCATTCACCGCCTGTCCGATCAATATCGCAACACCGGCAGGTTTGCGGGTGCCGGCATCGGTGTCCCCGGCATCATCGACATGGAAACCGGCATGATGCGCAAGTCCGCGAACCTTCCGGGCTGGTCCGACTATCCGGTGCGCGATGAAATCGAGCGCCGCCTCGGCACCCGCGTCTTCCTCGATAACGATGCCAAGATGGCGGCGTTCGGCGAGAAATGGCTGGGCGCCGGTCGTGATGTCGACAACATGGCAATGATCACCCTGGGCACCGGCATCGGTGGCGCGATCATTTTGAACGGGAAAATTTTCTACGGCATGAATGGCATGGCCGGCGAATTCGGACACGTCACCATCGAACCGGACGGCGTTCCTTGCGGCTGTGGCAACCACGGTTGCGCCGAGCGTTATGCCTCCGCGACCGCGGTCGTCCGCATGGCCCGTGAGGCCATCGAGTCCGGCAAAGCCCCCGCGCTTGCCAAGGCGGCCAGCTCCGACCCCGAGTTCAGTGCCAGGTCAATTTACAATCTGGCACTTCAGGGAAATGAAGACGCCCAACGCATCTTCCGTCGCTTCGGCGTGGCACTCGGGATACTGCTCGCAGGTCTCATCAACGTCCTCAACATCGAAATGTTCGTAATTGGAGGTGGCGTAGTCAGCGCCTGGGACGCGTTCGCGCCGCCGATGTTCGCAGAGTTGCGCGATCGGTCATTAGTCTACGCTGCCACCGCCCCGGAAGATTCTTCGGCGAAGAAAGAGGGCGCGTCGGCTCAAATCGCCGCCTATACGCGCAAGAAGACGATCATCACCCGGGCCCTGCTGGGAAGCGACGCCGGTCTCTACGGCGCCGCGAGAATTCCGCTTTCCTAAAGATCTGCGTCCTAAATGTCGGCGTCACGCTGAGCTTAGCCGGTTTTCAGGCGGTGCCAAGGGATCTCGCGCGCCGGCCCGCAAGCGATCAGGAAATGGCCCGGATCAGGCTTGACGTTGGATGTAGTGAATCAGCAAAAAAGTACCGGCGGCCACAACCGCTGAAGCGGGAATTGTAAGGATCCACGCCCATACGATCCGTCCAGCGACGCCCCAGCGGACCGCAGACAAGCGGTGCACCGCTCCCACACCCACAATCGCGCCGGTGATGGTGTGGGTCGTACTCACCGGTATGCCAGCCAGGGCCGTGCCGAACAGCGTGATGGCCCCGGCGCTCTCAGCGCAGAAGCCGCCGAGCGGCTTCAGCTTGGTGATCTTCTGCCCCATAGTGTGGACGATGCGCCAGCCTCCGAAATACGTTCCGGCTGCGATCGCGGCGTGCGCGGCCAAAATGATCGGCCACCGAAAGCGTCCCCAGTGGCCCAGCATGTCGGATTTGCTCATGAATCCTGCGGTGTAGAGTGCTCCAGCGACGATGCCCATGGTTTTTTGCGCATCATTGCCGCCGTGGCCGAGACTGTAGGCGGCGGCCGACAGGAGTTGCAGCTTGCGAAACCATTTGTCCACGATTTGCGGAGGCTTGTTCTGCAGAATCCAGTGGGCCGCGACCATGAAGGTCAAACCGAGAACCATGCCCATCACCGGGGCAACGACGATAAAGATCAGGGTCCGGTACCAACCTTCCGGAATAATGACTGAGAACGCGGATGAAGCGCCGCTGCGAATGGCGGCGTGCATCATGGCAGCGCCGGCATAACCCCCGATCAAGGCGTGCGAGGAGGAGGTCGGAAGTCCCCACCACCAGGTCAGAAGATCCCAGACGATAGCGCCGAACAGCCCCGCCATGACCACGTATTGATCGACGTGTTCGAGGCGGATCATACCGCGGCCAATGGTGTTGGCGACGGCCGTGCCCAAGAAAAACGCGGCCAGAAAGTTGAAAGTCGCGGCCCAGAGGACGGCAAGTCTGGGCGACAGCACGCGTGTGGAAACTACAGTCGCGATGCTGTTGGCCGAGTCGTGAAATCCGTTCAGAAAATCGAAGACTAAAGCGACCAGGATCGTGATGAGGACTAGCAGCACATCTCTGTTCAACGGGGGTCTCTCCGGGTTGTGCTCGCGAAATTCCTGCTAGGTGCTCTTTACGACAATAGCTTCGAGCACGTTGGCGGCGTCCTCTGCTTTATCGGTCGCGTTTTCCAGAACTTCGTAAAGTTCCTTCAATTTGATGAGGTGTATCGGATCTTTTTCGTTTTCGAACAGATCGGCAATGGCGCGACGACTGACGTGATCGGCCATGTCTTCCAGGCGGTTGACTTCCTCGCAATGATCCATGACATGGCCATTCTTTTCGAGAAGGGAAACGCCCTTGGCCAGTTCCTCGCATTGCAACACGATCAGCCCCGCTAACTCGGCGGAGACGGGCGGAGGCGTCGCGATCTTGTACATCACGAGGCGCAGGGCCGCGGAGTTTACAAAATCAAGAACGTCATCGAGCGAGGAAGCCAGGCGGTGAATGTCCTCGCGGTCAAACGGAGTAATGAAACTCTGGTTGAGTTTGGTAATGATGGCATGAGTGGCCTTGTCGCCCTTATGCTCGATGGCCTGCACCTGGTTGACGCGCATGGCAAGATCTCGCGGATCCGCCAGTATGCTGCGGAGCAATTTGGCGCCGTCGGTGAGATTGCCGGAAAGTTCAGCGAAAAGGTCAAAAAACTTGGTATCGCGGGGGATTAGACGCATTGAGACAGTTCACTCGGGGCTCCTGGCAGGTCGACAACATGGAAGACCAAGAGCAGAGTAATATCTCACGCCCAGCGTGAACTGCGCAAACTGGCGGGGCCGCCTTAACGGTATGTTCTGCGGGAAACGAGAGCGGGTGTGCGCCGGGGGGTTCGAATGTGGATGACCAGTAGTAGGGCGAAAACCGCCGCCGATCCTAACGCGATGGGCTGCAGAAAACCGAGAAAAACTTGACTAATACTCATCGCAGCATTATGGGGGTTGGGGTCGCCGGAAGCGACATTACTACCAGGGTAGAACTAACGTGCGGAGCCGATGCCCGGCGCGGAACCGAGGATGCTATCGGGTGCTGCCCCGGAGCATTGCCCCGGATGTTTCAGCTTGCGCTCTGAAAGCGCTGCCTTCCTGGCGGCTGGTCCGGAGAGCTTGCCGCCCGCCGCGCCGAGCGCCAGCTGCCGTTTGACCATCACCCTGGGCCCTCCGGCGGGACAAAGATGCCGAGGACCGACGCTCGCTCGCCGACACAGGCAGATTCACCGGTTCATTTTCTTCGTGACCTTAGCGTCCTCGTGTTCGTGCTTCTCGATTGGGTCGGAAGATTCCTGTTGCCGTTTTCCCTGAAGCCGTCCAACTCACCGGGCAACTCGCGGCGGGTCGCACCCACCCTCGCCTTGCGGCCGCTACGTTACCTCGAGGTCTGCAGTGACAACCGTTCCCGTTCCATTGGATTGGATCATCAGGGTGCCACCCAGCTGCCTCAGTCGTTCTCGAATGCCGCCGAATCCCACACCACCGCCGTGGCTCGGATCCATCAGTTCACGCTGCTTCTGCAAGGGGATGCCCTTCCCGTTGTCCCGAACTTCAACAGTAAGATGGCTGCCGTCCTGCTGGATGCGTATCGTCGCCGTTGAACTGCCAGAGTGCCGATGAATGTTAGTCAGACATTCCTGCACAATCCTGAACACAGCGAGTTCGGTGTGGTCCGGCAGCCGGCGAAAAGCGGCAGGAATCTCCAGGTCAACTTGGATCTGACTGCGTTCCGAATAGCCGTCCACATACCAGCGCAGCGCCGAAGCCAGTCCGGCAATTTCAAGAAGCGGAGGATGCAAGAGATAAGACAGGGTCCGTATCTCATTGGAGGCCTGTTGTACCAACTGCTGATTCTCCGAGATTGCTCTGGCTCCGACCGCATCGAGTTTGTGGGCCTGCGACTGCACGGCGCCAATGTTCATGCTGAGTGCTGACAGGATCTGTCCTACGCTGTCGTGCAGTTCGCGCGCTAACCGACGGCGTTCGTCATCCTGGACTCTCAAAAGACGCGCGGAAAGCTCACGCAGGCTCGCGTTGGCAGCCTTAAGCTCTGCGGTTCGTTCCTCCACTCGTTTTTCGAGCTGATCGTGGGCTTGGCTGACAGATTCGAGCAAGCGACGTTGCTCATCGATATTGGTGTTGGTACCGAACCAGCGAGTGACCTTGCCTTCTGCATCGCGAAACGGGCTAATGCGGGTTAAGAACCAGCGAAAAACGCCGTCCGTGCCACGCAAAGGAAACTCCATCTCGAACGGTGCTCCAGTGCGGATCGACTCTGCCCATTTTTCCATCACGTGGGGAAGTACTTCGGGATCGTGCACCGTCTTCCAACCCCAACCTGCCATCTGCTCCAGGTTCGTTCCCGTGTACTCGTACCAGCCCCGGTTGTACCAAAAAATACTGCCTTCCGGATCGGCCATCCACGCGAGTTGGGGGATGGAATTTGCCAAGGTGCGAAGTTCTTCTTCGCTGCGGCGCAGTTTTCCTTCCGTCTCTCTGCGGGCTGTAACATCTCGCGTGACTGCGAGCTGCACCGTCTGGCCGCTGGAAGGATCGCGCATCGGCACGGCGTGCGTTTCCATCCAGCGTCGCGTACCCTTGAGTCCAATAATCTGAAACTCCATCTCGCCGCGGTTGCCCCTGCAGACGCTTTCGTTGAAGTCGACAAACCGCTGTCGGAATTCCGGGGAAATCAGCGAATAGACGCTCCGCCCGACCACCTCACCATCCCGGTTTGCTTCTACCATTCCACAGCCCGCGGAATTCATCGCCAGCAGCGTGCCGTCGGGGGCAACGACGTTCACGCATTCGGGAGTCGCCTGGACAATCGCGCGGAAACGCTCTTCACTTTCGCGCAATGCTGCCTCGGTTGCCTTGCGGATGGTGATGTCCTCAATCACGCCAAGGAAGAGTTGTGGTTTTCCAGCAGCATCCTTAAGCAGGTTGACAGTGGTCCGGCTCCAAACCAGACTACCGTCTTTGCGCACGTATCGCTTTTCATAAGCGATCTCCGGAATTTTGTCGGCCAGCAAGCGCTGGCGGTTCGAAAGCGTGGGCTCCAAGTCATCTTTGTACGTGACGTCTAAATTGGTTAATTCTCGTAACTCCTCGAGCGAGTATCCGAGCATGTCGGCGAACCTCTGGTTCGCCTCTACGAACCGGCCTTCCATCGAAACCATAGCGATGCCCATCGCCGCCTGGCTGAACATGGCGTTCAACCGTTCAGTATTTTGCCGTAAGGCTTCGTCTGCTTCTTTTTGCTTGGTGATGTCGAGAAAATAAACCGACAGGCCGCCACGTCCCGGGTAAGCGCGGACATGAAACCAGGAGTTCAGCGGCAAATAAAATATCTCGAAGTCCGCCTTCATTTTCTCCACCATCGCCTGCCGGAAGTGGTTTTCGAGAGGGGTGCCCACCAGGTCCGGAAACTCGACCCAGAAATTCTTGCCGAGAAGATCTGCACGCGACCGGTTCAGTGGCCGCACAATCTGTTCCGCTTGGGGATTTACGTAGGTGAAGCACCACTCTTTGTCGAACACGACGAAAGCATCGCTGATACTTTCGAGGATGCTGGTGATGCGCTCATTCGACTCGCGAAGTTCGCGCTCCGCGCGTTCCCTTGCAAGAAAAACCGCTTGGGCATTCTGCAACGCTACAGAACGCAGCAGTTTCTCCTCGTTTTCGTCTGCTTTCATCACCGATTCCAGAGAATTTCTTCGGCAAGCCGAGTCCCCTCGACGCGGGCGCGAATTTTCGCAAACGCCGTTTCGCGAGTCGTGGAGGTGTCATCGCTGAACGGAGCAAAGCCACAATCATCGGTCGTGCCGAGTTGTTCGAGCGGAATGTATTTCGCCGCCTCCAGCACCCGGTCGCGCACTTCCTCCGGCGTGTCCACTCGCGGATCGATCGGCGAAATCACACCCACAAACGCACGTTGATCCGGCTTAAGGTACTGGCGAATCATCTTCAACACTCGCTCACGATCTTTCTCCCCCGCGAGCTCGATGTAGAAATTTCCCGCGCGCAGTTCGAACAGGCTGGGTAACAGATCCGCATAATCGACATCCGCGCTATGCGTGGAATCCAGGTCCCCACCCGGGCAGGTGTGCACCCCGATGCTTTGCCGTTCCTCCGGCGTAAACCGCGACAGTGCCAGGTTGTTCAGTCCGATGAAACTGTTCAGAAGATCGCCTGAGGGGTCGAGCTTGACCGCCAACCGCCCTTCCGTGAAATCAATTTGAACCTTGCTCGCTCCCTTTTCGAAGCACCGGCGGATCTCCATTTCGTGCTCGCGCAGCAGATCGTCGATGAATTCCTGACGCGAATAACCCGGAATGTCTTCTGCCGGATACATCAGACTCAACGCCGACGGCGAAATGACCGCCTGCTTCAACGGACTGTGCGCAAACCGCTTCGCCGCATCCAGGTAACGGTCTGCATACACTTTGTACCGAAACGGCCCAGCCGTCAGCCGCGGCATCCGCCGTACGTGACCCGCAGAGAATGGAATCTTGAAACCATCGGGAGCCGTGTTCGGCAGTCCATGCACCGAATAGGTCCAGAAGTTGTGATACTTGCGCTGTTCCCCGTCCGTGATGATCGGAGAGCCCGTAGCCTCAAACTCTCGAATCGTGTCTCGAATCGCTTCCTCATAGAGGGGATCCAAACTCGGATCCGCGTAGTCTCCGGCTTGGTCGATCGCTGTGATCAACCGTGCCGGTCGCGGAATGCTCCCAATCGGCTCTGTAGGAATTTTCATCAAGATATTGGGATCGATCCTATCTCTCAACTAACGAGTTGTTCTCGTAACCATTCTGTGGAAATGGTCTAGCGCGCCACCCCCACGGTCCCGCTGAAGGCGTAAGAGCTTTCCGCAACGCGCTTGGATGCGGTAAAAGCCGCAAATGTGGTCCTCTTTTTAAACTGGAAATCAGGAGAGTGCCGGAACATATGGACCCTCGATCGAGAAGCTGAACCCGAACCTGCTCCGAAGTCTACCCACTCCACTCCGCACGGGCAAGCCGACCGCGTCGCGCCCCGTTTGACGGGGTGGCAGGAAGTGACGGCAAAACGTCCATACCCCCACTCCGAACTCCGATTCTGACTTGGACGGACCTCGCTGACCCGCGTTTGAATGCACTATTCTGCGAGATCTTGAATGGTTCGAGATTGTTTCCAATTTGCAGCCACGGGAACTCATTATCACATTTCACCTCTAGATCCCGAGACGCAATTGAAAACAGTTCCGCCAGCACCTTCCAACGTCTCGGATGCGATCGGCGTCGTCCCCTGCGGATGTCGGACGCGTAGGGGATAGACCAGGGCTCGAAACAGATTGTGGCGAACGAAGAAATCCAACAACAGATTCTCAACATCGGGATTCGCAAGCTCGAACCCGCTATGGGTGTCAGCCATCACACAATAAACAGGATCTTGAAAAGGGGGCATGTTCGCCGCAAGACGCTGGCCAAGATTGTCAGGCGGATTCGATACTGAAGACTCGGAACTGGTCCTTCAGTTATTCTCGCCGCCGCTGCCGGACGGTTGAATGCATTCTTACTCGGCTCGCAGAGCTTCATCAGGATTTACTGATGCCGCTCGACCTGCCGGTATGATCACCGCCAGTGCAGCAGCCAAAACCAATGCACCGATGGCGATCCACGCCGATAGCGGATCCACCGTGCTGGTATTAAAGAGTAATCCCCTTATCAGGCGTGCACAGGCGAGCCCAGCAGCAAGACCAACGACAATTCCAATTGCGGCGAACCTCCCGGCTTGGCTTAACACAAGACGCAGAACATCGGTACGGTTGGCGCCCACAGCCATCCTCACGCCAATTTCCCGCGTGCGTTGTGCGACAGAGTACGACAGGACTCCGTAGATTCCAATACCAGCGAGAGCTAATGCCACGATTGAAAATATGCCAAGCAGGATGGCGGTCATCTGCTGCCGTGCCAGGGTGTCGGATAACAACGCATCGAGGGTCTGCGGCTGGTAAATGGGCTGAGTCGGATCCAGCGCATGCACTGCGTTTCTGACAATCGGCACTGTATTTTGCGGATCGATAGCAGAGCGCACGAGCAGCACTGCATGGAGTCCGAAGCCGGGCAGATAGATTTCTGGTTGCGCTTCCGTATCGACTCCGAGGTCGTGGGCGTTGGCGACGACTCCAATCACTGGAATCTTGTCTGGTTGCGCGCTAAGTACCCCGAGCAGGATGTGGGCGCCTACCGGATTCCTTCCTGACAGAAATCTCTGAGCGAAAGCACTGTTCACGACGAAGGAATTGGATTTGTTCTCGATGTCTTTTTGCTCGAATATCCTGCCTTCCAGCAGCGGAAGGCCCAGCGTCTGGAAAAAACTGGGACTGACATAGCGAATTTGCGCCACGGGCAACGTTCCGGGAGCCAGGGGTGGCGCGCCTTCGACCAGGAATCGCGTCATCACCTCGGAAGGTTGGAGCGGAAGAACGCTTGTGGTGGCGGCAGAAACAACTCCGGGGGATTGCGCGACCTTTTCGAGGAGCTGCTCGAAGAAGTGGTTGGTCGTGGGACTATCGTCGCCATATCTCGGTTCAGGAAGGGTGATTTCGACACTGAGAAGATGGTCTGTGCGGAAACCAGGATCCACGGCGAGCAGCTTTTGAAAGCTCCGAATGACCAATGTGCTGAGAAACAGCACCACAACCGCAATGGCGATTTCCGCTGCAACCAGCATTCCTCGTACTCGCGCTCGGCTGTGTCCGCCGGTACTGGTGCGATCTCCCGGGCGCAGTGTCTCTGTCAGACTCGCTGGATTTTTTATAACCGGCAGCAGGCCAAACAGAACTGCGGTGAGTGCGCATATCACTAGTGTGAAAAACAGCACAGGAATGCTGAGGCTGATGGAGTCAATCGTCGATCGACCGAGACCGGCTGCGTGGGCAAGAGCGAGGCGCAACAAGGGCAGTGCACCGGCCGCGAGGAGGATCCCAAGCGCTCCTCCCAGCAGACAAAGCACTAGCGTTTGAGCGAGAAACTGGGAAAAAAGTCGAATGCGGTCGGCGCCGAGCGCCTGACGAACCGCAACTTCACGCCGCTTCGCTGTGGCTCTTACCATCAGAAGATTGGCGACATTGGCACAGGCGATCAGCAGTACCAGCACGACCGCTCCGAGAAGGCTGAGAATAGCTGGCCGCAACCTCCCCACGAGTTGTTCGCGCAGCGGTTTGAGAAGCACGCTCCAGTTGCGGTTGGTCGCAGGATAGGCGGCAGCGAGACGCGCGGCAACCGTCTGCATGTCGGCCTTCGCACTGGGTAGTCCGATGCCGGGGCGTAGCCTCCCCAGGACATTCACCGAGTGCCATACGCGGGAGACGCGAGTATCGTGATCCAATAGGGACAGGGGTAACCAAACCTCGCCCTCGGTTGGATAGGCGGCGCCAGGTGGCAGCACGCCAACGATGGTATAGGTGGTTCCGTTCAGATCAACATTGCGTCCCACGACGCCCGGATCTCTGCCAAAGTAGCGATCCCATGCGGGAGCGCTCAATACAGCAACATGATCGCTTGCTGGAGTGTCATCCTGTTCGTTGATCATGCGGCCGATCAGAGGAGAAATCCCCAGCAGTGAGAAGAAGTTGCCGGACACGATCACGCGATGTACCTGCTCGGAATGCCCACCCGTCACGAGCGAAACCGTATCTGGGTTGAGCGTGGAATATGCGGCGATCTGCGAAAAACTACTCTGCTGTGCCTTCCAATCCTCATAATCCGGGTAGGTAGCCTCGATGCCGCTCGGAACCTGGGGGTGAGTCTCAGACAAGGCGACGATGCTGCTCGCGTCCCGGAAGGGAAGCGATTTCAACAGAAGCCCGTAGACGCAACTGAATATGGCCGTGGTTGCCCCCACGCCCAGCGCCAGGGTCAAGACCGCGGTAACTGTGAACCCTGGGGACTTACGCAGTTGGCGCACGGCGTAGCGTAGATCTCGCAATAAGGTCTGCATTGATCCCCACCTCGTCGAAGGAGAATGGCCAAACGGGCGATGTTGCTAATGACTTGCAAAAAATATAGCACTGCGTGCAGAGGCATTGCGCTAAATTCAATCTCAGTTCGATGAGAACCGGCGCATCGACTCAAAACGCTAGCTCCTGACCACCGCCCGTCTCGTAGGCGCTTCCTGTCCTTCCCTCCCCTCGCATCGCAGCGGGCCCCCAGCGGGCGGGATCTGGCCAAGTCAAAACCGGAAGTTCCGTGGTAGCTGGAGTGGGGGTGTGGCAGTTTTTGCCGTCACTTCCTTCCACCCCGAGCCCGGTTTGACGGGAGAAGGGAAAGACATGGTCCCAGAGCGCCCCCCCTCTGAGAAATCGTGTTTGAACCATGACTCATCTCTGCTCTGCCTCGTGTCAACTCAATTCATTGCAAATCAACTCATTGCAAATCAACTCGTTTGTTTCCGGGTCGGCGTCCATTTGTTGTCGATGCGCGGGGCGCTGGGGGCGCTGAGTGGAGATGTGTGATTTTTGAGTTGGGTCCGGAGTGAAAGTAAGGGCATTTTGAGTGTAGTGGCGGTTGCAACAGCGTGATCGCGATGACGGTTCTTCCGGGTGGCGATCTGCTAAAGTTTTGGGGAATGAACCGATTCTGTTCGCGGCTCGTGCTCGTTTTCGGCTTGCTAGTGTGCTGCCCATTTCTAGTGGGACAGACCAGCCAAGCTCAGGTTCCAGCAGAATTCACTTTCCTGCTCATTCGAGCGTTCCCCCACGACACTTCCGCGTATACACAAGGTTTAGCGTATGAAGATGGATTTTTGTACGAGGGCACAGGTCTCAACGGCCACTCTTCGTTGCGAAAAACAAATCTAGAAACTGGAACTGTTCTTCAGCGCATCGATCTCCAGCCTGAGTTTTTCGGCGAAGGGATCACTATTGTCAGAGACAAGATTGTCCAACTCACGTGGAAATCGCGGACAGGCTTTGTATACGACCTTAATAATTTCCACCTGTTGCAGCAGTTCTCGTACCCCGGCGAAGGTTGGGGCCTCGCAACAAACTCCCATGAACTATTCATGAGCGACGGCACGTCTGAGATTCGTGTTTTGGACACCGAAACCTTTCGTGAACGGCGGCGCCTTAAGGTTCATGATGGCTCTAATTCCATCGACCAACTGAACGAATTGGAGTTCGTGGAAGGACAAATCTTCGCGAACATATGGCATACGAACCGCATTGCTCGGATTTCTCCTCAAACAGGTGCAGTACTGGGGTGGATCGACCTCACTGGACTTCTAAGCCCTGTTTATCATCTTGAACCAGAAGCCGTTCTTAACGGCATCGCGTACGACTCAGCTCAAAAGCGGCTATTTGTGACTGGGAAACTCTGGCCAAGCGTTTTTGAAATCAGGCTTTCTCCGAAGCAGCACAAGTAGGAGAGGCGCATGGTTGGCGAAACATCGCCACTGCACTCAAAACCCTCAATGTGCGCATGGCCTGGATGCGTTAGTCATTCAAAGACAAGGTCGTCTGAAACTGGTTGGATTCGATGTAGGGAAGTATTGTCCCAGCCTCTTCTGGGGAGAGTTTCGCTCCCACCAACCCGGCAGCCTTGGCCAGTGCGGGATCCCGATTGTTCCCCAGGTCCTGATCGGTCGGCAAGAATATTGTGTCAGGTTCTACGCCCACATGTTCAAGGCTCTTACCGTCCGTCATCACCAAATCAGCGTCTGTGACAGAAATGGCATAAGAGACCTTCGAATCCAAGGCGACCTCGTGAGGATAAAGCCTCGATTCCATTACACTGCCCGAACTCCGGTCGCCAACAATGAAGCCCCTTCCCTCGAGTTGCACCACGCGTGCCAGTACCTCAGACGCGGAGGCCGACTCGCTATCGATCAAAACCGCGAAGCGGCCCGTAAAAGCGTCATGATGACGGCCGGTCGTCGACACCGACTTCGTCGCGTCACGGCCAACGCGATCAAGAATCTTCAGGTCGTTTTGAAACAATCCACCCAGAAGGCGGTCCAGAGTATCCACGTAACCTCCTGGGTTGCCCCTGAGGTCCAGGACGACGCCTCTGTGTGCTCTCATCTTGCCAACCATGGTGTCCACCTCCGACGCGGAGAACGAGAATGCAGGAATTTTGACCACAAGCAGGTCGTCACCTTTCTCGAAGTAACGGGCGCGGAGAATGCGACGCTCCTCCTCGGCGTCGCGAACTTGCACGTTAATTCCCTGATGCAGAAAATACCTGTTGACCGTGGATAGCTGAAACCTCGTCATCACTTCTAATTGCCGCTGCCCGCCTCGCGCGTCCATGAGAGTCAGTCGAAGCTCAGGCTGCGGACGCAAGACGTTGACGATGTAGACAAGCCTCCGGAAATCCTTGCGTGAAACGGGATATCCGTTAACCGCCCGAATTTCGTCTCCTTGCTTGAGACCTTTCTTCTCAGCATCGCCTCCGGCGCGAACTCGAACTACATAGCATCGGTCGCCAATCATCTCCATTTGGAAACCAAAATCGTGGACATGGGTGCGAGGCGGGAGAAGAAGAAACGTATGCGAGTCGTGCAGGCTGTCCAGAAGGGCGGCGATTTCCGATACTGCATCATCCATCGAGCGAGCGGTTTCTATGTTTTTCCTCGCCTCCTGAACGCGCGCCCGCCAGTCAATACCGTGGAACTTCGAATCGTAGTAGTGCTTTTGCACGTCTGCATCTGCGTCTCGCAGCATGGACTCAGCTAGTTCACGATCCGACCTTGTGTACCGTTGGGACCATCCGGCAACTGGCACTAAACCGCACAAAATCGCGAGAAGGGCGAGAAGGCAAAAGCGTATCCACATCATAAGGTGTGCCGGAGTCTACTCCGAGGGCGGTGGCTGTTGCAAAATCTTAGGCTCCTATCGCAAGTGCCCCGGCGGGACACAGTCGGGTCCACGCGGCTACACGGCGCCGGCGCACCTGCGATGCAACGAGCTGTGGGGACGGAAGCAAATGCGCGAAAAGCAGTATCGTCAAGGCGACGATTTTCATGTCAGCGCCACGCACAGTATACGACGTGATCTGATAGTTGACGCTATCAGGTGATATCACAACTCTGCGCCTTTTGTTCGCCAGGGAGGCGAAAGGAAAGCGCAAACTTGTGCTAAGGCGATGTTTCAACAACCAACAACCGTTGATCAGTTCATGATCTGAATGGTGGCCACGCAGGCGTTGTCGATCAGCAAAACATTCCAGACCGGCGTTTGACGGAATTCCTTGTCTATCTGCGGGTTCAAGTGGATTGTGGTACTGCCCCACCCACTGATCCAAAGGCGATAGTCACCCGGGGGCAACTGAGCGGTCTTGAAGGTGCCATCCTTATCAGTTTTCCCGATCCATGCGGTTTCCCCAGCTGAGGAATACAAGCGCACGTTGGCGAACTTCACTGGCTTCTTGTGCAGCACTACACCACCATTAATTGTATTGCCACCGATCGCGGCTTCTTGCAGCTTTGGGTCAGGGCACTGGGAGGCCGCATTGCACAAAGTTGCAGCCAGGATCAGAGTGAGTAGAAACGCGCCACGCGTCATGTCCTAATTAGACAACGGGCGGGGTGAATCGCACCTGAAGCCATTTCATGTGGGATTGTTGACTAACCAGGCATTCTCACAACTGTGCGCCTTTTGTTCGCGAGACAGGCGAAGGGAAAGCGCATGCTTGTGCTAAGGCGATGTTTCAGCAGCTATCTGTCGGAAATGGTTTGTGGGATTGCGTACGATTCCAAGTACCCACAGTTCGGGCACCGGAACGTAGTGACTGGAATGACTTTATCTCTTTTCTCCACCTTAAGACCCGTCCAGAAACTCGGCTGGGGTTCCCCTGGAGACCAGTTTTGTCGCTGCAATCCACCGTAGGTGTTATCCGGCACCCAACCGGACTCCATGTGGGCGTGACACCTTATGCACTCGACCGTGCCTTTCATATTCATCTCCAAAGGAAAGCCTAACCGGGCGTGCGAATTATATTCCGCGCCGCCGCAATCAGCGTCTAAAACACACGATCCCGGTCAATGAGTTCAATGCGATATTACGACAGTTATCCGTTCGTCCAGTTTTTGAAATCCCAAGCCGGGCGGGATTCTTCTCCGATGTGCTCGCCTTCGGAATGAGGCGGGGCGCGGATAGCGGCGGTTTGACGCTTGGGCAGCGCAGTATATGCTGACAATTTTCTCCATTTCGGCTACAGCAGGACCGTTTAGGATCTAGTCGCTCACAACCAGGTTGTCATCCGTGATGATCTCATCTCTTTTTGATCGATTGGATTACCCCGGCCTCCGTCAAGGTGTGTACTTGAATCAGGCATCCCTCGGATTGATCGGTCAACCAGCAGTAACCGCAATGCACACTTTCATAGACAATGTTGCTAGGCATGGCAACCTCTACATGTCCGATAGGGATGAGGTGGCATACTGCGAAACGCTCCGCGTACGCGCATCGCGATTGCTTCATTGCGATTCCACGCAAGTCGCAATTGTCGCGAGCGCAAGTGAGATATTGGGGCAACTTCCGATGTTGCTTCAGCCAAGACTAAAGAGCACAATTCTGGCCGTTTCATCAGACTTTCCTGCGATAACTCGGCCGTGGCTTCGTCTGGCTGCTCTAAAAGACCATACGGTGCGCTTTGTTGATGACCAGCCTACGTGCGATTTGACCGATACACTCATTGAGGCAATTGATGAGGATACTTCTGTGGTCGCAGTGAGCAGTGTGCAATACGCAACGGGTACAGTAGTGGATATTTCTCGCTTGCATCGAAGCACTGTTCAGGTTGGGGCACGTTTGATCGTAGACGCTACGCAGGCAGCGGGTGCAATGCGGGTGGACGCAGCGGCGTGGGATGCTGATGCCGTTGTGGCCAGCGGCTACAAATGGCTTGGTGGACATGGAGGCGTTGCACTAGCGATCATGTCGCCACGCTTGCTTGAGCAAATACCCCCTTTACCGGGTTGGATGGGCGCATCGAACCCTTTTAAATTTGATGCGACCTCCGTGTCGCTAGCCAATGATGCGCGGCGCTACACGCAATCAACAATGTCGTATGCCTCTATGGCTGGTCTGGTGATAGCAGTTGAGCAGTTGTTGTCCTTGGGTGAAGCTCGAATTGAGGCACACGCACGAAGCTTGGCAGCTATGTTGGCCAGCGACGTCAGCAAGTATGGTTGGCAACCGTTTCGCAGGGTTGGCGTTCCTACCGGGTCTCCACACATCATTTCACTGGGCCGCCCTCGCGAAAGCGCACAAGCAATTGTGGGAAGACTTCGTAGTGAGAATATTGTGTGCGGTACACGTGGCGGACGCATTCGGATCTCGCTCGCCCCTTACAACGACGCAAGTGATGTCGACACTCTTGTCGAAGCACTCGCAACAGCACGTTCGGGATGAATGATGACTCTAACTGTCGTAATCACTCAAAATGCCTCCAAACGCACTCCAGACCCAACTCAAAATCCACCCATCTCCACTCAGCGCCTTCGGCGCCCCGCGCATCGACAACAAATGGACGCCGACCCGGAAACAAACGAGTTGATTTGCGATGAGTTGGGTTGACCCGAGGCAGAGCAGAGATGAGTCCTCGTTCAACACGATTTCTCAGAGGGGCGCGTTCAGGGACCATCTCTTTCCCTTCTCCCGGGGCTTCTCCCGGTCTCCCGGGGTCTCCCGGAGCCCGGTTTGACCCTCCGCTTCCAACCCCTTAAACTGAATGATGTTCTCCGCCTATCTTTGTTCGCCATCCTGCGGGAGGGATTCCTGAGTCGTTTCCTGGTTTGCGGGCTTCGAAGTTTGATCTTGGCGACCGCCGTCGGGCTGCTGGCGCCGGTGTGCCTGGCCGACAGCAATAATCCCATTACGCTGGATACCAGCGAGACCCTGTTCGCCGTGCTGACGGCGATGAATACCTGCGGCTACAACGTCGACTTGAACATTTCCGACCCGCAGCGGATCAATATCCGGGACGAAGTGGAGAAGAACCTTAGGTTCTCCGAGGACGCGCAGACGGCCATGACCGGAATGTGCGACTGGTATCTGGCGCATCGCGGCAGGGATGCCGCTCATGACCTCTCGCAATACGTCTCTCTGGCTCTCTATCTGCAAGGTCCTCCGCATTTTCTCCCTCGCGTCAAAGAAGATGACATGCCTCCTGACGCCGGGCCCATCGCAGGCTTCGGAGCTCAGCTCGAAAAGTTCTACGAAAAAGCTGATCTGCATTCCATCTGGGAGCGCCACCGCGCTAACTATGCCTCTTTGGTGGAACGCTATCACGTGCCCATGGCGAAGATGGTGTTCGACACCGATATCTACCTGAAGCTGCAGTCCGGCGGATATCTGGGGCGCACGTTCACGATCTACCTGGATTTCATGGGCGATCCCAATGAGGCCAACGCCCGCAATTACGGCGCTGATTACTACGTCGTATTGTTTCCCTCCCCAGACCAAAACTCGCAGGATCCGCTGAAAATGCCGCAGATCCGCCACGCCTACCTCCACTACCTGCTCGATCCCATGGCCGCGAAGCACTTCAGTTCCATCAAGCGCGTCGAACCCCTTCTGCAGTCCGTAAAGCGTGCTCCTTTGGAGGAGAATTTCAGAAGCGACATCTCTTTGCTCGTCACCGAATGTCTGGTGCGAGCCATCGAGATACGCACCACCCGCACCAAGCAGACGGCTGAAGCGATGCGGTTGCAGGCCGTTGACGATGCTGTGAAGCAGGGATACATCCTGACGCACTATTTTTACAATGCCCTGCTGGCTTTTGAAAAAGATCCTGCCGGCCTGCGCGCAGAATACGCTGCCATCCTCGACAACATCGATTTGAAGGCGCAGCAAAAGGCCGCGAGCGAGATTCAGTTCGCCCAGGTCTCAGCCCCGGAATTGGTGCAACTGTCGCGGATGGAGGACCGCCGGATGCTCGTCACCGCCGAAAAACGGCTGGCGGCGGGCGATCCCAAGGGCGCGCAGGAACTGGCGCAACAGGCCCTCGACCGAAAGATCGGCGATCAGGGTCGGGCTCTCTTCATTCTGGCTCAAGTGGCAGTTGCCAACAAGAACCGCGAGAGTGCGTTAGCAAATTTCCAGAAGGCGATTGAAGCCACCAAAGATCCCAAAGTGGTGGCGTGGTCGCATGTGTACCTGGGCAGGATTCTGGATATGAAGGAAGACCGTGAAGCCGCGATGGACGAGTACCGCGCGGCCTTAACCACCGGGGCAGAACTGCCGGAGGTAAAAGCGGCCGCCGAGCGCGGATTGCAACAAGCGTATGAGCCTCCGGCGAAGCCCCAGCAATAAGAACAGATTCCAGGGGCCCAGGCGGATGGGTGCCCCACCCTAAACGTCGCGCACTTTGCGACGTTAGAGTGGGATCGGAAACAGAGAAAGCGCATCCGGTACAATGCAAAGTCGCGCCGCCCCCGGGTCTGCACGAACCTAAACTTAAAGGCCAGCGTGAACTTCGATTCGGAAGCTAAGAGCTGAAAGCTCAAAAGCAAGGAGAAGGCATGAAGCGAGCAGCGATCGTCGTTGCAGTGCTGACGATGTGCGCCTGGAGTTTTGGGCAGAGCACCGACAAACCGGCAGCGCAGAATCCTCCGGCAGGGCAGGCTGCCCAGCCCGCCGGACAAGCGTCCGCTCCGGCAGGGAAGCGTCCACCCAAGGTCAACAGTCAAGAGGAATTCAACGCCTACAAGACGGCGGCTGCATTGACCGATGCTGCCGCGCTCGAAAAAGGGTCGGACGACTTCGCCGCCAAATATCCTGAAAGCGAGCTGCGGCCGTTGCTGTACCGATCGGCCATGCAGCGTTATCAATCGGTGAACAACAGCGACAAAATGCTGGAGATGGCGAAAAAGGTCTTGGCGCTTGACCCTGACGACCCCGAGGCGCTGGTCGGTCTTTCGCAGGTGCTGGCGGAACGAACCCGCGACACCGATCTCGATCGAGACCAGCGTCTTGCGGAATCGCGGAAAGATGCAGAACGGGCATTGCAAACGGTCGATACCGACATTCCATCCTCGGGTTATCCACCTGAGCAGTTGACCGCCTATAAGGGCTATTTGCGCTCTGAGGCGTATGCGGTTCTGGGAAAACTTTCGTCCGACGCCAAGAATTGGCCGGACGCCGAGTCGAACTTGCGCAAGTCGATCGAGGCATTTCCCCAGCAAGTCGATTCCATCGCGGTACTGCGCTTGGCGGTCGCGCTCGACATGCAGAATCGGATTCCAGAGGCTTTGAAGTATGCCGATCAAGCCGTCGAGCTGACCAAGGACCGGCCGGACTCCGGCGCTGGCAAAGCGGCTCGCGATGAAAAGGATCGTCTTACCAAGCTGAGTGTAGGTACCGCGCCGGGTCAAGCTGCGACGCCGCCGAAGAACTAGATCGCCGTCGACGAGGTCTTAGGATTTGAGTCCTATGTTCTTGGGATGGCAGTCCCAGGGCAAACGGAAGTCTGAGGGCTGAGTCCAAAAAACTAAGACCCAAGACCGATTTTTTCTTCCCTAACTCGTATGAAGGAACGGGAAATTACCGCGCTGGAACAGGGGCTGGGCTACCACTTCCGGCGCCGGGCCATGATTGAACAGGCGGTCACGCACAGTTCGCAGGCCCGCGAACAGGAAGCGCAACAAGCGGGCGACAAGTACAAAGTCAGCGACAACGAGCAGCTGGAATTTCTGGGAGACGCCGTACTGGCGCTGGTGACGAGTGAGGAGTTGTTCCAGCGCTTTCCCCATTTTCGCGAAGGCGAACTCTCTAAGTTGCGTGCCCACTTGGTCAGCGAGCGGCACTTGATTCAGGTAGCCCAGCAACTGGAGCTGGGTCACTACCTCCGGCTGGGACGAGGGGAAGAAAAAAGCGGCGGCCGCGGCAAGACCGCGCTCCTGGTCGACGCGCTCGAGGCCATACTCGCAGCGATTTATCTCGATGGCGGACTGGAGGTCGCCCGCGAATTCGTTCTGCGCAACGTGATCGCGCCTGAACTGGAACGGATGGAGCGCGGCGGCGGCACCCTGCCGGTGACGGACTTCAAATCCGCATTGCAGGAAGCCGTGCAAAGCCTGGGTCTGCCCCAACCCGCGTACATCCTAGTGCAGGAGGCGGGTCCGGAGCATAGTAAGACATTTACGGTCGAAGCCCGTCTACACAACAAGCACGGCAAGGACGCGGAATTTGTGGGGCGCGCCGAGGGTTCGACAAAGAAGACCGCCGAGCAGGACGCTGCCCGCCAATTGTTGACATTTCTGGCCTCCCGCCCCAAAGCGGGTGAAGCTAAAATGCCGGCGCGGGCATCCCATCCGGTAGAAAAGCAGATGTAGAGATGGTGAAACAGATTTAGAAGCAGGTAGGAATCAGTAAACTTGGATCGCTAGATTTTTCATGGATTTGCCCAACCAGCCCATAGCCTTGCCCGACCGCCCTCTTGTGGCGCCGACCGGCGGTGTCGCTCCACCAGCAATCGCGCCGGCGGAGGATCCTATCCTTGCGGAAACCAGCCCCATCGCCGTGCCACAGCGCCGCGTTGTCACCTCCATTGGAACCGACCTGATCAGCTCTCTGCAATCGTTGATGGGCACGGTCGTGATTGCCATCTTCGTGATCACATTCATAGTGCAGGCCTTCCAGATCCCTTCGGAGTCCATGGAAAACACGCTGCTGGTCGGTGATTACCTGCTGGTCAATAAGCTCTGCTATGGGGGAAATGGCCTGGGTGACCACCTGATGCCATACCAGAAGATCTCCCGCGGGGACATCATCGTGTTTCACTATCCAGTGGACCCTTCCCAGCATTTCGTCAAGCGCGTGATCGGCGTTCCCGGAGATCGCTTGCGGATGATCAGCAAAAGGGTATGGATCAATGGCAAGCTTCTGGAGGAGCCCTATGTCCGATTCATTGAGCCTCCGAATGACGCGTTTCGCGATAACTTCCCCCGCACCGACATCCCCGCCGCACGGCTAGTTGGAAGTTGGTGGCTGGAGATGCGAAAGCTGGTGGAGGACGGCCAGCTGATTATTCCCGAAGGGCATTACTTCGTGATGGGCGACAACCGCGACGACAGCGAGGACAGCCGCTATTGGGGATTCGTGCCGCGAGAAAATATTATCGGCAGACCACTGGTCATTTACTGGTCTGTGCGCGACTGGGACAACAATCCGTCGCCTTCTGTTCGCGGCCGGCTGGATCACCTGATCTACGCAATCACCCACTTCTTTCAGATCACCCGCTGGAACCGAACCCTCCGGCTGGTACACTGAATAATCCCCCGGGTGAATTTTTTATCCCTCGTCAGGAAACGCAATGGGGCGGGAAGCCTCGAAAGAGCACGGAAACAAATTGGCCAAGAAAGAACTAGTCGTAGAAGAGAACGTAGCGCCAGAGAAGCCGAAAGAATCTACGGTCGAGTTTCTTTCCTCGCTGGCAGCGGTACTGGTCACCGGACTTTTCATCATCACGTTCGTGGTCCAGGCCTTCGAGATTCCCTCAAGTTCCATGGAAAACACGCTGTTGATCGGCGACCACGTTTTCGTGAACCGCATCCAGTTCGCCCCTCGCAGTTCCTGGGTCGGTCCGCTTCTTCCTTATCGTGACGTGCATTTCCGCGATATCGTGGTGTTTCTCTCTCCTGCCGAGCCCGGACTTTACGTGGTGAAGAGAATCATCGGCCTGCCGGGCGACCGCATCCATCTGCGGAACGGCGTGGTATATCGCAACGGTCAGGCCCTGGACGAGCCCTACGTAGACCACGACCGCGACATCAACGATCCTTACCGGAACAATTTCCCGTCGGTTCCGCCCGTGGATGATCCCAATATAAATCCCAACTGGATGGTGGATTTGCCGTCCTACATTCAGGGCGACGATATTGTCGTTCCGCCGAACCATTACTTTGCCATGGGTGACCATCGCGGCGTCAGCCTCGATAGCCGCTACTGGGGATTCATTCCCAAGGAAAATGTTATCGGCCGGCCCATGTTCATCTATTGGTCGTTTGAAACCCCAGATGACCAATATCGAAAGACCGACTGGAGTGATCGCATGTTGTTTCTGGGCAAGGTCGTCCTTCACTTTTTCGACGAAACCCGGTGGAAGCGTACATTCCAGTTCGTAAGATGAGTCGGTAGACGATAGAACATGAGGTCCCTCGAAGTTCCATTCTCGAAGTTCCATTAAGGGCGCGGTGAAGCTCTTTTCTTCCAAGCAGCGAGCAGTTGTGGCGGCAGCGTTGATCCTGCTGGCGCTTTTTTTCCTGCGTCCCGGCGCCTCCCCTTTGAAGTCCCGCATCACTTTCTCAATCAGTTGGGCGGTGGGCCGTCCCGTAGACATCGGCTCGGTTCACCTGCGGCTGCTGCCGCGCCCCGGTTTCGACCTCCAAAACCTCGTCGTATACGACGATCCCGCTTTCGGAGCCGAGCCCATCCTCCGCGCCAGTGAGGTGACGGCGAATCTTCGGTTGTTTTCCCTGTTGCGCGGCCGGCTGGAAATCGCTCGCCTCGACCTGACCGAGCCGAGCCTGAATCTCGTCCACGCCCCAAGCGGACGCTGGAACCTCGAAGCTCTTCTCGAACGCACAGCGCGCATCCCCTTGGCGCCGACTGGAAAAGCGAAATCCGAGCGCCGTCCCGGCTTTCCTTACATTGAGGCGACTTCAGCGCGCATTAATTTCAAAAGCGGTCTCGAGAAGAAACCCTATGCCCTCACCAACGCTGACTTCTCCTTGTGGCAGGACTCCGAGAATAGCTGGGGCGTGCGTTTGAAGGCGCAACCCTTCCGTACCGATTTGAATTTGAATGACATCGGGCTCCTTCAAATGAGCGGCACATGGCAACGTGCCGATGCTCTGCGCGACACGCCGCTTCATTTCATTCTGCAATGGAACCGTGCGCAACTCGGTCAGTTCACCAAATTCTTCACGGGCAATGACAAAGGCTGGCGCGGTGAGCTTCTACTCGACGCCGCGCTGACCGGCACACCGGCGGAACTGCAAATTACGACCAATGCCTCGGTTGAGGATTTCCGGCGCTATGACATTACGAGCGGCAAAGCTCTTCGCCTGGCAGCCCACTGCGACGGCGCCTACAGTTCACTCGATCACTCGTTTCAGCAACTTCGCTGCGGCGCGCCGGTGGGAAGTGGGCTGATTGCCTTGAAAGGGAATGCCGGCCTTCCCGGCAGTCACAGTTTCGCACTCGTGTTCACCGCCGAGAACGTGCCGGCCAGCGCCGCGGCGATGCTCGCGCAGCGGGCCAAAAGCAATCTTCCCGACGATCTGGTTGCCGGCGGAATGGTGCGCGGCAGCCTTCGCCTCAATGAAAAACCTGGCTCTGCCGCCGGCCTTCAGTTCGATGGGAAAGGAGAGATTGCCAACTTTCGTCTGGCTTCGGCTGCGAACAAAGCGGAGGTCGGCGCCGACACCATTCCCTTTCGGTTGACTTCGGGAGATTCATCAGCCACTGCCGTACGCCGGCGCCTGACGATGCGCAAGAACGCGCCGTCCATGGGGTTTCCCCACGGTCCGCATGTGGAGTTCGGACCTTTCCCGGTCGCGATTGGACGCGCAATCTCTCCCACGGCTCGGGGATGGATCAACCGTAGCGGCTACAACTTTTCGGTTTCAGGCGAGGCTCTGATTCCGAAGGCTCTGCGCGTGGCGCGAATGGTCGGGCTTCCCGCATTGCAGTCGACAACCACCGAAGGTAGTGCGCAGGTTGATCTGCAAATCGCCGGTTCGTGGACGGCGCGCAGCAACACGGCTGCCGCTGGTTTTTCTGCGCCGCAAGTAACCGGCACGGCGAAATTTCGCAGCGTTCGCATTGCGCTTCGCGGAACGGGCGGCCCGATCGATGTAGTCTCCGCGGATATGCAGCTTTCGCCGGACGAAGTGCGCATCACAAAATTGGACGCCGAGGCCGCCGACACATTGTGGACTGGATCGGTCGTCATGCCGCGTGGATGCGGAACCCCGGGCGCCTGCCAGGTGCAGTTCCTCCTCAACGCCAATCAGATTACGCTCGGTGCACTCACGGAGTGGGTCAGTCCCGGCCCTGGAGATCGACCTTGGTATCTCGTCCTGAAGCCGAATGTGGCAGCAGGATCGTCGTTTCTGGCGAATGTGCGGGCATCCGGCCGTTTGACCTCTGCCCGTTTGCAACTGCACAACCTCGAGGCCACCGGTGTTTCCGCAAGGGTGAATCTCGCCAGCGGGAAATTGCAGATCTCGGACTTGACCGCAGATTTCCTGGGTGGCCGGCATCGCGGCGAATGGCAGGCAGACTTCACTGTGAAGCCCGCGCTGTGCAGGGGCAGCGGAACGGTGACTGCGGCTTCCTTGTCCGAGTTTGCGGATGCCATGAAGGACTCTTGGATCGCGGGAACCGCCAACACCAGTTACGAATTGAAAGGACCATGTCCGGCAGATTTCTGGAGCTCCGCCGAAGGTACGCTACAGTTTGACATGCGAAATGGAAGCCTGCCCCATGTCGCGCTCGCCGACGATCCGGACCCGCTCAAGGTTACGCGCTTTGCTGGTCAGGCACATCTGCACTCGGGTCGGATCGATATGAACGACGCTACCCTCGCTTCCCCGGGAGAAAAATTTCAATTGAGCGGAAATGCCTCCTTGACGGGCGAACTCGATCTCAAGCTCGCAAGAATGCCGGAAAACGCGGTCGCCCCGGGTTTCACCATCACCGGAACTCTGCAAGCGCCCCGCGTAACTCCATCTGCGAGTTCGGAAACCCAGGCGCGCCTCAAGGCTGAAGCTTCGAAATAAAATTAGGGAACATATCCCGGCCCGCGCAGCACCTTTCCAGGCAGCGCGCCCGTCATCTTCCCTTGATCGATCACGGGCACACCGTTGACCAGAACATACTCCATCCCCTCGGAAAGCTGATTCGGATTATCGAATGTGGCCCGATCGTGCACGGTCGCAGGATCGAAAATCACCATGTCGGCCCACATGTCCACCTTGAGTACGCCTCGATCCGTCAGCCGCATCCGCTGCGCCGGCAGCGCCGAAAACTTGCGGATGGCATCTTCCAGAGTTAGAGCTTTTTCTTCGCGCACATATTTCGCCAGGATGCGCGGGAACGTCCCGTACGCCCGAGGATGCGGATGTGCCTGTCCAAGCATTCCCTCGGGTGCCGTCCCTTCGGAATCGTTGTCGATGGCGACCCACCTCTGTTGCAGCGCCAGGGTCACATCCGGTTGCGACATTGCGAACACAGCGACTCCGGTCGATGGATCCTGAATCAGAAAATCAAACAGTGCGTCCATCGGATCTTTGTTCCACAACTTGGCAATCTCCGAGAGTCGTTTGCCCTGCAGAGCAACCAGGTTGGGATTCTCGACAGCCCCGATCATGATTGCGTCAGGTCCCGGAATCTCCTGCCATTCGTTGTCCCAGGTTTTGGAAGGCGTAAGCATGTCCTGGCGAATTTTTTCCCGCGTCTTCTGATCCTTCAGCCGCTCGACCAGCTTTGCGGTGCCTCCGTCATGCGCCCACGGCGGTACGAAGGCGGAAAAATCGTTGTACCACGCGGTGTAAGCGTAGGTATCCGCGCTTACGTCCGCGCCGGCCGCGCGTGCGGCGTTGATCCTGGCCACAACCTCCGGCATGCGCCCCCAATTATTTTTCCCTGCCACCTTGATGTGCCAAATTTCCACCGGAACATGAGCTTCACGGCCGATGCGCAGCGCTTCATCGATCGCCTCCAGCACCGAGTCACCCTCGTTGCGCATATGCGACGAGTAAATCCCGCCGTACTTGCCCGCTTCGCTTGCAAGCGCGATCAGTTCCTCCGTCTTGGCATAGGGTGCTGGCGGATACTGCAGCGCCGTCGAGACTCCCACCGCTCCGTCCTGCATCGCGTCCCTCACCAGCGCTTGCATCTGCTCTAACTGTGCCGGTGTCGGCTGCTTGTCATCATCTCCCAGCACCATGCGGCGAACCTGCGTCGCCCCTACGTAGCTCGCCAGGTTGATTCCCATCCCCTGCTTCTGCAGTCGGGCGAAATACTCGCGGAACGTCCGCCAGTCTGGATTGATCTTGAAGTGCTCGTAGCCGGAGCGGTCGGACTGGATGATCGCGTCATTGAGCGGCGCGATCGAATTGCCTTCTCCCGTAATTTCGGAAGTGATTCCCTGGAAAATCTTCGACGGCAGCCGAGGATCGACCAGAATCGTCATCTCCGACTGCCCGAGCATATCGATAAACCCCGGCGCGACTACCTTCCCACCTGCATCAATCGTGCGCTTGCGCGGCGCCGCCGACAGATTCCCAATCGCCGCAATCCTCCCCTCGCGAATCCCCACGTCCCCCGAATACCACGGCGACTCGGTGCCGTCGATGATGTGCCCGTGCGTAATCACAAGATCGAACCCAGGTGTTTGGCCGTGAACGGAACTCACCAGCAGCCGGAAGAAACTACAAAGCAAAACCATCATGAACCGAAATGCAATCAGACCTTTCAAGGTTGTCTCCTTAGACCTTTAGCCAAACCTGCCTCAAACAACCGGGACGCGAACTGGTTTTTAGCACCCCTCTGAAAAAATCGCGTTCTTCGGCACGGGGTTGCGAACCCTCAATAGCGTTTTCAATAGCTCTTTCAATAGCTCTGTCCATAGCTCTTTGACAAGCTCAAAATCTGCATGCTACCGTCCAACCCAGTTGGGGTATTTGTGATGAAGACGTTATCCTGCGGGTGCGTACTCTTCTGTCCTCTCATCTCGGCCGACCTGGCCCACATTAAATTGCGTTTGCTCCATCAGTAGATCGAGCACAGCACGGGGGCAGGACCGGGAGGGGGAACCGAGCTTTCGGGGGAGGGCTAGGGCAATTCCACGATTCTGCCCCATTTTCCTTGATCCCTGATTCCAGTCTGGTTTTGTTTGAGGTTCTTAGAGCCTTCGCATGACCGGGTGGGATTCCACGAAACCCGAGCCCTTGAGCGTCGGAGGCGCGGTTTGAGTGAAACTCCTGATCAGGTCAACGCACTCCGCTTGAAGTTCCCATCGCCCCTACGCCAATCACAACCCAAATCCCCAACGCCATCCACTCATACACCGTGAAATGTCCCGGCACCCACGGAATCACTTTCATTAACGCCATCGAGATTCCGACTGCCAATCCGAACCATGCCAGACCACGCTCAACCACCGACAGCGCCATCACCGCTGGCCGGAGGCGAGCCAGAGCCAGGCACGCCGCACAAGTCGCCGACCATCCGATCGCGCAGGCTACCGATCCAACCTCGGTCACCGGCACGAGTATCGCATCGCCCAACAGCATACAGGCGGCAGTGGCGAGCCCGATCGAAAGCACAGCGGTCGACGGAGTCCGGTATCGTAGGTGAACCCTCCCGATCTGAGGTTCGACCATTCCGCGCCGCCCCAAAGCAAACAGCAGGCGGCTCGCTGCGACAAAATTTCCGTTAAAGCATTTGAACAGCGACAGCAAGGCAGCCGCCAGAATAATGTTCACAATCCATCGCGAACCGATTGCCTGCTGGAATGCGACCGCCGTCATGAATTTTTCCCCAGTCAATTGCCGCCACGGTGCTGCAAATGCGACCGCCGAGACGATGCTGGCGTAGAAAAGAATTCCAATGAAGATTGCCATCCAGATCGCGCGAAAAAACCCTGCGCTGCGGAAGTTCGGGCTCGCCTCTTCAGCGGCCTTGCCCACGGATTCAAAGCCCGTCATGAAGTAAGGCACTACCTGAATCACCAGGAGAATCGAGACCAGCGGAGCATGCGTAAACAGCGGCTGGATATTGGCGGGCGTGCCTCGACGTACGCCCAGCCCCACAAAAATGACAAACAGAGCCAGGGTCCCGAAGCTGGTCCAATTCTGAAACGTCGCGCTCAAACGAATGCCGCGATAGTTCAGCAGTGTAAGAAGCGCGGTGAGCCCCAATCCGATGACGAGGTGCGGCAAGTAAACCGGCCGGCCGGAGATGCGATAGAGTTCCATCGAATCCAGCCCAGGGACTATATATCCCGCGATGCGCCCGACGGCCACGGCCTCCCACGGGCATACGATGAAATACGCCAGCGTCATCATCCATCCCGTGGCGAAGCTGATGGGTCGGGAAAAGACCGCGGAGGTGTAAGCGATCTCCCCCGCCGCATCCGGCATGGCCACCACCAACTTGCCGTACACCCACCCGATCGGAAGCAATAGCGCCCCGCCGATCACGAAGCCGAGTAGTGCCCCAAGCGCGCCCCCGCGCAGCAGCCAGTCATCCATGATGACTAGCCACCCCACCCCCACCATGGTGCCCCAACCAAGCGTGAAGTAGTCGGTCGCTCGCAGTTGCCGGGCAAGAGTATTCACGGGGATCGTTGTCGGTGTCGTCACAAAATCTTCACTGTGAGGAAAGAAGAAGCGCGCGAATTATAAAGCAGGGGCGCCCCCTGTCCCGCATTTGAGACGTGGGGATTTTCGCCGTCGAAATATTGCTTGCCTGCCCTCGTAGGGAGAGTGTCTGGGTAAGAAGTGCCCGCGCCGGACGGTCGCCAATGTTTCTCCAGCCGGGCCACGAATGCAGCCCCCGGGGCAAGCCGTAGGAGTGTTTCATCGCTTTTAATGCCCGATGCCGATGCCTGAAGCCTAAGTTCCCTGGCCCGCCGCAACCCTCCGTTTTCCGCTAAACCACTGATTCCGCAGTCCAACTCCCCATTTCCGCTATTCACTTCATTGCCGGGCATTTAGCTCAAAAACCGTTGCACCCCCAGGAGCCCTCTGCTAACCTTTCCTAGGACTTCTTCTCGATGCGTCGCCCCGCAGCGGCCGCATAGATTTCCAGTCTCCCCCAACGATAGGGTCAAAGTTTTTCTGCACGCGTAGTGCACTAAGGAGAATCACAACTTGGCATTGAAGAACCGTTATCTATTCACGTCCGAATCCGTGACCGAAGGCCATCCCGACAAAATAGCCGACCAGATTTCGGACGCTATTCTAGACGCCTGCCTCGCCGAAGATCCCACCAGCCGCGTAGCCTGCGAAACTCTTACCGCCACCGGCCTGGTCGTCATCGCCGGCGAGATCACCACCAAAGCCTACGTCGATTTCCAGGGCGTAGTCCGCGGCACGGTCGCCTCCATCGGCTACGACAACGCCCTCTACGGCTTCGACGCCAATACCTGCGCCGTGATCTCCAGCATCAACAAGCAGTCCGGCGACATCGCCATGGGCGTAGACACCGGCGGCGCCGGCGACCAGGGGATGATGTTTGGGTATGCGGTGGATGAAAATGCCGAGTTGATGCCGACTCCCATTTCTTTGGCGCACAAGCTGACCATGCGGCTCTCGCAGGTTCGCAAGAACGGCACTCTTCCTTTCCTTCGTCCTGATGGCAAATCCCAAGTTACCGTTGAATATGATGCCAAGGGCAAGGTGCTTCGCGTGGATGCGGTTGTGATCTCCACGCAGCACTCTGAGACCATCGCCAACGACGAATTGCGCGCGGGAATTTTGAAGCATGTGATTCAGGCAGTCATCCCGGCGCGTCTTCTCGACGAAGATACGAAGTATCACATCAATCCCACGGGACGCTTCGTCATCGGCGGCCCCATGGGCGACACCGGACTGACCGGACGCAAGATCATCGTTGACACCTACGGCGGCATGGGACGTCACGGGGGCGGCGCTTTCAGCGGAAAAGATCCGACGAAGGTCGATCGTTCGGCGGCTTACATGGCCCGTCACATTGCGAAGAACGTAGTCGCCGGCGGCCTGGCTGGACGCTGCGAAGTGCAGTTGGCGTATGCGATTGGCGTGGCCGATCCGGTCAGCGTGCTGGTCGAAACCTTTGGCACCGAGAAAGTAGATCCGGACATCATTCCGGATCTGATTCGCTCGCACTTCAAGCTGACGCCGCGCGGCATCATCGAATCACTTGACCTGCGTCGCCCGATTTACAAAAAGACCGCGGCTTACGGTCATTTCGGACGCGATGACGCCGACTTCACCTGGGAAGCTACCGACAAGGCTGCGAAGCTGGCCAGTGATGCGGGGTTGCGTGAGCAGGTGGGAGCGAATCGAAAATAGTTTTTCTTCGGGACCTTTGCGCTGGAGGATCTTTGGCGGCGTAGGACAAAGTCTTTACCGCAAGGACGCAAAGAGTCCGCAGAGGACGCCAAGAAATACGAAACGGACTGTTCCTGAAATTTGTGGATTTTGTGAAATCGTTTTGAGTTTCACTTGTAAATCAAATTTAGGTTTTCTGCGCTTGCAGCGCGGCACATAGGAGAAGCATGTCAACAGCAGCAGTGAGTGGCGATATCAAGAACGTAGAACTGGCCGACCTGGGAAAGAAGCGCATTGAGTGGGCGAACCAGTCCATGAAAGTGCTGCAGATTATCCGCAAGGAATTCATCAAGAACCAGCCGTTGAAGGGCATTCGCGTTTCGGCTTGCCTGCACGTCACCGCCGAAACGGCGAACCTCGCCATCTGCCTGCGCGATGGTGGAGCCGAGGTGGTCCTCTGCGCCTCCAATCCGCTGTCTACGCAGGATGACGTGGCCGCCAGTCTGGTCCGCGACCACAACATTCCCGTCTATGCCATCAAGGGCGAAGACAACGACACGTACTACAACCACATCCTCGCCGCGATCGACCACAAGCCCCACATCACCATGGATGATGGCGCCGACCTGGTCACGATTCTCCACACCAAGCGCACCGATGCTCTCGAAGATGTGATCGGCGGAACCGAAGAGACCACGACCGGAGTCATTCGCCTGCGCGCGATGGCCAAGGAAGGCGTTCTGAAATTTCCCATCGTGGCCGTCAACGACGCCGACACCAAGCACCTGTTCGACAACCGCTACGGCACCGGACAGTCCACCATCGACGGCATCATCCGCGCCACCAATTTCCTGCTGGCCGGATCGAAGTTCGTCGTCGCCGGTTACGGCTGGTGCGGCCGCGGGTTAGCCAGCCGCGCGCGTGGCAACGGCGCGGAAGTCATCATCACCGAAATCGATCCGACGAAAGCGCTCGAGGCCGTGATGGACGGTTTCCGCGTCATGTCGATGACCGAAGCCGCGAAACTCGGCGACGTCTTCTGCACGGTGACCGGCAACAAGAGCGTCCTCACCAAAGAGCACTTCGACCTGATGAAGGACGGCGCCATCATCTCCAACTCCGGCCACTTCAATGTGGAAATCGACATCCCCGCGCTCGACAAGATGTCCTCCTCGAAGCGCACCACACGCACCTTCGTCGAAGAGTACTCGCTCCGAGACGGACGCAAAATCAACCTTCTCGGCGAAGGCCGCCTCATCAACCTGGCCGCCGCCGAAGGCCATCCCGCGTCAGTTATGGATATGAGCTTCGCCGACCAGGCCCTCTCCGTCGAATATATGGTGAAGAGCCACAAGAAGCTGGAAAAGACGGTCTACAAGGTTCCCGACGAACTCGACAAGCGCGTAGCCAAGCTGAAGCTCGAGTCCATGGGAATTAAGATCGACCGGCTTACGCCGGAGCAGGAGGAGTATCTGGCGGGTTGGAGCGAAGGAACATAGGGGAAGTTCGCAGTTCCCAGTTCTGAGTCTACATCGAGTGCCCCACGTCTAGCCTCTGAGACGTGGGGCTTTTCGTTTGAGGAGACCACCGGTTGAACTTGCGTGTGGGGACAATCGCCCGGAAGCATCGGGCCGGTGTCCCTGCCCAGTCCTTGCCGGATCGCGGACGCCTTTTTCCGAGCCAGCCGCCATGCCCCCGAGCGTCAAGGCAAAGTAATTTTCAGTACCTGCCCAAGTCCCACCGGAGGCGGCCAAAGCTAAGTTGGAACCATAAAGGTTCCCATCGGGACCGAGCGTCGTGGCCGCCGGCAGCGACAAGGGCAAGGTGGCGCCATCCGCCATGACCGTGAAGGCTTATTGAATGGCAGCCACAGACTTCTTGTCTCCCGGGGCCAGGTAAAACGGTTTCCACTCGTGGGCAGCTTCTTTTCCCAAGCCAGCGCAGCCCGAGGCATCCGACAGGCCGTCCGCTACGCGTGGATCGTAGAGCCCTTCGCATCGTAACTGGATCGTAGAGGTGTTGCGAGGGGCAGTACTTAGCCGCCCCTTCTTTTTGTGGTGCGCGGGGGGTACAACTAACCAGATAAGACTTGCGGATCACGCAGGGGCGGCTTGTGGCCGCCCCTGACTGCGCGACGGGGAGGGCAACTTTAGTAGCGTCCGCCAGTCACCCAGCGGAGCACGTGATCCTCGACGGAGAACCTCTCCGCCGAAGGCCGCATAAACTTCGATTCGAGCGTGAACGCGTGGGCTTCGAGAGGCACGGTGAAATGGACTCTGGTCCTTACGAAACTTCGTACGAAAAGCTCGGCATAGCGCTCCAGGCCGAGGACGCGAAACTGCACGGCGTGCACCAGGGCGTGGAACAACGAACGTTCCGTGAGCGCTTCGTTGAAGACGACTACGTCAAGAAACGTGAGCGAGTGCATGTGAGTGACTGCAGGCAGATTGTCGAACCCGAGAGCGCGAGCCTCAGCGTAGAACGCCGGAGCCGGGACGCGCTGGTCTTGGAGTTCCACGATGCGTACGTCGTTAAGCAGAACAGACGAAAAATAGGGCCACATGCGGGCCTTATGATGGTTCGTGAGCGGCTCGGCTGCGGGGAAATAGCGTTCGCGTTGCTCGCGAAGGTAGGAGGCGACGCACTCGATGGCGTACGCCATCTGCTCGGGGGTCAGCTGCGGTTCGGGATGGCGGGTGTTTTGAGGAATTTTTTTCTCAATCGTCTGATAAAACTCGTTCAGGGAACTGGCGGCTTCGGCGGATTTGCGCAAAACGTCGCGACGTCCGAAGCGGGCGAGATCGTCCGCGGAATAATGCAGCCGCAGCTTATGAGTGGCGCAATGCGCGGCCAGAAGCTCCAGCTGAGCGTGCTGGAGCTCAGAATTCATTTGCGCCGTGGACAGGCGGTCGTCGGAACTCTCATACGAACACATCGGGAAACTTACTCCTAAACCAACAAATTAGAAAAAGCGCAGAAGGGGCCCGGTTGTTTGATTATTTATACGTCGTTATGTGTACGTTGTCAACGAAATAAACGAATGTGCTCTGAAGTAAACGCGGCGCAAAGTCTTGTTCTCAGAGCTGAACCTGGGTAAACAACCGGGGAGGACTTGTATGATTTGTATAACAGTGTAATGTGTACATTGTCAACAGAATCGAAGAACGGTTGAATGCCCGCCTGGGAGGAACGATCGATGCCGCGGCAGCCGGATCCGAACCTGGAAGATCGCATTCTGAACGCCGCTCAAGCACTGTGGAAGCGGGGCGGAGACCAAGCGCTCACCATGCGAGCTGTGGCGCGTGCCGCTGGAACGAATACGCCCGCAGTCTACCGAAGGTTCAAAGACCGGCGCGACTTGGTGCGCGGGCTGGTGTTGCGGACAGTAGCTCGTTTGCGGAGACACTTCGAGGCAGGCGAAACTTTGGAAGGAATGGCCGAAGCCTACGTCGAGGAGGCGTTGCGAGCGCCGCATGAGTACGAATTGTTTTATGAGTACGGCCATCAACTGATGCCTGCCAAAGGCGCGGGGCGGCCCCGGCCGATCCGGGAGTCGAGACCGAACTTCGCGTTTCTGGAAGGGCAGTTGGCCAAGCGGCTGGGGGGCTCCCCGGAGGACCACACGCGGCTGGCGCTGGCGCTGTGGGCTTTGTTGCACGGAACCGTCCGGCTTCTGCTATCAAAATCGGCCGAGGGGCATGAGGCGGAGTTGCGCTCCGCGTGCCGGACCTCAGTGACGGCTCTGCTCGAAGGCGCTGCCAGATTCTCGGAAAAAAGCGATGGAAAGTGTGGCGTGGGCGCGCGGCAGTGATCGACCAGGCAGGTCGGGCGGCCCCGGTCGCTCGGAAAGGTGAGAAAAATCTGATCTCCCTTGTCTCTGGACTTCCCTCCCTGGGTTTGCATCCGGCTGTTTCGTTCCCGAAATCTGCCGATAAGCATTGTGGAGGCTGTCGATGAGGCAGCGGATTCCGGCAAGAAAGCGACGGGGTTGCAGGGAACCGAAATTCGCCCTGGGAGGCGAGACGTGTCTCGAATGGCGAAGATATGCTGCTGCCGAAGATACGGGGCTGGACGCGTCGAAGGCGTTGACGAATGATCCGGCGACGGCGGGGATTGCGGTGGTAGCTTGCACAGGCTGGTCGCAGAAGAATGCCAGGCGCCGGCAGCAGGATGTTGCCTGTGCCTTTCTGGACATAGCGGAATTGGGATTGGACGAGGGATGCGAGGCACTGCTGGTGCGCTGGAGCGCACTGTGCGCAGGTTGAAACTGGAGGTTCCGGCCACGCCAGCGGTGAACTGACAGGGATATTCGACTCACGCGGCCGGGCCAGCACAAAAAAAGACGTTGCAAAGCAACGTCTTTACGAGGCCAAGGACCTATCCACGTACGCTGATTTTTGAGAACGACAGCACGGCCCGGCTCGGTGTGGGGCGGCCCATCGACAACGCCGGACGGAACGTGGTGAAGATCAGCATCCGCTTTACCTGCGGCAACACTTCTTTCGATGCCGGAGTGTCGGAGAGAATGCGGTAATCCTGCACGCGGCCGTTTGCGTCGACGTAAGCCTCGATCACCAGCGAATCGGCATCGATCGTGTCGAGGGTCATGCCAAACGCGCTCTGCTCCAGCTGCGGCGCAGTGTTCACCATGACCAGCGGAACATCGCTGCCGGCCTGCAGGGAAGATGGGGCCACGAAATACACCATGGCGATGCCGAAAATGATTACTGCACTGAGAAATCCAGCGGTAGCTGGAACCATGAATGCCTGGAAAGCATTCTCTAATCGGACTCGCAGTCCCTCGAACGCAGGCTGCCGGGAGCGGGCCGCTTCGCGCGAAATCGCAAGACGCAACTTGAGCCCGAGATCCGCCGGAGCCTTCGGCCTTCCGCCGCTGACCAACAGTTGCTGGGTTCGGCGCAGGCCCTGATACTCGTCGTTGCAAGCGGCGCAACCGGACAAGTGCTGCTGCAGCACGAGCATCTCCGCACCCGTCATCGCTCCATCCAAATATGGCGAGAACAACTGCTTCGCCTGGGGGCACCGCAGTCCCATCCCGTTCCCTGTGCCCTTCATGGCATCACCTCGACCCTTCTACCCCCTCCAGCAACCGGTGACCGCAAATTCCGCTGTTCCGGAGCGGTCAACCCCAGCTCGCGACCAACCTCGCGCACGTAGGGCGCCAACCGCTGCCGCAGTGCGTCTCTGCCGCGGGTAAGCCGCGATTTCACTGTTCCCAGCGAAATCTCCAACACCTCGGCAATCTCTTCATAGGACATTTCTTCCAAATCGCGCAGAATCAGAGTGGTCCGGTAAGGCTCGGGAACCTTCCTCAACTCTATTTCCACCCTGTGTTGCACTTCGTGATGCGCGACGCTGTCAAAGGGAGAATCGGCATGATCGGTCAGCGCGACCTGCATGGCGTTGTCTCCCGGACTCGGACCATCGGACTCGACCGGCTCAATCGAGGTCTCTTTCGCCTTGTGCCGGAACCACCATCGCCGCCGGTTTGCCGCCTCGTGCAGCGCGATGCGATAGATCCAGGTTTTCAGGCTCGATCCTCCGTGAAAATGCTTCATTCCGCGAAACACTTTCAGAAAGACATCTTGCGTTGTATCCGCCGCGTCCGCCGGATCGTTGACGATCCGGTAGACCAGCCCGTAAACCGGCTGCTGAAACTCCCCGATCAGCCAGGCATATGCCGCCTCTGAGCCGGCTTTCAGCTCCGCGACGATTGCCGCTTCCTCTTGCGAGCGGGTTCCGATTGCGCTTGCCAGATCACCCAAGGTGGTTGCTCCCGCCATATTGGCGTCCCCTGATTATAGGATTTTTCCACCCTACCGCGCCCTTGAAAATTTACCGCCTGGCCAAGTCCGGCAAACCGCGTGCGGAGCCGTGACCCTCACATAACATAGACTCCACCCGAGTGCGCCGAGTTCCCGCCTGTAAGTGATTTATTTTCAGCCGATGGCAGGCTGGAAGCAAAGGACCCGATGCCAGAAAGATGTTTAGAGAGAGAAGTCACCTGGTGGAGGTTACCGGCGATTGGGCACCCAGGGACGGTTAGGGGGACTCTGACAAACTGGCTATCTTGCGGACGGCTGTTAGAAGGAGCTCGTTCTGTTCTGGGGTACCGATGGTCACGCGAATGCCGGTCGGCGCGCCCCACGCGCCCAGAGAGCGCACGCTGATGCCTTCGTTTCGCAGGCGGGCGGAGAGGCCGAAGGCATCCTGTCTTAGGTCGCAGTAGAGAAAGTTCGCCCAAGTTGTGACGACACGATAGCCGAGTTTCGTCAGCCCTTCCATCAGAACCTCAGCTTGAGAGGCGTTGTTGGAGACGGTTCTTTCGATGTGATTGTGGTCGTCGAGCGCGGCCAGAGCCGCTGACTCCGCCACTGAAGAAACGGAGAAAGTATTGCGCATGCGCGCGCAGTATGCCAGAAGTTCGGCCGGGCCCAGACCGTATCCGATGCGCAGTCCTGCGAGTCCATGCGCTTTCGAGAATGTTCGCAGAATGACCACGCCTGCACCGCGCCGAAGGTGTTCGAGGGACCGCGAATACTCGAACTGGCGCAGCTTCGCGAAATACAGCGCGAATTCGTAGTAAGCCTCGTCGAGAACGACCACAACGTGGTCGGGAACCTTGGCGAGGAACGCGTCAACGGTCGCAGCGTCGATCAGGGTGCCGGTTGGATTGTTGGGATTGGCTAGAAAGACCAGGCGGGTGTTGTCGTTGATCGCAGCCAGGATCGCGTCAACATCGAATCCTTCGCCGTTGTTACGCATGGGAGTCCGGATTAACTCTGCTCCCGCGGCGTGGGCGGCCATTCCGTAGACGACAAATGACAGTTCGCTGGTTACCGCGTTCATGCCGGGCGCAAGCATCGTGTGGCACAGCAGGGACAGCATCTGGGTGGAGCCGGCTGTCACCAGAACTTGTTCGAGCGGCACGGTGTGGTGAAGCGACAGCCTGCGCCTCAACTCGGAGGAGTCGTCATCGGGATACGAACTGGCTGCGGACGTGGCCGACTGCATGGCCTCGATAGCGAGCGGCGACGGACCAAAAGGATTTTCGTTGGAGTCGAGCTTGACCAGTGGCGATTCCGCGTCTGCCGTCGCAGGTTTGGGGAAGGGAACCGGAGAATAACCGGCCATGTCGCGGGCCGGTTTTGAAACCAGATCTGAGAATCGGCTCATGCTCGCCGCAGACTCCTACGCGGTTTTCTTGGTGCCGGCCGAGCCCGTTTTGCTGGCAGACTTCAGTTTTTCGATCTCCCTTAACGTGAGCGAGCGAAACTTTCCGGGGGGAACGTCGAGCGTGAGCGGTCCGTAGCGGACGCGCTTGATTTTCTCCACGTGATGGCCGACTGCTTCAAACATGCGCCGGATCTGGCGATTGCGACCCTCGATCAGCGTGATTTCGTACCACGGGTTTGCGGCTTCTTTCACCACGCGCACCAGAGCCGGGCCCGTCTTCACGCGCTTGCCGTCGTCGGTGGCGATGGAAACTCCAGCGCGCAGCTTGGCGATGGCTTCTTCCTTCGGTGTGCCGGCAACTTTGACGACATAGGTCTTGGCAACGTGCGAAGCCGCTTTCATCAAGCTGTGCGCCAGTTCGCCATCGTTGGTGAGCAGAAGCAAGCCTTCGCTGGCGTAATCCAGACGCCCGATGGGATAGACGCGGCCTCTGACGCCGTGAATCAGATCCATGACCGTGGGGCGCTTTTCAGGATCGCTCATCGTGGTGACGAAACCCTTGGGCTTATTGAGCAGGAGGTAGACGTGGCGCTGCGCGCCGTGAAGCAGCTTGCCATTCACGCGCACGTGGTCGGTTTCGGGATCGGCTTTGGTGCCGAGCTCGGTGACGACGGTTCCGTTGACCTGCACGCAGCCGGATGAGATCAGTTCTTCGGCCTTGCGGCGGGAAGCGACGCCGGCAGCGGCGATGATTTTTTGCAGGCGTTCCAGCGGCATAATGTGGAACCTCGGATCGATCCGAAAACAATTTGTGTTAGGGCGTCAGAGTTTCAGCAGTGCGGAAAGTGGTGCCGTCCCTTCGGGACTCATTCGCTCTGGCTGTCTGCACCCGGCACTTCCGTGCTGGGCTTTCGCATACCGCCGCTTCGCGGCTGGGTCGGGAGAACGGATCCGTCAACCGGCCTTTTCGGTTTCCGACACGCTCTCGCCGTCCGCAGAGGCTTCCGGTTCCTCAGCTTGGTCAGGTTGCGCCGCCTCTGTGGGCGACGATGCGCTCTCCGCCGGAATCAATTCGGACTGAAATGATTCCTCTACTAATTTCTCGAACTCTTCCATGCTCGGCAACTCGTTTACATCTTTCAGGCCGAAGCGCATCAGGAATTCTTTCGTGGTCTTGTAAAGAATGGGACGCCCGATGACCTGTTTGCGGCCCGCAGTTGTGATCAGTTTGCGATCGAGCAGCGTGCCAATCACGCCGCCGGAATCGACGCCGCGAATGTCGTTGATCTCGGGGACGGTGACCGGCTGTTTGTAGGCGATCACGGCCAACGTTTCCAGCGCAGGCAGCGAGAGGCGAATCGGAGGTTTTAAGCTCTTGGCGAACGCTCGCACTACTTCGTGCTGTTCCGGCTTGGTCGACATGCGGTATCCGCCGGCGACCTGGCGGATCTCGATGCCGTGATCGGGCTTGCCGTATTCTCCGACAAGCTCTTCCAGACATGAGCGGACGCGGGATTTCATTTCCGCCTCGTCCGCCGCTCCTTCCGCGATGACCGCCTCTTTCACGAGATGGGTCATCTGCTCCAGCAGGATGGGCGTTTCGGCCGCGTAAATAATGGCTTCGAGTTGAGCTTTGAGACTCATAGTGATTTCCGGTTGCCCGGACCGCCGAGTCTTAATGACAAGGCTCGTGGCAACTGCAGTTCATCTCCAGTCGTCGCGCACCGCTGACTGTTCTTTCATGATCTCATCGAAGTGCGAGTGCTTGCGGATTGCGATCTCTCCGAACATTCGCTCCTGCCGTACTTGAATCGCCTGCAACCGAACCATTTCCAGCAGCGCCAGGAACATGCAGACCAGGGCATGGCGCGATGGAACCCGCATCAGAATTTGCTTGAGCCGGATGGGACGATCTTCGAGCGAGAGCCGGCGCCGGAGGTAGTCGATCATCTGCCCCACCGTGACCGTTTCTTCATCCACGTTGAGCACCGGACGGGTGCGCAAGCGCTCGAGCACTTGCTGGAATGTCTTGACCAGGTCGATCACGTCGGCGGCAATTTCCGGCTCGGTGCCTTCCGCCTCCATGAATTCTTTCAGCGACGGGTTGGACAGCACCGCATCTTCAATCTGCTGCTTCTGCAAGAGCATTTGCGCCGCCGACTTGAACTTCTCGTGCTCCAACAGGCGGTTGACCAGTTCGTTGCGTGGATCTTCCTGCTCTTCGGCGGGCGCATCGGGATCGCGCGGCAGAAGCATCTTCGACTTGATGTGAATCAGCACCGCGGCCATGTAAATAAATTCGGCAGCTACGTTGACATCGAGTTCGCGAATCTTCTCGACATAGGCGAGATACTGCGACGTAATCTTGGCAATCGGAATGTCGTAGATGTCGATGTCTTGCTTGCGGATGAGGTCGAGGAGCAGGTCCAGCGGACCTTCGTAGACGTCGGTCACAGCAACCGCGAAAGGCGAATCGCTCTCTTGCTTCTTGGTGGTATCCCTGGTGGCCTTTGTTGGAGACGAGCCGGCAACAGCCTGGGGAGACGGTGGCGCCAGCGCGTCGTTACCGGAAACGATTTTTGCTTCTTCCGTCATTTCAACTATTTCGCGGCCGGTGGTTCGTAGTCGAGGGACATTCCCATCGCGGCGCGCACCGTGTCCATGGTCTCGCCTGCCGATTTGCGGGCCCGCTCGCTGCCAGCTTCAAGGATATCCCAGGCGAGGCGCGGATTCTCCTCGAATTTCTTGCGGCGCTCCTGCATGGGATTCAGCAGCCTCACCAACGCATCTGCGGCCCAGCTTTTGCACTCGATACAACCGATGCCGGCCGACCGGCAGCCTTGGTCCACTTTGGCGATGGTGGCTTTATCACTGAAGATTTTATGCAGATCGCCCACGGGACACACATCCGGATTACCCGGATCGGAGCGCCGGACGCGTGCTGGATCAGTCACCATTGTCTTCAGCTTCTGACGAACGGCTGGCTCGGGATCGGTTAGCAGGATGGTGTTGCCATAGGATTTCGACATCTTGCGCCCGTCTGTGCCAGGCAACTTGGCGGCCGGCGTGAGTAGCGCTTGAGGCTCAGGGAATACTTCTTTGGGCTTGCCGTAAAATCCGTTGAACCTACGGGCAATCTCGCGCGTGAGCTCCACGTGCGCCACCTGATCTTCACCCACGGGAACGCAATCTGCCTTGTAAATCAGAATGTCCGCCGCCTGCAGCACGGGATATCCCAAAAACCCGTAAGTCCCGAGATCCTTGTCCTTGATGTTTTCCCGCTGTTCTTTATACGTAGGCACGCGCTCCAGCCACCCCAGCGGAGTAATCATGGAAAACAGCAAGTGTAGTTCCGCGTGCGCCAGAACATGCGACTGGATGAAGATCACTGACTTCTCTGGATCGAGCCCCGCGGCCAGCCAGTCGAGAGCAACTTCGAGGGAATTCTCCTTTACGTGCGACGTGTCGGCGTAGTCGGTAGTAAGCGCGTGCCAGTCTGCAACGCAAAAGAAGCATTCATATTCGTCCTGCATTCGGACCCAATTTTGCAGTGCGCCCACATAATTGCCGAGATGGAGCTTGCCGGTCGAGCGCATGCCACTGAGCACTCGTTTGCGGGATTGCGAGGAAGGAGTCATTTATCCATGAGGGCCGGAATGCGGCCGAAAGATGGGATCAAGTGTTGAAGTGTCATGCAAGGCTGAAGTCGATACTAACATGCGAAACGGGCGGTTCGTGCTGAGTTCCGGTGTCCGGCTCTCGGCTCCCGGAAGGAGTGCGCAGTTAGAGATCGAGGATGTGAGAAGCGCCGATGCAAGCGCCTCTAGGGGCTGTAGCCCCCATGAAATGAGAACAGCTCGCGGCGCCACCCAAAACCGGTGCTCAGATCGTCATTAACGATTATCTTCGGTTCGTCGGCGTGAGGGATGGAACTTGATTTCGATGGTGACTGCTTCTACTCCGGTTGATCGTAACTCCATTTATGGGTCCAATCGCGCCAGATCGGCGACGTGTTTGCGGGAACTGGCGGTGCGACTTGACGGGATCACCGTTCTAGACAATCGGAGGCACGCGACTGCTCGAGCCAGGTGTTGCATCGGCGCGCGAACATCCGGGTGAGGAATTAGGTGCGCCAGCGTACTGACATATTAAGCGATACAGTGTATAAGAATTAAATCCCTGGCCGGAGCGTTGTGGATTTGATTTTTCGACTTCGGCCAGACCTTGAACTTTTCGCGCTTACCCTGCGCTTTCCGCCGACAGCGGGCTCAACCCCTTGGGCCGGAGTCGTTGTTGTGTTTTCACCTCGATATGAATGCGGAGAGGAACTTCTCGTCATGCAGAATGAATCGCGTATCCCCTCGTGGATGAATTCCGGTGCCGGAGATCCGTTGAAGAGAGCAATTCAGTCGGAGAACCCTGTTTCGTCGGCACATCGAATTGGGATTTTAATGTCCCAAACCGGCCGTTTTCTCGAGTGCATCAGTTGCCGGTTGAGTTTTGCATTTCCTCCTGGAGCACACTTCGACACGGTCGCAAAACAGTTTGAGCGTCATGCATGCGGGGCCGCAGTTTCCCCTAACGAAGGAAGCTGAGATTAGCGACCCCCGGCTTCGGCCGTGGGCTGCATTCTCTTGCCGGTTCCTAGCTTTCCTGGAAAAAATCGAGCTACGATCGAGACTCCTCCGGGACTCACGCTGTTTTCGCGTTCGCACCCGGCACTTCTCTGCCGGGCTTTCCCGGGTCGCGGCTTCGCCGCTGGAAGTTTGACTGATCCCCCTCGCGGACATTTCCTCACTCCTCTCGCGAGGCTCAACCTTTCACAACTAGACTGAGACTCAGACTGAGGCGGGGAGCGAACTACTCGTAGCGAAGAGCTGTCATGGGATCTACTTGCGCTGCCCGCCGTGCGGGAACCGAGCAGGCGAGCGCTGCAACCAGGCTTAACAAAATGGTCACGGCCAACAGGACCAGGGGATCGCGGGAAGTGCCCTGGGCCCATCGAGCCAGAACCTGGTTGAGCGCCAAAGTCAGGATCATACCGATTGCGATTCCGCTGCCGACGCTCACAATGGTGGAGGAGAACACAATCCGGAGGACATGGGTGCGTTGTGCGCCCAGCGCGATACGAATACCAAATTCGTTGGTACGTTGGGCAACTGAGTAAGAGACGACGCTGTAGAGTCCGACCGCAGCCAGAGCCAATGCCAGAAAGGCGAATGCGCCAAAAAGCCATGCCACCAAATGCTCCTGTTCATATTCCCGTTGATCCGTGATCCAGTGGTCGAGGTCTTCGACTTCGCCGCTAATTTGCTGGTCGGGGTCGATGGCGTTGACTTGGAGTCCAATCGCGTGCAGAAGCGAGAGAGGCGGAACTTCCGAGCGGACCAGGATCTGCGTCCAGACCCGCATCGAGAGCGCGTACGGCAGGAAGATTTCGGGCAAAATTGGGTTGCTCAGGCCGTCGTCGCGCTTGTCGGCGATGATGCCCACAATCTGCAGCCAGGTGTCGGAGCCGGGCGCTGTGGTCGTGTACGGAGGCTCGTCCTTCATCTCCGGCACTTTCAGCGAGTGCCCAATGGCATCGCCGTCCGGGAAATAGAGGCGCGCCATCGTTTGGTTAATGACGACGACGTGTGCGGCCTTGTGGTTTTCGCTCTCGTCCCAAATTCTGCCTTGCGCCAGCGGAATGCGTAGAACGGGAAAGTAACCTGGACTTACGAAGTTGACGCGAACTTTTTGCTCGTCTCGCGCCAACTTACCGAGGATTTCGATGTTGGTCTGCCAGCCATTGGATGGCGGTGTGGCGTTGGAGGAGATTGCCGCCATGGTCACGCCGGGGACGGTGGCCGCCCGGTTTCGCAATTGCTCGAAATAGGCCTGTCGCGCCGGCCAAGTCGGGTATGCACCGTCATGGACGGGAATGCCAACCGACATGACGTTGTGCGGGTCGTAGCCCAAAGGCGTGTGCAAGAGGCGCAAAAATTCCTCCATTGCAGCACCCGCGCCGGCGAGCATCACTAACGTCAGCGCGACTTGAGCAGCAGTCAGGACGCCGTGAGTGGTGCGTCCGCGCACCATGCCGACGATCTTCCGAGTGCTCGACTGCATGACCTGGCTCACCTCAGGCCGCGAGAGCTGGAGAGCAGGCCACAGACCAAACAGGATTCCGGTGAGGAGAGCTACAGCGACGCTGAAGGCGAGCACTGGCAGATTGATCTGAATCGCGGCCTCGTGCGGGTAGGAATATTTCGGCAGCAAAACGATGATGATGGCGAGGGCGCGGTAAGCGAGCAGGACGCCGAGCGCGGTCCCGGTGAGCGAAAGCAGCAGAGCCTCGGTCAGCAGTTGACCTACGATGCGGCGGCGGCTGGCGCCAATCGCGGTACGAACGGCCAGTTCATGTTGCCGAGCCGTACCACGCGCCAGCAGAAGAATGGAAACATTGCCGCAGCCAATGGCCAGCAGGAGCCCCACTGCAAGGAACAGAAGATACAAGGTTCCGCCGAGTTCATGCACAAACCGTTCGTTCAGGCCAACCACGCGGAGTTGGAAGTGCGTCGTTGGAAAATGCTTCGGCGTTTCCTTGGCGAATTGGTCGATCAACGGCTGCAAGGCGGCGTTCGCGACCGCATGGGTGATACCCGGCTTCAGTCGAAGGCCGACATAGTAAGCTTTCGTGGGATCTTGAGTAATCTTCAGGGGGAGATAAACATCTCCGTCTTCCCATGTGAAACGTTGGGCTGCGACTCCGACGATCGTGTAATTCTTGCGGACCAACTGGAGAGTCTGGCCGATCACGGAGGGATCGGAGTTGAAATGGCGTCGCCAGAACTTGTAGCCGAGTACGGCAACCGGTTGAGGGTCCTGGCCATCGATGGCATCGGAGGGCATCAATCCGCGCCCGAGCGCGGGAGGAACGCCCATGAACGCAAAACTGTTGGAAGTCATGTACACGCCATTAAGATCTTCGGGCAGATCGTGGCCGGTGACCGTCAGGTTCCAGTCGTCCGCGGCGAACGCGTCTTCGATCACGGGTGACTTCCGAATTTGTTGCCACTGCGCGCCACTCAGACCGAATCCCATCTCCTGCGAGGATTGGTCGCTGAGCCTCATGTGCACCATGCGATCCGGAGCGGCATACGGATAAGGATTCATGAGGATGGCATAGACCACGCTGAAAACCGCGGTGGTGGCACCGATGCCCAGAGCGAGCGAGATGACTGAGGTGAGGGTGAATCCTAGATTCTTGCGGAGTTGTCGAAGGCTGAAGAGCACGTCCTGAAGCAAGGTTTGCATGGTGTTCCCCATTAGACGGATGAGGAGCGAATTGGCACTTCAAGCGCCTATCGCAAAAGCCCTCAAGTCCCTCAATTGTCGAGGGGAAACAAATTGTTCAAAGTGTTTCGTGCTGTCAGTTTCGCGCCGGGCGTCCACCAACGGACAGGCGGTGCGGACGCATTTCGATTCAGCGTTCCCGGAGTTAGCGACCGGGAAGCGGAGCCTGTGTCGAAGGTAGAACTCGCACGCCGTTGGCATCGAACGCAAATGTCTTAACCTCGGCTTCGGCACCGTCGGCGGGGATTTCTTTGCCGTTCCAGAGGAAGGTGACTCCCGCGGCATTGCCAATCCGGGCTACGATTTCTCGCGTGGCACGGATCGACGCATGCGCCGGCGCGATCAGTGTTTCCTGGCTGACGGTCTGGCCGTCCGCCTGGACTGAGATCCAGGAGGTTTCCTGGGCGCGGATCACGAGAGTCAGGGGAACAGCGGCTTTTAGGGACGAAGTGGAGGTAGGATTCTTAAAGGTTCGTGTGGTTACGTCACTGGCGGCGGTACTGTCCACGGAACTGGCAGTCGACGTTTCTGATACTGCGCGGGATGCGCGAACGGCTTTTCTGGACTGAGCGTCCTGAGGCGGCTGAGGATTCGGAGTGGAGGAGTGAGCAACCGTCGTCGCGCTGGCGGCCGGAAGTTTGGATTTGGAATGGGTGGCAGCTGGAGCCGGCGCCGAGACCGCCGCAG